>Ga0209062_1003125_pt1 | contig 19914 bp, 27 predicted proteins | sample Coa_R2_2_FD_187158 | JGI IMG/M metagenome (GOLD analysis project Ga0209062, IMG submission 187158) | Surface soil microbial communities from Centralia Pennsylvania, which are recovering from an underground coalmine fire - Coalmine... | ecosystem: Environmental > Terrestrial > Soil > Unclassified...
GAGCTCTCGCGGGCTATCCGGGTCCAATCAGAAAAGTCTGAACTGTATCGTGGTCCGCCCAAATCTGGGAAAAAGCCGGCCATGTTCCCACATATGCGATAATCTCCGACCGAGAAGGTAGTCAGTGCAGCGAAACTCTTTCGACCGCTCGATCCAGCGACGCCAATGCACGCGCCCAGATCGCCTGTCGCAGCTTCTTGTAGCTCTCGTCGCAATTATTGCGCTTCTCATCGTCTTACTTCCGGGATTAAATGCGCCGTATGCGCTGCACATCGCTGTATACATTCCGCAACCCGTATTCCAATTCACGATCGTTGTAACAACTGCTTTGCGGACACCAGTTTCGCAGAACGAAGTTGCTCGTCCCGATAGTCCTGACTCTGTAGCTCCGTTGTTCCAACGTCCTCCTCCTGCTTCCGTTTAACTACTAACGCGAAAACTGATGCATTGCTTGCCTGATACGGTCGCACTGCGTCCTGTTGGCCTTGGTCTGGCCGGTTGATTTGCAAAGCAAAATGGAGGATTTGTGAGGTTCAAAGAAATCATAGCCGCTGGTTTAAATCTGGTTTCCGCATGGATTGCGGTTGCCGTCATTCGAGTTGCGGTTAAACAAAACAGAAATACTGCTCGGAGGCTAGTTCGGTTTAACAGGCGCGCGGCGCATTCGGCCCCGTGTTGCGTCCTTCGGCTAATGGTCTTTGCTGTAGTCATTTCCAACTCCGGTTGGACTCAGGCCATGGCGAGCGGCGCAGAGCCGACCCCGAAACCTGCAGTTGACGCGATCTTGAGCGCATTCGACAAGTACAAGATCGTTGCCATACCGGCGGCACACGGGCAGAAGGATCTGGACGACTTTATACTCATGCTCGTTCGCGACCAGCGTCTCCCGCTGATCGTTAACGACATTGCTGTCGAATGTGGCAATTCCATCTATCAGCAGATCCTGGACCGGTACATTGCTGGCGAGGAAGTGCCATTTTCCGAGGTGCGCAAGGTTTGGCGCAATACGACGCAAGGGCTACTCTGCGGGACAGATGGCTTCTACGAAACGTTTTATCCACTCATCCGGGCAATCAATCAAAAACTCCCAGCAGACAAGCGGCTTCGTGTTCTCGCTGCAGCCAAAGCAGCCAAGCGAATCCGAAGTTCAACATGCAGTAAAGATGTGTCTGGAATGGCAAAAAGAAAAGTCAACGAATTCTCGATGAAAGTGATCTGTCGAATTTGCGGAAGGCGCTCGTTCTCTGGGGCGCCTTCTCAAAATTCAGTGGAGCAGTGAACGGCATGGACCGTGAAGACTTCAACCGGATAGTCGGCGAAGCGCTCGATGCGCTCCCAGAAGAATTCCGGGCGCGAATCCAGAATGTCGCCATTCTGGTTGAGGATGCGCCGGCAAACCAGTCAGCTCATCCGAAGCAACTGCTGCTCGGCATCTTCCACGGCGTGCCAATGACGAGGAGAAGTATGTTCGATCTCTACACCGGGCCGAGTCACATCGTGCTTTATCAGAAGAACATCGAAGCCGTGTGCTCGACCGATGATGAAATCCGACAACAGATTCGTATGACCGTGATTCACGAGCTGGGTCATTATTTCGGCATGAGCGAGGAGCAACTCAGGGGAGTGTAGGTTTCTGTCGCCGCGGCTTCGGGAAGATTGCGTGCGTCTCTTCTTGTCAGCGGTTTCTCACTGGCTCGTTATGGTCGTAGCTGATCACGCGAGTGAGCCACCACCGTCTACCTTCGTACTTCCATAATTGCACGAACCTGGCATCACCCTGGTCGTTGTCAATTCCCGGATGACTGAACCTGTGCACGCCGGTCTCCAAGGCGCCGTAGTGGTTCATCGGAAAGACCTCAATGCTGACGAGATCGCGGTGCACCTTGCCGCAAATGTTCTGCTTGATGGCCGCGACCAATTGTTCGCGCGTCATGGGCCCGCCGCCAGTCTGGTCATGGTAGAACTCGAGATTTTCCGGAAAAAAGGAGCCGAACTTCTCCAGTTGGCAGCGGTTGTAGGCATCGAACAACTCCGCGTCGAGCCGTCTGATGGTTGCGGTCAACTCAGCAGGTGACATCTGAGCGGGGTCTTTCGTCGCATGCAGCGACGGCGCTGCGGATTGGGTCGAGTCCTTGGAACTGACCTGAGCAAATGCCACGGTTGCGGTTGCCGCGAGTATGACCACGCAAAAGGCCCAGCCATTCACGTTTTTCATGAAGCCTCCGTACAGCAATACGACAATGCGAGCGGCGATGTTCCATAGAACAATCGGGCCGCTTGACAGCTATGCTGCGGTCAGATCCCGCGAGGCGCATGTCGGGCCCTCCTGTGGAATGTCCGATAACAAATATTATGTTAAATACGAAATTGACCAGCGGAATTCGACGGGTTGTAAGGGTCTGACGCTTTTATCTAGGTGTTCCGTCGCATTTCCTTTACGGCGCGTTTCGACGACAATCAGAGTCGATGCCGAATCGTTCGTCACGCGGATTCTCTGTACTCGAACTGATGATGGTGGTCGCCATCGTGACGGTGCTTGCGGCAATGTCCTACTCTGTGATGATCGCAGTAAGGCTGCACGCCGATGAGGCTTCGGCGGTCCAGTCGCTGCGCGCGATCGAGGCCGCCGAGTACGATTACGCGGCCCGCCATCCTTCGATTGGATTCACAGTGCTGGACAACCTGCCGATCTCCGATTCGTCGCTGAAGACCGGCTACAAGCAGGATTACGAGTTCACCATTGTGCTGGCGCCGGGCATACCGGGTCAGCCGAACACGCAATTTCGTGTCGCAGCAATGCCGGCCGGACTGAACGAGTTGCTGGCTAGCCGCAGCTACTATGCCGATGAGACCGGAACGATAACGTTCGCTCGCGGGCGCGAGCCGTCGGCCGATTCCTTAAAGGTAAAGATTAACAAAGCGCAGTGAAGTGTCGTCCCTCCGGGGCTGGTGGATGTTATTCCCCTTTACCCACTGCGTACACCGCGGGCTATGGGAGTTCGCCGCTCCCGCGGCTCGGAATGTCGATCGATTTGTCCTTCACGGATTCCAAGAACCAGTTGTCAGACACACAGGAATGCTAGATTCCTCGAGCACTAAAGAGCTCTGACTCAAAATTAAGAACTCGCGTCGGCGTGGCTGAAGCCACGCCCCTTCAAAACCACTTCTAATTACCCGGTTTTGGTGGACTGGCGTCGCCTTCTGTGTCATCTCGCCATCCGGGATGCACCAGGACCATGTGGACGTCCAGGTCCCATTGCTCTTCGAATCGCAGATCGCAGCCGAGCGGACAGACCCATTTCTGGGGAGCGGCGTCAGGTATGCGGCAGCCAGTGGGAAACTGAAGAATGACCGCCATGCCGTACAGCATAGGACGGCTCGTTTGCCGATGCAGTGCGCGCGGTCACAATCATGGGAATGCATCCGCAGAGAGCCTCAGGGGCTAAAGCGCTGGAAATGTGAACCTCGAAACGGGGCAACTGAAGCCGCTCCCCTTCAAATCACATTCGCGCCAGGCGGCACCCTCCAAATCGCGTTCGCGCTCCGTCAAGTGGCAGGGTTCAACTCAGGCTTGAGGAGCGATGGTCTGTTCCACGTCGCGCCGGAACTCAGCCAAGGCTTCGATGCGCTCAGGGGTAGCTTCGACTACCTGCAATTTGTTCTGGAAGACCTTGTGTCCGTTCTGCTCGGTGAGCACGCCGATGCCTTCGCCTACGCGCCAGCCAGGCGTACCGATCATCTGCAAACCGCCCGGGAGCGGGAGCATCATGACGATGCAATCGCCACGCACGACGCCCACGGCGTTGGGAAACAGATCGAAGGTTTGAATTTCAAATCCGGCGAGGTAGAGACGTTGCAGTTGTTCGGCAGCATCCATGAGTGAACTCGCCGCTAGCGGGCGGTCGCACAATTCAAGATCATCACGCCGCGAATAATATCACCGGTCGCGATGGTGCTCATACCTCTTAAGCGTTTGGCGAACTATGCTGCTCGTTTCAGATCGGTCTCGTGCACGTCAGGGGAAACAATGATCTTGTCGATTGAGTGCCCGCGATCGACAAGAAAATAATCAACGATGTAGCAGAGCGTTATCATTCCGAACAGAATGCCCAGCAGGAGGATGAATTGAGGGCTGTCCATAGTTGCTCCGAATCCCTATTACTGTTGGAGAGTGGCGGTGCTGGAAGGGTTGTCGTGGGCGGCTGAAATGCGGATCCTTGGCCGCCGGGTCGGCTCCTGATGACAAACCAGAGGAACGGCTTATGACGACAAAAGACGGTCGTCAATTACATCTTGTAGCGACCCATATCTTCTTCGCCCAGGTTCTCGAGCCATTTGCGCATCTCCTCGCTGGAGACTTTGTCGGAAAGCGCACTGGCGAGCCGGGAAGTCTTGAGTACCTGGTCTTCTACGAAGATGGGGCAATCGACGCGCAGCGCCAGAGCCAGCGCATCCGAGGGCCGGGAATCGATGGAGATGGACTGGCCTTCCCTTTCCAGCCAGATCACAGCGAAGAAAGTGTCGTCGCGAAGGTCGTTGACGACCACTTTCCGAACTTCAGCTTCCAGTCCGATGAGAAGATTTTTCAGCAAATCGTGGGTCATGGGCCGGGGAGTCGAAACCTTCTCGATCTCGAGGGCAATCGCGTTAGCCTCGTAGATGCCCACCCAGATTGGTAGTACCTGCTCGCCACCGATGTCTTTGAGGATGACAACTGGCATGTTGGTGACTGGGTCCATCATGAGGCCACGAATTTTCATTTCGACTTCCACAGGTCCCTCCTGCCTAAACGGCAAGCTCGCCCACCAGACTATTCGCGTAGCTCTGGGTAACTCGCACCTGAACGTAACTGCCGATGGTCAACGAAAGGTCGTCAGGTGCGGTGAAGTTTAGCACTTTATTTTGCGAAGTCCGACCATACCATTGTTTGCGGGAGTGGTTACGGCCTTCCACCATCGCCTCTACTGTCTGGTTTAGATGCCGCTTATTGTTCTCGACGGAGATCTGTTTCTGGCGCTCGTTCAGAATGGCCAGCCGCAGGGACTTTTCTTCCTCAGAAATCGCGTCCGGCAAGCTCAGCGCCTGCGTGTTCGGGCGCGGCGAGTACTTGAACGTGAATGCCCCGTCATATTGAACTTCGCCCAGCAGCGCGATAGTTTCCTCAAAATCCTCTCGCGTTTCACCAGGGAACCCGACAATCAGGTCCGTAGTCAGGCTGATATCGCGCCTAGCGGCCTTGATCCAGGAGATGCGTTCGAGATACTGCTCTCGGGTGTAGAGCCGCTGCATGGCGTCGAGAACCTTCGTTGATCCGCTTTGCACCGGGAGATGAACGTGATCGCAGAGTGTGGGCACGGCGTCGATGGCGTCGACAATGTCTCGGGTAAAGTCGCGCGGATGGGAGGTGGTGAAGCGAACGCGTTTGATTCCGGCGATCTCCCCAACGGCAGCCAGCAACTCGGCAAACGTCTTTTTTCCTGAAGGATCACGATAAGAGTTCACGTTTTGCCCGAGCAGCTGAATATCCGTGAATCCCTGGTCGACCATGCGGCGCGCTTCGGCGAGAACAGACTCGGAAGTCCGGCTGCGCTCTTTGCCCCGAGTAAATGGAACGACGCAGTAGGAGCAGAACTTGTCGCACCCTTCGATGATGGTGATGTATCCGCGGTGTTGGTTACTACGCGCGGTGAACTCGGTGTCGAAGGTCTGATCCGTGTGGCGGTCGTCCAATCCGGTTACGCGCCTGTTCCCTGCTTCCAGTTGCACCAGCATTTCAGGCAAATTGCGGTAGGAAGCGGATCCGCAAACCATCGATACGTGCGGCGCGCGTTCGAAGATTTTGTGCCCTTCCTGCTGCGCCACACAGCCGAGCACACCGAACTTCTTGCCTTGGGACTGGAGCTTTTTGTAGTCGGCGAGGCGATGGAATACTTTCTGCGCGGCTTTATCGCGAATGGAGCAGGTGTTGTAGAGGATCAGGCCTGCCTCCTCGACGGTCGAGACCTGCTGATAGCCTTCCGAGAGGAGCGTGCCGATGACTTTTTCCGAGTCGTGCACGTTCATCTGGCAGCCAAAGGTCTCGATATAAAACGTTTTTGCCTCACCCTGCGCCATACGTTTCAGTATAACCCTTCAACGAGTCGATTGTTCCCCCCGCACTCTTGGTGACAGCGAGCACAGAGCGGCAATTCCAGCTGCTAACGATTCCACTTGACCCCGACTCCATACTTTGCGAATTTGCTCGGGTGGGAGGAAATCCTCTGGGGTGAGGAAAATGGCCACTGTTTCCGTCAATCAACCAAAACATATTGATCAAGCGGCAATCGGGCAGTTGATGCAGGTCGGCGGTGGAATGCTTTACAGCGCCGCGCTGTATACCGCTACAAAGCTCGAGATCCCGGATCACCTCGGTGAGGTCCCTCGGAGTGTTGCGGAACTGGCGTCAGCAACACACTGCAATGAAGACGCGCTTTATCGCTTGCTACGCGCACTCTCGGCTATTGGCATGTTTGAGGAAGTGAAACCGCGTACGTTTGCGAACACGCCGCCCACGGAATACTTGCGGTCAGGAGTGCCCGGCTCGGTCCGCGACAGCGTGCTCTGGATCTCGAATCCGTTTCACTTCAATGTGTGGAAGGAACTGACGTACTCGGTTAAGACGGGAGAGCCCGCCATTGATCACATTTACGGCAAACCATGTTTTGAAGTGCTGGAAATGTTGCCGGATGTTGCCGAAGAGTTTAACGCCGGGATGACAGCTCTAAGCGCAAAGATTGTACCTGCCGTTCTGGATGCCTACGACTTTTCGGGAATCAAAACGCTGATGGATGTTGCCGGCGGTCACGGGTTCGTGCTTTGCGAAATCCTGCACAGTAATCCGAAGATGAAGGGCGTCATCTTTGATATTCCCCAGGTGATTGAAGGCGCCAAATGCCGCGTATGCGACCTGAAGTTGGAACGCAGGTGTACCCCTCTAGCGGGAAACTTCTTTGAAGCAATCCCAGCGGGGGCGGACGCGTATTACTTCCAGCACATCATCCATGACTGGAACGATGAGAAGTGCCTCACTATTTTGCGAAATGCTCATCGCGCGCTCGAGGGCGTGAAGAATGGCAAGATCATCGTGGTCGATTGCGTGCTGCCGGAGAACTCTGAGCCCCACTTCGGCAAACTTCTCGATCTGGAGATGCTGCTGATGCCGGGCGGCCGCGAACGCACAGAAAAGGAATTCCGCGCACTGTTTGTGAAGGCGGGTTTTGAGATCACGAAGATTGTATCGACAAAGGTATCGGAGAGCGTGATCGAGGCAAGACCGGTCTAGCGAAGTATCTTTCATCTCCTGAAGCCGCCAGTACGGGAAGCCAGCGCGCCTCGCCCGGGAATATCACTTGTTTCCGTTCCTCACCATCTTCAGAAACGCCGCATGCACGCGGGTGTCGTCGCTGAGTTCGGGATGAAAGGTCGAGGCCATGACTTTGCCTTGGCGAATGAGTACAGGATCGTCGCCTTGCCTTGCCAAAACCTCTACATTCGAGCCGAGGTGTTCGAACTTCGGAGCACGAATAAAGACCATTTCCAGCGGCCCGCCACCGCACTCGAGATCAGCGACAGCACTTCCCTTTCCGATAAAGCTATCTACCTGACGCCCATAAGCATTGCGTCGAATGGTGACATTCAGCGCACCCAATCCGGGCTGGGAAGGATTCTCGACGCGATTCGCCAGCATAATCGCCCCGGCGCACGTTCCGAACGTAGGACGGGTGAGAACGAACTGTTTCAGCTTCTCGAATCCGTGTTCACCTAGCACTTTAAGGAATGTAGTGGACTCACCGCCCGGAATGATCAGCGCATCGATTTCGTCCAACTGCTCGGGCTTGCGCACTTCAACGACCGCGGCGCCCAACTGCTCCATCCGGCGCCGGTGCGCCTCGAAGTCGCCCTGTATGGCCAGAACTCCTACTTTCATACTTTGAAGATAAATTGTGGTGCGAATGGTGTAAACGTGCGGATCACTGGCGGTTCTAGTCGGGATGGCTATAATCGCCAGCGCCAGACATAACCTGGTTTCCGGAGGCTCGGTGCAAAGCTCATCGGCCACTATCCGCGTGCAACACAGATTTACGCCCACTCTGCTGCGGAGTGCGATTGTCGCCGCCATTGGCGGACTGCTCTTCGGCTTCGATACGGCCGTGATTGCGGGAACCACCCAGGCGTTGACTGACGTGTATCACCTTACGCCGGGAACTCTTGGCCTTACGGTGTCCATTGCGCTCTGGGGAACCATTCTCGGCGCCGCCACCGCAGGAGCAATCGGAGACAAGTACGGACGGCGCGATAGCCTGCGCGGCCTGGCCTTGCTCTATCTCATTTCCGCGCTCGGCTGCGCCATGGCCGCCAACTGGTCGATGCTGGTAGTTTTCCGCTTCCTGACCGGGCTGGCGATTGGCGGCTCTTCCGTGCTTGGGCCTATGTACATCGCCGAAGTCTCACCTGCACGTTGGCGCGGAAGGCTGGTAGGGCTGTTTCAGTTCTGTGTCGTCTCGGGGATTCTGCTGGCCTATCTTTCGAATTACCTGGTCGGGTTGGAGCGTTACGGAGATACCGAATGGCGTGTGAAACTCGGAGTGGCGGCCCTTCCCGCACTCGTGTTCCTGTTCCTGCTCTTTACGATTCCACGCAGCCCTCGCTGGTTAGCAAAACAAGGCCGCACGGAGGAAGCGCTGAAGGTTCTTCAAGCGACGGGAGAACCCGATCCCTCGGGACAGTTGCAGGAGATCGTCCGCTCTATTGATGAAGAACACCATCGAAGGAACGAGCCGCTTTTTTCGATGCAGTACAAGCTGCCCATCATTTTGGCAATCACCGTCGGACTGTTCAACCAACTGGCTGGAATCAACGCGATTCTTTACTACCTCAACGACATTTTCGCGCGCGCGGGATTCACGAAGGTCTCAAGCGATCTTCAAGCCGTGGTGATCGGCGCAACCAATCTGCTGTTCACCATGGTTGGGTTAAGCGTTATCGACAAGTTGGGTCGCAAGACTCTGTTGCTGGTGGGGGCGGTCGGGACGGCGGCTTGCCTGTTCGGTGTGTCAGCAGTGTTCTTCCGGCATAGTCACGAGAACCTTCTTTTGCCCCTGCTGGTGATTTACATCGGTTTCTTTGCGCTTTCGCAGGGGGCGGTGATCTGGGTGTATATCAGCGAGGTCTTCCCTACTCGCGTGCGAGGCAAAGGTCAGAGCCTGGGAAGTTTCTCACACTGGTTCATGAACGCGATCATCTCCGGTGTATTTCCGTTGATGGCAGCGGTTTCAGGCGGCTTCGCGTTTCTGTTTTTCGGCGCGATGACGGTGCTGCAATTCTTTGTGGTGCTGTTCGTTTATCCGGAAACCAAGGGCGTGAGTCTAGAGGAGATGCAAAGGAAGCTTGGGATCAGCTGAGAATTAAGTGATTGGGTAATTTGGTGATGAGAATCTCAGCCGCAATGAGCGCGTGATGATAAACGAAACAAGCGCGGACACGAATATCCGCGACACAGACACGGAAGCCCCTCAACGCTAAGGGGCTAAATGTCTATTGCGGAGTGCCTTACTACCAGCCTCTGGTCTGCAGCATTTCTTTTTCCTGCAAGCCGCTGACGGCCAAGCCCTTCATTGAGGACGGCACGTCTTCGCTGACTTCAAGTAATACTTTAGGATCTTTGTAGTGGGTGGTGGCGAGCACGATCGCACGCGCACGCTTGTATGCGTCTTCCGGTGGTGCAAACTCGCTTGAGCTATTCATGAAGATACCCGATCCCACGAAGATCGCTTCCGCTCCCAACTGCATCATCAGCGAGGCATCCGCCGGGGTGGCAATGCCTCCCGCAGAAAAGTTAGGCACGGGCAACTTCCCTGTCTTTGCGACCATACGGATCAGTTCATAGGGCGCCTGGTGATTTTTCGCGGACGCGAACAATTCTTCTTCGCTCATCACGGTCAGAGCGCGCATTTCGCTAACGATCTGGCGCATGTGCTTCACGGCGTGCACTACGTCGCCCGTACCGGCTTCACCTTTGGTGCGGATCATGGCTGCACCCTCGGCGATGCGCCGCAAGGCTTCTCCCAGGTTCCGGGCCCCGCAAACAAATGGCACAGTAAAGGCGTGCTTATCGACATGGTGTAACTCGTCGGCTGGGGTCAGCACTTCCGACTCGTCGATGTAGTCGACCTTCAGTTCCTGGAGGATTTGGGCTTCGGCAAAATGTCCGATACGGCACTTGGCCATGACCGGAATGCTGGTAGCCGCCTGAATCTCGCGAATCTTTTTGGTAGAGGCCATGCGCGCCACGCCGCCCTCGGCGCGAATCTGCGCGGGCACGCGTTCCAAGGCCATGACGGCGGCGGCCCCGGCTCGCTCGGCAATCTCGGCCTGCTCGGCCGTGGTGACGTCCATAATGACGCCGCCCTTCAACATTTCTGCTAGCCCAACCTTCAGGCGCAAACCATTGCTGCCATTGTTCTCGGACATACTGCTCTCCCCAGTGTTATTGGATTGCGACGAACGCACGAAGGCTCCGGAAGATGGAGCGTGGTTCAGAATCCGTGAAGTTCTATTGTATCAGTTATTTACCCTTGGTTCACGGCAGAGCCATAGGACACACGGGCCCCCGTGGATTTAAACGCAGACCCAGGCGTATTCAGCATCCCGGGAGGTAATTAACGCTTCACGCGGGCGCTCTTTGCCAGGTATTTCGCAAACATCCGCTCCGGGTCTACTGCAATGAACTTTCCCCGACTGCGTGCCAACACTTCCCCGCTCTCGTTGCGGATCTCCGCCAGGTTGTAATGTTCGCGACCTTCGACTTTCTCTTCCCAGCCCTCGGCGACGAGCCATTTCCCCAACGGCACAGGCTTCAGATAGTTGACTGTCATCTCCGATGTCACCGCGATTACCTGCCGGATCTTGTTCACCTTGCCCATGGCTTCATCGAGGATGGTGGCGATAATCCCGCCGTGAGCATGCTTTGGCGGCCCCCAATAGCGATTCGGCAGCCGGAACTTGCAACGGAACCGGTGGGTGGCCTCGTCATAGACGAACTTCAAATGCATGCCGTCGGGATTGTCGGGGCCACAGGCAAAGCAGCGGTTGATCGGCAAATTGTGTTTGGCAGTGCCGTGTCCGTGGACAACTTTGTGCTTGTTCATGCGTGCACCAAGTCTAACCCAAAGAATAAGCCCGCATTGTCTTCCTGCTTCAATGCTGAAACGGGACGGTGTCACCGTTCGTGACACACAGAATTGCTGAATAGAGATCAACCACTCGCTGATTTCCGGCCAAAAAGTGTCTGAGTTGTACAGTCAGGTTCTCTAAGGGTGCTAAGTAGCCGGGTTAAGGTTTCTAGCGAAGTCTGAAAATCCCGCAGTGTCACTACTCTGGCCAAAATCAACCAGAGGAGACTCAAACGTGATTTTCAGGGCCACTGTCTTAGTGTGTATTTTTCTGTTTGCCTCATCGATGTTGATCGCGCAGTCGAATTCGGTTCCACGTTCCGGCCACGTCGTTCTGATCATTGAAGAGAATCATCCCTACTCGCAAGTTTATCCAAGCGGAATGCCATGGCTGGTTTCGCAGGTGCAAGGCAATGGCGCAATAGCGTCTAATTTCACCTCTCCCATCAACAATATCGGATCACTGGGCGCCTATCTGTGGCTCTCTTCCGGAAGCACAGAAACGCAGTTTGGATGCAATGGCGGCGGTTGCACCAGCTCCATTACGGATGACAACATTTTTCGCGAACTCGACATGCGCGGCATGACGTGGAAGGTTTACGCGCAAAGCCTGGCCAGCGTCGGTTACACCGGCGACGGTCCTTATCCTTATGTCAAGCGCCATAACCCTGCGGTCTGGTACAGTTCCATCCTCGACAAATCCACGGATTTGCAGCGGGTAGTTCCTTTCACGCAGTTCGCGCAAGACCTCGCGTCGAATAACTTGCCGGAATACAGCATCATCATTCCCGATCTGCAGAATGATGCCCATGACGGCAGCCTCGCGCAGGCGGATGCATTTCTCAAAACCAACATCAACCCGCTGCTTCAGTCTTCTTATTTCGCCGCCGGAGGCGACGGACTGCTGCTCCTCACCTTTGACGAGTGCGGAGGTGGCGAAAACAGCACCTGTGGTGCGCACATTTTTTCCGCGATGTTCGGACCGCATGTCCGTAAGGGATACGTTTCCAGCGCCGCTTACAACCACTCCAACATGTTGCGTACGATTGAAGATGCACTCGGTCTGCAGCCTTATTTCGGAGCCGCGACGAACGTAACGGCAATGACTGACTTCTTTAGCACAACAGTTGCGTCCGGAAGTACCTCCTGCACTCCACCGAGTTCGCCTGGTGCGGTCCTCTGTACGCCTTCGGCGGGACGAACTTACGGCTCTCCTGTGCTGTTTACCGGAGCAGGCACTGCCAAGAGTGGATCGGTGAATCACCTGGAGCTTTGGGTGGACGGTAAAAAGGTCAACGACTATTCCGGAGCCGTACTGAATACCAGTACTGTGCTCGCATCCGGTACACATACGGCCACCCTGGTGGAAGTGGAGCCGAACTGGAGTTACATCAAGTCCGCGCCGGTAACGTTTACTGTTGGAGGATGCACGCCGCCAACTTCGGCCGGCGCGAAGCTTTGTTCACCAGTTGCGGGACAGAGCTACTCATCGCCGGTTGCGATCAGCGGGGCCGGTACGGTTGCCAACGGATCTGTGAACCATCTGGAGCTCTGGCTGGACGGTCATAAGATCGGGAACTACTTCTCGAGCACGATGACCGCGACCGTGTCATCGTCGAGCGGTACGCATACGGCCACTCTGGTGGCGGTTGACGCAAACGGCAATTACGTGAAGTCGACTCCCGCGACTTACTCCGTGAAGTAAGTCACTTGAATCCGGCGGAGCCGCGTGGCTTCCGCCGGATGTCTCTCGGCCTAGATTCTTCGCCGAACAAAGTCGGACTCGGGACGAGAAAATGAGAGAGCTTGTTTCGGCGCAGCGGAAGCCACGCCCCTTCAAAGCAACCGGTTCTAATGATTCTTGGGCTTGACAGGGGTTGAGCCATTCGTGTCGGCACTATGCTGGATCGGTGCCTGTGCACCGCCGATCTCCTGCGAGCTATTGGGATTCTGATAGTTGGGCCTGGTGCTACCAACGCCAAATGTTCCTTCAGGCGCGCCTACTTCCGTCTGCTCGGCGCTAGCTGCCAGATCCGTAGCTGCCCCACGCGATTCTCCCACTTGTTCCCAATTCGGTGGATGGCCCGGCAAGTCATAGACGGTGGGGTTGTGATTGGTTGCGCCGTTCTTGCCGCGTTTTTGCATTACTCCTGCCTGTGTGTCGGGACCGGCGGTGTTCTGGGTGACGTGTGTGGTGGTTTCCGTGATCACGTCGCCTTCGTTGCCTGCTTTTCCAGTGATTGCAATGGCCGGTAACTGCTCAACCACTTCGGGATTACATAACTCACCGGTTTGAACGATATTGTCGACGTGAAAACCGGGATAACCGGACTGGTCCGGGCGCGCCAGCGGATGCCCGCTCAGCCTGACCACATGATTCACGTATTGCGACATATCCCCGGCCTGCAGAGAGTACATGCTGCCATTGCCCGATCCGCTCAGCCAGAAACGTCCCTGCCCATCGACAACGCAACCAGATAGGTTGCTCTCTTCCGAGAAAGTGCTGGGAGAACCGATCGCCGGTATGGTGCCGGTTGTTCCCTTGTCGACTTGGGGCTGCTGCGATGAGGCCTGGCTCTTCCGAGTTTGCGCGAAAGCTAAAGTTGCGCATACCACCAGCGCAAAGATGAAGATGAGATGTCGCATAAAGTCCCTTTCGGCCGGCTGCACGAAGCCCAGTCTGTTCAGTTAGACTTGCTGAGACACTCAGCGGGTTTGCCCTGAATCCGAACAATCACGTGAAATCGCATTCCGACGAACTCTGGATGGAAGAAGCCTTGCGCGAAGCGCAACGCGCTCGTTTGCTTGGTGAAGTGCCGATTGGAGCGGTCGTCGTGTTTGAAAATCGAATCGTCGCGCGCTGCTGCAATCGTCCGATCACCGAGAACGATCCCACGGCGCACGCCGAGATTCTGGCGCTGCGCGAGGCGGGTCGCGAGCTGCGCAACTATCGTCTGGCGGAATGCGATCTGTTCGTGACGATTGAGCCCTGCGCGATGTGCGCGGGCGCAATCACGCATGCGCGCATACGGCGGCTCGTGTATGGCGCGGACGATGAAAAAGCAGGAGGCGTGACGTCAGTAGTGCAGGTTTTAAATCATCAGGGACTCAATCACCAGGTGGAAGTGGTGTCGGGTGTACTGGCGGGGCGCTGCCGGGAGTTGGTGCAAGCATTCTTCCGCGAGAAGCGCGCTGACAAAGCCGTGCTTTGAAGCTGCGGAGCGTCAGGTGCGCCGAAGAGCCGATTTTTAAGAGCCGATTCAGCGGCTAAGAAAAGGCATTCAAGTTTGTTTATCAGTCGGAGGCGACTCAAATCGGCTCGGGTAGAAAAGACTTGCTTCGCTTCAGCGTGGCTGAGGCCACACCCCTTCAGACCAAAATGCGGAGCGGCCTCTTGCCCCTCTGCTATCATTAAGAAGAGCTGGCGGCCACGCCAGATCCATCGTTTCAACTCGTGTTTTTCGGTAAACCACGGCGCGGAGAGGTGCGTGAGTGGTTGAAACGAGCCGCCTCGAAAGCGGCCATACCTGAAAGGGTATCGGGGGTTCAAATCCCTCCCTCTCCGCCAGAAATTCTGACTTCATTCACCTCCCTCCCGTCCCTGCACCTCGGTAATTGAACCTTGGTGAGGTGTGGAGACTCCCGTTCCGATGCTACCGTTTGGTTTTTGGAAGGGGACATCCAATGACTAAGATTGCACCAAAATCCACACGAACTGCCCGGCCCTCGCAAGGGAAGATCTTGTATTGCGAGGACGATCGCGCGGTGATGGATTCGCAGTCCCGGGTATTGGAGAAGGCCGGTTATACGGTTGAGCTGGCGCATGGCCGCGCGGCGGCGGAGCAGGCATTTCGAAGCGGCGTGTATGATGCCGCCGTGCTCGGTCACACGCTGAGCAAAGACGCTCGCCATCACCTGGCGTATATGGCGAAGAAGTCATCCGAGGAGACTCAGGTCCTGGTACTGCACGCCAGCGGAAGGCATCCGGCAGTGGATCTGGCCATCGATTCACGCCAAGGCGATGCAGCTGTCCTGGAAGCATTGAATACCGTAATTGAGCAGAAGAGCCTGGCACTGGCACTCTAACTGTCAACAAAGTGCCCTACCCGGCGGGCTTGCATTTTTCCTCGACGCCCGCCGCCGATTGAATTATCCCGCAAACCAGTCGATTGTTCAGTTTTGAACGGGTGTATGATCATCCGGAGTAGCTCTTCCGCTTGAAAAAGCACAACAAGTTGCTGACTTTGGGAAATTTGTGATGGGACGAATCCTTTCTGTTTCGTATGACGAAACATTGCTGCACACCCGCGAAATGTTGCTGGAATCCCGCGGCTACACGGTAGAGTCTGCACTAGGTTTTACGGAGGGCCTTGAACTCTGCAAGCAGAGCGACTTCGGTCTATTTATCCTAGGTCATTCCATCCCGCCAGCCGACAAGCGTGCGCTGATTGATGCTTTCCGGTCTAGCTGTCCAGGTCCGATCATCTCGCTGCAGAAGGTTTCTGAACCGGATGTAGCAGGCGCCGATTATTACGTGGATCCATTTCCAGAAAGCGTGTTGAAGGTGGTTGGGGAAATCCTGGGCGGCACCGGGAAAGCAAAGCGCGCCTGAACAGTCGCTGTCGAGCAGCGAGCACGAGCGATTGTTCTTCAGGCGGCGGTTGCCCGCCAGACTTCAAGGAACTGAATCTCAGAAATTCGCACCGGCCGATAGTAGCCGCATTTGCATTGCGAATGGATTAAATCGGAGTTTTGCGGCGGCGGATCAGACGAGCGCAGCACCACGACCCGCTGCTTGCACAAGGGACACGTGTAGCCCACACATATAATTTCGCTAGACATTTCAGCTCGGATCGCTCCAATGAGTATCACAGAACCCGTACCTGAGTAGAAGCGCCAATTTCTGCCGTCTCCAGCGTTGGTTTTTAAGCGTTTACGCGATCTACACATGGCTTTGCAGGCTGCGGATAAACTCTGAGACTCGAATTCCTCGAGCACTGAGATCCTCTCGACAAAAATAAAGGACTTCTGGGGCGCAGCTAAAGTTGCGCCCAAAACAAACCCGGTCGCATTTTCCGCAGCTTGTTTGGCCACACTGGACTTGTCTTTCGCGCTTGGCATCTAACTTGACAAAAAAGGACACCACATGCGGAACCCCGAATATTTGGCAGTTCTTGAGGAGGCTGTCGAGTCAGTCCGCTCTGCGATGGCAGACCGAAGGTTGCCGGACCTCGACGCGGAGCAACTGACCTGGTGGTTTCAAAACGTCACGGTTTCCGATATCAACGAAATCATGAGTCGAAACCATCGGCCAGCAAGAGTTCGCGAACTGAGGAGGGTGGCATGAATCGCGAACTCCCCAAGTTGAGCGAACTCCGACTTGAATCTCTGTCATGACAATACCAACGGATATATTTTCCGGGCGCATTGAAAGTGCAGACGTGGGGCTTGACGTGAGCAGCAGACTCAAAGACCTGTTACAAGCACACATCTGGCGATACTGGCCTTATTGGAAGGCCCGATTATCTCGGAGGCGACGCGGAATGACGCGCAACATTTTCGTGTTCAGTTGGAGAAGGACATCCTCGCGCTCGCAGATGAGCAACTGGAGAGAATGGCCGCGGATTGAGCGCCTAGCAGTACGATTACCGACGACAGCCGAGGATTCATAGCATTGTGGCGAGGTCTCAGGGAAGGATACCGTTGTTTACGCAACCTTGGTTCTTTCGATGTCTCGCTTAACCATCTCGATGAGCTCTTGAATCCGCTGCCTGACAGCGGGTGAAACCTCGGTAGATCCGGCAATTCGCTCAAGAGTAGCAACGATTTCTTCCGGGCTCTCGTTACTATTCATGTGTTCAATTTTGCACAAAAGTACCTGGTGCGCAAGGGGGTAAGCTGGAAGGCTGCTCGTTGCTCCAAGTTGACATCGCGACCGATACTTGCGGCTCAGGACTGCCACGTAAATCCGCATTTCGGACATATTGAAGCTTTTCTTCCCGCGAGCAATGCCACAAGTCCAACCGGAAAAAAGCAGATGCAGACGATAATGACCCATACCGGATAGCCCCCTGTTGCGTCAAAGTATTACATTTTGGACAAGAGATAGCCGCCATTCACTCCTCCTGTAATTAGTCGTTCGATCCAGACGCAAAATAAACACACTGTGACAGTGGCGCCAGCAACGCTGGAAATACTGGAAACTGTTTTGTCGAATTTCGACCAGCACAATGCAATCGGCCGTACGACGATTTGAAACGCAAGCAAGAGAAATAAACCGATTCCGGCGGGATTCGAAAGCCAAGCCGTTTTCAGATCGAAACGCGCAGTCGCAATTAGAGAATGCAAGATGCCGCAACCGGGACACGGTATTCCAAAGAGGAAGCGGCCTAAGCACAAATGTGGAAGGCGTGCGGCGAAAGGAACAGCGAACAAAATTAAAAGAGCCGAGACTGACAGCGCGAAATGATCCTGTGAGTCTCTCGGAATCCCGAGCCTGTCCAAGAGCCACGCCGGAACAATGTTGATTTCCATTTCGGATGGACAATTCTTATCGTGATCACCGCAGCTTAACATGCCGAGTGCCCCGCCCGATTCGTGTTCTTTCGGCAAGCAGAGGTGTGACGAGGGAACTGAGTTCCCTATTTCTTGGTCACCTTCGAGACTGTTACGCTACGTCCCGAAACGTTCTGCGGCGCGAGCGCGGGCTTTTGCGGCTTCCTCTTCCCTGTTTTTTGCCGGTGCAGTGGTCTCGAGCGAATGCAGCAGGCGACTTGCAATCGCCGCAATATCCTCGACCGCAGCATCAAAGGTAGCTTCATTTGCTTTGGAAGGCTTGGTAAATCCGCTGATCTTTCGCACGAACTGGAGCGAAGCGGCGCGCACTTCATCTTCTGTGACCGGCGGATCGAAATTGAATAGCGTTCTAATATTCCTGCACATAAGTGATTTTCCTACTTGTGACGCATCGCGCCCTTCTCGCGCTGCTCTTCAGGCCAAGCCAGGAGCGCAACACGAGCGACCTCTCGCAGCTGAGCACGAGATGCGCCACCGGCCGCTTGCACTGACATTCCCCACAACACCGTAATTATGTAACGCGCGAGCTTCTCGGGATCAACATGACTTGGCAGGTCCCCGTCGGCGGTCGCCCGCTCGAACCGGCAGCGAACAGCGGCTTCGGCACCGGCTCGACGCCTGGCTAGCTCCTGCGAGACCGGCTCTCCCATCGGCCCAGAAGCCAATGCGCCCTGCACCAGCAGACATCCGTCGGGATGATTGGGGCTTAGTACCATCTCAATTGCGCCATCGAACAGCTTTTCCACAGCTTTTCGTGCGGTAGGTTCTTTCAGTGCGTTGGGCAGATACGATGCGGGACGCTGCATGTAGCGATCGAGCACTTTCTTGAAAAGAGCCTCCTTATTGCCAAACGCCGCATACAGACTGGGGACGTTGATGCCCATCGCTTCAGTAAGCGCGGAGAGCGACGTGCCTTCGTATCCGTGCCTCCAGAAGAGCAGGAGAGCGGCGTCGAGCGCCTTCTCCGTGTCGAATTCGCGCGGGCGTCCCTTTGGCATAAATGCTTCCGTAATTATTTAACGATCACTACAATAATCTGCTTGACTCGGAAGCTCAAGGCTTTTATAGGTAGCAGACATCGGGGCTCGGTCAGGGGTGACTGGGCAATTTTTATATCTGCAGTGAGAAGCTAACCAGGAGGGACTCTCGACGTCCTTAAAGCGACGTTGCGGTTCGCCATAGCCATCAGGAGAGATTCGCGTGAGCAAAGTTCGAGTGCTGGTTGGTACCAAGAAGGGTGCATTCATTCTGACTTCAGACGGAAAGCGTGAGAAGTGGGACGTCAGTGGGCCTCATTTCACAGGCTGGGAGATATATCACATGAAAGGCTCGCCGGTTGATCCGAACCGTATCTACTGCTCGCAAACGAGCGGCTGGTTCGGGCAGGTGATCCAACGTTCCAGCGACGGCGGTAAAACCTGGGAAACACCGGGCGGCGGTATGGAAAAAGATGCCCGTGGCTGGCCGAAAGGCGAAAGCAACAAGTTTGTCTATGATCAGAAAGCTCACGCTTTAACGACGCATCAGTGGTATGACGGCACGCAACATCCCTGGGAATTCAAGCGCGTCTGGCACTTGGAACCGTCGCTCACAGATCCTGACACTGTCTATGCCGGAGTCGAAGACGCAGCCTTGTTCCGATCGACCAATGGCGGGAGCACGTGGGAAGAGCTCTCTGGTTTGCGCGGACATGGAACCGGCCCCAAATGGCAACCAGGGGCTGGCGGAATGTGCTTGCATACCGTAATTCTGGATCCGAGCAATCCAAAGCGTATCTACATCGCCATATCGGCAGCGGGAGCATTTCGCACCGACGATGGCGGCGAAACCTGGAAGCCCATCAATCGCGGGCTGAAGTCACAATACATACCAGATCCCAATGCCGAAATCGGCCACTGTGTACATCACGTTGCGATGAATGGAAAGCGCCCGAACACGCTGTTCATGCAGAAGCACTGGGACGTGATGCGCAGCAACGACTGCGGCGAGAATTGGCATGAGATCAGCGGGAATTTACCGACCGATTTCGGTTTTGTGATCGACGTACATGCGCACGAACCGGAGACGATTTACGTCATTCCCATCAAGAGCGATTCCGAGCATTTTGTACATGAAGGCAAACTCCGGG
>Ga0209062_1003130_pt1 | contig 19893 bp, 27 predicted proteins | sample Coa_R2_2_FD_187158 | JGI IMG/M metagenome (GOLD analysis project Ga0209062, IMG submission 187158) | Surface soil microbial communities from Centralia Pennsylvania, which are recovering from an underground coalmine fire - Coalmine... | ecosystem: Environmental > Terrestrial > Soil > Unclassified...
GGTGCACCGGTGCCTACATCGAAGGCTTTCCGCTGCGTTTTGGCATACCTGAGTTCGTGGCCGCGGAATTGGCCACCAGCTTTCCATTGGATTCGTATCAGGCCAAGAGTGATGAGGAAGCGGCCGACACGCGCCGCTTGTTCGAAACCTTCATGGCGCAACACGGCATTCCTCTAGCCGGCGCGGCGTCGGATCGGCCCTGTTTTGGCTGGCTTGCCACAGCGCCTGAAGGCGAAAGTTTCGTGGGGAGCTATGGGCGCGCTTTCGACGTTACAGTCGCGAGCAGGCCCGAACTTGAAACCACCGGCCCAATCAATCGCGTGATCGAATCCGCATTGTTTGAAAGTGGTCGGCCGGTCCTGCTGTCGCCGCCCGCCGCTCCGAGCCGGATCGCGACCAACATCATGGTCCATTGGAATGGCAGCACCGAGCAGGCGCGCGCGAACGCTTTCGCGATGCCTCTGCTTCGCCAGGCCAAACGCGTGAGCGTCCTGACCGTGATCGGCGGGCAGGACGTGCCGGGCCCCTCCGCCGATCAGATCCTCAGGCAATTCGCGTTCAACGGGATTGCTGCCGAACCCGTCAGCGTCAAGCTCGAAGGGCGCAGCACGGGCGAAGCGGTGCTCGACGCGGCCAGGGCAAGAGATTGCGACCTGTTGATCAAGGGTGCCTTCACCCGCAACAGGCTGCGGCAGATGATTTTCGGTGGCGCCACCAGCTACATCATGGAGCACGCAGATCTGCCGGTGCTGATGGCGCATTAGAGGCGCGGCCAAGGCCATCGCGCAAGGGATCGGCAAGGGAACCGATTAGAGCGAGACAGCTGGATGGAAGCCCGGCAAGCGGCCTTGCCGGGCCGGCTCACGCCGCCAGTGACAGCGTGCTGCCGACCTGCATCGACAGCGCCTGCGCCTGCTGCTGGATCATTTGATTGATTTGATTGTAGGCCGCGCTCGCAGAGTTGGAGGCGCTGCGGGGCGCATTGGTCGCGCCGCCGGTGCCCGACTGGCGCTGCACGCCGAGCAACGCGCCCTGGGTCTGCGGCGAAATTCTCGCCCCTGGCGCGGTCGCGGCAGAATTGGAGCTTGCCGATGCGTCCAGTCCTGCGGTCGGATCGAACGGCGTCGCGCTTTGGCTCGCCGACGAAGTCGACGAGGATGAGGACAGCGACTGCAGCCCGTCCAGAAGGGCCGAGGCTGCACTGAGGGCAAACAACATCAGGGAACTCCGATCTGGCCGCCTTCGCGCGGCGTCCTTGTCCCAATCTCGGTGAGTTGCTCAGCAAGCGCCGTGCCAGAGAGGGAAATGCTTGTTGGACAATGGTTTGGGCGATGCGGCGCGGCCGCGCAGGCCGGCAAGAGCTACCCCTTCGGGGAAGTTTTTTCCGCCTTTGTTGCCGAACGCCCGACGGCCATGTTAGGCGAGCAACAGCATCCCCTTGCGAGACGCTTCGATCCGGCCATGACCCAGTTCTTTACGCCTCGTCCCCTCGTCATCGCGCCCTCGATCCTGGCGTCGGATTTTTCCAGGCTGGGCGAGGAGGTTCGCGCCGTCGATGCGGCCGGCGCCGACTGGATCCATCTCGATGTGATGGACGGCCACTTCGTCCCCAACATCTCCTACGGCCCCGACGTCATCAAGGCGCTGCGCCCGCACACCAGCAAGATCTTCGACGCGCATCTGATGATCTCGCCTTGCGATCCCTATCTGGAGGCGTTCGCCAAGGCTGGCTGCGACCACATCACCATCCACGCGGAAGCCGGCCCGCATCTGCATCGTTCGCTGCAGGCGATCCGCGCGCTGGGCAAGAAGGCCGGCGTGTCGCTCAATCCGGCGACGCCGCTGTCGGCGATCGAATATGTGCTCGACATGATCGATCTGGTGCTGATCATGTCGGTCAATCCCGGCTTCGGCGGCCAGGCCTTCATCCCTTCCGCGCTCGGCAAGATCCGCGATTTGCGCGCCATGACCGCGGGCCGCGACATCGACATCGAGGTCGACGGCGGCGTCGGCCCCAATGTCGCGGCCGAGCTCGCCGCGGCCGGCGCGAATGCATTCGTGGCCGGCTCAGCGGTGTTCAAGGGCGGCACGCAAGACGCCTACAAGGCCAATATCGACGCCATCCGCCTGAAAGCCGCGGCCGCACGCGGCGAGGCGATCTAGCGCTTCCGCTCATTGCGCGTGAGCCAGTGCGAGAGATTGAGCAGTGCAAAGGCCAATGGCCAGAACAGAATTGTCGCGAGCAGGCTGAACCAGGCGAGCGCGTGATGCTCGCCGCCGACAAAGGTGACCAGCGACAACGACAGCGCGGCGAGCGAAAGGCAGCATTCGATCACCAGCAGGCTGATGATGAAGCCAACCGCGGCGAGTGAATGCCTGGGCTTTTTCGGCGGAATGAGCAAGACCACCGGTGGCACGATCCACACCGCAACGCTGAACACCACGCCCGCAGCCGCAATGTAGAGGCTGGACGACGGCACCAGCCGCTGCAGCAACAGACCGCCCGTGATCGCGGCCACCGTGATGCTCCAGACCATCTTCCAGAAGGCCGTCACGGACTGCTCCCGATGAGGCTCCGCCCGAGTTGCGGGCGACCTCGATCACGTTGGAGTCCTCAGAGCCCCGGCGCGTTCAAGCGGGTGTCAAATGGTTGAGCCCGGCCCGACAGGACCGCGCTCACTGCGGATTGGCCGGTTGCACCGGCCCTGGTGCCGCCGGCGTCGGCTCGACGCGAAGCTTGGGGTCGGTCGGCAGCACCTTCGCACCGGCCGATTGCGCCGCCTGTCCCGTTGTCGTTGTTTTTGCGACCTCGGCCGGCTTCACGGCCGGACGGCTCCAGCGGTCGTGGATCAGCAGCGTCAGGATCACCGCGCAGGCAAACGCCAGCACGAATGCGATCACGGCAGGATGCGTTCCCTCGAAACGTCGGTGCTCGGCCATCGGCGATCCTTGCTCTTAATGGACCAAGTCGCATCAAGGCGCGGAGTTCCGCGCCTCAACTCGCCGCCGCGCCCGCTTGCCGATCCTCCTCCTCGTTGCCTGCCGCCGCCGCGCGTGGCCGCACCACGGTCACCGTACACGGCGCCTCCGAGGCGACCTTGGCCGAGACGCTGCCGAGCAGCAACCGCACGAAGGAACCACCGCGCGCGCCGATGATGATGTGATCGACCTGGTTGGCCTTGGCAAACTCAAGGATGGCCGAGGCCGGATCGATCGCCTCCAGCACGTGCACCGTGAGCCGCGCCTCATCGAGCCTGAGGGGCGAGGCCCAATGCTTGAGCGCGACCAGGCGATCGACATGCTTGTTGTGGCCCTGCTCGTCGAGCGTGCGGTCGATGGTGATGCGGCCGAGCTTGAGCACATTGAGGCAGGCCAGCCGCGCCGAAGGCAGCGTCGAGAGGATCCGCCCCGCGGTGAGGCGCAGCGCGTCGTTCAATTGGTCCGTCCCCTCGACAGTATCGATGGCGACGGCAACGATCGGGCTGGCCCCGAGCTGTGCGGCGACGTCGATCTTTCGCTGCAGCCGCAGCTGGCTGGTGTTGAGCCGCCGGCGCCACACCGTGGTCCAGGAATCCCGCATGACGCGCTCGGCGCGCGCGGTGAGCTTGATCTGGTCGGGATGGGCGAGATCAAAGGCGAGCTGCGAGGCCGTCGGATAGCGCGCGTCCGGCTCGATCTCCAGGCAGCGCAGCACCACCTCCTGCAGCCAAAGCGGGTAGTCGGGACGCAATTTGCGCGGCGGGTACGGGTCGCGCCACAGCCGCCGCCGCATGCCGCTCATGGTTTCGCTCTCGCCGAACGGCCGCACACCGGTGGTGAAGAAATACAGGAGCACGCCGAGCGCAAACAGGTCGCTGCGCGGATCGTCGCGCACGCCGACCAGCCGCTCCGGCGCCATATAGGGCGCGGTGCCGTAGGGCACCCGAAACTCCTCCTGCAACAGGTCAGGCAATTGATTGTGGAACGACAGGCCATAATCGATCAGCACGGCTTCGCCCGTGTCGCGAAACATGATGCTCGACGGCTTGATGTCGTGATGGATGACGTTCTGCCGGTGCAGGTCGGCGAGCGCGGATGCAATCTTGCAGCCGAGCAGCCGCGCCTCTTCATAGGGCAGCGGCAGTTCCGGCAGGCGACGATACAGCGTCTGTCCGGGAATGAGCTCGATCACGACATAGGCTTGGCGGGTAAAGTCGCCGGTGCCGAAGCAGGCCGGGACATGCACGCCCTTCAGCCGGGGCAGGATCATCTGCTCCATTTCAAAGGAGACGATGGCCGCCGGATCCTCGCCCTCGGACACCCGCGGGATCTTCATCAGGAGCGGCGTCGCAATGTCCGGACGGGTCACGCTCCACAGCGTCGCCATGCCGCCGGCATGCACGCATTCGCCGATCGCAAAACCGTCGATGACAAGTCCGGGCTGGATTGCGGTGGCGAGCATGCCTCACCTTCCCAGGAAAAGCCGCTCGGCGAGCCATGACGGCAGGCCGTTGTCGCGGATGCGCCGTGCCGCCGCCTCGACATCGTAGGGCACGCGGCAAAAGGTGATCTCGCGCGCCACCGTATCATAGATCGCGAACGCGGCGGCCGGATTGCGGTCGCGCGGCTGGCCGACCGAGCCGAGCACCGCGAGCCATTGCCGCCCCTTCAGGAGATTGATCGGCACGCCCGCGACCGGCACAAAGCTTGTCATCTTGGCCGTCGCCGACATGGAATAGAGCGCGGGCTTGTGAATGTGGCCGCAAAAGGTGACATGCGCCCGCGTTGCGATCATGCTGCGGGCCGCGTCCGGCGTCGCCTGCACATAGCGCCAGCGCTCCGGCTGCGAGGCCTCGGAATGAACGTAGAGGCAGTCCTCCTCCTCCAGCGCAAGCGGCAACTCGGCAAGGAAGCGCCGCTGCGCCGAGGTCAGCCGGTCGCGCGTCCATTCGATCGCGGCCTGCGCGTCTTCGTTCATGGTTTCACTTGGAGTTGAGATCGCCTGGTCGTGATTGCCGCGCACCGCAACCGCGCCATCCGCGATCAGCGCCGTCGCGGTCTCCACCACCCATTCGGGATCGCCGCCATAGCCCACGAAGTCGCCGAGAAAGACGAAGCGCTCGGCGCCACGCGCTCGCGCGGCCTCAAGGCATGCGGAAAAGGCCTGCCGGTTGGCATGAATGTCTGAAAAGAGTGCCAGCAGCACCACGTTCCTCCAGCCCTTCAACCTAGGGCCGGGATATGGCTAGCGGTTTGAGAGAGGTCAAACAACGGGGGTTACGCCGCCGGCCGGGGGCCTCCTCAGCCGAAAGCGGGGCAAGTCCTCCCGCAGCTACCGACATCGGCGGATCTGCAGGTGGCATTCTTGTGCCGAAAATTCGGCGCTCGTGTGATCGGTGGGCGCTTAGCCCAAGTGAAATCAAGGTTTCTCCGTTTTTGGAACTCGATAACAGGGCACGGTCGAACAGGTTTTATTTCGAGTAAACAGATTAAAAGGGGCGCACGCGATGACGCGGAAGGGTTCAGTTACGGACCAGCCACTGCCTTCGTTTCTTTCGACCGACAACGGCAAGCAGCAGGATGTCGGAACGACCTGGGAAGTCGCCGCTGTTTCGTCGCGAATTCTCAAGCTCAGCATATTGGCGGCTGCGGCGGCGCTGATCGGGATCGTGGCACTGCAGGCGTGGTATCCCGTGACCCGCGTTCCGAAATTCATGTCTCCGCTGACCGACACGTCGGCCGGACAGCGGGACCTCAGCCCATTCGCGACGACGACGCGGCCGGGCGCCGAGGCGGAGGTTTCCGCATCCGTTGCAGCGGACGCCCCTGCCCGCGACGAAGTCCCTGCCGCCCCGCAACCCACCGGTCAGCTGCAGACGGACGGTAACGGGCTCTCAACCGACGCCCTGTTCGCGCAGTTCCAGACCTGGGCGGCCCGGCAACCCACACGGCCGCTGCCGGAGCCGGCACCACTCGAACTGGATGCCCCGGCGCCGATCGCCGTGGACACCCCGATGGCCGCGCTGCCGCTGCAAAAGCCGCGCAAGCCCAAGCCTCCGCAAAATGCCCAGGCAGAGGCCACGCACATTCCAATCCCGCGGGCACGGATGCAGTGGGGACAAGTTGCCCATGTCGAGGGCAAGCCTGTGCCGGGCGCACGCGCCGCGGACCAGGGCTCACAGAATTCCATGACGCCGTCCTGGCTGCAAAGCCTCAGTTCGCATTAGCAGATCGAGCAGCTGGCGAGGCCCGACAATCGTCCGAGCGGAGTGAGCGTGCCCACGGCTTCGCGCAACTCCTCGGGGGCCTTCAACCGGGTCGTAGCGATCGGACCGGGACTGACGACTTTGACGCGGATACCCTGCAGGCGCCTACCGCGCCGGCTCTTGCGGCAGCAGCACATCCTTGGGCGGCATGCGCGGCGGGAGCAGCGGCGTGAACGTCACCTCGTCGCCGGCCTGCGGCACGGCCGTCAGCCCGCCGCCGCTGGAGGGATCTCCGCCGGAGGTCTCGATGATCGTGTTGGGCGTGATGTAGGCGCGCACGCTGTCGAGGAGGCCGCCCTGGCCGCTGCCGTAATCGGCGGCCCGGCCGCCCTGGGCGCGGCCGGCGGCGATCTCGCTTTGCGCCTTGTCGGTCTTGTCGGCAAGCCGGTCGCTGTAGGGAATGCGAAAGGCGCGCGGCACGCCGCTCGGGCGGTTGCCGTCGTCGAGCTCCTCCACCCAGAGATAGATCGCGCCCGGATCGCCTTCCAATGAATGCGGCTCGACAATGCGGGCCTGCAGCAATTTGAAATTCGCCGGCAGATGATCCACGCTGGCCCAGCCAAGCAGCCCGCGCATGCCGAGGAAGCTTGCGATGTAGAACGAGCTGGTCACGACCACCGCGACGGCCTTCAACTGCCAGGGCAGCCGCGCATAGACCATGACGACCAGGAGCAGCGCGCCGATCAGCGCGTATGCGACGGACAGCATCAGGATGTCGGTCTGCAGGCTGCTCACGGCGTCCTCATCCTGACACCCGTCTTGGGATCGATATCGGCGCCATTCCGCCATGCGCTGCGGAAGGTTTCCAGGAGCGATTTCTGCCGCTGCTCGACGTCGGTCACCTTGCCCTCTGCATCGATTGTGAAGCGCACCGCGGTCTTCTCCTCCCCGGTGTGATCGACGATCAGCTTGTCGTCGAACACCACCTGCGCGACAGGATTGAGCTTCTGCACCTTGACATTCACCGGCACGGGCTGGCCGGTAGTGGCCTGGAAATGCGAGACGTTGACGGTGTACTCGCCGGCGAGGATGCCGCGCACGGTGACGATCTCCTCCCGGATCGGGGAAGCGATCTTGCGGCCATTGACGGTGATGAAATCGTTGATGCCGCCGCGGTCGTCGCGGTCGAGCGTGAGGAAACCGGCTTCGCGATGCCGGTACCAGGCGATATTGCCGGCGGGGTCCTGCACGAACAGGTCGAGATCATCAGGGTGGTTGTCCGGCCAGTCCATGGTGATGATGAACTCGGCCTTGGAATCGATCTTGCCGTCCTTGTTGTCAGGCGAGACCGCAAGCAGCGCCAGGAAAAACAGGAAGGCAACCACCTGCAGCGCCTTGAACAGCATGACGCCGAGCGGATCGAAGGCTTCCTCGCGCGGATAGAGCCCGAAATCATCCATCATTGCGGCGTTCCAGCACGGGCGTCACATGCGTCTCGGTCAGTGTGACCGCATCGGAAAACACCCGCTGGGTCGCGGCATCGAGCATGTAGTACTGGATCCTCACCAGGATCGAGCCGACAAGCCCTGCAAGCGTCGTGTACATCGCGACCGCCATGCCGTCGCTCATCAACCCCATCGACGATTTCATCGCCACCTTGTCCGCCGCATCCATGGTTGCGATCGGCGCCAGCATGATGATGAAGCCGATGATGGTGCCGAGCAGCCCGAGCTTCATCAGCGTGTCGGAGGCGAAGGCGCCAAAGCCGTTGGAGCCGCGCAGGCGGTCAGCGAGCGAGCGCAACAAGAGCGTCTGGTCGATGCGCCCTCTCGCCTGCGCTTTCGCCTTCTCGATCAGGCTGCGGATATGGTCGGTGACCAGGCCGTTCGGCAAGCCGCGCGCATCCTGCAGCACCTTGTCGGCGTCGGGAGAATCGAGCATCGCGCGGCAGCGTTCGCCCACCGCGCCCTCGCGCGCAATCGCGCGGGTGCGGAGGAAGCAGTGAATACAGGTGACGACATAAAGGACGGCGATGACGCTGGAGATGTAGGTGCGGTCGGACCTCACCATCAGGCCAAGGAGCCCGTAGCGCCAGAGCAGCACCGCGGCGAACACGGAAAGGCCGGTAAAGATCATCCAGAGCAGCAGCGCGCCGCGCTCCGGCGAACGCCCGTCCGATGCTCCGATCGCCGCGCCGTGTTCGGAACTCATGCCCTTGTCGCTCCCCATTGCCCGTCTTCTTGCGAACGGATGCGTTAAACCAAAGCCGAAGCGCGCGGTCCAAAGCCCGTTGCCCAGAAACGACTGGGAAAATTTCCCGAGATGCTCGGAGCCTCGTCCTTGCAATTGGCAGGGATCGGCGCTGTTGCTACCTTCATATCACACTACGTGGGGGAAAGCGCATGCGCCTGGTCCTGCAACTCGTCGCGCGCCTGCTCGTCGTCGTGGCGCTGTGCCTTGGCGCCGCCACCGTCTGGGCCACCATCGAGGCCTATCGCAGCGTCGATCGCGCCACCGAAGCCTCCGCCGCGCGCGTCTCACAGGCGCTCCAGGGGTTGTACTGGCACGAGCTTCTGCTGCGCAGCAGCAAAATGCGCGAGCAGCTTCTGCCGGAGCCGGAATGGCGCACCATCGAGACCATGAAGCTGATCTCGCCCGGCATCTGCGTCAGCTTCGAGCCGGCAGCCGCGTTCGAGAGGCCGCTGTGCGGCCAGGACAAGGGGCTTGGCGCCGCGCCGCCGGCCTGGTTTGCCAGTTCCGTGCAGAGGCTTCTGGGCAAGCATGCCGCGGTGGCGATGCCGATCAGCGCGCGTGCCGTCACCGCCGGGACGGTGTCGGCGACGCCCGATCCTGACGCCGCGATCCGCCTCGCCTGGCAGCACATAATCGACAATATCGGCGTTGCGCTGTTGATGGCCGCGGCGATCGCGCTTCTCGCCTCGCTCGCGATCGCGCACACGCTGGCGCCGGCACAATCGATCGTCGCCGCGCTCAAGCGCATGGCGCATGGCCAGTATCGCACCGCGCTGCCGCGCTTCCGCTCCATGGAGCTTGCCATGATCGGACGGGCCGTCGGCGACCTCGGCGAGCGCCTGGCGCAGTCGATGGAGGAGCGCGCAGCGCTCACGCGGCGGCTGCTCGAAATCCGCGACGACGAGCGGCGCATGCTGGCGCGCGAGCTGCATGACGAGTTCGGCCAGAACCTCACCGCCATTCTCGCCTTTGCCAATGCGATCGAAGCGACCAGCAGCGAGGGCAAGGACGGCGCGGTCGCGCGGGATGCGCGGATGATCTCGAAGGCCACGCTCGCGATCATGGCCTGCCTGCGCGGCACGCTGAACCGGCTGCGCCATCCGCTGCCTGAGGAGCTCGGGCTCGAGGCGAGCCTGATCAGCCTGGTCGACAGCTGGCGCTCGCAAGCCGAGGCGCGGCCCTCGATCCAGCTCGACCTCAAGGGCGATCTCGCCGGCATCAGCGGCGCGGTCGCCACGACGGCGTATCGTGTCGCGCAGGAATGCCTGACCAACGCGCTCCGCCACACGGCTGCGCGCGAGATCCTGCTGCGCATCGAGCGGCGCAGCGGGCCGGAGAATGCGCTCTTGATCCGGGTCGAGGATGATGGCGGCGGTGATGCGATCAGCATCGCCAAGGCGTCCGGCTTTGGCCTCACGGGCTTGCGCGAACGCGTGACCGCGCTCGGCGGCTCGTTGTCGGTCGCGCGCGCGAGGCGGGGCTTGTCGGTCGATGCCACCATTCCGCTCGCCGCCTGACGAATGACGACCGTGTCGACCAAGGGCATCTCCATCCTGCTGGTCGACGACCATCCGATCGTCCGCCAGGGCTATCGGCGCGTGCTGGACAACCAGCATGACTTCCAGGTGGTCGCCGAGGCCGACGACGCCGCAAGCGCCTATGCCGCCTTCAAGGCGCACGCCCCCGACATCGTGGTGATGGACATCTCCATGCCCGGCGCGAGCGGGCTGGAGGCAATCAGGAACATCCGCGCCCGCGAGCCACGCGCGCGCATCCTGGTCTTCAGCATGCACAGCGAGGCGCCGCTGGTGAAAGCCGCCTTCAATGCCGGGGCCGGCGGCTATGTCACCAAGAGCAGCGAGCCCGCCGTGCTGGTCCGCTCGATCCGCAGCGTCGCCCAAGGCGAGCGGGCCATGAGCGACGACATTGCGCAGGCGCTGGCACTGGAGAGCCTCGCCCCATCAGGCTCCGCGCTCGACCAGCTCGCCGAACGCGAGATCGAGATCCTTCGCCAGATCGCGACCGGCGCCACCAACGAGCAGATCGCGGCGAGTCTGAACCTCAGCCTGAAGACGGTTCAGAACTACCACTACATGATCAAGGCCAAGACCGGCCTGAAAACCGACGCCCAACTGGTGCGGCTGGCAGCGGAATGCGGGCTGACGGGGCCCTAGCTGGCTCCCGCGCAATCTCTCTCCGTCAGGTGGCAAAAGGGGCGCTCGTAGAATGTAGGGTGGGCAAAGCGCAGCGTGCCCACCATCAACATCCCAATAGTCGCGGTGGGCACGCTGCGCTTTGCCCACCCTACGAACTCTCCTTGTGCCCATCTCTCCCCGTCATCCTGAGGCGCTCGCGGAACGCGAGCCTCGAAGGATGAACGGCCCCCACTGCGACAGCCGGGCCGTCGCCCTTCGAGGCCGCCGCTTCGCGACGGCGCCTCAGGGCGACGGTGAGAGATTGGTTCGTGTTTGGGCAAAAGCACCCGCCAACCCTGCCAGTTTTCCACCCTCCCGCGCCCATAGCGGTGGTTTCCCTGTCCGCGATCTGCTAAAGCGCGCCGTAAAAACATTTGGCCGGGAATCCCCTCGCGATCCCTGCCCCACTGCCTCGGAGCTTGCTGCATGATCCCCCGCTACACCCGCCCGGAAATGGCCTCGATCTGGGAGGCGCAGACGCGCTTCAAGATCTGGTTCGAGATCGAGGCGCATGCGGCGGATGCGCTGGCCGAGATCGGGGTCATCCCCAAGGAGGCCGCCAAGACGGTCTGGGCCAAGGCCCGCAACGCCACCTTCGACGTCAATCGCATCGACGAGATCGAGCGCGAGACCAAGCACGACGTCATCGCCTTTCTAACCCATCTCGCGGAGATTGTCGGCTCCGAGGCGCGTTTCGTGCACCAGGGCATGACCTCCTCCGACGTGCTCGACACCTGCCTCAACGTCCAGCTCACCCGCGCCGCCGACATTCTGATCGCGGACATCGACCGCGTGCTGGCCGCGCTGAAGAAGCGCGCCTTCGAGCACAAGATGACGCCGACCATCGGCCGCTCCCATGGCATTCATGCCGAGCCCGTCACCTTTGGCCTGAAGCTCGCTTATGCCTATGCCGAGTTCGACCGCGCCCGCGCCCGTCTCGTCGCCGCACGGAAGGAGGTCGCGACCTGCGCCATCTCGGGTGCGGTCGGCACCTTCGCCCAGATCGACCCTCGGGTCGAAGCGCATGTGGCCAAAGCCATGGGCCTCACGCCCGAGCCGGTCTCGACCCAGGTGATCCCGCGCGACCGCCACGCGATGTATTTTGCGACACTTGGCGTGATCGCCTCGTCTGTCGAACGGCTCGCCACCGAAATTCGCCATCTGCAGCGCACCGAGGTGCTGGAGGCGGAGGAGTTCTTCTCCGAGGGCCAGAAGGGCTCCTCGGCCATGCCGCACAAGCGCAATCCGGTGCTGTCGGAGAACCTCACCGGCCTCGCCCGCATGGTGCGCGGCTATGTGACGCCGGCGCTGGAAAATGTCGTGCTCTGGCACGAGCGCGACATCTCGCACTCCTCGGTCGAGCGCATGATCGGTCCCGATGCGACTGTCACCCTCGACTTCGCGCTCAACCGCCTCGCCGGCCTGATCGACAAGCTGCTGATTTACCCCGAGAACATGCAGAAGAATCTCGATCGCCTGGGCGGCCTCGTGCATTCGCAGCGGCTGTTGCTCGCGCTCACTCAAAAGGGCGCAAGCCGCGAGGAGGCCTACAAGCTCGTGCAACGGAACGCCATGCCGGTCTGGCGCGGCGAAGGCGACTTCCAGACGCTGCTCAAGAACGACGCCGACGTGAAGCGCTATCTCAACGACAAGGAGATCGAGGAGCAGTTCGATCTCGGCTATCACCTCAAGCACGTCGACACCATCTTCAAGCGCGTGTTCGGCGAGGTGTGAGACTCGAATCGCGCGCTACCCTCATCCGCTGTCATGCCCCGCGGAGGCGGGGCATCCGGTATCCCAGAGGCCTCTCGGCAAGAACTCCAGCGTCTCTGGAATACTGGATCGTCCGCGTTCGCGGACGATGACGGCGGAGTAGGATGGCGTCGCCGCATGTCGTTCGGACTCCGCGAAGACACCACACCCCCGGAACATCTCCCCGCCTGTTTTGTTGCTTTGGCAGCAGGGGCTTAGGGAGTCGTATCCGTGATCGAAACCGATAGCCTGCTCGTCAAGTGTCCACGTTGTGGGGCCTGGCCGATGGCGGCGAGCCTGCCGAAGTCAAGCGCCGCGCGCCAGGAGATCCGGTTCCGTTGTCCGGAGTGCCGCTGCCAGGAGCAAGGCTATCTGCGTGCAACCGGCAACGTGCACACCTTGTCGCAGCGTCGCGTACAGGCGCAGGGACGCTAGCGAGCAGAGTTCAGCCAAACAATGAAACGTCGCGAGGCAAGCGCCGCGCAACGGGGGAGCGATCCCAAAGGCCCCACGGAAACGCCCGAGGCCCGCCGTCAGGAGGATCGCACATGCAGCGAAAGCCCAACATGAGAGTCCGGAAGCAACAATTCACACCAGCGCCGGCCCAGCGCCGCACCACGCGGGCGACGCCGGAGGCACCGACCAGCGGTTATGCGCTGGTGGTCGACCGCCAGATGAAGAGCGAGTTCAAGACCCACGATGCGGCGCTCAGTCACGCGCAGAGCCTGAAGCGGCGCTACCCCGCGCTACAGGTGCAGATCTTCGATGCGGAGAAAAAGCGCTTCGAGCGCATCGAGCCGGCCGGCGTGTAAGCCGCGGCCGCTTCAAGGCGAGGCCGAGCCCAGCTCCTTGATTGCGATGCTCGCGAGCTGCCCGGAATCGCGTATGCCGGTTTGCGCGATCTCGATGATCTTGCTTGCGACCAGGCGCGTGATCGGGTCACTGCGCGGCGTGAGACCGAGGGCGCGCAGCGTCTGTTCGTAGGCCACCACCAGACAGCCGATGTCATCGGGGCCGAGCGGGGCATATTGCAGCAGGCGGCAGATTGTCATCGCACCCACCGCCCTCACTTCGGCCTCTGCAAGCCCGCGCTGCTGGTCCATTTGTCGATATCCTCGACAACCTTGCCATAGCTCAGCCGCGTGGGCAGCGACGGCTGCATGGCCTGCCGCGGGGCTTCCGTCTTCTCACTCTTGTCGATCATGGCGCAACTCCCTGCGCCCCATTGAAGCTACCCTACTCCTTTCATTCAACATAGTAAACCTTTGAAATTGCTATAATATTTTGCTCATTCTGCACCCTTCACAACATCCACGCAGGCGCTGGAACCGGCGCCCCTTTGGACAGTTGAGTAAGTTACTCAGGGAGGGGTCAACATGAGCGAAGTGCGTGGTGAGCGCTTGCAGGTGATGTTGTCACCGGAAGAACTTGCAGCGCTTGACGATTTTCGCTTCGAGCACCGGATGCCGACCCGCGCGGCCGCGATCCGGGAGCTGCTGAAGCTTGGACTGTCAGCCGGCGGGATCGACGGCGCCTCAGGCGTGAAGTCGAGCGATTACGGCGTCTTCAACCGCGGCCCGGACGGACACAAGGGTCCCAAGGCCAATTCGGAGAACGGGTCGGGCGCCGAGGAGATCTGAAGGCCCTGCATTACCAAATGTAATGCACCACATGTTGCTGGCGTTGCGTCGCGCCGGAAACGCGCCCTCAATCGAACCTCGTGTCTGTTGGGCTGGCGCAAGAGCGCCGCGGCAGCTTCACGCCGCGACAAAGTGGACTTCATCCCTCGCGCCTATCCGCCACCCGCAAGATGATGCAGCCGCGCTTCCGGCCCATTTGCCGTCAGCTCCAAGGTCGCCAGCGTGATCGGCAGATTGAACCGGCGCGGCCCCGCGCTTCCGGGATTGAGATAGAGCACGTCGCCCCTCCTCTCGATCAGCGGCTTGTGCGAATGGCCGGAAACAACAATGTCGATTCCGCGCGCGGCTGGATCGAATGACAAATCGTTGATGTCATGCAGGATGTGGATCGCGTGCCCGCCCAGCCTGACCGTCTCCGTCTCGCGAAACATGTTCGCCCACGGGGCCTTGTCGACATTCCCCCTGATTGCGGTGACCGGCGCGATCGCGCGCAATCGCTCGATGATCTCGGGGCGCCCGATGTCGCCGGCATGGATGATATGGTCGACGCCCGCGAGCCGCAGCTCGGCCTCTGGGCGCAGCAGGCCATGTGTGTCCGAGATCACGCCTAGTCTGAGCACGAACGCTTAACCTCCCCGGTCGAGCGAAGCCAAGAAAGTTCCATGCATTGTTTCATGCACCAAGCGGTGGCGAGGGGGAACGCCGACCCGAATGAAATGGTTTGTACCCTACAAGGAGAGACGACAATGCAACATTATCGGGCGATCAGGTTGGACGCCGCAGCCCTGCGCGAAGATCTTGCCGCCATGGAGCAGCAGATCCAGCTCAATCGCAATGACTACGATCTGATCGACAGATACCTGACCTACGCCCGCAAGGTCCGCGAGATTGAATTCCGCGAGAACGGCTATGTCACCGCACGCGGCCAGTCGCTGGAGAGTGCGTGAACTGAAAGGACGCGCCATGTTGTTAGCCTATTTGCCCGCAATGATATTCCAGGCCTTCCTGGAGATGTTGAACGAGCCTGCAGCCCGCCAGCTCCCCGAGCGTGCGTATGACGATCGCGACGGCTCCCGGCAGCACCGAAGCCGCCGCTGAATTTGCTCATCAAGAGTCGCGCCGCTCGCCGCAACGGCCCCACCGGAATTCGCCGTCTCCTTGGCATGCAGCTGTTCGAAGCCCGATGAAAACCTGGCTTCTGTCACTTGCGTATCTCGGCACTCAGATGACGATCGCGGCCGCCGATGGCGTCCCGCGGCTCAACATCGAGTCCCTGTGCAGGGCGAGGTCCGCCGATGACAGGCTGATGAAGCTTCCGGAAGCCCAGAGCGTCGCTGACTGCATCCAGGACGAAAAAAACTCGAAGGACAAGCTCGGGACGACATGGCCGGCCGCGGCAGGCTCAATTCGTGCCCGCTGCCGGGCGGACGCCGTCGCATTGGGCACCCTGAGCTATGTCGATCTGCTCAGCTGCCTGCAATTGGCCGAGGATATCAACGCGCCCTCTTCCGCTACAAAGGCAAGCAGGACATCCGGAAAGCGCTAGCCGCTTCGCCAGCAGTCCATCAACCGAGCATCTTCGCGACATCAAGCGCTTCGTCGGCGGGAGCGGAATTGAACGCCGCCTCCCACACCGCGATCTTGCCATCCCGCATCCTCCAGACCTCGACGCCGTAGCCCTTCATCCTGCGGCCCGTCGCCACGTCCTCCCATTCGCCGTCCCAGATGTTCGTGATCATGTCGTCCATCAGGCTGCGAAACTGCTTGGTCAGGCGATAGTCTTTCTGCTTCGCGCTGCGCGCGGTGAAGAATTTTCGCAACGCCTCCCTGCCGCGAAACTCAGGCAGGGTGCCGAAACGAACGACGCAATCATCGGTGAAGCCATCGACCAAAGCGTCGATGTTCCAGGGCATGAAAAGCGATTCCACATATTGCACCAGGGCGCGTGCGTCCGCTGGCGTACGTGGGTTGCGGTCATCGTCTTTGCGCAAGGGCTGGCTGGACATGCTGCCGCTCTCCCGATCCGGCTGGATGTGGGCGGGGCGCACGGTGTAGCGCCCGCTCCGCCGTCGCGTTCTGACCCGGCGCCCTCACCAGAGCCAGGGCGGAACGATGATCTCCTGGTCGCCATAGCGTATCACCGGCACCACCGGCGGGCCATATGGATCGACCCGGTCGTCCTCGGGTCGATAGCGATAGCGCGGAACGATGTAGGAATCCCAGTAGGGCCTGACCACCGGCGCCGTGACGACGAGCCTGGCGCGGGGTTCATGAAGGAGTTTGGCAGTCCGCGCATGGGCTGCGGTCCCAAACGTCCCCAGGTTGCACAGCAGGGCCGTTCCGAGAGCGAACGCTACGGTCATCATCCTCATGCAGTCTGCCTCCTTGGTGCCGACATCAACGAGCGTTTGTTCATGATAGTTCCGGCTGCGTGGGACTCAAGACCCCAGCTGATCGAGCGGTGACGACCAAAGGCCATGGCGCGACCTCCATCCTGCTGCGCGATCGACTAGCTGCAATTTAGGAACGTTCAAGCATTTCCTCGGTTTGCCCCCCGGTCGAGGCGTGAGATCAGCGAATCCCCCTTGGCCCTTCCTGAACTTGCGCTCAAGGAAGCCCGCGCGGGACGGCGAGTTCAAGTCCGATATTGGACGACTGAGATGTTGCAGAACGTCGAATCCAGAACCATCGCCAAGGTCACCAGGCGCCTCGTTCCGTTTCTGGTCGTCTGCTACTTCGTCGCCTATCTCGACCGGGTGAATGTCGGCTTTGCCGCACTCACCATGAACCAGGATCTCGGCCTGTCGCAGACGGCATTTGGCTTCGGCGCGGGCATCTTCTTCATCGCCTATTTCATCTTCGAGGTGCCCTCCAACCTCCTGCTTGAACGTCTCGGGGCACGCACCTGGATTGCCCGCATCATGCTCAGCTGGGGCATCCTCTCCGGACTGATGGCGTGCCTGCCCTGGATTGCGCGGGTGACGGGACTTGGCAATGAGAACACCTTCTACCTGTTGCGGGTGTTGCTGGGTGCCGCGGAGGCGGGCTTCTTTCCGGGAATCATCTTCTATCTGACACTTTGGTTTCCGGCGGAGTATCGCGCCAGGATTGTCGGCTATTTCATGGCCGCGATTCCACTCTCGACGGTGATCGGCGCGCCCGTTTCAGGGCTCCTGCTCTATCTGCACGGCGGCCTCGGGCTCGCCGGCTGGCAATGGCTGTTTCTCATCGAGGCGATCCCGGCCATTGTCCTCGCCGTCGTCGTGTTCTTCTATTTGACCGACCGCCCGGAAGATGCAGCCTGGCTCGCGAGCGACGAGCGGGACTGGCTCAGCCAGAGGCTCTCGATCGAGCGTCGCCAGCGCGAGGCGGTGCGGATGTACACGGTGTCCGAGGTCTTGTTCGATCCGCGCGTGCTCGCGCTCAGCCTGGTCTATTTCGGTGCGGTCGCGACCAATTACGGCCTGAGCTTCTTCCTGCCGCAAATCGTCAAGGCGTTCGGCCTCAACACCTTCCTGACCACGCTGGTGTCGGCAGCGCCTTACCTCGTCGGCGTAATCGCCATGGTGTGGTGGGGCCGGCGCTCGGATCGCGCCGCGGAGCGGCGCTATCATGCGGCCATCCCGTTGTTCGTGGCCTCGGCGGGCCTCGTGTTGGCTACGCTTGTCGAAAATCCCGGCCTGAAAATGCTCGCCTTCTGCATTGCAGGCTTCGGCATCTTCGCCTGCCTGCCGGTGTTCTGGACGTTGCCGACCGCTTTCCTGTCGGGCGCGGCGGCCGCCGCAGGCATCGCGGTCATCAATTCGATCGGCAATCTCGCGGGCTTCGCAGGCCCGTTCGCGATGGGTTGGCTCCGGGATCATACCGGCAGCTATACCGACGGCCTGCTGCTGCTCGCCGCGCTCGGCATCGTTGCGATGGGGACCGCGCTCGTACTTCACCATGATGACGCGCTCGAGCGCGCGCCATCAGCTTTGCCGGAATGAGCGGGACGCCGCGGTGGCGTGCCCGCGCTTCAGCCTTTCGTGTTCCGAAGCAGATTGTCGCGCAGCCTGCTCACGGTCTGCTGCACAATTGGGAATTCCTCGCCGAGCCCGGTGGCGTCGATCAGCTGCTCGCCAAGATCGCGTTCGATCAAGCGCCGGCCGGCCGGAGTCAGGCTGACCCGCACCTGCCGTTCGTCGGCGGGGTCGCGCTGGCGGCGGACGTAGCCCAGCTGCTCCAGCTTCTTGAGAATGGGCGTCAAGGTATTGGATTCCAGAAACAATCGCTCGCCGAGCAGGCTGACCGTCTGCTCGTCCTGCTCGGCCAGCGCGACCATGGCGATGTATTGCGTATAGGTCAGCCCGACCGCGTCCAGGATCGGCTTGTAGGCGCGGTTGAAGGCCAGATTGGCCGAATAGATTGCAAAACACAGGAAATTCGACAGTTTTCGCCCTTTGCCGGCGGCCTTTGGGGAACGGGTCACGGCAACCTCCAGACCTTGTGAAGTCAGGTCCCATATAAATCGTATCCGATTAAATCGGAAGTGCTTGACGTGACCGCGACGCCGGTTTATTTCAACTCGCGTCCGATTAGAGCGGATACGATTGAAATCATCAACCAAAGGATTACGCCATGCCCGCGACTGAAAAAGTTCTCTTCACCGGAAAGACCCACGTCACCGCCGGCCGCAACGGAGCTGCGCAGTCCAGGGACGGCCAGCTCGACATCAAGCTGCCGCAGCCGCACCCGGCCGCCGAAAACCTGTTCGGCGCCGCCTGGTCGGCCTGCTATCTCGGCGCGGTCGAGCTCGCCGCCGCGCAGCGCAAGGTCAAGCTTCCGGATGAACGGGCCGTCGACGCCGAGATCGACCTGAACCTCGCCGGCAGCGCTTTCTTCCTGCGTGCGCGCCTCAATGTCAGCCTGCCCGGCGTCGACCGCGAGGTGGCGCAGCAACTGATCGATGCGGCGCACGGCATCTGTCCCTATTCCAAGGCGGTCCGCGGCAACATCGAGGTCACGACCACGCTGGTCTGACAGCGCAGCGATAACCGCATGCGTTCAGCAACTGCACTGGCGGACCTGCCGAGTCCGGCGAGGTCCGCGCAGTTCAATGACATCTGCACAACAACAGGAGTTGGACATGAGCAAGCTTTCGAGCAGAACGACGCGCGCGCTCGCGTTCGCGGCTCTCTTCGCGGCAAATGCGTGGACCATGCCGGCGGCGCAGGCGCAGCCGGCAGGCATTGCGCGCACTGACCTGCAGCGCCACGCTCTCAGCATTGCCGGCCGTGAGGCGGTCCAGGTGCGCGTCGACATCGCGCCGGGCGTGGCTTTTCCCAACCATACCCATCCCGGCGAGGAGATCATCTATGTGCTGGCCGGCACGCTGGAGTATCAAGTCGAGGGCAAGCCTGCGGCGACGCTGAGGGCTGGCGATGTCCTCTTTATTCCCGCCGGAATGATCCATTCGGCGAAGAATGTGGGCAATGTCACCGCCAGCGAGCTCGCCACCTACATCGTCGAAGAAGGCAAGCCGCTGCTGACCCTCGCACAATGACGCCTGTGCCGGTCGGCGCCGGCACCATTCAGGCCGTGCCGGCCATCGCGCGGGATTCGTGCCGGAATGCGTGCTGCGCTCGACTATGTCTTGAATTGAGCCGAGGGCGTGGAGCGGGAAATCCTGAGCTCCTCCTCGTTCATATCGACAGAGACATCGGCGAACAGCGGTGTGCTCAGATAACGCTCCCCGGTGTCAGGCAGCATGCAAAGGATATTCGAGCCCTTCTCTGCCTGTGCAGCGACCTTGAGCGCTCCCGCAAACGTCGCGCCGGAGGTGATGCCCACGAATATCCCCTCCTTGGTCGCGAGCTCCTTGCTGCACCG
>Ga0209062_1003132_pt1 | contig 19881 bp, 9 predicted proteins | sample Coa_R2_2_FD_187158 | JGI IMG/M metagenome (GOLD analysis project Ga0209062, IMG submission 187158) | Surface soil microbial communities from Centralia Pennsylvania, which are recovering from an underground coalmine fire - Coalmine... | ecosystem: Environmental > Terrestrial > Soil > Unclassified ...
GGCAGATAGTGCAGCCCAAATCATCATCACAGAAGAGAAAATTGCTTCCCAACTGCCCGCTTCCTCAGCCCAAAAACTGCTCCTTGACACGGAAAATCTCACAGTTTCTCAACCGCCAGAGTCCGCTTTGGCTGCTGTTCCAGGCAACAATCACTTAGCTTACGTGATTTACACCTCCGGTTCCACCGGACGACCCAAAGGAGTGCAAATACCTCACAAAGCCCTTGCTAACTTCCTCCTGAGCTTCCGTGAACAACCAGGACTCTCTGCTCATGATACCTTTGTTGCAGTCACGACCACAACCTTTGACATTTCTATCCTAGAGCTATTTTTACCCTTAATTGCAGGAGCGCGGTTAGTTGTCGCAGAACGTGAAACAGTCCGCGATGGCTATAAGTTAGCTCAATTGCTACACCAATACCAGGCAACAGTCATGCAGGCAACCCCTGCCACATGGCGATTACTGCTAACTGCAGGCTGGCAACCCAAGGGTTCTTTTCGCGTTCTTTGTGGAGGGGAAGCCATGTCAGTGGAATTGGCAAAATCATTACTCAACTTTGGGGTAGAACTATGGAATGTTTACGGTCCTACAGAAACCACCATTTGGTCTACCATTAACCAAGTGAAACAGCCAGAAGACGCACTTTCAATTGGTCAAGCGATCGCCAACACCTCCACTTACATTCTAGATAGTGCCGGAAATCCTCTTCCACAGGGAGTTGTGGGAGAATTATTTATCGGTGGTGATGGAGTTGCACGGGGTTATCGAGGACGCCCCAATTTGACCGCAGACCGATTTGTCCCCAATCCCTTCTCCCAAGATCCAGGAGGGCGATTGTATCGGACAGGTGACCTAGCACGTTTTCTCCCCAATGGTGAAATAGAGTTTCTCAGTCGTTTAGATTACCAAGTTAAAATCCGTGGCTTCCGGATTGAACTGGGAGAGATCGAAACAGTTTTAGGCAATCACCCAGCGATTTCCCAAGCCATTGTCCAACCTTTTGAAGATACGCCCACAGACAAAAAACTCATTGCTTACCTTGTCGCCAAACCCAATGCTGAGAGACTCAATCCCTCAAACCTCAGGGCATATCTGTTAGAGAAATTACCTGAATACATGATTCCTTCCGGTTGGGTGTACTTAGATGCCATGCCTCTTACACCCAATAACAAAGTAGATCGGCGGGCTTTACCCACACCCACGGTTTCTTCCAGAGAAGATTTTACAGCTCCCAGAAATGCCATTGAAGAAGCATTAATAGAAATTTGGCAGGAACTCATTCAGGTTGAGAAGGTGGGTGTAAAAGATAACTTCTTCGACCTTGGGGGACATTCTCTAATTGCAGCACAAATTCATGCTCGCATCAAAAAGGTATTCTCTATCGATCTTTCATTGAGAGAACTATTTGCATCTCTCACAATCGAGAAAGTCACACAGCTTCTACTCACAAAAGAAACCCAACCAGGACGTACTGAAAAAATAGCAAAAGCGTTTTTACGTATGAAACAAATGACACCTGAAGAAAAAGCAAAACTGCTAAGTAGTCGTGCAAAATAAATGGTGTTGCACAATTTGGGAGATGAATTGTGCAACGCCACCTTGTCTCTTGATTTTCACATCTTCTTTTTCTCTTCCTGCAGGAAAGCACCTCAGGGAAGTTGATGATTATATTGTAAAAAGAGAACCAGGAAGTAGAAAGATGTTATGCAGCAGTTAATTTCAAGAGCCTTACAATTTTTTCTCAAGCAGATCTTCGAGAGAACTGTCCTCATTCTGATTATTCTATTGTGTATAGGAGTAGGGGCAGCATTGTCCAATATATTTTATTTGTCGAACAACCTGATAGAATCACAAGCACTAAAGAATGCAGATTTAACTATGCAATCCATTGAGGAGGGAGTCAATCTCTACAGCCAACGGGTTGTTGATCGTGTAACAACAATTCCTGGCATTGATGTTCGCCCTGACTACATAGGTCATCCGGGTGGAATCCCCATCCCAGCAACATACGCTATTGAACTCGGGCAGGATCTCAGCCAAAACATCAGTCAAAAAAACCCTGGAACACTTTATCGACTCTATAGTGACTTCCCCTTTTCTTACCGAAAACCCGAAGGTGGGGTCAAAGACGATTTTGAGAAAAATGCGCTTCTTGCTTTGAGACAAAATCCCAATCAGCCATTTTTTCGCATTGAGCATTACCAAGGTCATCTCTCATTGCGATATGCAACAGCCAGCGTGATGAATGCGACTTGCGTTGCTTGTCATAATACTAGACCTGATAGTCCCAAAAAAGATTGGAAAATAGGCGATGTTAGAGGAGCATGGGAGTTTATTCAGCCCCTAGATAGTCTAAAAGAGCAGACAAATAACACCTTGATGGGATCATTTATTACGTTGGGAGGAATCTTCAGTTTAGGTGTAATGGGGGTATCCTTGTCTTTTAGTCGGCTACGTCAAACTTCAAAAGAATTAGAGCTCCGTGTTAGAGAACGCACCGACTCCTTAGCTAAGGCTAACATAGAGCTAGGAAAAAGTAACTCACTGATTCGCCAGATCTTTGGCCGTTACCTGAGTGATGAAATAGTAGCCAATTTACTGGAAAACACTGAAGGATTAAAACTCGGTGGTGAGAGGCAACGAGTTACCATTCTCACCTCTGATTTAAGAGGATTCACTGGCCTGGCTGAAAGATTATCTCCTGAAGAAGTTATTAAGATTCTTAACTTCTACTTAGATTGCATGGCAAATGTGATTACTAAGTACCAAGGAACAATTGATGAGTTTCTCGGCGATGGAATCTTGGTTGTTTTTGGTGCCCCCATTGTTAGAAAAGATGATGCAGCCAGGGCGGTTGCCTGTGCGATTGAAATGCAATTGGCAATGGCTAGTGTTAATGAACAAATGCAAGAGTGGGAACTGCCAAAACTCGAAATGGGCATTGGCATTAATACTGGCATTGTCGTAGTAGGAAATATTGGCTCAGAAAAACGCGCTAAGTATGGTTTAGTTGGTAGTCAGGTGAACCTAGCTTACCGAATAGAATCTTGTACCTTAGGTGGTCAAATTCTCATTTCTGAGACGACTTTAAAAGCAGCGGGATCTATTGTGAGAATCAATGGGCAAAAGGAAGTACAACTCAAAGGAGTGAAACAGCCAATCACAATCTATGACGTCGCCGGGATCACAGGGGAATACAATCTTTTTCTAACGCAACAACAAGAGATTTTCTATTCCCTTCCCCAAGCCATCCCGGTACAGTACGTAGTTCTGGATGGCAAAAAGATTGGTGAAACCGTCTGCACAGGAAGTTTAGTTAAGCTTTCGCAAACAGGTGCACTGGTTCGCTGCGCTCATATGGATGGGGAGATCCCTTCAGCATTAAGCAAAATTAAGCTAAACTTGTTACCCCCAAATCATCCAGCAGAAACTAATGAAGATATTTATGGTCAGGTTACAGACAAACCATCTGCCAGTGGTAGTTTTTATGTCTATTTCACTGCTATGTCCCAGAATGTTGAAGCAAGGCTTGATGAGCTGTATCAATCACTGAGGACTAACGTACCTGCTGAATCAGATTCTACCAATATTAACAATAGCTCTCCACCCTTTCAAGCTTTAGTTGAAAATTCTATTTTATGTTCCAATTGTGGTCGGATGAATATAGCTAGTTCCAAATTTTGTTCTCAATGTGGAGAGCCACTGAATAGATAATTTTTGCCTTTTCATTAATATAGCAGTTCTAGATGAGTTTTAAAAATCAAAAATCTTAGAAACCCGGTTTTTCAAAGAAACCGGGTTTCTCATTTTTCACGAATGATTTAGGTCGCTATAACTGATTTTTATTAATAATTAGAAATACCTGAAACTGCATTTTTAGAATAATCATCTCAATTTCAGGTACCATAATTTTTTCAATTCTTCGGAATTAACCCAATCGGTGGGGACAAGTTGATTTTTTTAAATCTTTCACAGCAATTCCGTTTCCAATTATGCGTCTCCACATTGTAAGTGGAGAGAAAAAGCGACAATTCGTAAAGATATTGAAAAAGTTTTAAAACCTTATAAACTCTTATCTGATTTTCCTATACGTAACGGTTATTTTGCTGGCACAGGTATCCTATCTCAACCAGAATTAATCAAAGTTTTTGATATTATTCAATCCCAAGCTCATAGTTTAAATGACCCCCAAGCCTTAGCAATCTACGAAACCTTTAAGCAACGCTTGTTACAAACACACATTATTGAAAATACAGAAAATATTTATCCAGTCAGAGCGATCGCTAATAGCTCTATTGTAGATCCTAAATATCTCCATAGTAGTGCCTTAAGTAAGAATCTCTCCCAGTTGGAAACAGCAATTGTCGAAGGAAGACTGCTGGAGTTAAAACGCTTTGCAGGTGTGGGTAGATATGACGGCGATGAAAAAGACTTTTTCTTAGCCTATCCATTGCAAATGGTTTTCGCCAATTTTGCTTGGTATTTAGGTTATGAGTGTGTGAGTGGTGAAACTTCTGGTTTACTGCGATTTGAACGTCTGGATAGGTTATTTTTAGGTAAACCCCAAACCCAACAACGCCGCCGAGAAGAACAGGAAAAAGCATTAAAAAAATTACAAAAATTATTTAAAGCTGGTGCAGGGATGCATTTGGGGAATAGCAGCACCGATCAAAAACTATTTCTCAGTTCTGATGTCAAAAAGCGCACTCAAGTCTGCGTGACAGTGGAACTTTGGTTTAATGATCGGATTTATCCCTTTATTACCGAAGGTACAAAACGGTTTGTCCACATGAAAATGTCCCCACCCATTCACAAAACAACCAGTAATCTTCCCAAGTCTTTATTTTGCCTCGCTAAAACTGGCGATCGCAATTTTCCTCATCGTTTTCAAGCAATATTTCCTCAGTGGACATTAGATGATTTTGATTTGTGGAGATGGGTTGTTGGGTTTGCTGGCAATGTTAAAGTGGTAACACCACAGGAATTGGTGCAAAGAGTAGAGGAAATAGCTCAAGGAATTATCGCCAATTATGCACCTTCTGGAGATTCGCAAGCAAAAATTAGAACCTTGCTCCACCATTCACTTCAATCACACTACCAGTAAAATAGTCGCATTCAATAATAAAACGCATCGCTAGCCAAATTTCATAAGGTTGAGCCATACGACGTAAAGGTATTTTAGAAATCATCTCTGCTTGCGCTTCTGGAGATACATGACTCAACATAGGTGTATGCGTCAATCCGGGAGCTATACCTGCAACCCGAAATCCATAAGGAGCTAATTCCAACGCCCAAGTGCGTGTTTGGGCATCAAGACCCGCCTTAGAGGCACTGTAATTGGATTGACCAGGATTACCAGAACTCGTTACTGAAGATATGTTCACTATCAAACTAGGGGAAATATTCATCTCTATCAAAGTTGCAGCGAACTCTCGTGCCATTAAGAAGGGACCAGTTAAATTGACATCAATGACTCGTTTCCATTGTGCCGTTGGCAGTTTACGCAACCAACCCTCATCCTCACGAGTGACAAGTAAACCATCTCGCAAAATACCAGCATTGTTAACCAGAATATTAGCAGAACCAAGTTTTTGAAAAGCTTGTTCAATAAAAGTTTTTACTAATGATTCATTGGATACATCTAAATGTTCACCATAGATTTTTCCTGGTAAATCGGCACTTTCATTTTCTAGTTCTTTCAGTCCATCCATATCAATATCGCCACCAATAACATGGGCACCTGCACGGGCAAGTTCTAGAGCGATACAACGCCCAATTCCACTAGCAGCACCAGTAACTATTGCTTTTGCATCTTTCAGATTCATAGGAATGACTCACGATTAAAATATGAAAATAGGGAGTGGGGAGTGGGGAACACGTTAACAATATTGCGCAGCAATAAACTCTGAAAAAAGATTCAAAGAAAAAAGATTCAAAGCCTCGCAGAACATCTTCTGTTCAACTCCCAAACAAATTCTAAAATGACCAGGCATACCAAAAGCTTCGCCTGGCAGAACCAGTACACCAGTTTTTTCTACTAATTGTTGAGCAAAATCTTGACTGTTAATTGATTGTTTAATAAAAAATGGAAAGGCAACAATTCCAGCTTGTGGTTCTACCCAATTTATTAAGTCTCGATGCTGGTATATAAAAGTACGTAATTGCTGTAAGTTTTGCTGAATCCGTTCTTTATATCTAGGTACTATTTTTAACCAATTTTGTAAGACAGATTGGATAAGAAAATCGTTGATAGGGGAAATTGTATGTGTTGTATAATCTTTGAAATCACGACAGGAGTCGATTAATTCTTGAGAACCAATTATCCATCCGGTGCGTAGACCAATACAACCAAAACATTTACCAGTTGAGCCTAAAGACACTATTTTTGAAGATCTATTTATCAAAGAAGGGATGATATCGGTATTGTCATAATTCATAAATCTATAATGCTCATCTGCTAGAATTTCACAATTATGCTTTTCTGCTAAATTGATGATTGTTTGAATTTCTGTTTCTGAGAATCTAATTCCAGTAGGATTATGAGGAGTATTCAAGACGATAACCTCTGTAGAATCGTCGATTAAATTGGATAGTTTCTCTAAATCAGGTCGGAAATTATTTTCCGCAGAAAGTTGGAGGAAGCGGACTTCATAGCCAAGATACTGTGGTATTTGATATAAAACTTCAAAAGCAGGAAAAAAAACGACAACATTTGCTTTAGGTTTATACCGAATATGAAAATACATGAAAATAGCTTCAGTAGTTCCATGAGTGACCAAAATTTTATCAGGATCTATTTCTTCATAAAAGGAGGCTATAGTCTTTCTCAAATTTAAAGAGCCATGAGTATCATTATTGGCTAGGCTAATTTTTAGTAAATCTGCTGTTGCAACATTTGTTAAATTGAGTAACTCTTCTAAATTCAGACTATCAACTCCACTTTCTGCTAAATTATATGGTGCTCCCTGATATTTCAAAAACCATGGTTCCATTAAAGATTGTGATATTTTCATGATTGTAAAACCTAATAACAACAATTTTTTTGATCAAAGTCTCTATTAATATTTAACTTGAGTAACAAAAACATTATACCCTTATCGTACATGAATTTATTATGTTTTTACTTGTTCAACGAGTCTCTTTAATATACTTGGAAAATCATTAGCTGAGATAAAGATTCCTCCTGTTGATTGGTTTAATTTTGCATAATTAGAATCTCGTAAACGAATCTTATGAGCCTGAGGTAAGTTCCAAAAAGGAGTAGATGGATTTAGATGATGGTCTAGGTGATAGTTTTCATTATGAATACTCAAGAAAAATCCTTCCAACCAATGACTTTGGCGATTGCGTGTCATGTAAATATCTATGTCATTATTTCCTACTAAGGGGTAGTGTTCGCTAAGTTCTATAAACCAGCCGATAATTTGAAATGTAGTTAAATAGGGAATAATCCAAAATAATACAATAATATTCTGACAATTTAAAAGCCAAAATAATATTGTAATCATCAGAAGATAAAGACACATAAATATAGTCTCAGCATGCTGGGATTCTTTGACTAATAATCTCTGTTGAATTAATGCATGAAGATATTTTGGAACTTTTACTAAAAATAGTGGCATAATTATATTTTTTTTGTAAAAACCAATAGAGTTTTCATGATTATACAACCCTTCTGAAATATGAAAATAAAAGTCAGGATCTAAGATAGGATGCCCTAAATATCGATGATGGTAATATACATGGGATTTTCTGTATCCTGTAAAAGTTTGTAAAATGAAATAACCAGAGAAAAAAGTTCCTAAAACAAAGTTAAGATATTTATTTCTTGCTAAGGTATTATGACTAGCTTCATGCAGTAAAGTTGCTAAAGCTCGCTGGCGAGCACCAATGATTAGCACTGCTAAAGGATAAAAATACCAGCCAATATAATATGTGAGTAATATACTCGTAAGAATCAAGAAATAATCTTCTAACAAAGCTTGAATACCATGCCAATTATCAAGTTTTGCTAGTGTTTTTATCTCTTTTTGGATAGAATGAGCAAACTTATACTTTTTGTATTTGTATTTATATTTGAGTTGCTCTTGATAGAGTGTATTGCTATTCATTTTATTTTACCGTTTTGTAGTGGTCTTCATAGTTGTGTTTAAGCTTTATTGAGTGATACCACTTCACTAAACTCTTGATACAAATTCATCCCCCTGTCCCCCTTGTCCCCCTTGTCCCCCCTGTCCTCCTTGTCTCTTTAGTTGCTACGCATATCAAATTGATAGTGAATTGGTATGAGCAGGGTTAATAAATATATCTCCTGCTCTCTCATAATTAGGGTTTTGGAAGTTGGGAACAGAAAGACAACCTGTGTCATTAATTCTGTCTAAGCACTTAGAATTGAGAACTTGCTTGCAGAACTTCTTGAATAACTGCACTCAATTTCTGAACATGAGGTTCTTGAAGAAGACTTTCATGATTCCCTGGTACTGTGTGAACCTGCATTTTTCCACTAGTTAATTTGCCCCAACCTAAAGTAGAGTCTTTGGGGAAATGTTCTGCTAGTGTGGGAGTTTTGAATAGAGAAATAGAAGCTTTAATTTGTTGTGGGTGATAAAGATGACTTGCTTGTAAATTGGCTTTGTAAACATTCACTAAGCCTGTGATGAGGTTCTTTCCTGAATTTGGTGCAATTAGTTGATGATGCTGTAAGATTTGCAATACGTACTCTAATCGCTGTGCTTCATTCATGACGACCAGTTGATCGTAGGAAATCTTGATAGCTGTATTAAAGTAAAGTCCAATTTGTTCAACAATGAAGACAAGGAGTGCTACCTCATCATCTGGCTGAGTCTCTATTTCACTATGAGCTAATGGGGGATGGGTATCGATAATTAGGAGATTTGCTACCTGTTCTCCTGCTGTTTCCAATTGGGAAACCATTTCAAAGGCAATTAATCCCCCTAAAGAATAGCCACCAATAAAATAGGGACCAACAGGAAGTATTTCTCGAATTGCCTTGATGTAAGTGGAAGCCATTGCTTCAATGGTATTTAAAGGCTGCTGTTTTCCATCTAAACCACGGGATTGGAGGGCGTAAAGTGGTTGGTTTTGACCAAGGGTATGAGCCAGAACAGAGTAAGATAAGCCATAACCACCCGCTGGATGTACTAGAAAGAGTGGGGGTTGATTGCCTTTTGTTTGCAGAGGAAGCAAGACATTGGAATCATTCAATTCATGAGTTCGTTCTAATTGAAGTGCAATCTTTTCTATGGTTCCTTCACGGAAAAAGGTAGCAACGGTAAGACTACACCCTAAACGTTTTTCTATTGCGGCTATTAAACGAATTGCAAGCAGAGAATGTCCACCCAAGTCAAAGAAATTATCGGTCACACCAATGGGACTCATTTGAAGGACTTCCTCCCACAGTTCTACCAACTTGAACTCCAATGATGTTCGAGGCCCAATGTGTTTGCTAGAGTATGCATTATCTGCGCTGGGTGTAGGTAATGCTTTTCTGTCTACTTTGCCATTGGGTGTCATGGGTAAAGCATCTAGCATCACAAATGCTGAGGGAACCATGTATGCAGGTAACTTTTCTTTAAGGAAGGCACGCAAATTGTTAGTATCTAGTTCGTTCTGGTTAGGAACGACATATGCTACCACCCGCTTTTCTCCTGGTTCATCTTCCAGGACGACAACGATCGCTTCTCGTACTTGGTGATGTTGCGCTAGTACAACTTCAATTTCTCCCGGTTCGATGCGGAAGCCGCGAATCTTCACCTGGTTGTCAATCCGTCCAAGGAATTCGATATTACCGTCTGGTAAATAGCGCACTAAGTCACCTGTTTTGTAGAGGCGATCGCCTGGTGCTTGGCTAAAGGGGTTGGGGATGAAGCTTTGTGCTGTTAAATCTGGGCGATCGCAGTAACCCCTGGCAAGACCAACACCGCTGATATACAGTTCACCTCGTACACCAATGGGGACGAGTTGTAGATCTTGATCTAGTATGTAAACTTGTAAAGAAGGCAAGGGTTTTCCAATTGGGACTTCTCGCCCACTCAGGGTTGCTGACTGCAACTGAGACAAATGATAACTGGTTGCAGAGACTGTCGTTTCCGTGGGTCCATATTCATTCACCAGTTGGGGGTACTCTCCCACACATTTTCTCCAGACATCTACCCGTTCTGAAAGTAGGCGATCGCCTGCAATCACCACCACTCGCAGAGATTTAGGGAGCACCACATTCCCCTCTGCTAATTCAAAAGTGACTTGATGCCAGTAGGCTGTAGGTAATTCAATCACTGTTAGCTGATGATTCTGGCACATTTGTACAAATGTGGCTACTGAACTTAGCATCTGATCGGTACGTAGCACCAAAGTTGCACCAGAAGCTAGACAGGAATAAATTTCTGCCACAGCTCCATCAAAACTAATTGAAGCAAATTGTAGTACCCGGTCACGACTGCTTAACCCACACTCAATTATTCTTGCCTGCGTATAATTGACTAGAGAATTATGCTGAACCATGACCCCTTTGGGCTTTCCTGTAGACCCAGAGGTGTAAATCATGTAAGCCAAGTTTTCGGGCTGAACTTGACTCACTGGATTCTCCTTACTCTCTACGGAGATGGTTAACCAGTCTGTATCTAAGCACACCACACAGGCTTGATGCTTTGGCAGATTTGAAACTAATTTCTGCTGAGTCAATAGCACTGTTACCTGTGAATCTTCTAGCATAAAAGCTAGACGTTCTGGGGGATAGGTTGGGTCTAAGGGTACATAAGCCCCACCAGCCTTGAGGACTCCCAGCATTCCTATGACCATTTCTAAAGAGCGTTCCACACAAAGACCTACCAACTCCTCGGGTTTGACTCCCAAAGATTGCAGGTGATGCGCCAGTTGGTTTGCACGTTCATTCAATTCCCGATAAGTGAGTTGCTGTTCCCCCTCCACTGCTATAGCATCTGGTGTGTATTCGGCTTGTGTTTCAAACCATTGATGGATACACAACGGTTGGGAAGGTTCTACAACAGTACTATTCCAATCTTGCAGTAACTTATATTGCTCAGTAGCTGTGAGGAGAGGCAATTCTGTGAGACGTTGCTGAGGATTAGCGACAATTGCTGCTAGCATGGTCTGGAAATGCTCAACCATCCGGGCAATCGTAGTTGCATCAAATAAATCAGTGTTATATTCCCAGCTTCCCTGAAGTCCCTGTTCTGTTTCCGCTATCGACAAACTCAAGTCAAACTTGACGGTCGTACTTTCCATAGCCAGGGGTGTTAGGCTTAGACCAGGTAATTTCAGCTCTCCTATTGGTGCATTTTGCAAAACAAACATCACCTGAAACAAGGGGTTATGGCTGAGATTTCGCTCTGGTTGCAATTCTTCCACCAGTTTTTCAAAAGGCACATCCTGATGAGCATAAGCTTGGAGAGTTTTCTCTTTGATGCGCTTGAGCAAGGTTGCAAAGGAGGGATTGTCGCTCAGATCGGTTCTAATAACAAGGGTATTGACAAAAAAGCCAATCAGGTCTTCTGTCTGTTTGCGATTGCGGTTGGCAATTGGGGTTCCAACTAATAAGTCGTGTTGACCGGAATAACGCATTAATAGCGTTTTAAACACCCCTAACAATCCCATAAATAAAGTAGCACCTTGAGATTCGCATAACTGCTTAAAGCCTTTGTAGTGTTTATGCTCTATCTCAAAGGAGATTTCGCGCCCATCATAACCAGTCATGGCTGGACGAGGAAAATCACAAGGCAACTCTAAAGGCTGTATTTCTCCACCAAGTTCCTGCTTCCAATAATCTAATTGCTGTTGCAGTTGCGTTTGCTCAAAGGTAGTACGCTGCCAATGAGCAAAATCAGCGTATTGCAGAGATAATGGAGGTAAAGGGGATGCACCACGGGAGCAAAAAGCTGTATAACACTGGGATAATTCTTTGACCATAATTCCCAACGACCAAGCATCGGAAATAATGTGATGCATGACCGCTACAAACACATGCACATTCTCTTCTAACCGATACAGATGAACCCGTAGCAAAGGACCAATCTCAAGATTGAAAGGACGCAACGCTTCTTGCATCACAACTTTCTGAAGTTGTTTCTCCTGTTCTTCTTCAGATAAATCGCTTAAATCAGTTGTGCTGATTGATACATGATTTGATTCATGGATGATTTGAATGGCATTCCCATACTCGTCCTGAGAAAAAGTCGTGCGTAACACTTCGTGGCGCTGGACAATTTCTTGTAAACTCCGTTCTAAGGCTGAGTGATGCAAACATCCCTCCATGCGAAAGCCAACGACGATGTTGTAAGCAGGATTGTTAGGTTCCAGCCTATCGAGAAACCACAGTCTTTGTTGAGCAAATGAGAGGGGTAGGTTTTCTCTGCCGGCAAGTGGGATACACATATTTTGGGTTGTTGTATCCCTGTTGGCACTTAGTAATTCAATTTGTTCAGCTTGACCAGCTACGGTAGGATATTCAAAAACTGTTCGCAATGGCAACCCGATTTGAAACTCGTCACGAATCCGCGAAACTAGTTTTGTTGCTAATAGAGAGTGTCCTCCGAGTTGGAAAAAGTCTTCTGTTAATCCGATACGTTCTATACCTAGTACATCGCTCCAGATTGTACACAGTCTTTCCTGGGTAGGGGTAGTTGGTTGCACAAAACTATCTTTGGCGATCGCTTCTTCCCGACCTGGTATAGGAAGAGCACGTCTATCCAACTTACCGCTTGGAGTTAGGGGCAGCTTTTCTAGAAGGATAAATGAAGCAGGTCGCATATACTCTGGAAGCTGTTCGCGCGCCTGTTGTTTGAATTGGGGGATAAGTGTCTTGGCAAAACTTCCCCTGAGTGGATAAGTCGCGTATAGTTGGGTGGCTTTGAGGGGAGCTTGTGCTTGAATAATTGGCATGACAGGAGAACGCCGTCTGGTTGTCTGCTCTGGGGTTGGATAAAAGCAAACATCAAAATAACGAGAGCCAAAATCCTTTGAGTAGTTCACTGCAACTTGGCAACCAGTCTCTTGCGCAAGGGCGTATAATTCTGATGGGTGAAGAGCTTTGTCTGTCTCCAGTTGATGTAAGAACTCTCGCAGTTCCCCAATTGTCAGCGTATCTTCACCTTGATACCATTTTAGGATGGCTTCATCTTGTGCTAAACGAGCATTGGGAATACCAAGCCAACCCAGAGGAAACTCCAGCTTTTTGAGATGTTGACGTAAGTCGTTCAATTGCAGATTTGCTTGTTGCCAATCTTCCCACACTGGTTCAACATCACACCCGTATTTAACGCTACCTTTTTGATGCAGAATCACATCATAACGGTATTTTGTGAGTTCATTATCAGCGGCTTCCCCTTTTAAGTGAACTTCCACAGCCTCCAAGGACTCAAAAACCTGGGGAAGATTCACAAAGAATGCTGGGTCAATAACCAATTCATTTTCTTTTTCTGCTATGCGCCGCACAAGATCGGAAAATGCCTCCCGGTCTGTGCGATCGCCAGCTTGAGAAAAAGCAATACTAGTATAAAAAGCTTGCAAAAGTGGTAAACTGCGGTTGTCACCGATAAATAGACTTCCTCCCGGTGCAAGGGCGCGCAGTGCTTTTGCTATGACCTGTTGAAAATATTCTATTGAGGGGAAATACTGAGCTACAGAGTTAATAATAATGGTGTCAAAATAGGATTCGGGAATATTGGTAAAATCAATGGCTTCTTGATGCAGCAAGTGAACACCAGACAAAGCGCCCTTTTGGGTGAGGTTTTCCAAACGGTTAATGGCTGCTTGAGAAAAATCAGTAGCCCAGTAAGACTCTACCTGAGGAGCAATGTTAAAAAGAATCATGCCTGTACCGCATCCTATTTCGAGGACTCGTTTTGGCGCGAGAGCTTTAATGTGTGATAGGGTGTTGTCTAGCCACTGGCGCATTTCAGGGGCGGGAATTGGTTGACCGTCATAACTGTTATTCCAACCCGCAATATTAAAATCAATGTTTGCTTCGTTTTCACTACCCTGATAGGTTTCATCAAAAGTATATTGCCATTCCTGCTTTTGCTCCTGTGTTAACGCTTCAGAATCGGGTATTTTGAGAAAGTCAGTTTGAGGGACGATATATGCCACAAGGCGAACATCTTCCCGGTCTTCCCAAGTCATCACACGAGCTTCACGCACACCAGAGTGACGTTGTAAAACTGCTTCAATTTCTCCCAACTCTATCCGAAAACCGCGTATTTTCACTTGATGGTCGTTACGCCCCAGATATTCAATTTCTCCATTGGGTAGATAGCGAGCTAAATCACCAGTTTTGTAGAGACGCTCTTTTCCTTCTGGGTCACTGGGGTTAGGTACTATACGTTCAGCGGTTAATTGCGGACGGTTAAGATAACCACGAGACACACCAGCGCCACCGACATAAATTTCGCCAACGACACCAATGGGAACAGGCTGTCTATGGGGATCGAGAATATAAAGGGAAAGGTCTGGGATAGGTTTACCAATAACACTTCCTAAACGTTTTTTAACATCACGTAAACGAATGGGACGGTAGGTAACGTGAACCGTTGTTTCCGTAATCCCGTACATATTGACTAGGAGCGGAAAATTCTCATCATGACGCTCAAACCAAGGTTCTAGGCTGGGTAAATCTAAGGCTTCTCCGCCAAAAATGACATACCGCAAATTGAGATCGCTTTCTCGGCAAAGAAGTTCCTCAGCTTGCATCAATTGCCGAAAAGCCGACGGGGTCTGATTTAAGACTGTAACCTTAGCATCGCATAACAAGTGATAAAAATCTTCTGGTGAACGGCTAATAAAATAGGGAACAATCACCAAACGTCCACCAAAGAACAATGCACCCCACATTTCCCATACGGAGAAATCAAAGGCGTAGGAGTGAAACAAAGTCCACACATCTTTTTCGTTGAAGTGGAACCATTGTTCTGTTGCTAACATCAGACGCACAACATTATGATGGGTGACAACAACCCCCTTTGGTTTTCCGGTAGAACCGGAAGTATAAATTATGTAAGCAGCGTTATCAGGAGTGACAAGAACTTCTGGATTTGTGGACTTTTGCTGGGTAAGTTCCGCTTCAGAGTGATCAATAAAAACGACATGAGCTCGATGTGGTGGTAGTTGCTCTGCAAATTTAACTTGTGTGAGTAGAACTGAGATATCACTATCTTCCAGCATATAGGCGACCCGTTCTCGTGGATATTCAGGGTCAAAAGGAACGTAAGTTCCACCAGCCTTGAGAACTGCAAGAATACCAATGACTATATCAAAAGAACGAGAAACCCACAGTCCAACCCGTGATTCAGGTTTGACACCCAGACTGATGAGATAATGGGCGAGTTGGTTGGCGCGATCGTTCAATTCTTCATAGGTTAGGGATTGATCTTCAAAAATGAGGGCTGTACGTTTTGGACGCAAAGCCACTTGTTGACCAAACACTTCATGAAGACACACTTCTACAGGAAAATTCTGCAACGGCTTAGCAGCCATGAACTGAGCATATTCTTCTTTCGTCAAAATTGGTAAACGGCTCACCGCAATCTCTGGTTGCGCCACCAAATTTTCTAAAAGGTGACAAAAATGACGTGCAATTCGTTCTACTGTGTCTCGTGTTAATAAATCCACGTTGTAGGAAAAAACAGCACTCAGACTATCTTCGTGTTCTGTCACAAAAAGTTCTAAATCAAAGCGAGCAGCGTCTTGACTTGCTAAAGTTGTGACCTCCAGATTGCCTTCCCCAAACTGAGGTTTTGGTGCATTCAGTAAGGTAAAAGCAATTTGAAATAGGGGATTTCTACTGGTATCGCGTTCGATATTTAACCTATCAACCAGCATTTCAAAAGGGACTTCAGCGTGTTCAAACGCCTCTAACACAGTTTCCCGAACTTTTCTTAAAAGGTTACGAAAATTAGGTTCTCCCGATAAGTCGGTACGAATCACTAACATATTCACAAAGAAACCAATCAGTTTTTGGGCGTCACTTCCTGGACGGTTGGCGATGGAGGTTCCTACGGGAATGTCTTCCTGAGAAGAGTAACGCGCTAAAGTCACTGCAAATGCAGCCATCAAGGTCATAAAAAGAGTCGCATCTTCTTCCTGGCTGACGGCACGAATGGCACGGGTGAGTGCAGGAGGTATAGAAAAATTGACTAAATCTCCCCGAAATGATTGTAGCCGGGGTCTGGGGAAGTCGAGAGGAAATTGGAGAACAGGTAATTCTGCTAGTTGCTTTTCCCAATAAGTTAGGTGTTTTTCTAGCGCCGAACCGACGAATTTCTCTTGTTGCCAAACTGCGTAATCAGTATATTGAATCTTGAGTTCGCCAATGGAAGAGACATCTCCTGTTAAGGCGAGTCGATACAAATAGGCAAGTTCTTCTAGAAATACGCCAATTGACCAACCATCAGCAATAATATGATGCAGCGTCAGTGTTAAAATACTGTGCGATGGGGTCAGTTGCAAAAGCCGCATTCTCACTAAAGGGCCGTTTTCTAAGTCAAAAGCATGTCCGGCTTCTGATCGCGCCACCGCAGAAATTTGTTTTTCAACTTCAGTTTCTGGTAGTTTACTCCAGTCTTCCCACAAAAGTTCTGTTAATGCATCTGGATGTATGCATTGCCAAGGTTCACCATCAATAGCTCTAAATGTAGTGCGGAGGCTTTCATGGCGTCTGTGCAATTGTCTAAAAGCTTGTTGCAGTGCTTCTACTTGAAGTTGTCCGTCTAAACGAAAAACAGAACAAATATTGTAAGCTGAAGAGGTTGGTTCTAATTCATGTAAGAACCACAAACGCCTTTGCTGAAAAGAGGCTGGGGCTTCTTGCAAACCACGTCGGGGAATCGAAAATTGGTCTGCTTCGATTTTGATTCCTTCTTCTTCTAGAAGTAATTCTAAAAGTTCTAAATCGTTTGATTCAGACAAGTTTGCGTTTTGTTCTTGCATAGGTTTATAAAGATTTTAGTGACGAGAAACCAGATTGTGAATAAAGCAGAACACGTATAAAATACTTGCAAGCTAGAGAGAAAATATAAATTGAAAGCTAAGCTGTTATATTTTTTATAAACTTTGACAACGCTGACGTCGATACAGAAAAGTTAAGGATTGCTAGATGGAGAAAACTTAACTTTTTATTGATTGGGCTTAACTTTCCAGAGCTTAAGTAGTCGTGTACAATAAATAGGATAGAGATTGATACAGATTGTCATTGTCATCAGATAAGGAGATCAAAATTTCTAGCCAAGGCGAAAAGCGGGAAAGGGAACTTCAACAGCTAATTCGCAAAGGCAAGAAACCAGCAGCTCTGTTTGTAGATGAAGTCAACGATCTGTATAACAGCACCTTAACTCTTAGTCATTGGGATTGTTGGCACGACGATCGCACCTTGGCAGTTGTTCTTTCAACAAAGTTGTATTGCAGATAAAAAACTCCGCTTCCGGGACCTGAAATGGGCGCGTCTAGATACAACCCTTTAATATTTAGTCTGTTTCAAATCCCGCCAAACATCTGGAAATGATAAATTCTAATCAATGTTGTATTACAGGAGAAAAGCTGTGATTGAATACAAAAACAATCCTAACAAGTGGATACGGACAATTACAGAAGCCTTTAGTAAAGTCTTGTCTGCAGAGGTAAAAGTATTTGAACCATCACAAATTAATGAAGCACGAAACTGGCTTTCAAATGCCATTTGACTTAGCCAGTTGGTTTTGTAGTTCAGTAAACCCATCACAAAGCAGCAGGGTACTGCGTTCTTACCCTTGGTAGGGCGTAGGGGAATGCGGGACAATAGCGAGACGTCGCTCACCCAAATTAACCCACAGGTCAGATCTTGCACTTGGAAATAGTAATGTCAATTCCATGACTAAGTGCTAAAGGTCGAAGGCGTTCAATATCAAGTAATAATAAGGCGCTTTCATTTTATCGAGGAAAGGCAGAAGGAATAAATCCCTTCTGCCTTTCCTCGATAACAGTAAAAGTCTAGGTACCTAGTTGATAATTTCCTCAATAAGAGCATTGAATAAGTGACTTGTGCGAAGCAGTACTAGGTAGTCCAGACAGAACTACTCTATGCTTTCAGCGATGTTTCCAAAGCATTTAAAACAATATTGGTTACAGTTTTAATGCGATATTGACATGCCATCGTTTCATCAGATAAAAAGGTGCCATTTTCCCAATACTTGTTACTACCAGTACCACCTCCACACACACCAAAATAGGCACACTGACTGCGGCAAAGTTCCACACCTGCAGCCATATCAGAAGCAACATTTTGGAACTTTTCGGTCGTGCAAATCGACTCTAGTGTATCTTGGAGAATATTGCCAAAAACGAAGTCTCCATAGCGTTCAGTCTTAACACCCAATAACTCCGGATCGAATGTGGTAAAGTTACCTTTGTAGTCAATATTGACAATTACAAAGGGTTTGTTCATATCTGTATATTCGAGCCGAGTATCTGCATAAATCAATTCACAAATATCCTCGAATTCTCGCACTCTTAGTGCACCCTCATGCTGTACCGTCAAATCCCAAAACCTCTGCATAAAAGTCTGGTAACGCTCTACCAAATCTTCTCGTGCCAGCGATGAGGATTGATTCTCTCCTTCTTTCTCTTCCATATTCAAACCAACATTGGTAATCCCATTGTTTAGAAAGAAGTGAAATATTTCATCGGGATAGTCGAGTGAGTCTTTGGTAAGAACAGCGATCGCACTGAATGGGATATCATTCTTTTGCAAGTAGGAAATTCCTCGCATTGCTCCCCAATGGCTACCCAAACCCGTGCGAGTTTTACGGTGAGCATCGTGGATGAATGCTGGACCATCAATACTGACGCCAACATGTACAGGATACTGCTTCCAGAAATTGCACCAAGTTTGGTTGATCAACAAACCGTTTGTTTGAAAAGAATAATGAAAACAAATTTCTTGGGTGTTAAATTTTTGACTAGTTTCATCAATCTTTGCAAAAGCAGATTCATAAAACGAAATGGGAAGCGACATCGGCTCGCCTGCATGCCATAAAATTGTGAAATCCTTTCCTAGAAATCGACTAGTAAAGATGGTTTGGAATATGGGCTCAATTAGATTGAGGTCCAGCCTGTTTTTGAGGTGGCGATCGCCTAGGTAACAGTAATCACAATCGAGATTGCAAAAAGATGTTGGCTGAATAACAACTAAATTAATCGGTCCAAAATTGGCAAAATCAATTAACTCACTTGCTTGCTGAATGGGAGAATCTTCTGGAGATTTCGCAGCCGTTGTGATGATTGTCATAATTTAATTTTGGTGGTTGACAAACCGTTCAGCAAAAGAATAGGCAAGGTCGCAGTTGTATCTATCGATGTTTTCTGAATCCTCCACCATTGTGAAAACCACCATTGTGAAAACCACCATTGCCCCAATGACGTGCTACTAGAGCATCTGCAGGCTTAATAGAATTCTCTGATAAAGCGGATTCTCTTTGGCGAATCGCCTGTGAAAGCTTGCTCAGGCGACCTTCGATAGTTTGAGATGTATCGATTGAACGAGTAACAGTGGAAGATTGATTGGATGCATCAGCAATATTTGGAATATTGAGGGTAGAAAGAGCAAGTAAAAAGCCAAGCAAACTGCTAGATGCTGTGATATTCATAAAAATGTTTTCTTCTTAAATTTTGGTTGGAAAAAGTTAGCAAGTGCTGATTTGAGAAATCAGTACGACAAGTTCTCAGTGTAAATGCAAAATTTAATTAAGCTCCATACTATCTATCGATAGTGCAAAACTCGAGCACTCAACTGTTCACAAGTACTAAATTTTTTCAAAGCAATGCTACTTGAACACGCAAGGAGCGAATCGACCGGAGGAAGTATCCACGTATGAGCC
>Ga0209062_1003133_pt1 | contig 19878 bp, 19 predicted proteins | sample Coa_R2_2_FD_187158 | JGI IMG/M metagenome (GOLD analysis project Ga0209062, IMG submission 187158) | Surface soil microbial communities from Centralia Pennsylvania, which are recovering from an underground coalmine fire - Coalmine... | ecosystem: Environmental > Terrestrial > Soil > Unclassified...
CCAGTCGGTGACGTGCGGGGCTTTGCAGCCTGGCCGCACGGGCACGGGTGCATAGCCATGCCGGCGGTAGAGGAGTGCGTAACGGGCGAAGGGGCCGGAGATCGGCAGACGGGCGCCGCCGTGCCGGATGCGGGCAGCGTAGAAGGGATTGACCAGGGCGCGACTCATGTCGATGTTGTCCTCGGCCGACGCGGGCGGCCATTCTTCTCGGCGAGAGCATCCTCGTAAAGTTCATATGCCCGGCGGCGCGTAGTCTCGGAATCGGGTGGAAACTGTTTGGTAAGCGCAGCGATTTCCAGGTAGGCCCGGAGGGCACAAAAATGGAATAAGTTATCCCAAAAATCGTCATCTGCCGTCATAGGGGCCTCTCCCGCAGCATGCGGAGTGCTTCGCGGATCGGCTCGGTTCGGGTGATGTATTTCAGCCGGCGGCGCATGGTGGTCTGCACGTTCCGTGGATTCAACCAGTCTTGCGGCTGCGGTCTGAGCTTGTGCCATGTGCCAATCTCCACGCGGGCAGTTTCCAATGTCGTCCAGTCGAGCAGCGTGATCCATTTGCGGCCCGGCGTCAAGGCAATGACGGATCGCCAGCCATGTGCCAGGGAGGGGATTTCGCCCTGGTTGTAAATGCGATACAGCATGTTATTCCTCCATCTCTTGCTCCAGGGCGAGGATTTCCGCTTCGTCCACCTCGAAGGTAGTGAAGGGAGCGTCCCAGATTTCGCCTTGGGTGAGCGGGTAAACGTGCAAGGCCAGGCCGCCCTCATGGCAAACGATGACGATGTTGAAGCGGCGATCGACCTCGACATAGATGCGGTCGGGCTGGTCGGTAAGTTGCTCAGTAGTGTATGTGGTCATATGTGGTCCTTTCTAGGTTGCTGGTTAAACGGTTGTGATTGGTCATGCGCTGAGCCTGCATATCCCCGAAGCAGTCGCCTCGTGCTCGGATAGCGATGCGGCATCGATTACGAAGCCTGTCTGGTCTTGGCGCGCGCCCTTGCCCTTGGCCTTGAGGCCGACGATGCAGGGGCGAGGATCGAGGAAGCGGAGATCGTTCTGATCGCCGTCGATCACCGGATAGCCCCAGAATGTGTGGGGGAAGGGTGGCTTGCGGAATACCACCGTCAGATTGCTCCCGGCTGCGAGCACACGCCGGCAATCGCTCTCATTGCGCTCGCTGCGTGAGAAGGTCAGGTGGTAGTTGGCGGGCCGCTCCGGATTCAAAATCCGCCGGACATCCTTGGTGTAGTCCATGAATTGCACATCGGGAAAATGCGTGAACAGAGTGGGCAATTCCTGCTCGAAGGGCACATCGGAGACGACGTTGAGGCGGCAGACCAGCCCGACGCCAAGCCGCTGCGCCCGGGTTTTCTGCCGCGCCAGATCGGCCATGAGAAGGGCCAGGAATTCCTCCGGGTTCTGAGCCAACAGCCGTGTCCGCGCCACGGCTACGCGCTTGTTCTTCGGCCAGGCCAGGCGGTCGTAGTCGGCGAAGCAGGCGGCGGCGCAGCCGGGGCTGGCGAACGGGCAGAGCGTTCGACCGGCGCGTCCGGTCGCCCTCGGCGTCAGCGTCATACCGACGCTGAGAAAGCCAACGCCCTTGGCCTGCTTGTGGTTGGCTTGGGACAGAAGCCCGGTGAGCGTGTGCGTCGAGCCGTCTGGCAGCGGCACCTTGATTTCTCGCTTGCTCTTGTCGGTGTAGGGAGAATGCCAAGGCAGCTCAGCTAGCTCAGGATCGCCAAGCGGTAAATACAACTGCTGGTTCATGAGTGGCTTCCTTTCTCGCTAGGTACGGCCGCAGGGACGGGCGCCGTTGCTTGGGTTGCTGCTGTTTCTTTGACTTCTCCGGGAGGCGAAAGTCGCTCATAGGGGTTGTCGTCAAAGAGCTGGGCGAAGGGCACCAGCTCGATTTCCTCGCCCATGCGATTGACGGCGCAGATGACGTAGACGGGCTTTCCCGTCGCCTTCTGGCTGCATTCGAGCAGGCAGGCATCGCCGGCATCGAACGCCTGCTGCAAGGTGTTGAAATTGTCTCGGTAAGCGTGCGGTATCATCGTTGAATTCCTTTCGGGTACGGGCGGGCACGGCGGCCCGCCCGGTTGATGAGTGGTGCTGCTATTTGATGAGCTGCAAGGACGTAACTCCCATCGCGTAGTCGTAGACCGGCTGCGAATGCTCGCCCTGCCAGCTCGTATTCTTCTTCATTTCCGCGGCGAGGTAGCTGTCGTCGGCCATCGCGCGGAGTGCTTGCCGCGAAATGTCCTGGTATTCGTCGTGTGCGACGCCGTATAGATTGCGGGCGGGATCGGGGGTGAATTTGCCCTCGTCGGCATAGTCGCCGGCGATGACGATGCGGTCGCCGGCCCAGGAGCCGATAATCGGATGATTGCTACGCAGATCGCCGCCGCCACGGTTGTTGCCATCGGCCAGCAGGATTGCCAACGCCGTGAGCGTGCCGTTGGCGCTACAGCAGAATTCCAGGAGCTTGAGGCCGTCGCCGCACTTGTGCGGATGCAGGTATTGCTTCTTATCGAGATTAACAATCAGGTAATACTGTCCCATAAATGATTCCTTTCGTATGAAGGCGGCCCATTGCTGAGCCGCCCGGATGGATGTGCGGTTACTGGTTGTCCTTGGGCACGCTCAGCACGATCTTGCCGGCGAGCGGAATCACCTCGCAGAGCACGGTGATGTCGCCGTCCTCGTGGGCATAGGCGTTGCCGATGCGGTCCCAGAAGGATTTGTCGCCCTTGGTTTCGCGGACATTGCACGCCTCGAAGTCAGGCTTGCGGGCCGGGATGCCGTCGCTGATGTGAGCGGCTCCGCCCGGCTTGCGCTCCAGCTCGCGGAGATGGATGCGGTGGTCCTGCGGGATGGCGTCGTAGAGGATGCCGATGCCGCCATTCTTGTAGGTGAAGGCCACGCCGATGCGGGTCCACTTGGTGCCCTCGCTGGTGGTGCGCAGGCTGTAGGCGGCGTAGTCGGGTGTCTTCCCCTTGGTTGCGTTGCTGCTCTCTGACATGTTGGTTTCTCCTTTTGTTGTGAGACCGCGACCTCGCGGCCTTTCCGGGTGCCCTTGCTAAGCCGCCAGCCGGGCTTGGCTCGCTTCCGCATCGTGCGGCAGCGACCGCCGGCAAGCGGAAAAACCGAAGGTTCATGCTTTGGAAAAGATCATCATCCGGATGAAAGCCGTTTTTCCGCTTGCCGCCGGACGGCGGCGGCTTTACGCACCCCGGAAGGAATGGCCGCCCTGGTCGGGGCTAAATCACAAAAGGAGGAGGCATCAATCTGGAGGAGCGAAACGGCAACGCAGCGCTGCTACAGCCACCGTGCTATTCGGTACGCATGGTGGGCCTGCGAGAGGCACTGGCAGCAGGGGAAGGCGCGACGGTGGCCAGACGCAGCTAAAGGGAGTGCGGGGAGGGGGTATGCCGCCGGAACCCGGAGGCCTAGCGGGCGCGACTCGGCTCTAGCTCGATGGCGTCGATGGCCGCGCGGACCTGCGCCTCAGTCAGCACCCAATCCTCGTGGGGCAGCCGGGCTACCAGTTCATGTTTCAGACGCTGGTGAATCTGCAAAGCTTTCCGGTCGTCACCGAGAACGTCGGCGGCCAGCGCCAGGGCCAGTTGGGCCGGCCCGTTTCCGGCAACGCCCCACTCAATCCCCTCTGGAGACAGGTTCCTTAAATCCTTGCGCAGATTGAGCAGGGTACATTCGCCGTCCTCTTCGACATCGACCGCACAGCCGTAATCCGTCCGTCTTCCGTGGTAAATCTTCATGCCCTGGATCAATCAATTTGTCGCGATGGTAAAGGCGATAGCATGCTCCACCGGGCCTGTCCAGGGTGCAAGCGGCGGGCGGAAGAGAAAGCCGCTGCCGGAGAGAGAAGAAGATGGCGGGCATACTTCTTGCTGCTGGTTCAACCGGTCCGGGATCGCGTCACGGGGAAACGCACGTTTCACGAGAAGATGCCGGAGCGCGTCGCAAACCATCCGTAGAATCCTACATGCTTAGGATTTCGCAGCAGTCTTCGGCCGATGCCGCCAAGCAGTATTACACTTCCGCCGACTATTACGCGGAGGGGCAAGAACTCATTGGATTGTGGGGAGGCGAGGGGGCCAGGCTGCTCGGCCTGGAGGGGCGCGTCTCGCGGCGGGAGTTTAATGCGCTTGCCGAAAACCGCAATGCGCGTACAGGCGGCCCGCTTACGCTGCGCACCAAGGATGACCGCACGGTGGGCTATGACTTCACCTGGAGCGTGCCCAAATCGGTGTCGCTGCTATATGCCATGACGGAAGACAAGGCGGTGCTCGATGCCTTCCGCGACGCTGTGCAGGAAACCATGCGCGACATCGAAGCCGAGATGAAGGTGCGGGTGCGCAAGAAGGGCCGCAACGAGGAACGTGTCACCGGCAACCTGGCCTACGCCGAGTTCGTGCATTTCACCAGCAGGCCGGTGGATGGCGTGCCGGACCCGCAGCTCCATGCCCACTGCTTCGTGTTCAACACCACTTGGGACGAACAAGAGCAAGCCTGGAAGGCCGGGCAGTTCCGCGATCTCAAACGCGATGCTCCTTATTGGCAAGCGGCGTTCCGCGCTCGGCTGGCCAATCACTTGCAGGATCTGGGCCTCGCCATCGAGCGCAAGCGTGACGATTTCGAGATCGCCGGCGTACCTGCCTCGGCGATCCGGCGGTTCTCCCGCCGCACCGACAAGATCGAGGAGGAGGCGCGTAAGCGCGGCATCGACGATCCGGAGGAGAAGGCCCGGCTCGGCGGCCTGACGCGGGAGAAGAAAGATAAGAGCCTGACCTGGAAGGAGCTTCAGGCTGAGTGGAATAACCGGCTGACGCCAGAAGAGCGGCAGGCGATTGCAGCGGTGCATACGCGTCGGGGAGCGAGCGTGCCGCGCGAGCGTCGGGATACGGCGGCAGTGGATTTCGCTCTGGAGCACAGCTTCGTGCGTGAGGCGGTGGTGCCTGAGCGGAAGTTGTTGACCGAAGCGCTGAAGCGCGGCATCGGCTCTGTGACCGTCGAGGGGGTGCAGAGCGAGCTGGCGAAGCGGCCATTGCTTCGCCTTGAGCATCAGGGGCAGCAGGTGGCAACGACGGAGAAGGCACTGGCAGCCGAGGAGCGGCTCATCGCGTTTGCCCGCGATGGTCGCGGCTGTTACCGCCCCTTGGGTGATCCCGAGCGGTCCTTCACCAGGGAATGGCTGAACGAGGGGCAGAAGGCAGCGGTCAGGCATGTGCTCGGCTCGCGGGATGCGGTGACGATTATCCGCGGTGTCTATGGCACAGGAAAAACCACGCTGGAGCAGGAGATCGCCGAGGCGGTGGCCGAGACGGGTCGGCCAGTGGTGGCGGTGGCACCGACGGCGGCAGCCAGCGATGTGCTGCGGGAGGAAGCAGGGATCGCTACCGCCGATACGGTGGCGCGTTTCCTGACCGATAAGCGGATGCAGGAAGCGGCACGCTTCGGAATCGTGATGGTCGATGAGGCGGGCATGCTCGGCACGGAGGACATGCTGCGGCTATTCAAAACGGCGGAGAGCGTGCGGGCACGCGTGGTGCTGGTCGGCGACCGGAGGCAGACACGCTCAGTAAGCGCCGGCGAACCGCTGCGGCTGTTGGAGGAGCGGGCGGGGCTGAAGGTTGCCGAAGTCACGGAGATTTTGCGGCAGTCGGGACGCTACAAGGATGCAGCCAAGGCATTAAGCGAGGGCAAGGTGGCCGATGCGTTGGACGTGCTGGATAAGCTCGGCTGGGTAAGGGAGTTGCCGGACGGCGAGCGCTACCAGGCGATGGCCGAGGCGTATCTGAAGACGGCGGGAGAGAAGAAGCGCGGCGGCAAGCAAAAGACAGTTCTGGCAGTAAGCCCGACCTGGGCGGAAGCCGGACGCATCACGGTAGCGATCCGCGATCAGCTGAAAGGTCAGGGGAAGCTCGGCGAGGAACGGGTGTTCGATACCTGGGTGCCCAGCCATCTGACGGATGCGCAGAAGCGGGACGTTGCGAATTACGAACCCGGCGATGTGCTGGTTTTTCATCAGAACGCGCCGGGCTACGGCAATGGCGCGCGGGTGCTTGTTGCCGAAGAGCAGAAGCTCCCCCTGCAGTTTGCGGAGCGCTTCGAGGTCTACCGGCCGGTGAAGCTGGGCGTGGCGGTGCATGACCGTCTGCGCGTAACCCGCAACGGCATGTCCGGCGATGGCAGGCGGCGCCTGCGAAACGGCACGCTCTACAGCGTGCAAGGCTTTACGCCGGAAGGCGATTTGATCGTGGATGGCGGCCGAATCCTCCCGAAATCCTGGGGGCATTTTTCGCTCGGCTACGCGGTGAGCGCCGAAACCAGCCAGGGCAAAACCGTGGATAAGGTGTTGGTAGGGTTATCCAGCCAGTCGTTCGGTGCGGCCAATCAGCGGCGCTTCGGCGTGCCTGTGACAAGAGGCAAGGAGCAGGTGCTTGTGTTCACCGACAACAAGGAAGCGATGCTGAAAGCAGTACAGCGCGCAGACGAGCCGATGTCAGCGACGGAGCTGGCGGAGTTGCGGGCGCGGAAGCTACCGGGCCGGGAGAGGTTGACGCAGCATCTGTCGTTTATGCGGCGGAGCGCGAGTCTGTTGCCGGCGGCGAAGTCGGATTTCGGACGCACACCCTTGCAGAGAGAGGTATCCTATGGGCGAGAATAGTCTGGAGATGCTGCGTCAGCGGGGAAGCGAGGTGCTGGCGCGTCGAGGAGCGGGGCCGGAGCGGCGGGACACGCTGCCGGAGTCTGCCGAGGATGAAAAATCGTGCCTCGCGTTCGGCTATCTCAGGGGAATGGGCGATCAGGGTCGGTCGCTTGAGTTTCGCTTCTCGCAGGGCAACCGGAAGGCATTTCCTTATAGCTGGCTGGGGCCAACCGACTACAACCCATCTGTGGGCCTGCTGTTGAAATTCGTCGGCGATCAGGTGTACCTGGTATTCATCGAGGGATCGAACCTGAACGTGCTGGTGAACGATGGAATGAGCCTATACGAGAGGGGCATTCTCCGACATCGCATAACGTGGGTCCGCGAAATGACGCGCCGGGAGATCGAAGAAGCCGGGGAGGGGGAGGTAACGGTCGAGCGCATCCGTACCACTTCCTACCGGCCGGATGAACAGCCCAAGGGAGTGGAATGGCTGAAGGCATTCCAGGATCAGTTATGAAACTCCCCTCTTGGCGAAAGAGCCTGCCAGCGAGCAAGCTGATTGCTTGCGCTGTTCATGGGGATGGACTACATTCCGCCTGCGGTGCAGCCGGAAACACCGTGGCAGTAAGCGGGTAAGCACCATGTACACACCGCCTCTGAATCCCAAGGATGCGCAGGACATCGCCAAGCGATCCGGCAACGAGCGGCTGGTCTTCTGGACCAGCATCACTACGCTCGGTTTCATGGGCGCGACGGCCGCGACGGCGACGGCGAACATGATCTTCAACATGGTGCAGCGCGGCCGGCACGGACACCTGGGAGACCAGGATGTCGAACGTAGGCGAGGGAGGGGCAGAGGATGAAGAAAAGTTGAATAGTTGCGAAGATTATTCGACTCCGAGCGTGAACGGTATTGAAGAAGGGCCTCAATCACAAACAGATTCCACCCGGCCTCATTCCCCGATAATTCCAGTAGGCATTAGCAATTCCTTAAGATATACCTCGATCAGCTGAAACGATCTTAAGATTGAGTGCGAGATGCGTCTGTGGAATTGCACGGCCTTGCTGTTTGCAGCGATTGGAGCATCCCAGGCTGCGGCCGAGACGCTGGATCAGTCGTGGGCCGAGGCTTACCAAGAAAATCCTTCTCTGCAAGCGGAACGGGCAAATCTGCGTGCGACGGATGAGCTGGTATCGCAAGCGTTGAGCCACTGGCGACCCAGCGTGGATGCCAACGCCAATGTAGGCAAGACGTATCAGTATACGCCCGGTGAACCATTCTTCGGCACCTCCCATTTCGCGGATACGACGCGCGGCTATGGCGTGCAGGTGACGCAACCTGTTTTTCGGGGTTTCCGCACGCTCGCGGAAACCGAAGCGGCGGAAAAGCAGGTACTGGCTGAGCGCGCCAAGCTGCAGCATGCGGAGCAGCAGTTATTTGTGGATACGGCGACGGCATTTCTCGATCTGATCCGCGACCAGGCGATTCTGGAGGCGGAGCAGGAAAATGCGGAGGTCTTGAAGCAGAAGCTCACGGAAGTAAGGGTTCGGGCTACTCACGGTGATTTGACGCAAACGGATGTGCGGCAGGCGGAGGCGCGTTTGGCAAGGGCGAATGTCACCCGCTTCCAGTCGGAGAAGGCCGTTGCGGCGGATCGGGCAAGCTACGCGCGGCTGGTCGGACATCTGCCGGGGGCGCTGAAAACCCCGGCACTGTCGCTTGCAGCAACGGACACACTGGATGGCATCCTGCTGGGATCGGCACACCACCCGGATGTCGTGGCCGCCCAATACGCGATGGAGGAGGCTCGCGCAGAAGTCAGGCTGAATGAGGGAAGCCTGTTGCCGGAGGTCAATTTGGTCGGCAGCAGCAGCCGGAACAGGGGACAGAACAGCACCATACCCGGACGCGAGGATGCGAGTCAGGTTCTGTTGCAGGCAACCGTGCCTTTGTATCGCTCCGGTGCGGATTATTCGCGCACCCGTGCGGCAGAGCAAACACTGACGCAGCGTCAGATGGAACTGCAGGAGGCGGAGCATAAGGCATATGAAACAGCACAAAACGCATGGCAGGCATTCACAACGGCACAATCCGCGGCCGCAGCCGACACGGACGGAGTAGCGGCCGCGAGGGAAGCGTTTGAAGGTGTGCAGGTGGAAGCCAGGGCCGGCACACGCACGACGATCGATGTATTGAACGCAGAGCAGGAGCTGCTCGACGCACAGATCGATCTTGCGAAATCGCAGCATGACCGGAACCTGGCCATTGTGCAGATCAAGGCGGCGATCGGAGAATTGACTGCCGATCGCCTCAGCTTGCCGGTGAAACTGTATGATCCTTCGCTTCATTATGACGATGTTCGGCAGCAATGGGCGGGATTTAGTAAGAATAACGCACGCTATCTGGGCGGCGCTACCCTGCGGCAGCCCTAGGCGAGGCGTGCATGATGCTGGAGAGCGCCAACGCTCAACCGTCCGCCTCCGCCGTCCATGCGCTCGTGATGCTCTTGCGCTTGAATGGTATCGCGGTAGAGCCGCAGCAATTGCTGCATCGCTACGGTCCGAATATCGGCTTTACCGAAATGCTGCGCTGCGCGAAGGAACTTGGGCTAAAAGCGCGCCTTATCGAGAGCAATTGGAGCCGATTGACCAAAACCTCGCTGCCGGCTATCGCCGGACGCCCGGATGGGACCTTTATCATCGTGGCGAAAATCGCCGAGGGCAGCGTTCTGGTGCAGGATTTGTCGGCAGGAGGTCCTCAGTCCCTGGCCCGTTCTCAGTTTGAAGCGCAATGGGACGGGCGGTTGCTGGTGATGACCCGCCGCGCCGGTGTTGGGGAGCTGGCTCGCCGCTTTGATGTGACCTGGTTTCTGCAGGCGATGCAGAAATACCGGCGCTTACTGGCCGAAGTCGTGGTGGCCTCGTTCTTCCTGCAGCTCTTTGCTCTGATTTCGCCGCTGTTCTTTCAGGTGGTGATCGATAAGGTGCTGGTGCATCGCGGATTGACTACGCTCGATGTGCTCGTGCTTGGCCTTGTCATTGTCTCCATCTTCGAGAGCATGCTCACCGCGCTGCGCACGTATCTGTTCTCGCATACGACTAACCGGATCGATGTCGAGCTAGGCGCGCGGCTTTTCCGGCACCTGGTCGCCCTGCCGATTGCCTATTTCGAGGCGCGGCGTGCCGGCGACAGCGTTGCGCGCGTGCGCGAGCTGGAGAACATTCGTAATTTTCTGACAAGCTCCGCGCTCACGGTGGTGATCGATCTGATCTTCACTGTGGTGTTTCTCGTGGTTATGGCCTGGTACTCCTTGAGCCTGACGCTTATTGTACTGGCGTCTTTTCCGTTCTACATCGCCGCCTCGGCCCTGGTGACGCCGATTTTCCGCCGCCGCCTCAATGAGAAATTCAATCGCGGAGCGGAAAACCAGGCATTCCTGGTGGAAAGCATTACCGGCATCGAAACGTTGAAAGCCCTGGCTGTGGAACCGCAGATGCAGCGCCGCTGGGAAGAACAGCTGGCGGGCTATGTGCATGCCAGCTTTCGCGTCCTTAACCTCGGCAACTGGACCAGCCAGAGCATCCAACTGGTCAGCAAGCTGGTGACGGCGGCCATTCTATTCTTTGGAGCGAAGGCCGTGATCCGGGGCGATCTGACGGTTGGCGAGTTGGTGGCATTCAACATGTTGTCTGGCCGCGTCGCGCAGCCGGTCTTGCGTCTGGCTCAGTTATGGCAGGATTTCCATCAGGCCAAGATTTCCATTGATCGTCTCGGCGATATTCTCAATACGCATCCGGAGCCGTTATTTACGCCGGGCCGCACGGCGCTACCGGACATAAAGGGGGAAATCCGCTTCGAGCATGTCGGATTTCGTTACCGCGTCGATGGGCCGGAGATTCTGCACGACATCACGCTCACCATTCCTGCCGGGCAGGTGGTTGGCATTGTCGGGCCGTCCGGATCGGGGAAATCAACCTTCGCAAAGCTCGCGCAGCGCCTTTATGTGCCGGAGCGGGGGAGGGTGCTGGTGGATGGGGTCGATATCGCCATCGTGGATGTCTCCTGGCTTCGCCGCCAGATCGGCGTCGTGCTGCAGGAAAACCTGCTCTTCAACCGCTCCATCCGCGATAACATCGCGCTCGCCGATCCCGGCATGGCCATTGAGCGTATTGTCCTGGCGGCAAAGCTTGCCGGCGCCCATGATTTCATCCTGCAATTACCCAATGGCTATGACACCAATGTGGGCGAGCGAGGCACCAGCCTGTCTGGAGGGCAGCGGCAACGGATCGCCATTGCCCGTGCGCTGGTCATGAATCCGCGCATTCTCATTTTTGACGAAGCGACCAGCGCTCTGGATTACGAGAGCGAGCGGGTCATCCAGGAGAGCATGAAGTGGATCGTGCAGGGACGCACGGTGCTCATCATCGCGCACCGGCTCTCTGCCGTCCGCGACTGCCACCGCATTCTTACTATCGACCAAGGCCGGATCGTCGAGGATGGCAGCCATGAAGAACTGCTGCGGTCAAACGGCCGCTATGCCGCGCTGTGGAGGCTCCAGGCGGGTGCGGTTCATGGGTAGCTCGATGCGGAATCCAAAGGGGAAACTTGCCGCTGGAGGAAGCGATACCGGTTTTCGGCAGCCCGACGATAAAGGGAAAGTATCGGTTCTGACAGCGCTGGGTGCATGGTCTCCCAAAGCGCAGGAAGCCGCCGGCAAGGCCAGAGCGGCCGGTATCCGCATGGCAGCCAAAACGGTCGCCGTGCTGGACCGGACAACCGATCGGGCGAGCGAAAGGGAGTTTTTGCCGGCGGCGCTGGAGATCATGGAGACACCGCCATCCCCGGTTGGGCGAGCGATCGCGAAAAGCATTATCCTCTTTTTTGTCCTTGCCTTCTTCTGGGCTTGCTTCGGGTCGGTGGATATTATCGCGACCGCCAAGGGCAAGATCGTGCCGACGGGCCGCACCAAAGTGATCCAGCCGCTGGAGAGCGGCGTCGTCCGGGCCATCCATGTGCAGGATGGCCAGGCGGTCAAGGCGGGTGATGTGCTGATTGAGATTGATACGACCGTCAGTGCCGCCGAGCGTGACCGGCTGCGGACGGAGTACCTGCAAGCCGCACTGGATGCGGCGAGGTTGAAAGCCGCCCTTAATCTGGATGCTGCAGCCCCGGCCGCGGCATTCGTGCCACCGGAGGGTACCACGCCTGCACAGATTTCGTTACAGAAAACGCTGCTTGCCAATCAGCTGGACGAAATCCGGGCAAAGCTTAGCGGACTCGATCACCAGATCCAGCAGAACAAAGGCAACCGGGATTCGGTCATCGCGACTCTCAGCAAGCTGAAAGAAAGCATCCCGTATCTCAAGAAGCGGGCGGAAGTGAAACAGTACCTCTCGGCCAAGGGCTATGGCTCGAAACTGGAGTATCTGACGACGCAGCAGGACCTTGTCGAGCACCAGAAGGAATTGGAGGTCCAGCGTGGCAAGCTTGCCGAGGCGGAGGCGGCGATCGCGGCCCTGCAGGAACAGCGGCGGCAGGCGGAGGATGAATACCGTCTTGGCACGCTCAAGGACCTGGCCGAAGCGGAGGAAAAGTCAGCCAGCCTGCATGACCAGCTCATCCAGGCCGAGCAAAAGTATCGCCTCCAGACGCTCCGGGCACCGGTCGATGGCACGGTTCAGCAGCTAGCGGTGCATACGCTGGGCGGGGTCGTGACGCCGGCGCAGGTGCTCATGTCGATCGTGCCCGCGGGCAGCAAGCTGGAAATCGAGGCGATGATCGCCAACCGGGACATTGGCTTCGTGCATGAAGGCCAGGAAACCGAGATCAAGATCGATACGTTCAACTTCACGAAATACGGTCTCCTGCACGGCCAGGTGCTGTCGGTGTCCCAGGATTCAATCATGAAGGAAAAGCCTGCCGATCCGAATTCGGACAAGCAGCATGCCGGCGATGAGGGTGAAAGCAGTGAGCCGATGGGACAGGAGCTGGTTTACTCAGCACGTATCGCGCTGGACCAGACGCACATGCAGATCGACGACTGGCTGGTAAACCTTGAGCCCGGCATGGCGGTCACTGCCGAAATCAAGACCGGCTCCCGTCGGGTAATCGAGTATCTGCTGTCACCGTTGCAGCGCCACCGGCATGACGCGATGCACGAGAACTGAGCCTGACAGAATACAACTTGCGCTTTAGTTCGATCGTGCTATAACGTGGCAAAACATTTCCTACTGAGTCCAGCAAGAGGAAAGCCGATTCTCGGAACTTGGACTCGACGAGTAGCCGCATGAGAAAAGCAGCAATCCTTGGGGGCTTATTAGCAAGCTATTTCAGCGCATCAGGTATAGCATTCGCTGATTCGTCATCTTCAGTACCAGTGACAGTGAATACAGAGCACCAAGCGTCACAAAATAAGCCTTCGACAGCCACAGAAGAAGGTTACCCGATGACACACGACGAACTACGTAAGCATGGCCAGCAGCTGAGAGCGGAAATTGAAAAGAGATATAAGGAGTTGGTTGCTACCCGGGAGTTAAGAAGCTTAAACGGTAATGACATTGATGATGTCGTATTGAAATACGTTCCCTTAGGCACATCATTTGACGATGCGGAGAAGATACTGAGGGATGCCGGATTTAAGGTTGACCCACGCCCTGGAGCTAATCCGTCGGGAAATCGACCCGATAGACATGATGTTGTAGCCTCGATAAATCCCTTTGTTAGCAACCTTGAATCAAAAACAAGCGTCTATGTTTTTCTTTCTCCTAGTATGCCTGGAAAGTACACCAAAGTATCTAAGTTGTCTGCTGGTATAACCACTTCTTTTCCATAAGGAGCGCAAAATGGCGAACGAAACAATCTCTGTTGTCTATGAACCGCTTGGGGTCTTCGACAGCATAACATATTACCATGAGACCCTTGTTTATACAAATTCGAGCGGGGAGCAGTTCATAGCCACAGCTGGTCCTAACGGAAGTCCCCCAGCTGGAAATAGCCAATTCTACGATGTTTCCGAGGCAGGAAGTGCGGCAGCGTCTGGAACGACGTCTGTATATGGAACACTTGCAACGCAATCAGGGCCAATATCGAATTTTTCTCAGGCTGCTCTTACAGGGTGGCTTGGTACTTCCTCGAATCCCAATCCTTCTGAAGTTCTCGCAACGGGAGCTGATCTGAGTAGTAAATGGGATGATATAACTCAGTCTTATGCAACAATTGGGGGCGAAAACCTAGCTTACTCTCCGCTTACACAAAACTCCAATTCGACGGCCACATCAGCAATGCTCGACGCTGGGCTGACTCCCCCTACCGATACGGGCATGTTAGGCAGCTATTGGGCGCCGGCTGCTGGTACGGACCTCACGACAACATGCAGTACTGATGATCTTGGCAATACCGTGCTTGCAATTAATGAAAACGATGGCTCGGGAGATATTATAGATAGCCTCCAATTGGTTACTAGTCCCGATGGAAAGAACAGCACCATGACGATTAGCACTGATGGGGTTCTAGACGATGCCGAAGCACAAACGGTTAATGCTGATGGAAGTCAGACCGATAATACAACCGGATATAATACGAATGGCAGTGTAAAGTTCACACAAGACACAAATATTTCCTCAAGTGGCCAAGCCACCTCGACCATCTCTGGTACTGGCGACGTCACCGATCTAGACGACGCCTCCATTGCCTTAAGCGACGATACCCTGGCAACCCTGCGGGGCACCGGCAATGGCGTTACTCTGGGCGATAATGCCACGCTGACGGATATTAACGGCGGTAACACAATCACTGCGGCGGGTGACGGTGACAGCATTACCACTACTGCTGGCAGCAGTGCGGATACGGTGTACCTGCAAGGCACGAACGGCAGCGCCATGCTGAACAGCACAGGAGATACGGGCATCACGCTTGACGGTGGCGACAACAACAGCGTCACGCTGCAAGGGGACGACGAAACCGCTACGCTAGGGGGAGTCGTCGATAGTGCGAATGTTAGCGGCAACGATGATACCGTCAATCTGCAAGGTGTCATCGAAAATGCCACTCTTGCTGGCGCGAATGATGTGATCAACATGCAGAGTCTTGATGGGAATGCGACACTATCCGGTACAGGAGATACGGTTATTACATCGGGATCTGGCGAAATTAATACGGTTAACCTCCAAGGTAGCTCGGAGAGTGCTACACTGGCGGGCGAGGATGACTGGGCTTATGTCACCGGAGACACCGATACGGTGTCCCTGCAGGGTAGCTTTGAATTCGCCACATTAGCTGGTACAGACGGCACCGCTACTACATCGGCAGTCGGTGAGGGCAATAGTGTTGAGCTGGATGGCAACTCACAAACTGTTACGCTGGCGGGCGAGTATGACTTTGCTTCTCTCTATGGCAGTAATAATACAGTAACCGCAACAGGTGAGAATGAAGATATCACGAGCAGTGTTGATAGCAATAGCAACATAGTAAACCTACAAGGCACTTCCGGTAATGTGGATTTGAGTGGCACAGGAGATACTGTCACCACATCATCGCTCGGTAGCAATAATTACATATCTTTGGAAGGAGATTCCGAAAGCGCGACACTGGCCGGCATTGGCGACAGTGTCTATTTCGCTGGCGATAATGGTACAGCAAGTCTGCTTGGTGATTCAGAGCTCGCCAGCTTATATGCAAGTGGATCAGTTAGTGCCAGCGGCATCAGCGATACCATAAGCGCTGCGGATGGCGATTCGGTAACTATTAGCAACAATGGTCAGAATACCAGCGCGGCCGATTCGGTAACGCTCTCGAATGGTACATTGGATCTGGAGGATACAGCTTCCGCTGCTCTTACAGGTTCGAATGACACGGTGAACGTAGGAGCAGATGACGACCTTACCATTTCCGGTGACGGCAATGCCGTAAGTGCTAGCAGCGGCAGCAACATCTGGCTTAACAGCAATGGCAGCAATACTCTTGATCTGAGCAGCGGTGACACGATCAACGTCACAGACAGCGAAAACGGCATCACGGATACTGTCACCATGTCCGCTGGCGCGATAAACTTAGGCAGCGATACGCAATTGACAGTCAATGGCGATGGCAATACGGCCAGCGGCGGCAGCGGCAGTGTGCTTACGGATAACTATACCGATGGCGCATCATCGATAGTATCTTTTGATCCATCGAGCGGGGTAGCCGTTGAGTCTCAAAACTACTCGGGTTCTAATGGCAGTGGCACGTATCTGTCGGATGTTTTGACCTTTACTGCTGGTGATTCCCAAGCACAGTATTTCGCTGATCTGCCCAGCGGCACATCTTCCGAGATAGTCGATTATGCCGGTCCAAACGGCTCAGGCACGCTCGATACTGCCTATTTCAATCTTACTGGCGGTGGCTCGGTTGAGCAGCTGTACACCGGACTGCCTGATGGCGTTTCGGAAGAGGCGCTGGTCTATTCCGGGGCAAACGAGTCTGGAACGCTGCTCGACGAGCTGGGAGACTTCACCAGCGGCGGCTCAGAAATAGCATTGCTTGCCGGGCTGCCCAGCCAGATATCCGACGTGGCGGAGTGGTTTGACGGCTCCAACCTTACCGGACTCAGAACCAATCTGGAAGTAGATTTGAACGATGGCGCCAGTGTTCTTGTCAATTACGATTATAACGGATCAGACGTTGAAACCTCTTATCAGGAAGACATCTATTTCGATGGAAGTCAGGTTGCCTATGCGGACTTTACCGCAGCCGGCGGCTATATTGATGGCAGCGCCGGCAACGGTTCCTTAGCCTCAGATGGCGGATATGGAGACTTCGAGAGCTATGGCGGGTACATCAATGGCGGCGGCTATGAATTCACCAATACCGTCAAGCCGAGCGGAACCAACGTGGGCACGATTGCGCAATACGACCTTCAGGTAAATGCCCCGGATGCCGCTCAGGCTGCCGCATCGGCGCAGCTCCAGGCATACCTGGCGGCAAATCCGTCCCTGTCGGGCTTAGGAGGCTCGTCTACTTTTGAAGGCAGCCAATGGAGCGGTAACGCTATTACCTGGAGCCTTGCAACGAGTCCCGGCACAACAGCCTCGCCATTTAGCGGCTATATGGACAGTCAGTACGAGGCGCTCGTGCAGCAGGCGTTTCAAACCTGGGCGGCTGCGTCCGGCCTCACTTTTGAAGAGGTCCCGGATTCCGCGCAATCCGATATACGCATCGGCTGGGGTGATTTCGATACCTCATCCAGCGGAGTGGTGGGATATACCAGCTATCAAAGCCAGAGTGGCGGGATGCTGCCAAACACCATTATCCGGCTGGAGGACCCATCTCAAAATCCTCTTATTGCCGGTCCGGATGGCAGCTTAACCTATTCCGGAACCGAGTCGAGCGTTTACCAGGTGCTTCTGCATGAAATCGGCCATGCGCTCGGACTGGCGGATAATGCCGATCCCAACTCGATCATGTACTATGAGGCGACAGGGAATAACCAAACGCTCGATAGTACCGATGTAGCCGGTATCCAGGCCCTTTACAGCACGGCTCACCAGCAGCTTATCCAGGCTATGGCCAGCCTGGGAGCCGAGGCAGGTGCAGCTGCATCGCTAGCGCCGGCTATTGCACATACGCCTCCACCGATAACCATCGCCTCGCCCATGCACTGACCGAGCACTTTCTGAACTGCCGCGGTGCCGTCAAAGTATGACGGCACCGCGGCGGTTCATCTCCGGCTTCATCCAGAAATTGATATCGGTGTATTTGGCAAAGATGTCGGGTGGGATGCCGGGTTCCTGCTTTCGGTACTCTACCTTCTGACGAACCTTGTGCAGTCCCGGCATCCCAATGGCTGCATCGTAGTCCTGCTCCTCGTAACTGACGTTATCGAATTCATGCTTGAAGAAGGGTTCATGCAACTCTTCGTAAAGCCGCTCGATCGTTGCTTGCGGCTCTCTCACTAGCTTATCGTAACTGATTATCAGCAGTTTCTTGGCATGTTCGCTAAACCACGCTTCCCGGAGGCAGCTCCAAGCAAGGCCGATCAATCCGTTTTCCGAGTTCATCAACATCTCTGTGCGGGCATAGATCGAGCTGCCGGGTTGGTAATTGAGTATTCTTGAAAGCTGGAGCGGGTTCTTGCGGAGCATCCTTTCCATGCTGTCTATGATCCAGCCCACCTCCCGTACACAACAAATAATGCGCGCCTTCGGATAAAGCTCATGGAGAAGCGCCGTTCTGCCGGTCCATGTTCGATTGGTATCGAAAACTACCTTGCCGGCAGCTACATCCGCATAATATGCCTTCACTACACTGCGAAGGATGACGCGTCGGCGATCGTCATTGAAGAATACGGCAAATTCACTTCCGCCTGTCATTTTGGGCATAATCGAGCCGATCAGCGAAACCACCGGACTCGTCATGGACGCTTCGAAGCGTGGGTTCTGCTTCAATATCGCACAGAGTAATGTTGAGCCGGAGCGGGGTAATCCAGAAATGAAGTGAATATCAGATACCATACGGAAGCGCCTTTAGCCACATTATGCCAGGAGCAACCGGTCAATATCAATCTATTATGCAGAGCACGATCAAATAACGGTGACTGACAGGTTCGGAAGGACGCCGGCTGTATGCTCGCGGTTATCGGATATTGAGGCGGGGACGAGCGCGTCGTTGTGGAGAGGAATTCCGCCTCGGATTGCGCACGGTGCTGAGCAATCCTATCCGCATAATCCACCGGATTTTTGCAGCGTTTCCCGATTTCCGAGAGATCATGCGGATAGGTGAAAAGGGCGGGGGCCTCTCGACGCAGCTGGGGAAGACAAGGGGGGGTCGGGAATCTATCTTCCTTTTGATGCCTTATCTCATTGAGGGCCGCGGCTTATCTACCAGCATGTCGAGAGCGTAGCAACCTCGAGTGTGCACGCCGCGGCCGCGAAGGTGATTCAGGATTTCAGTATTCGAGCAGCCGCTTTCTTCCAAGGCATCGGCGAGGATCGGCATAAGGCAGAACGCTTGGTCGGCATAGATGGCCCGCGCTATGCGAACCACCGTGCCGTCATTCCATAGCAGGCAGGAGGGATCAAGAGACACAGGCCGGAATGGGTTGCCGTACACACATCGGGCGAGGGTGCATTGATGTTTGCGTTCTTGAGCCTCATCTTTTTCGCTTAAGCCGTAAAATTTGGCGAGGGAGATTGCGCGGTCGGCGGTACTAAGGGGTCCAAAAAGCATGACGGCAACTGGAAGATCTCGACCATTCTCCGACGAATTAGCGGATGCAATAACGGCGGCCTGTGTGTCATTCCAGGTAGCCTCTCCTTCGGTGAGGCGTTCAATGGTTTCGATTGCTGCGAGAAAAGGTAGGCTGGGAGTTATATCCATCCATGCACGGCGGGCAAAAGTCGCGTTGAGCAACCGGGTGATCGGATCGATATTGCCGATGTAGCCTCGCGTTAAGAGGTCGGGCCTGCAGGCGCCGAGCACCACTTCGAGATCATCGGTGGTAAGCCATTCGGCTTCTGTCATGGTTGCTCTCCCTGGGCGATGCCAGAGAGATTTTAGCGCGCGGCGGATCGAGTGAGGGTGAGGTTATAGGGAAATCGAGTTTCACGGAGAGGCCGGAGCGGTAAAGGTGCTGAGCGTTCAATTATGATCGACACGAAGAGACCTTGGCGCGTTCGTTCGCAGCGCGATACACTCCCGCTAGTGTTCAGGTGTACCGTTGCCCCTTATAGGTTGCGTGATTCTCGCGAAGGAGAAAGCGATGACAAATGACGCGAATCGGCTCCTGCTAGCGCCAGACCGCATGACACAGAGCGGGGAATTTGACGAAGCGAGCCTGCATTTGCTGGCACAATGTGCGCGAATAACGGACTTGGGAGTGGCAGTGCCGGTGATGAAAATCCTCGAGGTTCACGGGTACGCCACGGTCAAGCATTCGACGATGCCAGAACAGAATTACCTTCAAATTACGCCAATCGGCATCGAGGAGGCTATGCGTCTGAAATTGCCGTTCTGGAAGCGGTGGGTGAGCGACCAGGCCTTGGTGCGACAGCTTACCGCGGCTGTAATTGGCGGCGTTATCGTTGCAATCGGCAACGTGGTGATGAAGTGGATGATCCCGTGATCTCGGTTTAGGTCCAGCGCTGCGTTGCCAGCTATCTGTCGGTACGATGACGAGTGCGGAAACCGAGCGGAGGAGGATGCAGATGGATCTGCCAGCGATGCCCAGC
>Ga0209062_1003135_pt1 | contig 19856 bp, 23 predicted proteins | sample Coa_R2_2_FD_187158 | JGI IMG/M metagenome (GOLD analysis project Ga0209062, IMG submission 187158) | Surface soil microbial communities from Centralia Pennsylvania, which are recovering from an underground coalmine fire - Coalmine... | ecosystem: Environmental > Terrestrial > Soil > Unclassified...
CTCCAGTAATGGATTGCGTGGAACAGAAGGAAGAACAGCCACCTGTGGTGGCAGACTGCACATCGCTAACGCTCGTGGATGTTGTACAGGGTCAATCTGCTTTGTTAGAGGGAGAAAACCAGAATTTGGGTGTGGAGCCGGAAGTCTCTGATGAGGACACTTATTCCGCCGCGCCCGTTGCCCAAAATGAAAAATCTTCAACTGAAGCGAGTCATTCCTCTGCTGTATTGATGGCTGAAAACTCGGTTTCTCTTGGAGAAAGCAACGCATCTTGTGAGGACGAAGGTTCCGCGTCGCCTGTTCTCGATGCTGAAAAATGGTCAGAAGAAGCGATTTTTGCCAGGTTAAAATCACGTCCTAGAAGACTGCAAAGGCTCAAAACTGCTCAAGTTCTTGCAGAAAACCCAGGTTTTGAATACCTGCAAGAATGCTGGAATGACGACCCTGCCTTACAGATAGTCATCAAGAAGCTGCTGGCGAAGTTTCCGCAGTGGGGGATTGCTTGTGTGGAGGGACAGTTGGTTAAGTGGAATGGCTAGCTTGAGTATTACGCCGTCAATAGAGTTGGGTAAACGTCCAGCCTTGACACTTGCCTCGTCCTTGAAGGGTTTCGGGTTCGGTTCCGAATTACCTCCTTTTATCCCTGCTTCAACTGTTTGATAACTAGTCTCAGGGCTGGGGGATACGCTGTCACCGCTGCACCTGCGGGATAGGACTTGGCTTGTTGCCTCACCTATATGATTGTACTATATTGATACTTCATTGGAGTTCTTGTAATCTTTGATTCGCTTCATCTATGTCGAAAATATTTGGGTTAAAGGTTTCACCTACCCATTCAATCCTCTCTTCATATTCTGGGTGCGATGGGTCAGTAATAATTTCAAGTAACTCTGCATAGCCCCAAGAACCTCCACAATCTTCAGGAGGACAAGCACGCTTCCCAGTAATGCATACAGGGTAGTTTGTATCTGGAGAATATGGTAGTTCTTTTTCGACTAAAATTTCGTGTTCCCAGCTATCTCCAAAATCGTAAGTGTAGAAGAATTTGGACTTTTCACTGTTAACCACCTGACGAAGAATGACACTTTTTTCCGAACGGACATTAAAGTCATATTCTGGTTGAGATTGACCGTAATCAATACCAGCAATGGTCCATGAATGCATATGATAATTATCCCAGCCCATTGCCGCTTGCACAATCAGATGTAGCTGTTGAAGCGTTGTCGAACTTAATACCTGTATCCTTCTCCAAATAGGGGGTCGAATGTCCCTAAGGGTGATTTTCAGTTGGTAAACGGTTTGATTGCTTGTGGATTTTTTCGTTGCCATAGTTGCTTGCTCAATATTAGTATCCCAATTGCATTAATCTGATTCCAGATAGGAGTGATCAATTTTGGTAGATTTTCGCACCTCGACCCTAAATTCTTGATTTAGGTACACCCAGCATGAAGGAATGAGGTGCCACCAACACATTCTCGTTGTGGCACTCTCAGTTGGGGTCTTTTTATGCTTTCTACTGTACTATATAAACTAGTACAGTAGTACATCCGAACTATGAAAAAGCAATCCGCCTTTAGCGTTGGGCAGAAAGTCTACTCATATCTTGCACCTCTAAGTATAGACCCTGATATCTTAAAAAGATGCGCAATAAAGCTACTTCAATTTTATGGGCTTTTATCGGTAAATCAAGGGTTTTGCTTTCTTACTGAGTAATAAAATTACATCAATTTTTCTTGGTGCAAGATATGAGTCTACGTTAGTGACCCCAGAATGCCCCAATATGGCAGACGGGTGACAATTCGCGGTTTTTTAGATGGACGCAGTTTGGGCATGTTTTTGATTTGCAGAGATGATCGGGGAAATGAATTGCTGCTGCAACTAGAGGAGATTTCTGCTATCTTACCCCAATCAATCAGAATGTAGCCAAAGTTAGCATACAGGTTCAAATCTCTTCCATATCTTTTGGTTTCACCTCATACAGAGTTGAGGCTACAGAAAGATGGCGATGTTTCCCCGTACCTTTTAAAGTAAAATCTGCTATAAAACGTTTAATATTCGCAAAATATTTCTTTTTCCGCATAATTAGTTCGGATATGAGTTGTTTTGTCTCTTCTTGCGCTTGTGGATCTCCAAGCAGAATTCTTCCTATGAACTGATCAACCATCTTTTGTTGCTTTGTTTCAGGAAGTAGGGATATATTCCAAGCAAACACAGCCAACTCATATAAACTTCTGTGCGCTTCTATATTGTGTACGGTATCGATATAAGGGTCAATGAACTCTTCCAAGACTTCTGACATTTTTTCAGCTCCTGGTGGTTCAATAACTATCTCTACTGCGGAAGAGCCAAGTGCACCTTTTTTGACTTTCTGTGCTAATTCATTTAAGTGTTTTTGGTTATCTTTTGATTGTTTTTGCTGTTTGAGTAATTCTTGAAACTCCTTGGATTGTTTGGGCATAATGCAGTAGCCTTCTTGTTTTGTGCCAAATGCTAGTTCGATGGTTTCAATTAGCTTAACGCATTTCCAGTATAGGTTTTTCGTGTGTAATTCTTTTTACTAGTTGTCGACTTTTATAGAAGTTGCCTTGGAGCATGGCTGAACTGGAGTATTAAGGCAGTCGCTACAATAGGAGCGATGCCTGTGGCGGGCTATGCCTACGCACTAATATTATATTTATATGAAGTTTAATTTAATAGGCATGGAAGTTTTAAAACTGACTACAAAAACAGACGAATTGGCTTATTTAAATATTAATATTCCGACCCAGTTAACGGCAGTCAAGGTGAATGTTGTTGTTGTTTTGAATCCAGTTTCAGCAGCCAGTAAGCAGAACTTCAAGTATGATTTTTCTGATTTAGTGGGGCGGTTAACCTGGGAGGGAGATGCAGTAACAATGCAGAGGAATTTACGCTAGGGAGTGGTTATCGCTACCTGCTAGATACGAATGCGATCATGGCCCTGCTGCAAGGAACTACCCAACTTATTCAATTACTACAAAATGCTGATTATGCACTTACCAGTAATAAAATGTCCAGCCTTTGAAAGTTGATCTGTAGGCGCAGTAGGTTATTCGTGGTAATAAGGCTGGACATTTTATTTTTTGGATCTCCCTTAGATAGCAGTTTCAGTCATTAGTCAAATTGAGTTTCTAGCTTTTTCTGGGCTAGGACAAAATGATCGCCAACTTTTTCAGCAGTTTATTCAGCGTGTTGAAGTGATCGATTTGGTAACAAATAACACAGTTTTGCTTGAGAAAATTATTGAATTTCGTCAACAATTTCGGTTAAAATTACCAGATGCAATAATTGCGGCAATGGCAATCCAAAATTCTGCAAGTTTGGTAACTGCTGACCAAGAATTTGCAAAAGTAACGGCTCTCAAGGTAATCAATTGGTAGCGATCACACTACAAAATTAGATGATCGCACTCATAAATCTCAGCAATTGCTCTTCGTGGCTCCTCACAGCAGTGGCATTGGTCGCAGTTGAGATAAGGGTGGCTTCGCTTTATCGTTAAATACCCAGCCTGTTGCAGAGATAATTGCTATAGGCTGGGATTTAGGTTTAGTAGTGTGTGTCTTAAATTGATGCTGTTGTGCTGTGGTAAATGGTAAGCGTGTGTGAGTTGTGAAATCTTGTTAAGAGTTCCCTTTGAACTCTAGATATGACTATTAGACACCACTCACAAAACCTGATGATAACAGTCAGACTATCTCGTTAGTGCAGCTTCAATATCTGGCTCTAGTTTAGCTTTAGCTTTCTGAAACTCCTGACCCAATTCCGTCAGTTGCTGCTCATCCATACACTCGCGTACAGCACTAAAAATTTCGCTTTCTTCTTCTTCTACATGATGTTGAACAGCTTCTTTTAATTCACTCAATTTCTCTTGAAACTGAGAATCAGTCGGTTGGAGAGCTTTTATTTCTTCCAAAAGAACTGAAACTTCTTCATGTTCTTGTTCAGCTTCCTCAACATACTCTTCAGTTTCGTCATATTCGCGCATGGCTGGGTAAAAAACTAACTCTTCAGCTCTTGCATGTAAGTTCAATGCTTTATAGATTTGATTGAAGTGCTCATGTAATTTACCTTTCTTAGCTTTCTCTATTTCTGCAAAAAGTTGCTCAACTTGACGATGCTCTGCTTCAATTAATGAAAGAATGTCTGTTGCTTTAGTTTTAGCCATTTTCCCCTCCTAGGAAGGATTTATTCCTTGTGTTAGCAGTTCAAAAATGTGCATCATATTTCATAAATTTTCCTGAATTGAGTCAATCGAAACCTCATTCTTTGAGAAGCTTTAGTTGAGACTTAAGGAACATTTTAGTTCATAAAAATCTACCGCTTTTGCTGAATGACAAAGCTTTTTGTAACTTTTAGTACAAACACAGGTATACATTTTCTCTTTAATTGCAAAAGCACTATGATGTTGAGATAATGCCCAGCTGCTCGTTCAGGCGAATTTCAAGGTTGAAGAGTGAGCCATGTCCCGATATGCATCCTCTAAAATAAAGCCAAAACAGAGCATTATACCGATACTTCAATCTCTGTTTAAGGTTAGTCAAGAAGCACTAGGTAATGTTGTTGCTGTGAGCGCTTGTGTCAAAGAGACATCTGATATCTGTCCCTTCTCTGCCTCTATATAATAATTTGCTCTATATTTGATTTTCTGAAAGTCCTTTACTCGTAACTCTAATTAAAAAACGCAGAGCTTCATTAACTGCTTCCGAACTAGGAAACATTTCTGCAACATCCGGTTCTAAAAAAACTGTTAATCCTTCAGTCTTCTTATGGATATCTTCAACTTTTCTCACATAGTTGTCTTTTAAATCCTGAGGTGAACGAGGTTTATTATCACCTATAGGTTTTTGGGAAGATGTAGCATTTAATTTATTTACAAGTGTTTCCCAACTATTAGCTTTCAGGTTAAAGTGAGCCTTTGCATCTCGTAATGTTTTATATTGTTGCTTGAGGATATCAACAGTATAAATATGTGTTGGAAATGGCTGTTGTTCTAGATTAAGGTCTTCCTCAACCATATCAACTACTTCATTAATAAGTCGGTCATGATTTTCACTAATCTGAGCCGCGGCTCCTAAAATTCGCGCAGTTGCTTTTATCTGTACTTCAGTCTCTTGTTTAAGGCGATCAGCAATAGTGCGAATTTGCTCTCCCAACTTCGCTTTCCCTTGATTTCCCTTAGCTGGTACTGATTGTTTACTCATAAGGGCAGTTCTTATTCAGAAAGTATTTCTTTAATCGCAAGCCAGATGCGTTTAAACTTCTGTACCAGGCCCATAGGATTGCTTGTGGTTTCCTCTTCCACTGAATCAACTAATGATTGAATTCGATCCAAACGTTCTGCGACAACATAAAGGTTGTTTACTGCCTCATCCTTACTTGCTAAGGATTCACGCAACAGTACAACCATCTCAGCAATTTCGCGTTTTAGTCGCTCGTTCTCAGCTTTACGGCGAGTTTCCCATCCCTTAATACTAGCCTTGGAACGTCGTTCATGCTTGAGTTCTGCTTTAGTCTCATTGTATAGAGTCAAATACATTTCTCGCTCAGAACTGACTGCCTCATACTTGGAAAGTAGTTCAGTAGCTCTAGCTTTTTCTTCGTTATAGAGGCAGAGAGTCTGTTGATAATTTTTTTGCTCATCAATATAGAGATGGTAGTTTTGAGCAGCACGCTCTTTTAGCTCATCAACTTCGACTTGATAAGTTTGGATTTCTTGCTGAACAAGAACCAATTGAGAAGCAGCTTCCTCATTTTCCTTGGCGCGTTGTTGCCATTCATCACGCTGAGAAGCAGCTTCCTCATTTTCCTTAGCGCGTTGTTGCCATTCATCACGTTGGGCACGAGCAGTCATCAATAGTTGTTTAAGCTCATGAGGAGAAGCTGGTTCTTTCTGACGTGAGCGGGGATGATTAGTGCTATTATCATCATTAGAATCCCTTCGATCTGCTCTCCTCATTGGCATAGTTGAACTTCCTAAGTGAAATTTTTTATACCTAAATGTAAAAATTCAGTTTAGCTGATAGCGACTAACTCTGGTGTAATCCTGGTTCTGTTACTAATTCAAGTTGGCTTTACTAATCATGAGATTTTAGCCGAACAAGTCCCAGCACAAGGCTGAACTTGCAGATATTTAGGTCTATGCTTGGATACACCTTGAGTGTGCAGCTTTTCGGACTGTAGGGCAATATTGCTGCTGAGACTCCTGTAACTTGGGTTGAGGCGGTACATTAGACAAAAGTATTTGCGGTTAGCAGAACGTCAGCGATTAGGTGATCGCTAGTCCCTCAAGAATGCTTATAACTGAAACACTCCCTTTTTTTCTGGGATCTGTTTCGGAGATTTTGCAAGCAATGCCCACCCTACAAGATTAGGCGATCACTTGCTTCATCGTTTTCAACTACTTGGCACTAGGTGACAGTTTCTCTAGCTTTAGGCGCTAATGGTATTGTTAGCATTCAGTCTCTAATATAGTACATTAGTACTAAAGACGATTCATTCAATCCAAATACATGAGACAAGTAGTTAGGCAAATTAAAGAGCGCAGTAAGGTTGAACTACAATCGAAAGATATTAAATATCAACTTTGGCGACTAGATGATGCGGAATTTAGAAAACTGAGAAAAAATAGCCTTCCTATTAAAGATGATCATATGTTTTATATACATCTTTATTTGTCGAAGAATGAAAGAGAAGATCAGCTTAATTTAGCTCAAATATTTTTAACGTTAACACACTTATTGGGTGAAAGCAGTGATTGGATAGATGATTGGAAAGGCTCTTTCTCTTTTACTGTATTATTGATTGTAGAAAAAGTTCAAGGGAAATTTTTCTACTTAGTTGATATTTATGATAATCGCGGTTCAATCAACTTCAGCTTGTACAGGATTGTGGAGGCTGAGGTAGAAGGTTATGATAATCAAATACTACGTGAACCTTTTGAACTAGAATTTTCTCGTCAAGAAATCAACTATTTTATCAGCTATTTTATTGGTTATCTTGAAGGCTATTTTCATAGTGTAAGATCCTTAATGCCAGTTGAGCAGTTTTTTAAGAGAATTGATTCTAACAATATACTTTATGGTTATAAAGATGAGCAATATTTTGAGGAGCAGTACGCAGACCAAGAAGCTTATCAATCAGCAATTAAAAATTTAGAGTCAATGGGAACTAGTTCTATTACCTCACAAAATGTCAACGAGATTTTACAAACAATAACTAGCGAAATAGTCGAACTCTAGCCGTAAAATGGAAGGGGACGAGCGAAACCCCGTTCGACGGGTGCGGCTGGGTAGTTCATTCTAGATATAAATATATGGTTCAGCGTATTGAAGAAATTTTAGGGAACTCAATTACTGAATATACTCCCAACGCAGTCAAATTTCAGGGTTTATATTTGGAATCATTAGAGCAAGTGCTTCAATTCGGCTACACTACACCAAATGCAAATTTTAATGCTGCTCCATCAGTTGGTTCATTTATTGAATTTGGGCAACGTTGCAAAAAATCAGAAGTGACAGCGATTTTTGATGGTGTAGTCCTCAATCATACAGAAAACCCAAACTTGGTGATTGATGCAATTACAGTTAAAGGGGTGAAAGATTTAGACTTTGCAGGTGAATTTGTAAAATTCGTCTGGGGTTGCGATGAATTAGAGATTAGTTCTCAACAGTTATATGCTTGGTGGGATTAACTATTCAACCAGCCCGAACCATTACAAAACCATCCTGGAGTACTGTTATGCCCCTATTTCTAGTTACTTCTTTAATTGACGAGGGAATGTACGAAAATGATTTCCAAGTTGTTGAAGCAGCTTCAATGCTAGCAGTTGCCCAGCATATGCTTGAGCATCCTGATCAATGGGAGAATTATTTGCGTAGTGCTTACCCAAGAAATTGGCAAGATCCAACTAGTAGTGTTGGTAGTTTATGGGATTTTGTTAATCAGCCAGACATAACTGCTGAACGTCTTTTAGAGCTGATTAATATGACCAGTGTTGATGGGGATAGTGCTTCACAGTTGCGTATCTTTGCAGTGAAAGCACAGCAGTTATCTGAAGTAGATACAGATCCCTTGAAGAGCTAAACTATTTATCAGACTCTTGGCAGTCCTGGTCTAATGCGTGGGATGTTATGCTGTCAAATCGCTCTTGATAGTTGTCTACTTAGTAACAAAATTATCTGCAATGAGCTACGTTGAAATAAGTATAGCCTGATACCATTAAATGTCAAAACATAATCAAAATCGAAGTAATTCGGCTGATAATTTGGGCAGTGTTGGCGATCGCATTTTGGCAGCGCTAACACAGCAGGAGATTTCGCAGCTACTTGATGTGCTGTTTGGAGTTTTGTCTGATGATTTGCGCTCGTTGGCTTTAGCGCAACTCCAACCGAATACTCAAGAGACTGTCAAACAAATCCTTGCTCCGTCGCCATTAACTCAACAAGCTAATTTAGCTAAATCGCAACCTGTTTCTCAAGCTAAATTAGCCCAAACGTGGTTGAAATTGTGGCAACAATGGGACGAAATTATTGGGGAAGCATCCCTTGAAGAGGGGGAATACATAACGCGAGAAGCAGATTGGGAACCACCTTACTTTGATACTTATTCGTTTGCTGAAAATCTGGATAAGGTTGCCCAGAAAATGCAGCCACTAGTAATGGTGGCTTTTGAAAACAGATTTAATCCCGACACAGGTTTTGCCTCAGCACTTTTAGAAGCCGAGAGCGAAATAAGAGCAGGCATTCCTGATTGGATGGATATTGATGATGGGATTCATCTGGAACAATACGTGAGTGCTAGCCTATTGCTGTGGGAATGGCTAACAGTTAAGGATGCACGCCAAGATGCTTTCGACTTCGCCCAAACAATCAGGCAATTGGAAGAGGAATTTGAATGTGTGAGTCTAGATGGTGACACAATTTTGGATTTTTTGACGCAGTTATCTGATGAGGAACAACAGTGTATTTTAGCTGGGCTCAACGCTAATAGAGAGACGACTTTGTGGAAACAATCGCTGGATAATACTCACTCACACTGGTATGAATTTTATATGGAAGCCATCCATAAATACGCGCCACCAGAAATATATTTGAACAATCTCCGGGCGACAATCCCGCAACAGTGGCAAAATGGTTTACCAGTGATTGAGGATTTCTTGGCCAAACAAGACTATTCAGCAAGTCTGAGCGTAATTGAGGAAACTTTAGATGCTTTGCTAAAATCCAAGCATAAGGATAAGTCTTGGTCACCAGAAACTTCGTTACTGTACACCATTGTTGGTGGGTTTTCTAGTAGCGACAGGCAGAGAGAAAATGAGTTTGCCCTACTTCGCTATTATCAGCAGACTGCTCAAGGACTGGGACAATCACAACGGGTAAATGCTTTGGAGATTCAGCTCATCGTCTTTGAAAGCTGTTTTGATTGGGCAAGGATGTTTCAAACTTTTGCTCAAATAGAGGTCTGTGAAACAACTCATCAATCTCTGTTTCAATCCTGGCGCAATTATATCATTCGGTGTGCTAAACCCCGCTCCCGTTGGGACTTCTACCAATACCAACAAGTGAAAAGCGTTGAGAGTTGGTGGTTGCACTGGCTAATCGACAGTATTGCTACTCCCAATAAAGGTGCTACCTGGTTTGCTCAACAAATCCTGCAATGGTTAGCAAGTTTGTCTGGAGAACGCACAGACTTAGGGGAGGCATACGATATCTTACGTTTGCTCACTAAAGACTTGACCGAGATCCATTGTCTGGGTCAACCGCCTTATCCCCAGTTTTACCAAGTCGTCATTCGACCAACAGATTTGTCTGCTCCGGATGATACTTCCAGACGAGCGTATTTGCAGCAGTATGCTCCTAATGACCTTTGGGAGAAGGTAATGGCTTATTGGAAAGCACAGTTGCATCAATTTGTACCAAGACCGGAACTATCCCGAAATTCAGATTACACAGAACATGCTCAGTGGATGTCTGCACTTAAAGAATTAGCACCCCAAACATATAAGAGCTTGCTGGCTCAATGGCGAGTTGAGCATCAGCGACGGCGCAATTTGTGGAAAGCTCTGGAAAAATTAGGATTAGGATAACGTGCTAGCTATGAGCCGCATATCCCTAAATATCCATCTAAGGATAGCAGATGATAGAAAAATTAATGAATCATTGTACACCCGTTGATAGACTATATTTACTTCGCGCTCGTTAAGAGCAAGAACCACTGTCGTTTTTAAGGTCAGCCAAATATAGACGATGCAATTGGAAGAAATTTTATCTGAACTAGAAAACAACACTGGTAAATTTCCCCATTTAGCTTTAGAGAGAGCTATTCAAGAGAGGGAAGCCATTACTCCTGTGTTATTAGCGACCTTAGAAGAATACAAAAATAACCTGGAGGAGTTGTTAGATAAATCTGACTATTTCTTACATATTTATGCCTTGTATTTGCTAGCGCAATTTCGAGAGCTATTAGCTTATCCTCTAATTGTCGAGTTTTTTTCGGCTCCAGGAGAGATATCACTTGATGTAACTGGAGATGTAGTGACTGAGGATTTAGGAAGAATCCTTGCTTGTGTTAGTGGCGGAAATATTGATCTAATCAAGCAACTCATCGAGAATCAACAAGCCAATGAATTTGTTAGAGGCGCTGCCCTAAAATCATTAGTTGTCTTGGTAGCTCAAGGAATTATTTCAAGAGAGCAAGTTATCCAATATTTTGAGGAACTTTTCTCAACTCTTAAAGACAATAAATCTGACTATATTTGGACTAATTTAGTTATAAATAGTTCTGAACTTTGTCCAATAGAACTAAAGGAACATATTGAACGACTTTTTGAAGAGGATTTCATCGAAACGTTTTTTATTGACCAAGAAGATGTGGAAGATGCTCTTCAACTAGGTCCAGAAGCAGCCTTAACTCGACTTCGTGAGCATCCGCACTATTCTCTGATAGAAGATACAATATCGGAAATGAAATCCTGGGCTTGTTTTCAACAGGAAAACAGGAAGCAAGCCAGCCCTATCTCCTTTTCTGGGGAAGACTTTACTCCCTCATTTAATAAATCCAAAAACCATGCCAAGAAAAAGAAAAAAATGCAGAAAGAAGCTCGGCGAAAAAATCGACCAAAGAAAAAATAATATTTGGCTGTAATCATACTCCGTGTAGTTCCCGAAAAGCGAGCATATGATGGCGCTGCTCCTTGGGCAATCATAGTATTTTTAGCTAGGGACTGGGCTCAGCATTTTCGTTCAATACTGCTTCAATTTCTGTGAGTTTTTGACGCAAAATTTCTTGAAGCTCCATGAGCTGAGTTTTGTCAGCTTTCTTCAACGTCTCTACGGACAGCTTTTGTAGACGCTTAGCCTCTGTTGCTAACGGCTTAGTTGTCGTACTAGAGGTTGATGATAACTGGGAGTGTTGTCCTACAATTTCATTGACTAATTTCCGGGTAGCATTAGCAGATAATTTTTCATTCATTACCTTCTGTGTCGTATTTACCCTAATGGATTGTGCTTCTTCTTCAATGACTCCTAGATTTTTAGCTGAAAGTTTTTGGAGTGCGCTCGCATGAACGCCCTTTAATCCACTCCTGATTGCTGTTTTTAGGTCTTGTGGTAGTGACAACATTGGAAAAATGTTAGCTTCAATCGAAGCAGGATTGAGCTGCAAATCTAGTAAGAATGCCAATACTACTTTTTCTGAATCACTTATCCCCAAATCGTCTAAACCTTGCTGTTGTGCTTGAGCGTTAGCTGTTATAAGTTCTACAACAGAATTCATCCGCTTGTGTGCGTTTAATCTTCGCACTACTGTAGAGAGAATGCGGGGAATATCTTGAGATTCTAGATCAGTATTGCTGACTATTTCTCGAACAATAGCCTCTGCTTTATCGAGGGGATTGAGGTCTTCACGGTGCAGAGAGGTTAGTAATGCTTTACGGTGTAAAGTTTCTGGTTCTTGAATAATGACAGCTTGGAGATTCTGCCAACCTAGACTTTTGGCACTACGCCAACGCCGCTCGCCATCAAATATAACTAACTTTTCTCTCTGTACAAGAATAATTGGCTCCAGTTGTCCATCTCTTGACAAAGAACGAGCCATGGATTCAATACTTTCTGGCAAAAATGTCTGCCTGGGTTGTTCTGGATTTGGCTCAATTTGTTCCATGGGAATGGACAAGATACCTGTTTGTGATTGGATCTGCTCGCGTAGCGTGCTAAGATGCGCCTCCAAATCAGCTGAACCTTGAGAACGAAGTGCTTCAATTTCTGCCCTTAATCGCTGTATCTCTTTTTCAGCTTCAGATAGCTGCTGGGATTGCTTGGCTGGTGAAAAAAAATTGTTAATATCAGGGGTTTTTCGAGCGCACATATATTATTTTTTCTTCTTGGTTTTATTAGCTGGCTTTCCAATTAAATTTATTAATTCAGAAGTAATTGCTTTAAAATCACCACGTGCAGGATGACTAGGGCGGTAGAGATGTATTGGCAATCCTTGACCACTGGCATTAACAAATTCGGCACTGTCTCGAATTTCGGGAAACGCACGAAGATTTATCTGCTTTAACTGTTCTGGTAATGCCGCCAATATCTGCCGATGAGTTCCCCGTTGAGAATTATATTGGTTGGGAACAAACCCCATAATTTCTGGAGATGGGTTTAAGCGTAAATGCTTGCAATGGTAGTAGTACCACTCTATTAAATGAGCAGCACCCTGAATAGATTTTGGTTCCAACTGCACGGGAATAATAACATGAGTGCAAGCAGCTAGAGCCATCAAAGGCAAAGGTCCAAGAGTTGCTGGGCAGTCAAAGATAATGAGCTCCTGTTTGAGTGGATAGTCAGTCAAGCAGTCTCCCAGAAGGTAGGCTCCGCGTTTATGGAGCACTAATTCATCTGCCGTCTGGGTGAGGACCATTCCCCCTTGACAGAGGACTACCTTATCAGTGTGTTTGCTCCAGCAAGGAGTTAGGGGCCAAGAACCATCAAAATTATCTTTGAGCACAGCAGCTAGTGTTTCTTCCGGCTCTGGCGGTTGCAATCCACAAAAAAGGGTCAACGACCCTTGTGGATCAAGATCAAAAAGCGCTACCTCGTACTTGTGAAGTGCCAATTCATATGCCAAGTGCACTGATAGTGTTGTTTTTCCACTTCCTCCAGCATTGCTAATTACAGCTAGTCGAACTTGCATAGTCTTATTTTTCTGTAATGTGGGTATGATACCTCAAGGATTAAATATCAGATATCGATATCTGAGGGAACGTGTACATCCTTATTTTTTTGTAATGTGGGTATGATACCTCAAGGATGAAACATCAGATATCGATATCTGAGGATTTGAAGTCAGATGCATACCTAAGCTGCAAGACTATCGGTACGGCAGAAGACACGCTTTGGTTGTGTGAATGTTGGAGGATTCGGATTCTTCAGCAGTGAGACTTTCTTAGGATTCGAGGACCTAAACCTGTTGGATAAGGTGGAGGCGATCACCACTTAATATTACCAAATCGATTGGGTATTCTGTTGATGAAAGGATCACAGTCCTGGCAACGGCAATCAAACGCATTGAGCGCGATGGCAAGAGTAAGGAACTGACAAAATTGGTTGCCCTGAGTGCCCAAGAGCAGCAGTTGGGCTTAGGCACTTACCAGTAATAAAATGTCCAGCCTTATTACAACGAATAACCTATTGTGCCGACAGATCAACCAACAAAGGCGCTTTCATTTTATTTTTTGGATCTCCCTTAGAAGAACTGGGGATAATTGGCAATGAACAAGATTTACTTTTGTTGCTTCTAGAATTGGGTTTAAATCCTGCCAGCGTCAAAGCCAATCTCATGCCTATGTTAGGTTTACCCCAAGATTTAAAAGACGCCATTCGTCACCGCGGGTTAAAGGGCGCTCATGCTTTGGCACTGGTAACAGTATCTGCTAAGGCTTTGGGTCTATCTGAAAAAGAAGCAATGAAAGAACGAGTGAAGGCAACAGACCAGGTGTTGAAGAAAAACCTCACCGTGCCAGAAACCCGTGAACTGATTAAACAAATTAAAGCCAAGTACTCAAAGGTAGAAAAAACAGAGTCTAAGAAGGTCAAAACAGTCATTCAAAAAGTCAGAGAACTGTCTAGTATTCAAATGGCTGATGTTGGTTTTGAGCAACTGCAGGAGTTGCGATCGCTCCTTGCTCAAAAATTAGCAGAGATTGATCAAGTTGTGAGTGAAACCGAGACTGAGTAGAACTTTGAAGCCATATAGCAAAAGCCTCAGCTTCTAGTGCCGAGGTTAGAGGAAGTCGATCTGGTTGATGGGAGATACCGTAATGCAATGCTTAACTAGCAAAAAAGGCGATTAAAACTAGAGCGGTGACAAACGATGCAGCGAATAGGCCTTGTACAACGTATTGGCGTTGTTCCCAAACTGCTGGATATTCAGCCAAGACTGCTTTGGTTTCATTTGGGTAGTTATTGAGAACGCCGTCTTCGTTAACTGTGGTGTACATAGTTTGTTTCCCTTCTTTTGTTTGTTATCTTATGTAAATAAATATAACAATATCGTTACAAAAAGGCAAGAAGAGTTGACATATAAAGATAAATAGTCTCCATAAGATCTGGTTATGAGATGATAGGCAGAATTTAGCCCCTATGTATACCCTATGCAGGTGTTAATGTTGGTGAAAAAGCTTTTATGGATATTGGGATACGCTTAACCCCCTCCTATACCCCAGAGAGTGTTCAAATGCCTGATTTACCGTTGTTTTTTGCAGATGAACACGGCCCAAATGACATGAGAGTATACCTTGGCCGTAATTGACATGAACGTGAGCAGTCTCTACCTACACCTAGACCAAAGCTGCGCAGTCTTCATCTAGTGGATCTATTAAGTGGAGAAGAGCGATTGTATGCTTGCACTGGCCCAGAGGGCCAATCAGTGAGAGCAGCTGCGCAATGCTTGGGTCACATGATTGCACTCATAGCTCTTGGATTGTAGCAGTTGGCGCAATTGAGGTCACACTGGGCAAAGCTTTGGATTTGCTGGAGTTTTTGCATTGTTTCCACGTTGGGGTAGCCCAGAAACAAGATGATGTGGTTGGGGAGATCCAAAAAAATAAATATCCAGCTTTATTAAAACGAATATCCGACTACGCCCACGAGCTAACCACATTGGCTGGATATTTATTTACGCCTTAAGGGAGATCCAAAAAATAAAATGTCCAACCGTACTCGTTAATCGGTGTGCAGAGACGTTGATAGTGTAAGGGCCCAGCCTGGAAGGCTCTTGCACGGTTGGACATTTTATTACTGGCAAGTGCCTTAAGTGCATTGGCACAAAAGAAGTACTTGGCTGCCGTTTTGGGAGTGAGAACAGAAGTGTCAAAGATGCGGATATAGTTGAACTCTTTGCCCAATTATGTGCGAACCCACATCTGTTTTGCTAATCTACGAAGAGCAATCATAAAAGCCCTGGTCGCATTGCGGCTCCTATAGTGAGAAAAACCTATGTCACAACATCATCGGCATTTTTTCCAATCCCTCCCACATCACAGCCATGAAAATTCGGCAAAAGGTCCGCTAGTCCATATTCGCGGCACCATTGCAGCTGTGCTTTCCTCAGGTGAAGGCATTGATGGCGGCAGGCACCAGCATCTTCAAGTGGATGTTGACAAGACACTTGAGATCCAAGGCGGTAATGGTGATATAGATGGTCAAAGGCTGTTTGTAGCAATTCGCTTTGGTGACTCAGAAGGCATATCCACCCCAATTCCGAACCTTGAGGTACAACAGCCGATTGAGGCACAAGGAGAGTACATCGACGCGATGCGGGCTGAGCCTAGCACAGATAATCGAAATCCAGTCTTGCCCGTATTGCACTTCACTCATCACCCCTACGGGTTCATCATTTATGAAGGTCAAGAGTTTGCCTGAGTCTGATTCTATTAGATTGTGAGATCTAGTTGTTTTCCGAGCCTGCGCTCATAAAAAATGAATCAACAAAAGGGATTAAGAACATGAGTACAATACCACAAGCAACAAAAATCATGCTCATACGACATGCTGAAAAGCCTGTGGATTCTGGTCCCAAAGGGGTATTAAGCTCAGGGGAGGAAGACCTGGAGTCCCTAATAGTTCAAGGGTGGGTTCGAGCAGGTGCATTGGCCTGCCTGCTTGCGCAGGCAAGCGAAACAATTCAAAATCCTGAGCTTGCCCAACCCCAGTTTCTCTATGCATCTGGAATCGGAAGACATAGCAACAGTCGTAGACCACAACAGACGATTACGCCATTAAGTGAAAAACTTAGGCTTTCTATCAATACTAACTATTTGAAGGGGCAAGAAAACGAAATGGTGGCAAATGCCCTCACATGTGATGGGGTAGTACTCATCTGTTGGGAACACCAGGAGATCCCTAGTATTGCTAATCAGATACTAGGCAATGCTACAACAGTGCCACAGCAATGGTTAGGGAGTAGATTTGATTTAATTTGGGTATTCGATTTAAATCCGACATCAGGTAGGTATAGCTTCAAGCAGGTTCCTCAATATTTACTTGCTGGGGACTTGTCTACCCCAATGTAATGCCACAGTGACATGAAAAAAGATGCCTTAAGAAGAACCTAGTAGTCAGAATTCAGAACTCAGAATTCTGATTCTGACTACTGAGTTCTATGTTCTCTCGTTCTTTCTTCGGTCATTCAAGGTAATTACCGCGTCTGGAGAAAAATAAAAATGAGTATTAACTTTAGAGCCTGTAGTGAGGGTGATTTGGTAATAGTACAAAACTATGTACTTTCTCTTTACCAAGAAGACCCACCAGCGATGGAAATGACTAGAGCGAAAATACAAGCGACTTTTTGGGAATTCACCAATAAACCCCAAAAGGGACGCATTGTAGTTTTTGAGCAGGACAACAAAGTTGTGGGCTATGCGATCATTGTCTTCTTTTGGAGTAATGAATATGGGGGCGATTTTATTGAGATAGATGAACTGTTTGTGCAGGAAGATTATCGAGGTCATGGTATTGGTACTGCTTTCTTTGAGTGGTTAGAAAAAACATGGGCTAAAAAAGCAGTAGCACTTTCACTTCAAGCAACTCCATCTAATGAACGTGCATTTGCATTTTATCAACGCCGAGGCTTCCGGGCTGCCCGAAACCGTCATTTGATGAAGTTGTTGTAACTGTTATTGAAAGCTAGGTAGCAAGAGCAACTTGGGTTCGCTCCATGACAGCATAAAAGAGTTATTGAAGACGCATTTGCATTATTATGAAATCGATTAAACAAATTAGAAAAGTTTTTAAGTATAAAGGTCGTTCAGTTAGGATTACCCAACTGAAAGACGGGGACTGGAAAGCTGTCGTTGGTGGAGTATTTGTAATTGCAAGGACTGAGGAAGACGCTCTTGTTCACATCAAAGCACGAATTGATGTGGGATGGTAGGTGAGAATCAGTAAACCTAAAAAGAGCGATCAAGCGCAATTGCCCAGAAGGCGCTACTATGCAGGGCGATTGGCAATCGCCAGTGCTCCGTGCATGCAATCGCTTCGGAACCAACCTAATAAATGCTGCACGTAACAGCCTGTTGTATTCAACGATGGCAATCTTTAAGGGAGATCCAAAAAATAAAATGTCCAACCGTACTCGAAGGATCGGTGTGCAGACACGTTGATAGTGTGGGCCCAGCCTGGAAGGCTCTTGCACGGTTGGACATTTTATTACTGGTAAGTGCCTAAGGCAAGCTTCCCCTGCTTTTCCTTCTAAAACCCACGCAGTATTGGCTACCAAGCTATGTCCCAACACTGCTAAAGGTTGGCGTTGTCTTATAGAATTCGAAAAAAGAAAAGACCGAGTTATCACGTAGAATTAAAGTCAGTTCTTACACGTTTTTCCTGCCAGAGTTGCGAGTTTGAGTGCGCCTAGGGTGTGTTCTAGTGAATGAAAGTTATTGACTGGGCGTAATCTCATGGTTAATCATATAGTGCGACAATGACGATTTTCACACCACTTAGAATGTAAAATACATATACTCGGCGCTTTCGCCCCTGTAAACCTGTACCCTCCGCTTGCTGTATGAGTTCGATTCATCCAGAGAATTTAAGTGTTCTAGAAAACTCGTTCGCCTTAGCGATAGGGGAAGACTTTACTTTAGAAAATGACCCCGATGTGGTAGAGCAGTTAATTGGAGATAAGCGCAGCGAGAACACCAAGCGCGAATACCAAAAAGACCTACGAGACTTTTTTCTTTTCAGTGCCAAAAAAGAACCAAGCAGAGATTTAGTTTTGGAATTCCTTCACTTAGAACAGCGTCACGCAGTTGCTCTGGTTTTGAAGTACAAAGCCCACCTCATCAAGAAAAAACTCGCCGAAGCGACAGTGAACCGCCGTCTTAGTGCCATTAAATCAATGGTGGAGATGGGGCGACGTTTGGGGGTATGCAATTTCTCCTTAGATGATGTCAAAGGGGAGAAGGTTGAAGCTTACCGCGATACGAAAGGAATTCCACCAACTGACTATGCTAAGGTTATCGCCATGATTGACTGCAGCACTCAAAAAGGTAAACGAGACTATGCCATCTTGCGGTTACTTTGGGATAATGCCTTGAGGCGCAATGAGATAGTTAATTTAAATGTAGGCGATTTTAATGCCAAACAGAAAACTTTAGCTATCCTTGGTAAGGGCAAGGGGACTCAAAAACTCCTCATCGATTTGTCAGATAGGACTTGTGAGGCTCTAGCCACTTGGTTGAAAGCCAGTAAGAAAAAACGTAGCGATGACCCCATGTTCACTGTTCTGGCATATCACAAATACGGTGAACGAATAACTGGAGAAGCAATTAGACGCTTAGTAGATGGGTTATGTCAACAAGCCGGAATTACCAAAAAAATGTCACCACACCGCATTCGCCATAGTGCAATTACTACAGTATTGGATCTCAACAATGGCAACTACCGTGCTACCCAAAGGTTTAGCCGACATGCCCAAGTGCAGACAGTGTTGAAGTATGATGATAACCGTCAAAACTTACAAAAACAGATGAGTGATAAAATCTCCGACCTGATTTAGGAGTGCCCCCTCTAGCTTGAAAAGCAGGGGAAGCACCGGGGAGCACCGGCGATGAAAGAGCATTTATTGCAAAGCAGCCAGAAGCGGAATAGAATCCTCCGTTACTAGAGGCATTAAGACGCGGAAGTTGGTGATTAAGTTCCACGCCTGAAGTAGGTAAAATCAGGTTGTTCTGGATGCAGAACAACCTGGTTTTCGTGGGGGCCTCCCCAGCTCAAGGTGCTCATTTCACCGGATGATAAAGCCCATCCTTCTGGTATCGCCACGCCAGTCCGCCTGGGTCACGTTGGCGGCACCAAGACTCGAATTCTTTGGGAGTTTTGGTTGAGCGCATGTTACGTATTGTTGAAGTGGAAGATGCTAGTCTTTTTGCTAGATTTTCCTCGGTGAATGGTTTGATTTCCATCTGTGGAGGATGGTAGGTGAAGGCTTGCCGTCTGGTGGGGGCTGTTTGTTGCCGTTGCCCAAGGATTGAAATTGCTCCTTCGAGTTGCACCAGTCTTGTCTGGATTGCTTCTAGCTTTTCAGACAAGCTAGTCACTGATTTCATGCTATCAACATTGCTATCACTATCAAGACGCGATTCTAGCTTTTCTAGCCGTAAAGCTAGCTGCCTTATTGTTTCACTACTAGCCCCAACATCGATATCAGCATTGCTATCAATAGCTGATATCAACTCTTGTAACCCGCCAAGCACAGCATTTGTATGCCCCAGTCTATGTAGCCGTGATAGCTCCTTGACTGCCTCAATGAGTGGGGTAGGCACGCGGAGCATTTGGCTGGATGGGTTGTTT
>Ga0209062_1003136_pt1 | contig 19852 bp, 19 predicted proteins | sample Coa_R2_2_FD_187158 | JGI IMG/M metagenome (GOLD analysis project Ga0209062, IMG submission 187158) | Surface soil microbial communities from Centralia Pennsylvania, which are recovering from an underground coalmine fire - Coalmine... | ecosystem: Environmental > Terrestrial > Soil > Unclassified...
AACGTCCACCACTCACGTCATGACCGGACACGCGATCCGGCCATCCACGTGGTGCCGCAGTCGTTACGTATGACGTGGATGCCCGGGTCAAGCCCGGGCACGACGGAAGGGAAGGAGTGCCTCAATGAAGACCCGCCTGTGTGAGATGTTCGGCATCGAGGTGCCGATCTTCGCTTTTTCCCACTGCCGGGACGTGGTGGTGGAAGTGTCGAAAGCGGGCGGGTTCGGCGTTCTCGGGGTCGGCTACTACACGGCCGAACAGCTCGAGATGGAGCTGAAGTGGATCGACGAGCATATCGGCGGGAAGCCTTACGGGGTCGACCTTCTGATGCCCAACCGGGCGGACGAGAGCGTCCATTCCCGCAAGATGGATCCCAAGGACCTGCCCGAACTCCAGGTCAATTTTCTGCGCAAGGTGCTGGACGATGCGGGCATTCCGCGCCTGCCGCCCGGCGAGGGCGAGGCCATGCTGCGGGAGGAGATCTCCAAGATCACGATGACCAAGGAGGAGAGCCTCGCTTGTCTGGAGACCGCGCTGAAGCACCCGATCAAGCTGGTGGTGAACGCGCTGGGCACGCCGCCTAAGGACATGGTCGACCATGTTCATTCGCTGGGCATCAAGGTGGGCTCACTTGTGGGCAAGGTCGAGCATGCGCTGCGCCAGAAGGAGGCCGGCGTCGACATGATCGTGGCGCAGGGGTCGGAGGCCGGCGGCCATACGGGCACGATCAGCTCCATGATCCTGTGGCCGCAGGTGGTGGATGCGGTGGCGCCGATCCCGGTCGCTGCGGCCGGCGGTATTGGGCGCGGGCGGCAGATGGCGGCCGCTCTGGCGCTGGGGGCCGAGGGCATCTGGTGCGGTTCGATCTGGCTCGGCACCAAGCAGAGCGACCTCATCCCCGAGATGAAGCAGCGGCTCTACGAGGCCAAGTCGGAAGAGGCGGTGCAGAGCAAATCGCGCACCGGCAAGCCGGCGCGGCTCCTGAAGAGCAAGCTCACCGAATGCTGGGAGCAGCCGGGCGCGCCGCCCTTCCTGCCGATGCCGTACCAGACGATGGTCAACACCGAGGCGCGCATGCGCATCGACCGCGCCAAAGCGCATGACTTCCTCACCTGTCCGATCGGACAGATCGTCGGCGACATGAAGGAGGAGAACACCGTCAAGCAGGTCGTCTACGACATCCTCTCCGAGTTCGCCGAGACTTCCGAGCGCTTCATGGGGCTGATCGAGGAGTAGGCGCCGGCACGCCGCCGGCCAAGGCGCGCGCGATCTCGTCCGCCATATCCCCCAGCAACCGGCTCATCGCGGTCGCCTGAGCATCCGCGGTCTGCGCGCGCGCGGCGTCAGTCAGGTGAACCGGGCGGCGAAGCACCGGCTTGCCCGAGCCGCTGTCGAGCAGCGTCCAGCTGGCGTCGAGCGCGACAGTACCCGATGCGTCCGGTTGAAATTTCACGATGTCGACCGCGATCGTCCGGGTCGCGGGCGGCGAAGGGGCGTCGGGGAGGATCACCGATCCGGGCGAAAGGCGCGCCGCGAGGTCCTGCGCGAGCGCTTGCCGAACGAGATCGCTGAGCTGACCGCCCCACCGATTCTGATCGTCGATCTCGAGCTCGCCGGAGCCGCGCTCCCGAACCATCGAAAGCCGGTCGAGCTCGGGCGGAACATGCACGATTTCGATTTGCACCGGAGCGCCCGTTGCCGCTTTAGGCGCGCGATCGGGCTTCACCGGGTCGAGCGTGAAGAAATGAGTGGGCGGGCTGTGGCCGCAACTTGCGAGGACGGCGACAGCGAGCAGGGTGATCAGCGATCGCATTATTTGCCGCTCAGAACAGCTTCGGGATGTTCGTCGAGATAATTGGCGAGCGACTTGATCGAGCGCGCGGTCTCGGTGAGCTCGTGAACCGCAGTTTTGAGATTGCCGGTCTGGCTCGCGCCGCCGCCCATCATCTGGTCGGTAGCGTTGGCCGTCGTCTGCAACTCGCTTGCGGTGCGCCTCAGACTCTCGACCAGCGGACCGATCTTCGGACCGGTCTGACGAACGGTCTTGTCCAGGCTCGCAAGCGTCTCGTTCAGATGATCGATGCTGGACTTGATCTCGGGCGAGGACACAATGCCGTTCAATTGCTGAGTGATCTGACGGACATTGTCGCCGATCTGGTCGAGCGGGATTGCGCCGGCCTTGGCCATCAGCGCCTCGACGCCTCCGGAATTCTCGGCCGGTATCTCAGGATATTCGCCGCCGGTGACAAGGTCGGCCGGCTTCGCGTCGGGCAGGAAATCCAGCGTGACGATCTCGTCCCCGATCAGCGGCGGCTTCTGATCGAGACGCGCGCGCAAGCCTTGCTGGATCAAGCGCCCCAGGATCCGGTTGAGCGCCGATTCCTCGTCTCCGGCAGCCGGTTTTGCGCCGTCGACATGGATGCGTGACGGATCGAGCGCGATCGTTACCGGTGTGGAGAGCGCCTCCGACTTCGCGTCCCAATCGAGGCTAAAGCCCGTGACCTCGCCGATCGTGAAGCCGCGCAGTTCGACGGGCGCTCCGCGCGCCAGCCTGCCCACCGCGCCCGTAAAGGCGATACGGTAGGAGATGCGCGGGCCGATCCAGTCGGGGATTGTCGGCGGCTTGTCGAGGCCGGTGAAATGCCGCGTCGGTTGTCCAGGGCCGGGCGCCAGAACGATCGTCGGTCCCGAAATCACTGATTTCAGCGACGACGGATCGGACAGGGTCGGCTCGGCGCCCTGGAGCCAGAACCGGGTGCCTGTGGTTAGAAATCTCTTCACGTCGTCGTCGATGTCGAGCTTGGCGACGACACGCTGTCCATCCTTGGAAATCGCGAGATCGGTAAGCTTGCCGACCTTGAGGTCGTGATAGGTGACTTTTGTGTCGTCGGGCTTCATGCCGGCCGCCGTGTCGAACGTGACGCTCACCTCCGTGCCCCTCGTCGCAAAAGAGCGAATCGCGAGCCAGGACACGATCGCGACGGCGGCCACCGGTATCGCCCAGATCCACCCCGGCCACCAGCTTCGTCGCGTTTCCGCCTGCCGTTGCGGCAGCGATTGCGTGCGCTGGGGATCGTTATCGCTCGGCTGGTTTTTCAAGAGCGGCGTCCCACAACAGCCGCGGATCGAAGATTTGCGACGCCGCCATTGTCATCGCCACCACCGTGATAAAAGCGGTGGCGCCTGGTCCGGCGCGGCTCGATACGAGCGGCGGAAATTGAAAGAGCGGCACGATGATCGCGATCGTGAAAGGATCGATATTCGACCAACGGCCGAGCTCGTCGATCAGGCGGTAAAGCCGCGTCTTCAAGACGAGGTGCCGATTCGAGCGAAGCCGGGTCGACAACATGAACCAGGAAAGCCCGAGCAGCTTCAGCACCGGGATCGCGATGCTGGTGCCGAAGATGAGGATTCCCAGCGGGACCAAGCCAGCATGAAAGAGATCCTCGATGCCGCTGAAAATCGTGTGCGCTTTGTTCTGCCCGATCTGCATCGTGATGCTCATCGGATAGAGATTCGACGGCAGGTAAAGCGCGAAGCCGGCGATCACAAGGGCCAAGGTTCTCGAAATCGAATGCGGCTTGCGCGCATGGAGCCTTAGACCACAGCGCGGACAAGGGTCTCCTTCCTTTGCGGCCGAGACCACCAGGTCGCAAGTCGTGCACGATATCGACGGCTCGCCCGCGGGCGGAAATCGCTCACCGCCGATGGCTCGCCATACGGCGCGCCGGTCGATCGTGGCGCGTGTTGCCATTGTGAGCAGCGCCGCGGCGGCAAAGCAGTATCCGCCCCATCCGATCTTGACCGGAATATCGACGCTCACCCTGCTGTATCCGATCGCGGCGCCGATGAGAAAAACGTCCGGCATTGCCCATTGATCGAGCCACATCGCCCAGCGGTAACCCGGGCCCAGCCAAGATTTGCGAAGTCCCAAAAAAAGAGCGCCGAGGACGATGCTCAAGAGACCGAAGCGTAGAAGCGGCAAGAGGACGACGAAGGCGCCGATGAGGGCGGCGAGAACCACCCATTGTCCATGCCACAGCGCCGCCACTCCCGAACCCATATGGATCGTGCGCGTCATGCCCAGCATGCCGACGCTGAGAAAAGGCGCCAAATTTGCCGGCAAGAGGAGGACGAAAACCGCAAGCGAGCAGGCGAATCCGGCAGCGATGCTCCGTCCGCGCGTGACCTCCAGGCGCGCCTTGCAGAGGCGGCATGCCGCGATCGCGCCATGGCTGAGCGGCGGCAGATCCTCCAATACACCGCAATCCGGGCATCCGATCGTCATCGTTCCGCTGCCGTGGTGGTTCACACGCCAACGAAACCGGTCCGATCCATCGAATGTTTCACATCGGCGCGGGGCATCCTGGGATTGGCGAGCCGCCATTTCGCCGCATCAGCCCGCGAGGGCGCCCGGAACGGCTGCGACGCAGAGGGGTTGAGCCTCGCGAAGGTATTTGTTTCTGAATGTTTTGGCGGCGGACTCACGATATCTGGCCCGCGACGGCAATCGCACTCGGAGTTCTGTTTCTCTGGGCCACGATCTATATCGATTTGACGATTTTCGCGGGAATACTTCTCGCCGTTTTTTTGACCCATCTCACCGCGCTCACTTCCGGCAGGCTTGGCTTGGCCCGAAGCTGGTCGCTGGCCTGCGTCGTCGCGGTGATCGCCCTGCTGCTCGGCGGAACGATCTATTTCTTTGCCGACACCGTCGTGCAGCAGATCGATCAGCTCACGGCTAGGCTTGCCACGGCACTGGGCACGGTCGAGCAACTCAAGGCGCTACAGTGGGCGCGGCCTCTTATGGGCGGCGCGCACCTGCAAGAGCATCTTCGCTCGGGATTCGTCGGCAATCTCTTCGGCGTCGCAACCAATATGGCGGTCGTGATCGGCGGGGCGGGTCGTGGCCGCATTCCTGGGGCTCTATCTGGCGGCCGAGCCGGCGGTCTACATGAACGGCCTCGTGTCCTTGTTTCCGGAAGCTTCCCGCCTGCGCGTGCGCCAGATCCTGGCGGCGGCCGCCAATGCACTTTGGTATTGGACATTGGGCCGCCTGTTCTCGATGTCGGTGGTTTGCGTGGGAACCATCGTCGGGCTGTGGGCCCTGAACATGCCCTTGCCATTCGTTCTGGGCGGCCTGGCCGGTCTTCTGACGTTCGTGCCGTATCTCGGCTCGATCGTCGCGGCGGTCCCGGCGATCGTATTCGCGCTATCGATGGGCCCGATGCAGACGGTCTATATCCTTGGGCTGTACACGGTGGTGCACCTCATCGACGGCTATGTTCTCGTACCGCTCGTCCAACGGCAGGTGTCCCACCTTCCGCCCGCGCTCATCCTGTCGAGCCAGCTTTTGTTCGGCACATTCGCCGGGGTCATCGGCGTGACCTTCGCGACGCCACTGGCCGCGGCGCTTCTGCCGATCATTCGCATGGCCTATATCGAGGATGCGCTGGAGGCGCATGTCGATCGCAGCCCGGCGGATTCCGGGAGCGCGGTACAGCGACAATCCCTGTCTCACTGAAGATTGCACGACGCGAGACTCAAGATCTGGTCGCGCGGTTCGGATAGCGCCGTCCTCGCTTCCGACCGCGGGGATTGACAGCCGACGCCCTCGCCGCCTCATCTTGCCCCGAGCGGCCGTTGCAGGCCGCGCAACGGGGGATATGCCGTGAAGCTCGATCGCGCTCGTCCTTTTCGTCTTGCCGTGCCGGAATCGGAGCTGGTCGATCTCAAGGAGCGCCTCGCGCGCACGCGTTGGCCGATCGAGGCGAAAGCGCCGCCTTGGACCTACGGCGCGAGCCTCGCCTTTATGAAGGACGTGGTCGCCTATTGGCGCGAACGCTACGACTGGCGAAAGTCCGAAGCGGCGATCAACCGTCTTCCGAACTACAAAGCAAATATCGGTGGCAAGGATCTGCATTTCATCCTGGAGAAGGGCTCCGGCCCCAACCCCTTGCCGCTCATCGTCACCCATGGCTGGCCGGGGTCGATCGTGGAGTTCCTGGATGTGATCGAGCCGCTGGCGCATCCCGAACGCTTCGGCGGCGACGCGCGCGACGCCTTTACCATCGTGGCGCCAAGTCTGCCCGGCTATGGCTTTTCCGATCCACCCGATGCGCCGATCACGCCGCGCGAGGTCGCGCCGATGCTGTCTGAGCTGATGGAGGAGGTGCTGGGTTTCGACAGCTATGTGGCGCAGGGCGGCGATTGGGGCGGGATCATCACCTCATGGATGGCCCTCGACCGGCCGCAACGCATGCGCGCGATTCATCTCAATATCGCGGGCTTTTTCCCCGAAATACCGGACAGCGATCCGCTCGATCCGGCAGAGCAGGAATGGACCCGGCGTAACAGCGCGCGTCGCGCGCGGGAGATCGCCTATCACGCGATTCAGGGCACCAAGCCACAGACCTTGGCTTATGGGCAGACGGACTCGCCGGTCGGGATCGCGGCTTGGATTCTCGAGAAATTTCACGGCTGGACCGTGCCTGGGCAGGATGTGAAGTCGCTGCCCTTCGATCTCGACCACCTGCTGGCCAACGTGATGCTCTATTGGCTCTACGGCTCCAACGCCGCGAGCTGGATGTATTGCTCGATCTTCGAAGGCACCGCGCGCTCGCTGCCGGCAGGCCAGAAGGTCCAACTGCCGACAGCGATGCTGCTCTTCCCGAGCGACATCGCGCTCCCGCCGCCCGACCGCTACATCAAACGGGCCTACAATCTGGTGCGCCGCACGGATGCGCCGAGCGGCGGCCATTTTGCCGCGTTCGAGAACGGCAACCTGTTCGTCGACGATGTGCGGGAATTCTTCCGCGAGTATCGGTAAAGCACCACGACGTTACGCTCGAAAGGAGCCTGGCCCCAGGCCGAAGATCATCGCGTTATTTCTTTCTCTCCGTTTTCCATCGGGAAGTTCCGCGGCGGATCGGGCAAGCTCGGACATCGTGCCGGATCAACCGGCAAAAGCTTCTTCGGGTTCCGAGGCGGTTGCTAATGGACCGGCCAGACGCGCGCGATGAGGAAGGTGCCGAAGATCGCGACCAAGATGCTGAGCGGTAGGCCCAGGCGCCAATAATCGCCGAAGCGGTAACCCCCGGGGCCCATGACCAGCGCGTTGTTCTGATGGCCGATCGGCGATAGGAAATCGCAGGAGCCGCCCAGCGCCACCGCCATCAGGAAAGGCTCGGGACTGTATCCCAAATCATGGGCGAGCGCGGCCGCGACGGGTCCCATGACCACGACCGCGGCCGCATGATGCAGAAAGGGGGTCACCAGCATCGACACGACGAGCACAAGCGCAATGTCGAGATCCGGCGGCAGCCCAACCGATACGGCCTTCAGGGCGTCGCCAATCAGATCGGAAGCGCCGGTCGTCTTCAGCGATTCGCCGACGGGTATCAGACAGCCCAGCATGATCACCACCGGCCAATCTACCGATTCAATGGCCTCCTTCGGGGTGATCGCGCCGACGAGCACGACCAGGACGGCGGCGGTGAAGAAAGCCACGGCGGGCGTCATCAGCTGGAAGCCGATCGCGACCATCGCCAGCACGAGGATGAGGAGCGGCAGATAGCGCTGCGTCGGTCGGCCGATCGTGAGGCTGCGGTCGGCGAGCGGAAGACAGCCGAGCTCGGCCAGGACGTCGTTCAATATTTCCCCCCGTCCTTGCAGCACGACGACGTCGCCGGGACGAAAGGGGGTGCGGAAAAGCCGGGAGCTGATGCGCTCGCCCGCGCGGCTGATCGCGATCAGGCTCACCTGGTAGCGCTGCCGCAAATGCAATTCGCTCGACGTATTGCCGATCATGAGCGAGTCGACGCCGACAACCGCTTCGACGGTCTGCAGTGTATCGTCTTTCGAAGACGACGCCTCGACCTCACCCGCGCCATGGAGCGCCAATCGCCCTTCGTCCAGCAGCGGCTTCAGCGCGACCGGGTCGGCCTCCAGCACCAAGATGTCGCCCGCGAACAATTTCCAGTTGGGCAAGGGGATGTGGCGACGTCCGCTCTCGCGGACCAGCGCCGTAACCCGGATCGCGCCATCGCCGATCGATTCGATATCCGCGACGGTCTTGCCTACGAACGGCGAGGGCTCCGGAACCGTGACCTCGCTCGTGTAGGTTTCGATCTCGAACTGCTGATCCGGACCGGTTGTCCCCCTGCGGTTGCGGGGCAATAGCCGCCAGCCGACGCCCAGGAACAAGACGCCGACAATGGTGAGCGGCAGGCCGACCGGGGTGAAGTCGAACAGGCTGAAGCTCTTGCCCTCCACCTGTTCACGCACCGTCGATATCAGCAGGTTCGGCGAGGTGCCGATCAGCGTGATCGTGCCGCCCAAGAGCGAGCCGAAGGCGAGCGGCATCAGATAATCGGAGGGCGACCTGCCGCTCCGCCGTGCCGCCTGGATGGCGATCGGCATAAAGATGCCGAGCGTGCCGACATTCTTCATGAAGGCCGATAGAAACGCGACGCAGGCGGTCAGAAACCCGATCTGGAGCGACGGCCTCCGCGCGAGCCGCAGCACCGGGCGGATCGCCAGCTCGATCGTTCCGGAAATGGTAATCGCGCGTCCAACCACCAGAATCGAGGCGATGATGATGATGACCTGACTGGCGAAGCCCTCGAATGCCTTGTCGGCGGGAACCGTGCCAAGGATGACCGACAGGATAAGCGCCATGCCGCCAACCAGCTCGTAGCGGATGCGGTCGGTCAGGAAGGCGATCAGCATCGCCACCAAGACCGCGAACGCCTCGATCTGTTGAAGGGGCAACGGCTGATCTCCTTGGAATCGGCTTCCGGGCAGAATAGGACGACGGCGTTTCTCAGGCGCGCCTTTGCTCCGCGGGCCAATACGGATGCCCGATTTCCGTCGATGAAACAATGATCGCTGATGGTGGCGCTCGTCCCCGGCGACCCCACCTACGTGGCTCGAGCGCATGCCGGCGCGCATAATCATGGCGAAACTGATAGCGCGGGCGCGTCTGCCTGGGCCCGCGAGGGCGCTCCTCGAGAATTGCGCTCAGGGGAGCTTCACCTCCCGCTTCAACCTATAGGCGCTGTGGGCCCCAGAGAAAGAGATGGGAAATGTCGTGAGTTTGGACGGGTTCGTCTCAAATCTAGATGCTCCCGTTCGACTGGAACGGGATGAGCCCAACGTGCGATTTCTCAACTGAATTCGGCACGACGCCACTGCGACCATCGAACGTCATGCCGACGCGGTGGTCGCCCGGCGGCGGATCAATGGATCTCAGTCGTTTTCGTTGCCGCGATCTTTGCGGCCGCGCGGAGCCGAATCGGGGGCAGCGCGCGTGACGCCGGTCCGCGCGGATTCCGGCCGCCGGTGCGAATCCGCACCGCTGCCCCGCCATCGGCTGAGGGCTACCTGCCGGGCGATTTCATGCATCGCCTGAACATTGGTCGACATGGACGCCTTTCGATTGATTCGGATGACCTCTCGAAAAGCGCAAAGTTGAGGGGAAAGTTCCCGGTTCCCGCTAAAAAACTGTTTAGAACAGAGCTCTAGCCATCAAGAGCGGTGGGAAGTTACATTGATGATCCGTCGAATTCGAGGTCCTGCGCCAAAAGCCGCGACGGCGAAATTGAGCGCAAAAGCCTTTGACAGGCCCGGATAACGTTGATATCAACATTTCTTCATGAGGAGGAACACAGATGTCTGCTTCGCGAGGAACATTCTGCTGGTACGAGCTGATGACCAGCGACACGGAGGCCGCCATGGCCTTCTACGGGAAGGTGATGGGCTGGGGTTTCGAGAAAGCGACCGGCCTGCCCAGCGTCGACTATACGCGTCTCAAGGTCGGCAACAGGCCGATGGGCGGGCTGATGGCGATCCCCGATGAGGCGTGCAAGGAAGGCGCGCGGCCGGCCTGGATCGGTTACATTCTGGTCGACGACGTGGACGCCTTCGCCGATCGTATCAAGGCAGCGGGCGGGACGGTGCACAAAGCGCCCGCCGACATCCCGTCGGTCGGCCGCTTCGCGGTCATGTCCGATCCGCAGGGCGCGCATTTCGTCCTCTTCAAGCCCGCTTCGGGCACAGCGCCGGAGCCGGTCCCTTTCATGACGCCCGGTCATGGAGCCTGGCACGAGCTCAACGCCGCGGAGCCCCAATCGGCTTTTGCCTTCTATGCCGACATGTTCGGCTGGACCAAGGGCGAGGCCTTCGACATGGGTCCGATTGGCGCCTACCAGCTCTTCGCGACGGGCGCCAATCCCGTCGGCGGGATGATGAAGAAGATGGACGTCTTTCCCGTCCCCTTCTGGCTGTATTATTTCGCAGCCGAGAATATCGACGCGGCGGTGGAGCGCGTGAACGGCGCCGGCGGAAAGGTGCTGAATGGTCCGGCGGAAGTTCCGGGCGGCGCCTGGATCATTCAGTGCCTCGACCCGCAAGGCGCAATGTTCGCCATCGTGGCACCGCCCGGCCGCCGGTGACCCCTTGCGCCCGAACCTCGATCTCGGTCTGTTGGGGCCGAGATCGGGGAGGGCAGGGAATGGTGAGAAGCGTGGCGGTGATCGGGGTCGGCAGCATGGGCCGGCCGATGGCGGAGAATCTCGTCAAGGGCGGCTACGAGGTTCGGGTCTGCGATCTCCGCGAAGAGGCGCTGGCGCCCTTCCGCGCGAAGGGAATGGAGGCGTCCGCACGCGCGGGCGACTGCGCCGGCGCAGACATGATCATCATCATGGTCGGCAACGATGCCGACGTGCGGCAGGTCGTGCAGGGGCCTGACGGGCTGTTGTCCGCGGTCGACGCGTCCGCGCCGCCGCTGGTCGCGATCATGAGCTCGGTCTTGCCGCGCACGATCAAGGAGAGCGAGGCGGCGCTGGCAAACAAGGGAGCCGCGGTCCTTGATGCGCCGGTGAGCGGCGGGCCGGTCCGCGCGGCCGAGGCGACGATCAGCATCATGGCGGGCGGCGACGACGCGCTATTCGCGAAGGTGGAGCCGGTCCTCGATACAATCGGCCGCCCGATCTTCCGTTGCGGTCCGGTCGGCGCCGCGGCCGGAGTCAAGATCGTCAACAACATCCTCGGGGTCGCCAACATGCTGCTGATGGGCGAGGCGGCGCATCTCGCCACAACCATCGGCATCGACCTGCCGTTCCTCGCAGGCGTGATGGAGGTGAGCTCCGGCCGCAGTTTCGCATCCAAGGATTTCGCCGCCTACCGCGACCTGCATATGGCGAATGCGCGCGACCCGGATGTGACCGGTCGTCTATTGGCCATCCTGAAGAAGGATCTGAAGCTCGCTCGCACGCTCGCCGGTGAAGCGGGCGTCAGCGCCCCGATCCTCGATTCGGTGTCCAGCGCCACCGACCAGCTCACCACGGACGGCCTGTTCGCCCGCTGGCATGTGGCGCTCGGCCGGTACGCCGAAGAGAACTGAGGGCCGAAGCGGCAGATCATTTGATCGTTGCCGACAACGAATAGCGGCGCAGAGGGCCCGATGCGGCCGAAGCAGGCTACAGTCATCCTCCGTGAGTGGGGAGGGGCTCATGCCTGCGAGCCGCCAAAGTAATACTATCGTCAGCTCGCTCGGCAGGTGCGCGCGGGAAGCAGCGTGCGAGGACCTCGGGGCGATCTCGACGGGAGAGTCTGGCGCTCTATTCGGCCTTGTCGAAAATCTCGTCGAACTTGACAGGCTTGCCGCCGGGCCGCTGAGCCCAGGCGTGGCACGTAAGCTTCTTGCCGCCGTTGGAGAGCACGAAAGTCGAGCGCTCCAGCAGGAACCCGTTCTTATCGTGCCGGATCGCGAGGTAGGAATTTTTGCCGAGGTGCTTGAAGCTCATCACCTCGTCGTTGCCGACATCGTAAAACTTGCCGTCATAGGCGCCTTTGTAGGGTTGCACCTGGGTTTGGCCGTCATTCACGACCGTCTCGACATATTCGAGCGTGTTGCCGTCATCCTTGCTGACCACGAGGTCGTTGGACGTCACATGCACGCCCGGCGGATAGTGGGTTTCGGTCTTGTTGAGATGCCAGGTGCCCTGCCACGAGGTCCATCGGGCATCCTCGGCGTGAGCGGGCGCAGCGGCAATGATTGCTGCGAAAAGCGCTGTAAACGTCGCAGTCGCCGAGATGTTGCCCATGATTTCCCCTCTCTGTTGTTCCGCAAACCGACCTTTGAAGGGCCGTTTGGCAGAATTAATCATCTCATACCGTATGATTGTCAATCGCCTTGGCGACGTCCGGCATGTTGTGCTTTTCTGGAAAATAGGAATTCCGGGGGAATCGAGCTTGCGCCAACGAACATTGAAGAAGGAATCCAAGGGGGTCTCGGTCCGCCGCAGCGGGCGGCCGACCCAACGCGAAACGGTTCGCAAGAGCGAGGAGCTCATCGGCGTCGCGACCGATTTTTTCGTCGAGCACGGCTTCAGCGGGACGACCATCGAGGCGATCGCCGCCGCCGCCAATATGGGCAAGCAGGCGGTCTATACGCGCTATTCCGATAAGGAGGCGCTGTTCGACGCGGTCATCCGTCGCCTGAAGGAAAAGGCGGTCTTTCAGGAACTGCCTTCCAACGACGACCACCGTCTCGCCGAGGGCCTCCCCCAACGTGTGCGCGCAATCTTCCAAGATGCGTCGCATCCTGAGTCCATGACCGTGACCAAGCTGGCGATGCGGCAGGGCCATCGGTTTCCCGAACTGGTACAGCTGTTGGTCGAGGGAACTCTGGAGCGTTTTACGCGGCCCCTATCGGCCTATCTTGACGCGCGCCGGCGCGCGGGCGAGGTGCGGGACATCGACACGCTTGAAGCCGCGTCGATGTGCATCGACCTGATCTTCGCCGAGATCATGCGCTATGCCTATACCGATAGGCAGCTCCCCGACTCCCGAATCGATGTCTGCGTCGATCGCATATCGGCGCTCGTTCTGCGCGGCATCGCCACGACTCGCGCAAGCGGCCGATAGTGTTCGGCGGCTTCACGCGGCGCAGAATCGACGTCGGAGACGTCACCATCAACTGCGTGGTTGGAGGCGCCGGACCGCCGGTTCTGCTGTTGCATGGCTGTCCACAGAATCTCGCAATGTGGGCCGACGTCGCGCCGCTGCTGACGCCGAGCTTCACCGTCGTCTGCGCCGATCTCCGCGGCTATGGTGATTCCTCCAAACCGCGCGCCGCGTCCGACTTCTCGAACTATTCCTTTCGTGCGATGGCCGCCGACCAGCTTGCGGTGATGAGGGAGCTGGGCTTCGCGCGATTTCACATTGCCGGGCACGACCGCGGCGCGCGCGTTGCGCATCGCATGGCCCTCGATCATCCGGCCGCGATCGAATCCATGGCGGTGCTCGACATCGCGCCCACCTACATGACCTACATGGAATCCGACCGGCGGATCGCCGAGGGATACTGGATTTGGTATTTTCTCAGTCGTCCCGAGCCGCTTCCCGAACGGCTGATCGGTGCCGATCCGGATTTCTTCTTCGAGACTCTCCTGGGTTCGCTTGGCGGACCGGGCCTCGCGGGCTTCGGGCAGGACCAGCTGGACGATTATCGCCGATGCTGGCGCGATCCCGCGATGATTCATGGGTGCTGCTCCGACTATAGGGCAGCGATCACGCTCGACCTGGCCGCGGACGCCGCCGATCGCGGCCGGAAGGTAACCTGCCCGAGCCTCGCCCTGTGGGGCGCCGCCGGCGCGCCTGCTCGCTATTTCGACGTCGAGGCTGCATGGCGGGAATGGTGCGCGGACCTCAGCGCGGCCTCGCTGCCCAGCGGGCATTTCTTCGTCGACCACATGCCGCGGGAGACCGCGAAAATCCTCGCGGATTTCTGGACAGGCGCTCGTCGAGCCTAGTGCACCGAAGTCCTGATGCCCCGTGCCAGGTCCATCGCGGCGCCGGAAAAATTGGTTCCGTGGCAGTTCGCGCCGGTGAAGTCGGCGCCTGTCAGGTCGGCGCCCGTGAAATTGGCCCGGGTCAGATCGGCGTTGCAAAAACTCGCATTGCGCAGCCCCGCGCCGGTAAAGTCCGAGTCGCTGAGATCAGCGCGATCGAAGCGCGTATGGATCAGGCTGCTCGACCAGACCTGGTCGCTCGGTCCCCGGATGAGCATGGGCCCCAATTGCGCCCGGGCCAGCTTCGCGCCGGTCAAGGTCGCGCGATCGAGATTCACGCCCCTGAGATCGGCATTCGAGAAGTTGGATTCGCGAAGATCGGACAGCGACAAATCAGCCATCGCGAGTAGCGCCGACGAGAGATCGGCCTGCCGCATGACCACGCAGGCCAGCTGAGCTGCCGCCAGATTGGCCGAGGCAAGATTGAGTCCAGACAGGTCGAGCTTCATGAGATCGGCGCGATGGCCGCGCTTGCCGACCGAGTCGACCCAAAAGCCATGCTGGTCGAGGACCTCGCGGAGATTGATTCCAGCCTCCTGCAACGTCCGCGCCATGATCGCGCCGGCAAGGTTCGCTCGCGTAAGCTCGGCATGGTCGATGATTGCGCCGATCAGCTGAGTATTCTCCAGGATCGCTCCATCGAGCCCGCTACCGGTCAAGGTCGCCCCCTGCAGCCTGGCACCGGACAGGTCGGCGCCCGTCAGGTCCATTTCGCGCATGTCGCAGCCGACCAGGATGGCATTGCTCATCCTTGCGCCGTCGAATCGGGCGCCGCGCATGACGGCGTCGGTCAGATCGGCATGCATCAGCGATGTCTTCGAACCGATCGCCCGCGACAGATCGACATTGCATGCGTTGACGTTGCTCAGGTCGGCCAGGCCATCGTTCCGATCGAGGTTGCCCGCCTGTTCGACTTCGCCGCTCGCATCGCTCCGGCGCATCAACTGACCCTGCCGCAGATCGACCTCGACCATGATGCAATCGACAAGCGTCGCGCCGCGCATGCACGCTCCACGCAGATCGGCGCGGGTAAGGTCGGCCTTCTTCAGATTGCACAGGCGCAGATCGGCGCCGAATAGCGAAGCCTCGGTGAGCTGGCTCTCGGCCATTTGGACGCCGAACAGCTTCGCTCCGCTGAGGTCGGCCTGCCTCAGATCGCGATGGCTCAGATTGACCTTGGTGAGATTCTCAAGCTTGAAGCTGGCGCGAACGCCACCCGGCTTTCCCGCAAGAAAGGCGGCATGTTTATCAAGAATACTGGTGAATTCCTGACTGTTCATTCCAGGCGTCCGGACTTCGCAAATAGATCAAATTTTCGACAAATAAACTCAAACGGATACTGTAGTTATTCTTGCCTTTAAGTCCGTGAAGATTCCGTTAAGGAACGAGGGACGGCGGAGAAATGCGAAGGCGGGAGCGCACGACACGCGCTCCCGCCTTCGGTTTCGGCGTCCAGACCTATTTGAATGCGGCTCTTATGTCGGGAAGATTGGTCGAGGAGGTGATGCCGCCGTCGACGAGAAGCGTGGTGCCGGTCACGAAGGCAGACTCGTCCGACGCCAGGAAGCACACCGCATTGGCGATGTCGTCGGGCAGTCCGAGACGTCCGAGCGGCACTCTTGCGAGAAGCTCGGCCAGAATGTCCTTGTACTTCGGTTCCAGAAGAATCTGATTTGAATGGGCGACGATGAAGCCGGGGCACACCGCGTTGGCGCGAATGTGATCCTTGCCGTGGTCCAAGGCCAAGGACCTCGTGAAGTTTATGACCGCGCCCTTGGCCGCATTGTAGGCGGGCAGCGCATAGTCCGCATACATGCCGGACATCGAGGCGTTATTGACGATCACGCCGCCGCCGATCTTTCGCATCAGCGGAATGGCGATCTTGCAGCAATAGAAGGTGCCGTTGAGATCGACATCGATCATCCTTTTCCATTCCGCGATATCCGCGTCCGGGGTTTCACCGAAGCTGCCGATCCCGGCATTATTGAACAGGATGTCGACCTTCCCGAACTTGTCGATTGTCGCGTCGAACAGGTGCTGAACCTGCGCAAAATCGGATATGTCGGCTTGCGTGAAGTAGGCCGGCTCATTTCCTTTCTCGAAGCCGAGATTGAGAATCCTCTCGACTTCCTTCCCGCCTTCGATCCCTCGACCGCAGATCACGACGCGACCGCCTTCGGCGACGATTTTCGCCGCGGTCGCCTGACCGATACCCGGTCGCGTCACGCCGGTTATGACGGCAACCTTGCCTTCGAATCTGCCCATCGCAAGCCTCCCTGTGCGTGAGGAATTGGAGCGTCGCTTTCAAAGCGCTCTTCGTGTGCGGCCATCTTATTGGCCGACGGGATGCGGCGCGAGTCGAAAACCGGGGCGCCGCGCCACGGTTCGGCCATATTCGCGCCACAGGGATCGATCCTAATGTTTCCCGGGTTGTTGCAGACAGCCCTCGAGTGAATCCGGGAGGGATTTATGCGCAATAACTGGCTGAGGCTCGCGGCGGTCATGGGTGTGGCGGGCTCGATCGGGCTCTCCGGCGTCGCCCGGGCCGATCCCCACGATCACGACTGGCATGATCGTGATGAGCACGACCGCGGCTGGCACGACCATGACTGGCGCGGTCACGATTTCCATGGCCGCGATTTCCGCTATTTCCGTCCGGAGGAGCGGGAGCTCTGGCGCACCGGCCGCTGGATCCATGACTGGCACGATGGTCGCTTTGGCTGGTGGTGGGATGTCGGCGGCATTTGGTACTACTACCCGCAGCCAATCTACCCGTATCCGACCTATGTTCCGCCGCCGGTCGTGGCGGAGGCGGCGCCTGAGGCACCGCCGCCTGCACAGGGGCAGACCTGGTACTATTGTGACAACCCCCGGGGTTACTACCCCTATGTGCAGTCCTGCCCGACGCCCTGGCGCGAGGTTCCGGCCGCGCCGCCCGCCGAATCGGCGCCGGAAGGGCCGCCGCCCGAGGAAGGCCCGCAGTAAGGCTGTCGCCTTCTAGCCGTCGCGCAGATCCTCGGGCGCACGCTCCCGCGGCACCGGGCGTGGGCGACCTGACGCGTCGATCGCGACGTAGGTGAACATCGCCTTGGTGACCCGCACGGCGGCGTCCGAAAAGCGCGGGCGGCGCCAGGCTTCCACCATGATCTTCATCGACGTGTTTCCCACCGACTCCACGGATGCGTAGAGGCTGACTTCGTCGCCGACATGGATGGGCGCGATGAAGGACATGCCATCCACCGCTGCCGTCACGACTCGTCCGGTCGCGCGCCGCATCGCCGCCGTGCCGGCGGCATGATCCATCTGGCTCATGATCCAGCCGCCGAATATGTCGCCGTTCGGGTTGGTATCGGCCGGCATGGTGACCGTACGGATCACCAGTTCGCCCGTCGGGCTGGCGGGTTCGGTCTGATTGGGCATGAGCGCGCTCCTCGTCGTGGTCCTGATGAGACTTGTGCGTCCAGGCGCGATGGGGGACAAGGCCCAACAGACGAGGAGAGGCGCGAAGGCGTGCTCAGAACGCTAAGGGCTCGGTTCCCCGACCACGCCTTCAAGGGCTGAGCCTGGCTCAGTGCGCGCAGCGTCCGGATCGAGCGCCCGCCGCGCGGCGATGATGTCCGTGCGGCGCTTGGATACGAAGAATTTGCGTAATCCCAGCGCCGGCTTTTCCAGGAAGTGCCAGGAGAGCATCGCGAAGCCGATCGCCGGCAGACCGCCCAGCAGCAGGTTCCAATACCATTCGCGCACCGCGGGAAACGCCCAGACCGCCGTTTGCTGCAGCGGGAAGGAATAAAGATAGATGCCGTAGGAATAGTCGCCTCGCTGCAAGACCGGGATGCGCGGAATGCGGCAGAGGCCGAGATAGGCGATCACATAGCTCACCGACATGGTGCCCAGCAGCAGCGCCAGGATCGGTACCAGATAGGCGACGACACAGCCCAGAATCGCAAGGAGCAGCAGCCCGAGCCGCACCGGCACCACGTCGCGGATCAGATAGAGCGCGTTGCCGGCCAAAAACGACAATACCAGCGCTTCGAGCGACTGCAGCGTGCCGGCCGTGTAATGCCGGCCGGGTAGAAGGCCGAGGAGGCATTCGCCCGTCGCGGCGGCCAGGAACACAGCCACCATAAGCCAGCGTCTGGTCGAAAGCCCGACGACCATCAGGATCGCGAGCGCGATGTAGCACTGCAGCTCGCCCGGAATGGTCCAGAGCTGGCCGTTGACGATGTTCGGCACCGGGTTGTCGAGGAACACGCCTGGAAGCTGGAACCGGATGATGCCCAGCACATTGGTGAAGTACCGATGGAACTCGGGCGCACGGAAATATTGGCCGAGCGGCAGCGAGGTTACGATCGGTCCCAGGATTAGAGCTGAAAGCGTAATCTCGACCAGAAGGGCCGGGAAAATCCGGAGTGCCCGGAACAGCAGAAAAATCTGCACCTTGGCCAGCCTCAGCATGCTGCCGGCGACGAGGAAGCCCGAGAGCGCGAAAAAGCCGGGAATGATGAAAGACACGTAGAGGTCGATCGGCCCGCGGCTATGCTCGATCACCCATTCCTTGCCCCTGGTGAGCTGCACCGAATGGAAGAGCACCACTGAAAGCGCCAGCCAAAGCCTGAGGAAATCGAACCCCGGCCCGACACCGCCATTCTCCCGCATGACCGAGCCGATGGACTTCATTCGTGTGTATGTCTCGGTCATTCGCGCGCTTCTTGTTTTTCGTCATTCTCGAGAATGACGCCTATAAGATAGCTCTGCATATTTGAACCAAAGCTAAAACCGATGCCGAGACATCGCGCCAGACTTTTCCTAAGAGCAATCGCAATTGTCTACCTGATAATTCTCCATCTCGGCATCGCGGCCTTCATTCTCTCACCCGAATTCCGCGCGGCGATTGCCTGGCGGCTGCCGGGGGCGGCGCGGGAGCGGCAAGAGGCCTATTGGCGGGGCATGGTGGCGGCCGAGGCCCGGCTCGATGCGACCTTGCCGCCAGGAAAGATCTATTTCATCGGCGATAGCGGGATCGAGAGCCTGGATGTGGGCCAGGTGGCGGAGCATGCCGTCAACTACGGAATCGGCGGCGATACGATCGCGGGGGTGATCCGGCGGCTGCCAGTCTATAAATCATTGCCGTCCGCGCAAGCCATTGTGCTGCTCGTCGGCAGCAACGACCTGATCGGGCGACCATCGGCGGAGGCAGGAAAGGACTATGCGAATCTTCTCGCAGCCTTGCCGAACGCGCCGCTTATCGCGGTCGCGGTTCTGCCGATCGACGAACGTATCGCGCGTTGCGAACGAGGCCATCGCAGCAACGCGGAGATCGCCAGCTTGGACAAAGTGATCAAGTCGCTGTGCCAGACCCGTCCCTCCTGCGCGTTCCTCGATCTCGGCTCCAAGCTCGTCGATGAGAGCGGCAATCTGGCTGCGACCTTCGACTGGGGAGATGGGCTGCATCTCAACGCGGCCGGCTATCGCATCGCGATCGACGCGCTCCGCGCCGAAATCGCCCGGCGCGTCGGCCAATAGAGCGGCTTGCATCCACCCGGCTTCTGGATGAGCATGCGAGCCCAGGCGTCGGAAAAGGCAAAACAAGAATGCGGGGAGGGGAAACCGGCTGGTTTCATGGCTTCTTTCTGAAGCATCAGCGCAGCCTGCGCCGCTATCTGACGGGACTCGTCGCCTCGCCAGACATGGCCGAAGATCTGGCGCAGGAGGCTTTTGCGCGAGTCTTCGCGATCGACAATGGCGGGCTTCGCTCGCCGCAGAGCTTCCTCTATCGGACCGCGCATAATCTAGCGCTCGACCACATCCGGCATCAGCGCGTCGCGGCGACTGAGCCGCTACTGGATGAGCTTGGCGAGCGGATCGCCCAGGACGGTCCGTCCGCCGAGGCCGGCCTCGCGGCGAAGGAAGAGCTGGCGCTCGTTTACCGCGCCATTAACGAGCTGCCGCCCAAATGTCGGCGGGTTTTCTTGCTGTTGCGGTTCGAAGGCAT
>Ga0209062_1003139_pt1 | contig 19840 bp, 12 predicted proteins | sample Coa_R2_2_FD_187158 | JGI IMG/M metagenome (GOLD analysis project Ga0209062, IMG submission 187158) | Surface soil microbial communities from Centralia Pennsylvania, which are recovering from an underground coalmine fire - Coalmine... | ecosystem: Environmental > Terrestrial > Soil > Unclassified...
TCTGCGATCTGGCGATCGCGCTGGCCTACGCGATGCTGGGCGAGGAGCAGCCCATCGCGGCGGCGGCGCGAATTGTGGCGGCCTACCGCGAGGTGCGCCCGCTCTCGGAGGCCGAACTCGACGCGCTCTATCCGCTGGCGGCGGCGCGGCTCGCCATGTCGGTCTGCTACTGCGCCTGGCAGACGGCCACGGCGCCGGAGAACGAATATCTGCGCATCAGCAACCGCCCGGCCTGGGCGCTGCTGGAACGTCTGGCGGCGCTGCCGGAGGGTTGGCCCACCGACGTATTCCGCGGCCGGGCGGCTGGGCGCGACGCACTGCTGGCGCGCCGGCGGCGGCATCTGGGGCCCTCGCTGAGCATTTCCTACCGCGAGCCGCTGCACATCACGCACGGGCGCGGCGCGTACCTCTACGATTCGGCCGGCCGCGCGTATCTCGATTGCGTGAATAACGTGGCGCACGTCGGGCATTCGCATCCGCGCGTGGTGCGGGCCGCGGCGGAGCAGATGGCGCGGCTCAATACGAACACGCGCTATCTGCACGAGGCGCTGGTGGACTACATCGAGCGGCTGGCGGCCACGCTGCCCGCGCCCCTGAGTGTGGTGTACCTGGTGTGCAGCGGCAGCGAGGCCAACGAGCTGGCCCTGCGCCTGGCGCGCGAGCACACCGGGCGCGAAGGCGTGCTGGTGATGGATACGGCGTATCACGGCAATACGAATGCGCTGATCGACATTTCGCCGTACAAATTCAACGGCCCCGGCGGCCGCGGACGGCCGCCGCACGTCACGGTGCTGCCGCTGCCGGGCGCGGGCGAAATGCCGCCGATTCCGCACGATCTTGCCGCGTTTTTCTGCGAATCGGCGCTGAGCTGCGCCGGACAGGTGATCCTCCCGCCGGGTTATCTGCGCGAAATTTACGGCAAGGTCCGCGCGGCGGGCGGCGTGTGCGTGGCGGATGAAGTCCAGACCGGCTTCGGCCGCGCGGGCACGCATTTCTGGATGTTCGAAACGCAGGACGTCGTGCCCGATATCGTCACGATGGGGAAGCCGATCGGCAACGGGCATCCGCTGGGCGCGGTGGTGACAACGCACGAGATCGCCGCGTCCTTCGCCAACGGCATGGAGTACTTCAATACCTTCGGCGGCAACCCGGTTTCCTGCGCGGTCGGGCTGGCTGTGCTGGATGTGATCCGCGATGAGGGCTTGCAGGAAAACGCGCGGGCGGCGGGCGAGTACCTGATGGCGGGATTGCGCGAGCTGCAAGCGCGCCATCCGGTGATCACGGATGTGCGCGGGCTCGGTCTTTTCCTCGGCTTCGAAATGACCGGCGAGCGCGAGGCCACCGAACTCGTGAACCGCATGAAAGACCGCGGCGTGCTGCTGAGCACAGACGGTCCGCGGCACAACGTGATCAAGATCAAGCCGCCGCTGGTGTTTTCGCGGGCCGATGCGGACCTGCTGCTGGCGCGGCTGGAGGAGGTTCTGTAGCATAAATTTCATGCGATGGATTCTGCTTCTGCTCGCGGCCGGGCTGGCCTCGGCGCAGTCCGTGGCCGAGTTGCGGCGCGGCTTCGAGCATCCGCCGGACGATGCGCGAATCATGATGCGGTGGTGGTGGTTCGGGCCGGCGGTGCAGAAACCCGAACTGGAGCGCGAGATGCGCCAGATGAAGGAAGCCGGCATCGGAGGCTTCGAGGTGCAGCCGGTATATCCGCTGGAAATTGACGGCAATTTCCCGTATCTTTCACCGGAATTCCTGGATGATTTGGGATTCGTGGCGCAGAAGGCGCGGGAACTGGGGCTGCGCTTCGACCTGACGCTGGCCAGCGGATGGCCGTACGGCGGACCGCACATTCCGCTCGATCGGGCTTCCTCGCGGCTGCGCGTGGTGAAGGGTGCGCCGCCCACGCTCGCAGCAGGGGAGAAGCTGATTTCGCAAGCCGAGGCCGGCGGGACGACATACTATTTCATCGCGAGCCACACGCGGCAGCAGGTGAAGCGGCCCGCGGTCGGCGCGGAAGGCCTCGTCCTCGACCATTACGATCCCGCGGCCATCGCGCTGCATCTCTCCGCAGTCGGGGACAAGCTGCTGGCGGCGTGCGGAAAGAATCCGCCGTACGCGGTCTTCAGCGACAGCCTGGAAGTCTACGGCGCGGACTGGACTCCGAGTTTTCTCGAAGAATTCCGCCAGCGCCGCGGCTACGATCTGATGCCGTATTTACCGGCATTGGTCACGGATATCGGCCCCAAAACCGGCGCCATTCGCCACGATTGGGGCAAAACGCTGAGCGAGCTGGCGGACGCGAACTACCTCACGCCCATCCGCCAGTGGGCGGCGGCGCACGGCACGCGCTTCCGCTCGCAGACCTACGGCATCCCGCCGGTGACGCTTTCGAGCAATGCGCTGGTCGATCTGCCGGAGGGCGAAGGGTCGCAGTGGCGGGCGTTTTCGGCGACCCGCTGGGCGGCCTCGGCGAGCCATCTCTACGGGCGGCCGGTGACGTCTTCGGAGACATGGACGTGGGTTCATTCGCCGGTCTTTCGCGCCACGCCGCTCGATCTGAAGGCGGAGGCGGACATCCATTTTCTGGAAGGCATCAACCAGCTCATCGGCCACGGCTGGCCGTATTCGCCGCCGGAAGCGGGCGAGCCGGGCTGGCGCTTCTACGCGGCAGGCGCGCTGAATGCGCATAACCCGTGGTGGATCGTGATGCCGGATGTCGCGCTCTACCTGCAGCGCATGAGCTGGCTGCTGCGGCAAGGGCAGCCGGCCAACGACGTGGCGGTGTATCTGCCGGCCGACGATGCCTTCGCTTCGTTCGCACTGGGGCGGCCGAGCGTAAATCAGGCGATGGACCGGCTGATCGGTCCGACAGTGATCCCCCAGATTCTGGACGCCGGATACAACTTCGATTTCATCGACGATGCGGCGATTGCGAAGGCCGGGGTGCCGTACAAGATCCTGGTGCTGCCGGGCGTCGAGCGGATGCCGCTCGCGACGCTGCAGAAGATTCTGGCGAGCGGCGCGACCGTGATCGCGACGCGGCATGCGCCGTCGCTGGCGCCGGGACTGATGGAGGAGGCGGACACGTCCAGGATTCGGGACCTGGCGGCGAAGCTGCGCGTGGTGGCGGATGAGGCGAAGCTGGGGGAGGCGCTGCACGGGGCGCTGCCGCAGGATGTCACCTTCCACGCTGCGGGCATGGGCTTCGTCCACCGGCGGCTGCGGGGAGCCGACTTATATTTCGTCGTGAACACGACGAATCACCGCCTGCCCGCGCCGGAGGCGTTCCGCGTTACCGGGCTGCAGCCGGCACAGTGGAATCCGCTGACGGGAGCGGTTACGGCGGTCGAACAGCGGGATTTCGAGCCGTACGAATCGCGAGTGGTAGTGTTCTCCAAAGATCCCGCTCCCGCCGCGGCCACACCTGCGACCGGAAAGATCCTCGACGTGAACATGCGCCGGCTCACCGATCCCGACCGCTTCTATTCCGGTACGATCCCGTATGAAGCCGAGGTGAGCCTCGCCGCTCCCCCGCCCCGTGCCGTCCTCAACTTCGGAGAAGGAACGCCGGTTTCCACGGACGATCGCCGCTCCGGCCCCGGCATGCGCGCCATGATGGATGGGCCGGTCCGTGAAGCCGCCGTGGTTTACGTCAACGACAAGCGCGCCGGCGCGGTCTGGTGCGCGCCATGGGAAATCGAAGTGGGACCGCTGCTCCGGGCCGGGAAGAACACGGTGCGGGTCGTGGTGGGGAATTCCGCGCTGAACGAAATGGCCGGCAAGCCGCTACCCGACTACAAGGCCCTCAATGCCAAGTACGGCGAGCGGTTCCAGCCGCAGGAGATGAACCTCGTGGCGCCGCAGCCGTCGGGCCTGCTCGGGCCCGTGCGTCTCGTGATTCGGTAAGCTATTGAGGTGCTACGGACCAAGTTTCTTCGCCGCTCCCTGACCCTTGCGGCCCTATTTGCGACCTCTCTTGTTGCCGCGGATTATGCCGCCGAGGGCAAGCTCTGGTGGGCCCACATCCAGTTCCTTGCGGATGACAAACTGGAAGGCCGCAATACCGGCAGTCCCGGATTCCTGCAAGCCGTCCGTTACGTCGAGTCGCAGTTCGAAAAGCTCGGGCTGAAGCCGGCCGGGACGTCGGGATATCTCCAGCCCATCCGGTTCGAATCGCGAACCCTTTCGGACCCCAGCATCGAACTGGTGCGCGACGGCAAGACCGAGGCCATCGCGGCAGGCGAAGCCAGCCTGAGTTCCCGCGCCGACGTGCCGGAGGGCGCGGTCGAAGCGCCGATGGTGTTCGTCGGCTACGGCATGTCGATTCCCGAGGCGCACTACGATGACCTCGCCGGGCTCGACCTGCACGGCAAGATCGCGGTTTACGTGAACGCCGCCGCGCCGGTGGAAGCGTCGGGCAACGTGAAGTCGCATTTCTCCTCTTCGGCCGAGCGATGGGCGACGTTCCGGCGTGCCGGAGCGATCGGCAGCGCGGCGCTGCCCAATCCGCGGCAGGGCGCGCCACAGGGCGCCGGCGGAGGCGGGCGCGGCGCTGGGTTCACCCCGCCGCCCACCGTGGTGCTCGCCGAGCGCGATCTGCAGGATTCCGCGGGACAGAAAGTCGCCCTCACGATCACGCGCCGCGGCGCGGAGAAATTCTTCGCGGGTAGCGGCCACAGCTATGATGAAATCGAAACACTGGCGCGGGATGGCAAGCCCCTGCCGCGATTCCCGTTGCCAGGCACGCTCCGCGCCAAGGCCACGCTGCACCGCGAACCGCTCGAAGCACCGAACGTCGTGGGCGTGCTGCCCGGCTCCGATCCGGTGCTGCGCAACGAGTACGTGGTCATGTCCGCGCACCTCGACCACGTCGGCGTCGGCCGGCCGGTGGACGGCGACAACATCTACAACGGCGCCATGGACGACGCCAGCGGCATCGCCAGCGTTCTCGAAATCGCGCGCGTGATGAAGGAAACCGGAGCGAAGCCGAAGCGGTCTATCATCTTTCTGGCCGTTACCGCTGAGGAGAAGGGGGAACTGGGGTCGCGCTATTTCGCCGCCCACCCGACGGTGCCGCTGAAGAGCATTGTGGCCGATATCAACCTCGATATGTTCCTGCCGCTCTATCCACTGAAGGTGATCGAGGTGCAGGGCCTGACCGAATCGTCGCTCGGCGGGCAGATCCGCGCCGCGGCCAAGGAGCTCGGCGTGGACGTGCAAACCGACCGCGAGCCGGAGCAGAACCGGTTCATCCGCAGCGACCAGTACAGCTTCATCCGGGAGGGCATCCCCTCGCTCGCGTTCAAGTTCGGCTACGAGTTCGGGTCGCCGGAAGAGAAGATCCGGCAGACCTGGGTGCGGGACCGGTACCATAAGCCCTCCGACGACCTGAGCCAGCCGGTGGATACGGCCGCTGCCGCGCTGTTCGACCGCGTAATCGCGGACCTGCTGGAGCGCGTGGCCGACGATCCGGCGCGGCCCGAGTGGAACCAAGACAGCTTCTTCAAGAGATTCGCCAAGTAGATGACCCCGCCCCCCGAAAAGCTCGACTCCCGGCTCATGCGCGACATGTTCCACACCGTCGCGCCGCGGTACAACTTCATCACGCGGGCATTCTCCTACGGGATGGATCCCGGCTGGAAGCGGATGCTCGTGGAGCACGCGGACCTGCCGGAGAACGCGGTCGTGCTCGACCTCGCCTGCGGCACGGGCGATTTTTCGCGGCTGGTGAGCGCGCGCTGCGCGGGGGCCCGCGCCATCGCAGTGGATCTCACCGAGCGGATGCTGCGCCTGGCGCGGCGGCAGGGCAACGTGCGGCTCGCGGTCTGCGCGGATGCCGGCGCGCTTCCCTTCCCTGCCGCGTCGTTCGATTGCGTCTTTATCGGCTACGGCCTGCGCAATTTTCCAAGCCTCGAACGGGCGCTCGAGGAGATCGAGCGGGTCACGCGGCCGGGCGGCCTGCTCGTCTCGCTCGATTTCTTCCTGCCGGCCAACCCGCTGCTGCGCGCGCTCTATCTCGGATATCTCTACGCGCAGGGCGTCTTCTGGGGGCTGCTCCTGCACGGTCGGCCGCGCGTCTATACGTACATCCCCGATTCGCTGCGCAGCTTCGTTTCGATCGACGATTTCGCCGTCCGCCTGGAGCGCGCCGGTTATCGCCAGGTGCGCGTGCGCAAGCGGATTTTGGGCGGCATCGGGCTGCATTGGGCCGCGAAAGCAGGGGACGCCAAGTCATGAAACAGCGCTTCACCGCCGCGGATTACCGCTATCTCGCCATCTGCCTGTTTTTGCTGGCGGGAGCGACGTGGTTTTCGGTGCGCAATTTCCACCGCGCGTTTCCGGAAGCATCGATCGATTTTCGGGTCAGCCGCGCGGAGGGCCAGACCATCGCGGGGAAGTTCCTCAACGGCCAGGGATACGCGACGGCCGGGTACACGGACGCTTCCAGCTTCACTTACGACGATGAAACCAAGACATTCCTGGAACGCGAGCTCGGCCTGGAGAAGGCCAACACGCTTATGGGAACGCGCGTGCGGCTGTGGCGCTGGTCCTATCGCTGGTTCCGGCCGCTGCAGAAGGAGGAGTTCCGCGCGGACGTGACGCCGGACGGCTCGGTCGCCGGCTTCGACCATGAGATTGCCGAGGATGCCGCGCGGCCGGCCATCGATGCGGCACAGGCCCGCGCCGCCGCCGAGGATTTCCTGCGCAGCCGCATGCACCGCGATCCCGCGGCGCTCGATTTCGTGGAGGTCTCCGAAGTCGAGCGGCCACACCGCACGGACCGAACGTACACCTGGAAGGAGCGCGACTTCAACCTGCGCGACGCGACATACCGCATCGCCGTCACGCTGCATGGAAGCGAAATCGCGGGTTACGGCGAGTACCTGAAGATCCCCGAGCAGTGGTCGCGCGATTACCAGCGGCTGCGTTCGAAGAACGAGGCCGCTTCCATGGTCGATGCGGCCCTGCTGGTCGCCTTGATGGTGGGGCTGATCGCGGTGATCGCGCTGCGGGTGAGGCGGCAGGATATCCGCTGGCGCCGCGCGGCGGTCGTCGGCGGCATCGGCATGGTGCTCGCGTTCCTTTCGCACCTGAACTCCATGCCGACCGAGCTGTTCCGCTATCCGACCACGGATTCCTACGGCAGCTTTCTGGCGCGGCAGCTCCTGAACGGCGTGATCGCGGCCTTCGGGGCGGGCGGCCTGCTCTTCGTGCTGACGGCCGGCGCCGAGACGGTCTACCGCGAGATGTTCCCCGGCCGCGTCTCGCTTGCCAACCTCTTCCGCGCCGGCGGACTGCGGACGAAGTCATTCTTTCTCGGCGCGGTGCTGGGCATCGCGCTCTGCGCGCTGTTCATCGCGTACCAGACGGCGTTTTACATCGTGGCCTACCGCTACGGCGCCTGGTCGCCGGCCGATGTCCCGTACGATGACCTGCTCAATACCAAATTCCCGTGGCTGTTCGTGATGTTCGGCGGTTTCCTGCCGGCAGTTTCGGAGGAATTCCTGTTCCGCATGTTCGGAATTCCGTTCCTGCGCAAGCTGGCTCGCTCGACCGCGATCGCTGTCGTGGTGGCGGGCTTCGTGTGGGGATTCGGGCACGCGGCGTACCCGCAGCAGCCGTTCTATATCCGCGGGGTGGAGGTCGGGATCGGCGGCGTGGTGCTCGGCCTCATTATGCTGCGCTGGGGCATCCTGCCCACGCTCGTCTGGCATTACTCGGTGGATGCCATGTACAGCGCCATGCTGCTGCTGCGCTCGCATAGCCTGTACTTCCGGCTATCCGGCGCGGCCAGCGCGGGGATCATCGTGCTGCCCGTTCTGGTCGCGCTGATCGCCTATTGGCGCAAGGGCGGCTTCGAACCGGAAACGGGATTGCTCAACGGCGACGAGGCGCCGCCCACCGCGCTGCCCGAGCCGGCGGCGGCGGCCGAGCGCGCACCCGAGCCCAAGTGGCAGTCCATGCCCGCCCGCACGCGCATCGCGGCGGTGGCCGTGTGCGCCGCCGGCATCGCGGCGCTGGCGATTCCCACGCAGCGCTTCGGCGTCGCGCCGGTCTTCCGGATTTCGCCGGACCAGGCGCGCGCCGCCTCCGATGCCTTCCTGCGCGCGCAGGGGCTGAAACCGGAGGCGTTCCGGAACGTCACGGTGCCAGACGTCCATTGGGGCGATAACGACGCCAATGACGGACTGGCCGGCAAATATTTTCTGGAGCGCTTGCCCATACCCGCCGTCTCGCGTCTGTTCGAGCGGTACCGGCCGCTGCGCTACTGGAAGACGCGCTATTTCAAATCGCTCGACCGGGAAGAACTGCTCGTGACGGTGCATCCGGAAACCGGGAAGATTCTCGGCTACCAGCACACGCTCCCCGAGGACCGGCCCGGAGCGGATATCGGCGACGATGCCGCGCGCGCGACGGCCGCCGCCTTTGCCGCCTCGATGGGCTGGGATGTCGCGGCGATGGACCTCAAGGAGAACACCAGCGAGAAGAAGAAAGCGCGGCGCGATCATGAACTCGTGTGGGAGGCCCGCGCCGGAGACCCGCGCAATGCCGGCGAGGTCCGTTACCGCGTGGCGATCGGCGTGGCCGGCGACCATCCGGCGGGCGCGGCAGCCTACTGGAAGGTGCCGGAAAATTATATCCGCGCCCGCCAGCGGCAGAACTTCATTTCTATTTCCATCATCGCGCTGCGCTTCGGCTCGATCGCCGCGCTGGTGGTATTCGGCCTCTGGATGCTGGTCCGCAGCCTGCGGGCGGGCCTGGTCCGTTGGCGGCTGGTGCTCGCGATCGCGATCCCCGCGGGCCTGCTCATGCCGCTCCAGGCGTTGCTCTCGATGCACACCATGCTCGCCAACTATCCCACGGCGGTTCCGCTCGAAACCTTCCAGGCGATCACGTACCTCGTCGTTGCCATGTCAACCCTGATCGGCTTCGTGATTGCCGCCGCTTCGATCGCCCTGCTCGCGTCCTATTTCCCGGATGCCATCGCGAGCCTGCGAGCCGGGAGCCGCCGCGCTCTGGCCGGCGGCGCCGTGCTGGCGTTTCTGGCGGCGGTGGGTCTGGCCCTGCTGGCGCGCCAGATCGAGCTGCTGCTGACGGCGCGCTTTCCGGCACAGGCGTCTTTCGAGCTGGTGGTGCCGGGCCTCCTCGTCAGCACCTCGCCCGCGCTGTCGGCCCTCGCGGGACTGCAAGGGATTTTCGCGGGCGGCGCGGGAGTGGCCGTCTGCGCACTGCTCTGGCGGCGCTTCCGCCAGCCCTGGATACGGCTGGTCCTGGGTTTCCTTGCCGCCTTCGCGGTGCTGCCGCTGGACATCCGCACTGCCGGGGAATTCGCGCTGCAGTATGGCCTCGCGCTCCTCGAGGTCGCGGTGCCGGCGGTGTTTTGCCTGGTGTTCGCGCGCGGCAACTACCTGGCCTACGCGCTCGTCCTGGCCGCCATGGCGGAACGCAGCCCGCTGGCGGAACTGTTCGGCAACCCCATGCCGGGACTGGCAGTGAATGGCTGGATCGTGGCCGCCATTCTGGCGGCGCTGTTTCTATGGGCGCTGGCGCCCTTGGGGGCGGTGCGCGAACGCGCCGTGCCGGCGGCGGGAGCGGAATAGGCCGTGGCCTCGACCGCACCCCAATCCGCAGCCGGCGATCACCGCACGGCGCTGCTGGCCGGTTATCTCGGCTGGACGCTCGACGCCTTCGACTTCTTCCTGGTGGTCTCCTGCCTGACCGCCATCGGCCGCGAATTCCACAAGACCGACGCCGAGATGGCCCTAACCCTGACGGCCACGCTGGCTTTCCGGCCTGTGGGTGCCTTCCTTTTCGGGCTGGTGGCCGACCGCTACGGCCGCCGGTTGCCGCTTTTGATCGACGTGGTTTTCTTCTCGGTGATGGAGATTCTCTCCGGGCTTGCGCCGGATTTCACCACGTTTCTGATTCTGCGGGCGCTGTTCGGCATCGGGATGGGCGGCGAGTGGGGCGTCGGCGCATCGCTCGCGATGGAGAAGGCGCCCTCGCGGCTGCGCGGCCTGCTCTCCGGCTTTCTGCAGCAGGGTTACGCCATGGGCTTCCTGCTGGCTGCGCTCTTCAATGTTCTGTTTTTCGACCGGCTCGGCTGGCGGCCGCTGTTCTTTCTCGGCGGCCTGCCGGCGGTGCTGACATTTTTCGTGCTGCTGCGCGTCAAGGAATCGGAAGTCTGGCAGAAGACGCGGCATGGGAGCTGGGGCGAGCTCGGCCGGGCCATCGCGAGCCACTGGAAGCTGTTCCTTTACCTGGTATTCCTGCTCACCGCGATGAATCTGGCCGCGCACGGCACGCAGGACCTCTACCCGACGTTTCTGGAGCGTCAATGGGGCTTCGCAGTGGGGCGCAGGAACCTGATCGCCGCGGTTTCGATGGCCGGCGCGATCCTGGGCGGCACGTTCTGCGGCTATCTGAGCGACCGCATCGGCCGGCGCCGGACGATGGTGTTCGCGCTGCTGGGCGCGGTGCTCGCGATCCCGCTCTGGGCATGGGCTGGGTCCGTGCCGCTGTTATTCCTGGGCGGATTCGTGATGCAGTCGCTGGTGCAGGGCGCGTGGGGAGTGGTGCCGGCGCACCTCACGGAGCTTTCGCCCGACTCGGTCCGCGGCTTCCTCCCCGGGTTCGCCTACCAGACGGGCGTTCTGTTTTCGAGCGCCATCCCGCGCATCGAGGCCGATATCGCACACCGCACGGGCTATGCCGCGGCGATGTCGGGGACCGCCGTGGTGGTGTTCCTGCTGGGAGCGCTGGCGACCGCGGTGGGACCGGAGCGGCGGGCGGCGAAATTCGGGGAATAACCTGAGGCGGGCCGGGCAAGTCTTCCAGGACGCCCTAAAGGTATTTCCCGAGCCGCCGATATATCCGGCGTGGGCTCGCCGCTGTATGCCGCCAACCATCCGCCGCTGCCGAATCTCGAACTCCTGGTCCGCAACTTGGACCTGGACACGGCGCGCTGCAAGCGGGTCATGCGGCAATATCTGGAAGATCAGCCGGATGCGTTCCTCAAAAATGCCGTCCGCCTGCTGTTGAAGCAGCCGGAGAATCACGGCACGCGCTACATCCTGGGGCTGCTGGCGGAACGGGGGCTGCTGCTGCGGGTGTTGTGCATGCCGGGGTTCACCGGCGAGCAGGCGCTGGCCATGGCGCGGGCGGCGATCGCGGCGGCGCCGGCGGCGGAGGCGGTGCTGGCCCGCGGCTTCGCGGAGCTGCTCGAGGAGGCCGGCACGGCGGACGATCTGGAGAACGTGACGCGGCTGATGGAGATCCTGGTCGAGGTCTGCGACGGGGCGCGGATCTTCCCCTCCATGGTGCGGCTGCTGCGGCATCCCAATCCGCACCTGCGCTCGAAAGCGGTCCTGGTGCTGGGACGTCACAGCCGCAGCACGCAATGGGTGCGGCACCGGCTGGACGATACGGACCCGCGGATTCGGGCCAACGCGCTCGAGGCTTTGTGGAACGTGGACACGCCGGAAGCGCACGAGTTGCTGCATGGGCTCATCCACGATGCCAACAACCGCGTGGCGGGCAACGCGCTGCTCGGGCTGTACCGGCTGGGTCAGACCTCGGCCATTGCCGAGATTTTCGCGATGGCAGAGCACGAGTCGCCCATTTTCCGCGCGACGGCGGCCTGGGTCATGGGTGAAACGGGTGATCCGCGGTTCATGGAATCGCTGGCCGGGCTGCTGACGGAGCCCGATGCGACGGTGCGCAAACGGGCGTTCGCGGCTCTGGGCCAAGTGCGGATGGCCGCGGCAAAAGCGGGCCAGGGGGCGCCGTACCGGCTGGCGGCGCGGGTCGCCGAGTCCTCGCCGGCGCTGGTGCGCGTGCTCCTGGCCGTGACCGGCGCTAATGCGTATGCGGCTCCGGAGGTGCTGCCGACGCAGATTCTGGTTACTGAGGGCGCGCGACAAGTGGTGGCGTACCGGATCATGGAGCGGCCGCTGCCGGAAACCATCTCGGCCGCGTTTCTCCTCCCGGCACACGGCGAGCGGGCCCCATGGCGCGAGGCCGCGCTGGCCTGCCTGCCGTGGAAGCGTCCCTCGGATCTTTGGGCCTGCCAGTTCTACGCTCCGGCAGAGGGCGCAGGACCGGTGGAGGAACTCAGCTTGCGCAGCGGGCGGGAGCAGATCCAGACCGAATTTGCGCGGACCCCCGACGGCTCCGAACCGGGCTTGTGGGAACTCCTGCTCGGCACGCTGAGCATCGAGGGCCACCACTTTCCCGGCAGGCGGCACATCATGATCTTCCAGGACGGGCCGCGGGGCGCGCCGGTCGAGCCACTCATCACCGCGGTGGCCGGTGCGCAAGCCATGCTGCACGTGATCTCCGCCGAACCCGACCCGGCGATGGAAGAGGTGTGCCGCAGAACGGGCGGGGTATTTTCCGTACTGGAAGACTCCGGCCAGGCGGCCGAGGCCGCGGTGCAGGCCTACCTGCATCAGTTTGCCCGCTATGAGATCTCGTGGCAGCCCTTGGAGGGCGATCTCCGGCAGATAAAGATCCGGCTGCACGGGACCTCAGCTTGCGGAGAGACCGGCCTGGCGGTACCGCCGGGTTGGGGAATTTAGCAGGGAAAACAACGGGTTGCGTGGCCATCGGCCAAGGGTGTATATGTTCTGGTGATGTCACGCGAAAACAAAGAGCAGGCGTCCGGCGGCTTGAGCCGGCGCCAGATGTTCGACCGGGCGGCGCTCGCCTCGCTGGGGCTGGCGGCGATTCCCGCCGCGGCGGCTGCGGCGGACGGCACACAGTTCGAGCCGCTGCCGAATTTCAAGTTCAATATCGAAAGCCAGCGCGGATGGCAGGGCGAGGGCGGCTCGGCGAAAGAGGCGACGGTCGCGGAATTTCCGGTCTCGCAGAGCATTGCCGGCGTTTCCATGCGGCTGAAGCCGGGCGGCATCCGCGAGCTGCACTGGCATTCGCTGGCGGCCGAATGGGCCTACATGCTGGAAGGGCGCTGCCGCGCGACGGTGATTTCGCCCAACGGGCAATCCGAAATTACGGATTTCGGGCCGGGCGACACGTGGTATTTTCCGCGGGGCCACGGGCACGCGCTGCAGGGGCTGGGTCCGGGCGAGTGCCATTTTCTGCTGGGATTCGATAACGGGCACTTCTCCGAGTACGGCACGTTCAGCATCACGGATTGGGTGGCCTCGACGCCGCCCCATATCGTGAGCCGGAACCTGGGCATCTCGGAGGCGGAGATCGCGCGCCTGCCGAAGAAGGAAGTCTATATCGGCACGGGCAAAGTGCCCGAAACAGCGATCGAACCGCTGCGGGACGCGGGCCTTCAGCCGTCGCAATCCTCTCACAAATACCGGCTGGATATGCAGCCGCCGCGGCAGTTTCCGGGCGGATTGGAATACATGGTGACCGCGCGGGAGTTCCCGATTCAGACGACGCTCACGGCGGTGAAGATGCTGCTGCAGCCGGGCGCGCTGCGGGAGTTGCACTGGCATCCGCACGCCGATGAATGGCAATACTACGTTCGGGGCCGGGCGCGTGTGGGGGTGTTCGGGTCGCACGGCCGTGCACGGACCGAGGAGTTCGGGCCGGGCGACATTGCCTTCATCAACCAGGGGCATGGACATTACATCGAGCAGGTCGGCGACGAGCCCACCGAAGTGCTGATCCTCTTCAACAGCGGGGAGTACCAGGAGATCTCCCTGGCGAACTGGCTGGGCGCCAACCCGGTCTCGCTGCTGATGGACAATTTTCAAGCGCCGCGGGAATTGGTGGAGCGGTTTCCGAAGAAGGAGACGGGCATCTTCGGGCGGAAAGGATAGCGGCCAGCGGCAGAATTGTTACAACCTGGAGAATTTAGACGCAATCGGCCGGTTCCGGTATAGAATGACACGGAACGGAGGGCCGCCATGCCGCCAACTCGACGAATGTTCCTGCGGGGCGCCGCGATTTCGGGCGCGCTGGGTTTTGACCTCACGCCGATCCACGCACAGGCGCGCGAGCTGAAGATCTCCCGCACCACCGAGACCCGGTCGACCTGCCCGTATTGCTCGGTAAGCTGCGGCATTATCATCCACACGCTCGGAGATAAGGCCAAGAACGTGACGCCGCAGGTGGTGCACGTGGAAGGCGACCCGGATCATCCGATCAACCGCGGCACTCTGTGCCCGAAGGGAGCTTCCCTCCAGCAGGACATCGTGAACGACCGTCGGCTGCTGAAGCCGCAGGTGCGGAGGCCCGGCTCGGAGCGCTGGGAGGACATCACCTGGGAGGCCGCGATCGACGAGATCGCGCGCCGGATCAAAAAGACGCGGGATGATACGTTCGTAACCGAGGATGCCCAGGGGCGCACGGTCAACCACTGCGAAAGTATCGCCTGGAACGGCGGCTGCACCGATACCAACGAGTTCAATTACCTGATGGTCAAGACCATGCGCAGCCTGGGGGTGGTCAACATAGAAAACCAGGCGCGTGTTTGACACGGCCCCACGGTCTCCAGTTTGGGGGCCACGTTCGGGCGGGGCGCCATGACCAACGGGTGGATCGACATCAAGAACACCGACATGATGTTGATCATGGGCGGAAACCCCGCGGAAAATCATCCGTGCGGGTTTAAATGGCCGATCGAGGCGAAGCGCACACGCAACGCCAAGATGATCGTGGTGGACCCGCGATTCACCCGGACGGCCGCGACGGCCGATTTGTTCCTGCAGATCCGCGCGGGGTCGGACATCGCGTTTCTGGGCGGGCTGATCCGGTATGCGATCGAGAACGGGCGGATTGCGCGCGAGTACGTCGTCCACTACACGAACGCAGCATTCGTGATCCAGGAGGGCTTCAAGCTGCCGGAGGACGGGTTATTTTCGGGGTTTGACGCGCAGACAGGGGCTTATGACCGGAACTCGTGGAACTACGATTTTGGCGCTGCCGGCCGTGGGCAGGCGCCACAGTTCGATCCTACCCTCGAGAATCCGCGCTGCGTTTTCCAGTTATTGAAGCAGCATTACTCGCGGTATACGCCGGAGATGGTGGAGCGGATCACGGGGATTCCGCGCGACCAGTTCCTGAAGGCGGCGGACCTGTTCACGTCGATTCGCAAGGATGGCGATATGAAGAAGGCCGCAACCATCATCTACGCGGTGGGCTGGACACAGCACAGCTCGGCGACGCAGACGATCCGCGCAGCGGCCATCCTGCAGCTTCTGCTGGGCAACGTGGGGCGCGCGGGCGGCGGCGTGAACGCGCTGCGCGGGCACTCGAATATCCAGGGAGCGACGGACATGGCGGGCGTGTTCGATATTCTGCCGGGATATCTGAAGATGCCCACGCCGGCGGACACGAGCCTGAAGGCGTATCTCGATCGCACAACGCCGAAAGAGGCGGCGCCCGCGCCGTGGAAATCGTTCAATTACTGGTCGAATACACCGAAATTCACGGTCTCGCTGCTGAAAGCGCTCTACGGCGACGCGGCGACGAAGGAGAACGACTGGGCATTTCACTATCTGCCGAAGATCGACCGCAAGTATTCCTGGGCGCAGATGTGGGACGACATGTACGCGGGCCACGTCAAGGGGCTGCTGGCGTTCGGGATGAACGGGGTGGCCATCGGTCCGAATTCGCAAAAGAACATCGATGCGTTGAAAAAGGCCGACTGGCTGGTGGTGTGCGAGATCTATCCGGACGAGACCAGCGAATTCTGGAAATCCCCGGGCATCACGCCGGAGGAGATGAAACGGATCCAGACAACGGTGTACCGTCTGCCCGGCGCCGGTTTTGCGGAAAAGGACGGCACGTTCGTCAACTCGGCGCGGTGGCTGCAATGGAAGGGAGCGGCGCTTCCGCCGCCGCCGGGCACCATGCTGGACCACGAAATCCTGGCGCGACTTTTCCTGAAGATCAGGGATCTGTATCGCCAGGAAGGCGGCAAGTTTCCAGACCCGATCCTGAATGCGACCTGGAGTTACACGAATCCGCATAGCCCATCGCTCAGCGAGGTAGCGAAGGAGATCAACGGGCGGGCGCTGGCGGATATCACCGACGCGAAGCTCGGGCAGACGGTGAAAGCCGGGCAGCAGCTCCCCGGCTTCGGCTGGCTGCGCGATGACGGCTCGACGGCCTGCGGGAACTGGATCTACAGCGGCTCGTGGACCGAAGCGGGGCCGCAGATGCAGCGGCGCGGCACGGAGGATCCGTCGGGCCTGGGCATTTATCCGAACTGGGCGTGGTCGTGGCCGGCGAACCGGCGGGTGCTGTACAACCGCGCTTCGTGCGATAGCGAAGGCCGTCCGTGGGACGCGGAGCGCCGGCAGGTGTGGTGGAGCGAGGCGCAGCAGCGCTGGGCGGGCGTCGATGTGCCGGACTTCAAGGCGGATTCTCCGCCCCAGGAGCACCTGGGGCCGTTCATCATGAACTACGAGGGCGTGGGGAGGCTGTTTACGCCGCTCGCGACCGTGGCCGACGGTCCGTTCCCGGAACATTACGAACCGTTCGAGAGCCCGGTGGCGAATCCGCTGCACCCGGCGCAGTCGAATAATCCAATGGCGCAAAGGATGCGCTCGGGTCTCGATAAGCTGGGCACGCCGGGCGAGGGTTATCACGTCATCTGCACGACTTACCGGCTGACCGAGCATTATCACTACTGGACCAAGAACAACCCGATGAACGTGCAGCTCATGCCGGAGCCGTTCATCGAGATTCCGGTGGAATTGGCGGATGAGCTGGGAGTCCGCGGAGGGGAGAAGCTGAAGGTGACGAGCGCGCGCGGGCACTATATCGCGAAAGCGATGGTGACGCGGCGCATCAAGCCGATGACGATCGACGGGAAGCGGACGTACCAGATCGGCATTCCGATTCATTGGGCGTACCGGGGAATTTCGGAAGACGGCGGGCGGACGGCGCTGATTCCGGCCAACCAGCTTTCGCCGGCGGTGATCGACCCGAACGCGTTCACGCCGGAGTTCAAGGGGTTCCTGGTGAAGGTGGAGCGGGTATGAGCGGAGCGCTGCGCATCCAGAAAATCTCGGGACACGCGGGGCCCGTGCCGGGCGCGGGCACGCAGCGGCAGGAGCGCGTGGCGAAGCTGGTGGATACGACGACGTGCATCGGCTGCAAGGCCTGCGAGGTCGCGTGCCTGGAGTGGAACGACCTGCCGTTCCGCGAGACGAGGTTCGACAACACGTACCAGACCATGCCGGAGACGGCGTGGAATTACTGGAACCTGATCCAGTTCCGCGAGCACACGCGCGCGGACGGCAGTTTCGAATGGCTGATGCGCAAGGATCAGTGCATGCACTGCGCCGATCCGGGGTGCCTGGCGGCGTGCCCGGCCGATGGCGCCATCGTGCAATACCAGAACGGGATCGTGGACTTTCAGCAGGAATACTGCATCGGCTGCCAATACTGCGTGACCGGGTGCCCCTTCAACATACCGAAATACAATCCGCAGGCGCAGAAGATGTTCAAGTGTACGCTGTGCTCGGACCGCGTGGCGCAGGGGCTGGAGCCGGCGTGCATCAAATCGTGTCCGACGGGCTGCCTCCATTTCGGGACCAAGGAAGATATGAAGACAATGGCGGAGGCGCGGGCGCGGCAGTTGCGCGAGCACTCCGGGTTGGCGAACGCGGGCGTCTACGATCCGGCGGGCGTGGGCGGAACGGGCGTGATCTACGTGCTGCACGACGTGACCCATCCCGAAGCTTACGGCGGGCTGCCGCGCGACCCGCGCGTGCCGTGGACGGTGCGGCTGTGGAAGGGGCCGCTCAAGTGGCTGGGGAGTCTGGCGATGGCGGGCGGGCTGATCGGCATCGCCGTGCACTATCTGCGATTCGGGCCGAAGCAGGTTCCCGAACCGGAGGAGGAGGCGAAGCGATGAGCGGACGCATTCTGCGCTACAGCCTCGCCGAGCGGGTGATGCACTGGGCCGCGGCAGTGGTTTACCTGTACGTGGCCGCCACCGGCCTCGCGTTCTATTCGCCGCACTTGTACTGGATCGCGGCGGTGCTGGGAGGGGCGCCCACGTCGCGCTTCTGGCATCCGTGGATGGGCGTGGCATTCTGCGCGGCGATGGCATGGATGCTGCGGCAGTGGGCGGGCGATATGGGGATCACGGATGCGGACCGCAAGTGGGCCGCGGCGGCGGCCCGATACATCCGGAATGAGGACGAGGGCCTGCCGCCCGTGGGACGCTTCAACTATGGCCAGAAGTACTTCTTCTGGACGATGCTGTGGGCGGCGGCGGTGCTGCTGGCGAGCGGCGCGGTGCTGTGGTTCCCGGAGCGGATTCCGTGGGGCCTGCGCGGTCTGCGGGAGGCGGCCATCCTGCTGCATGTCGCAGCGGCGCTCGTGACGGTGGGCGCGTTCCTCATCCACGTGTACATGGGCACGGCGGTGGTGCGGGGCGGGTTTACTTCGATCGTCCGCGGCGAGGTTACGGCGGCGTGGGCGGAGATGCACCACCGGCTCTGGTATGATCGGGTGACCGGTGGGGAATCCATTGCAGGGCCGCTGGACGCGGCGGATCGAACGAGCGGCCGAACTGGAGCTTGAGATTCCGGCCGCGGCGGAACTACTGCGGTTTTACGGGACGATCGCCCGTTTTCAAAGAGATATTGCGGACCGGGATCTGCCGCCCGGTCCGTTTTCCGCGCATCCGGCGCAGGTGCCCGAGCCGCTGTGCCAGGACATGATGCGGCTCGTCGATCTGCTGCGGCGTTCGGCGCCGCCGCAATTGGCGGGAGCGGCGATGGATCTCTGGATGAAGGACGATTGGGACCCGGCCGATCCCGCGCCGCGCTTCATTGCCCGCGCAGTGGTGCAGCCCTATGCGGAAGGCTGCGCGCGGCGCGATTCCGCACCGGCCGCGGCGGGCGGCTCGTGCTGCCCTTTCTGCGGCGAACGGCCGGTTTGCGCGGTGCTGCGGCCGGAAGGGGACGGCGGCAAGCGGTCGCTCGAATGCTCGCTGTGCTTCACCGAGTGGGAGTTCCATCGCATGCGCTGCCCGGCCTGCGGAAACGAAGATCAGGATCGCCTGCCGGTTTACACCGCCGGGCAGTTCCCGCACCTCCGCGTGGAGGCGTGCGATGCCTGCAACACGTACATTAAATGCATCGACCTGACGCGCGACGGCCTGGCCGTGCCGGAAGTGGACGAGATCGCGGCGGCAGCGCTGGATCTGTGGGCGGCGGAAGAGGGTTACGCCAAGCTGCAGCCGAACCTGCTGGGGCTGTAGGCTTGCCGGATCAGGCCGCCAGCTTCGCGGCGGCTGCTTCGTCGGCGATCAGCAGGGCGTGGTCGCGGCGGACGCGGCCGGCGGGGATGGCGGGGTCGCCCTCCAGAAGCTGAGCGAGCGCCCGGCCCTTCTCGCTTCCGGTAACCACCCACAGGACGCGCCTCGCCCGGTCGAGAACGGGGTAAGTGAGCGTCATGCGCTGCCGGCCCTGGTAGATGCCGGTAACGGCGACATCGGCATCCCGGACATCGAGCACCGGATCGCCGGGCACCAGCGAGGCCGTGTGGCCGTCGGGACCGAGGCCGAGGTGGACCAGATCGAGGACCGGCGGGCTGCCGGCGATCTGCCGGAGCGTGGCGGCGTATTGGGCCGCGGCGGCCGCGAGATCGGCGGATTCGACCGGCATGGCGTGGATTTGCGCGGCCCGGAGCGGCACCCGTTCGAGGAGACTTTCCCTCAAATGGGTCAGATTCCGGTCGGGATCGCCTTCCGGAGCAACGCGCTCATCGATCTGAAAAACGTGCACGGCGGACCACGGCACATCGGCATCGGCCAGCGCGCGCAGCATGAGCCAGGGAGTCCGGCCGCCGCTCACCGCCAGAAGAAAGCGGCCGCGCGCGGCCGCGGCGGCGC
>Ga0209062_1003140_pt1 | contig 19838 bp, 23 predicted proteins | sample Coa_R2_2_FD_187158 | JGI IMG/M metagenome (GOLD analysis project Ga0209062, IMG submission 187158) | Surface soil microbial communities from Centralia Pennsylvania, which are recovering from an underground coalmine fire - Coalmine... | ecosystem: Environmental > Terrestrial > Soil > Unclassified...
GGCATACGATTGGCTATGTGCAAAGGGAGTCCGTGCCAGATGCCGGCATTCTCATCCTCGCGGGAGGCACGCTGATCCTCGCCTTGGCAGTGCTAATCATCCGCTATGCTTCGTTTCACTACTCCAGTGAGGGGCTAGGTGAGGCTTCCCGCGAGGCGGGCCCGAGTGATTAAACCCTTGCACTCTGGCATGGGTATGCGTAGTGCAATGGGCTTGTCACGAATCCCCAGGGCTTAAGCTTGCGTGCTGTCTCGCATCTTTGCATCATAACTTTTGGCAGCCATAACCTTTGAGCATGCCAAGTCCCTTCTCCAGGCGCCGCCAGGGGACTAAATCTGTCTCTTGCATAATAAATTCCCTTCTCCAGGCGCCGCAAAGCCGAAGCCAGTGAAGAAAAAGGGAGGAACGCATGGCCAATAAGATTTTGTCCGACATCGCCAGCCAGATCGCGATCAGGCCGCATTATGACAATTTCATTGGGGGCAAATGGGTCGCTGGGGTCAAGGGCCAAACCTTCGAGAATGTTTCACCAGTTGATGGTCACAAGATCTGCACCGTAGTCCGGTCGAGTGCCGAGGATGTGGAATTGGCGCTGAATGCCGCTCATGAAGCGCGCGAAGCCTGGGGGCGCACTTCGCCAGCGGAACGCGCGCAGGCACTTCTGCGCATCGCAGACAGGATGGAGCAGAAACTGGATCTTCTAGCTCTTGTCGAGACGATTGACAATGGCAAACCCATTCGCGAAACCAAGGCTGCCGATTTGCCCCTTGCAATCGATCACTTCCGTTATTTTGCCGGCTGTATCCGGGCCCAGGAAGGCGGGCTTTCCGAGCTCGACCACGATACTGTCGCTTATCATTTCCATGAGCCGCTCGGTGTCGTGGCTCAAATCATCCCGTGGAATTTCCCGATCCTGATGGCGGCATGGAAGCTCGCACCCGCGCTCGCCGCCGGAAATTGCGTCATCTTGAAGCCAGCCGAGCAGACGCCAATGAGTATCATGGTCCTTGTAGACATGATTGGTGACCTCGTGCCGCCCGGCGTTCTTAACGTGATCAATGGTTTTGGAGTCGAGGCAGGCAAGCCGCTGGCGCAGAGCAAGCGGATTGCTAAAGTCGCCTTTACCGGGGAGACAACCACCGGCCGTCTCATCATGCAATATGCCGCCGAGAATATCATCCCGGTGACGCTGGAGCTCGGCGGCAAGTCGCCCAACATCTTCTTTGAGGATGTCGCAGCGCAAGACGATGATTTTCTCGACAAGGCGCTCGAGGGCTTTGCGATGTTCGCCTTCAATCAAGGCGAGGTCTGCACTTGTCCATCGCGCGCGCTCGTTCATGAAAAAATCTACAATCGCTTCATGGAGCGGGCCATCGCCAGGGTCAAGGCGATGAAACAGGGCAATCCCCTCGATCCCTCGACTCAGGTGGGCGCGCAAGCCTCGAATGATCAGCTTGAGAAGATTCTCTCCTACCTCGATATTGGCCGCCAGGAGGGAGCCAAGGTTCTGGCTGGCGGCGCCCGTGCCGATGTAGGGCCGGAGCTTTCGGGCGGATTCTATGTCCAGCCGACAGTCCTCGAAGGCCACAACAAAATGCGCATCTTCCAGGAGGAGATTTTCGGCCCCGTCCTTTCGGTGACGAAATTCAAGGATGATGAGGAGGCGATCGCAATCGCCAACGACACGCTCTACGGTCTTGGCGCCGGAATCTGGACTCGCGATGGCACCCGCGCCTATCGCGCCGGCCGCGCCATAAAAGCGGGGCGCGTGTGGACCAATTGCTATCATCTCTATCCGGCCCACGCGGCGTTTGGCGGCTATAAGCAATCGGGAATTGGCCGTGAGAATCACAAGATGATGCTCGGCCATTACCAGCAGACCAAGAATCTTCTTGTCAGCTACAGCCCCAAAGCGCTGGGATTCTTCTGAGATCAATGGTCTTGCTTGCGCGGGCGCATGTGCCCGCGCCTTTTTCCAGACCGGAGGCGGTGATGGTGGACCGTGTCGTCGCGACCCAAAAGGCGGAAGACCTCATCGCGCGCCTCAAGGAGAAATATGGGCCGCTTCTTTTCCATCAATCAGGCGGCTGCTGCGACGGCAGCTCACCGATGTGTTTCCCTCTCGCCGAGTTCCGAACCGGGACGGGCGACGTGCTGCTTGGCGAGATCGCCGGCTGTCCTTTCTATATCGGCGCCGCCCAGTTCGAATATTGGGCGCATACGCAGCTCATCATTGATGTCGTCCCTGGCAGGGGGGCAGGCTTTTCGGTCGAGGCGCCCGAGGGCGTGCGGTTCCTGACGCGCGGGCGGGTATTCAGTGATGATGAAATGGCTTCCCTGAGCGAACTGCCGCCACAGCCTTTGCCGTAGGAGGCTGGCCGGACTGAACGAACTCCTCCATTTGTCCGATGCGCGCGGTGCTGCAGCCCATAAGGTGCCACGCCATACCGGAGGCAGGGTTGCGCCGGTGAGGTTGCTTGATATTGTGAACTTCAAGGCTTTTGTATTTTTTCGCACATCTAATTTTGAAAAATTCACGGCATCTTTGCAGATGATGCTCTCGAGACGATGACGGAAGAATGATCAGGCGATGATGGACCTCGACGCAAAGAATCCCGCCAGGGGATTTATCGAAATGCTTCGTGAGCGGATCGCGGAGCTTGAGAACCTTGAAGCGGCGGGTCTGGCGACAGCGGATACTTGCGAGATGCTTGTCGATCTTCACGAGATGTTGAATCGGCTGGACGAGCTTCTGCTGCGGCATGCCAGCAGGACGCTGCACTGAATCACCGCATCCGCGTGACGGGGCTCGCGCCAGGGCCGTGTTTCACAATTTATCGAAAGTGCCGTTTGAGCCAGTTAAGCAAAGAGAATTCGCGCCGGCTCTCGCGTTCTGAGGGGGAATTCCCCTTGGCCCAACCTTGGCGAGCCAGCCGTTTCCCCTATATCCCTCGATTGTTGAAAGCGGGAGTTGATCGCGTTTCTTTCCAGCCCTATCCGCGCCTCAAACAAATTTGCGCCTCTCTCGAGGGTTTTGTGCCACGCGTTCTGCGTAGCGCTCAAGGGCGGCGCAAAATTCAGCGGCAGTCTCCCTCAACCATTCGTCTGCTTCGGCAGTGGAACGCGCTTGCCGCGGCGGTGTTTCAAATTGACTGTCGGCTATCATCGCCAGCACGGCGGCAATGGCTCTGGCTTTGCGGTTGCGGTGCGATGAATGGATCATTGTTCGCCTCCTCAAACCAATACGTCCCGCACCTCCTAGCGTTAGCAGATAGCTTGCGCGGGACTGGTGCCACGTGGCATCTCGTGAATGTGAGCAAGCAACTGGGTAAGGGATCTGACGGATGGGGGGAGGCGAGAACTAAAACTTAGCAGTTTGTCTATCTGGGCCAAGAACGCTTGAACCTGGACTGAATAAGGAGCGACGAGGGGAGGAGACGGCGATGGGTAAAATCCTGTTCGTCTCGATTGCGTGGCTGGCTTGTGGAATTATGGCGGCCGGCATCTCGAATGCTTTTCTTTATGAAAATTTCCACAACTGTGGGAGACAAGGTGCCGAGGATCAGGCTTATTTCTTGATCAAGGGGATTGTTGGCGGGCCGATTTCTTTAATCATAGCCCTGCGTGACACTGACTTTGCGCGGAGCGGCTGGTCGCTGAGCACTCATGAATGTGCCGAGCCTGTGCGGCCTTTCCCAGGATAGATAACCATGCTTCTTGCTCGCCGCCAATATGATATTCGCCTTTCCGGCCGCATTGAGAGAGCGATGATACGGTATGCAATCATGGGATGCTGAAACCCTGCGCGCAGCCCGGCTGGGTCATGCTGTGAAACGGGCGCGCCGAGTCAAGGCGTTCAAAGAAAGGGGCGGTCAATGTTGATTGCCGTATTCCTCACCGGGTTCGCATTGGGCATTGTAGCCGGTGCCGCCGGAGTGTTCCTGTACGCCGGTTCAATCATGAAGGATGATTTGGACCGGGCGGATAAGATTGAACGGGACAGCAGCCGTTAAGGATACCCGGTGCGTTTCAGCTGAATGCGGCAGCTGCGGGGACCCAACTCCATCCGGTCTCTGGTATGCGGAAGCCTCTGGAACGTCAGCTTCGCTGGTCCGGACCGGATGGCTGACTTTATTTAGAAAGTCTGAATTACGTCCCGATTACGTAATGATATCCTGACCTCATTGGGGCAGGAAAAGGCTGGCCGCCGATTTACCGGCGTTCTTCTCATCTGACGGCGATTGTTCTGAGGGGTAGCTGCATGCCCCGAGGGACAACAAAGCGAAGAAACCTAACAGCGCAGCTATTAACCGGTGCATAAGTACCTCCCTTTTCGATATTGGCGAATGAACCGGAATTGGTCCTGTCGCATGCACAGCTTAGCTAAAAGTTATGCTGCCGTCGAGGAGGAGGATTGCGATGCAGCGGGCAGTTGGGTGCAAATCAATCTGCCGGATAGCGCGAAAAAGCCCCCCGATCCGGCCCGATGCCAGACCAGGGGTCAAAGGGGCAAGCGCTAAATCGATTAGGTGCTGAAAGCAAAAACGCTATACGAAAACGCGGCAATCGTCTGTGGTGTAGAGCTCAGACCGTCCTCTTCAGCCAAAAGGCCCTGGTCCGGCTGTCCGCAGCCGGACCAGGGCAAAGTCAGCAAAATTGGGAGGAGAGGGCCAGTGTGATGGCGGCCAGACGCCAGAAGTGGCGTCTGGCGAAAACATCGAGGGGGCCGCCCGGGAAGGCAATCCCGATGGAAGTGACATGCAAGAAGCCCCCGATCTAGGACCAGACCAGGGGCTGCGCCTCAAAGCCAGTCAAGCGGCAACGCAAATCATCCGCTCGCAAGCCAAGGCGGCTACTGCCAGCGGTGCCCTCCCGTACAGCGCTGGCCGCATCCAGAAATGCTATAGAAAAGCCAGAAACGAGTTCGTGGCGCAATTCTCATTTTTGTCCGGCACGAAAGCTCTGCTGGTGTCAGGAAAAAGGGCTGGCGGAAGAGGGGACGTGGAAGGCGGCCGGGCGCCGGGAATTCGCCTATCCTCTCCACGACCGCGACGTGCTGGTCACCGCCTGTGGACGCATCTGCATGTATCGAAAGCGCGTCAACATCTCGACCGTGCTCGCCGGTCAGCGCCTCGGAATCAAGGAGGCCGACGAAGGCATTTGGCTCGTCAGCTTCATGAGCTGCGATCTCGGCTTCATCGATCTGGAGCAGAAGACTTTGCGGCCCCTCGACAACCCGTTCGGCCCGAGGTTGTCACCCATGACTTAGGAACGGACTGTCACCTATGTCCGCGGTCCAGACAATAGATTTCATTGGTGAGCGCGATGGGATTCGAACCCATGACCTCCTGATTAAAAGTCAGATGCTCTACCGACTGAGCTACGCGCTCCCCAAGGGACGAATTTGGAGTAACCTCATCATTGCGGGGGGTCAATAAGAGAAGGTCAGTCCGGGGTCAATACAGAGCCGCTCAGCCCATGTAATTGGCGAAGACAGCGAGCGCGGCGAAAATGACAGCCGAGATCGCCGTCGTCCAAATCGCTTTCGCAACAAGCCGCGGAGCCACGGGAGCGCCTGGATCTGTCCCAGCCACCATGTTGCCCTCTTCATGCTGGGAACGCACGCCAAAAGGGAGCACCGCAAACAGGACGGTGAACCAGATTGTCAGAAAAATCGCCGCCCCCAAGGGGATCGAGAAGGGCATAAGGGTCTCAATGGCGCTCAGTGAGCGCGTGAAGTTGTTTGGCCCGGAGCCGCAGGCCCGCCGCCAAAAGCCTTTGGCTGAGCTGTATTCGAGATTCGGAGAAGCAGCATCACTCTTCTAATTTGCATAACGCAACTTTTTTTCGCTGCCAAGGTTGCAAAGAGTTCCAGGCATTGGCGCTGGACGGACGGCGCCCCCATTTGCCAGGCGAGGGCCTGGAGGGCAGGCGAGAGGAGCGGCGCCTTTTCCGGGGCGTGACGCAAGTGCGGGAAGTGATTTGATTTCTGCCCCAAGCTCAGAACCGCCCCAGTGGTAATTCCCCGCCGGCCTCCTGTTCCAGATGTCAAGCGCTGGAAGCCTCAGGGGGCAGTGGACGAATTGCCAGTCATACCCGGTGCCGGGCTTAGTCCTCAGCAGATTCGCAGGCGTGAGCCTTGCCAGCGAGATAAGGAAAGACCGCCGTCCTGTCTAACTGTGCCCGCAATCCGTGAAAACGTCCAAAAGCGCGTGCGATGCGAATTTGGGCCAGCCGCCAATCCTGCTGCACGAGGGCCGCTACAGCAGCGCCCGCGGCTGGGAATAAGATATGATACAAACTCCGCAGATATCCCTCGCCGTGCTTGCGCAAAACGCGGCCCATTCCAGCGCCATAGGACCAAGCCCGTTCAACGCCGGCGCCGGCATCTTTTGATTCAGCTGGATGAAGAACAACGAGAGAAGGGAGGTACTGGATCAGAAATCCATGGGCGATGGCGCGCAGCAGGAAGTCGGTTTCTTCGCCGGATTGAAAGGGGGTGTACGCCCCAAGGCCCAGTTCTTCATCAAATCCGCCGGTCTTCTTAAAGATGCTGGACCGCAGGAACATTGTCGCAGAGACGCCGCGGCTCCAGACGTTGTGCCGGTCGAGCAATCCAGGCCGCTTCGAGGCATAGCCAGCAGAAAGACGCCCCTCCTCGTCCGTGCAGCGGCCAGTGAAGCCTGCAATATGAGGGTTTTCCCGGCAAAGGCGATCGACCTCGTTCAAGAGATTGGGAGGATACCAGCAGTCGTCATCAGGAAAGCAAATGATTTCTCCCTGAGCGAAGGCCAAGGCATGGTTGCGGGCACGAGACAATCCTTTGCGGGATCGCAAATGGACGATTGGAAAAAGGGATTGGAAGCTGTCCAGAAGAGGAACGAGCCGGTCATCAGCGTTCTGATCGGCAACTATCACTTCCAGATCTTTATATTGTTGTGCTGCGATACTCTCGAGAAGCCGCCGATTCTCTCTGGTTCGATTGAGAGTTGCAACAATGATACTGAAACGCATTTTGTCTCCGGATGGCGGCAATAGATGAGTTATAATTTAAAAATGACAATATCCTAAGATTGTTTTGCATTTTCATATAGTGGAATGATATCTATATTTGCATGACCTATTTGGGGGAGCCGGTGGCCAAAGACTCTGTTTACAGCGCCGTGATGGCAGCGTTTGGTCTTCTTGGCAGCCTGCGCCGTCATAGCAACGGTCTGGTGCTCTGCCTGCACTCGGTGCTCGGCAACGGAAGCGCGAATTGCGGACGCATGGCGATCCGCGCCGAATTCCTCACGCGTATGATTCTCGATCTTCGCCGCCGGGGCGTCATGCTCGTGCCGCTGAGCGAAGCTCTCAGTCGCGCGGCGGGTTGCTCCCAGCCATTTGCCGCGATTACCTTTGATGATGGCTACAGGGACAATTACGAAATCGCCTTTCCAATTTTGAAGAAGCTTGACGTCCCCTTTACGATTTTTGTCACGACCGGTCTCGTTGATCGAATTTTTCCGATGTGGTGGCATGTCCTTGAACATGTGATTGAGCGCAATGAGGTCATCGAATACGCCGGCATCAGGCTTCCGTCCGCCACAAGGAAAGAAAAAGCTATCGCCTACCGTTTGGCTTCGGAATACTTCCGCCAGCTGGATCTCCCCGCTCTCATCCCGGCTACCAATGCCCTGATCTCAAAGAATGATTCGCGATTAGCGGGTGCTGATGCCTTCGATCAGGCACTGGACTGGGGCATGATCCGCGAAATGGCAGGGTCGGGTTTGGCAACCTTCGGCGGGCATACCATTTCGCATCCCTTGCTGGCGCGCCTCGGCAGGTCTGCGCTCGCCGCGGAAATCAAGGGCTGCCGGAAGCGGCTTCGGGAAGCGGCGGATATTAAGGCAGAGTACTTCGCCTATCCGTTCGGGCAAGAGGCGGAAGTTGGCGGTCTGTCCCCGCTCCTCGCTGAAGAAGCGGGTTATGCGGCGGCCTTCACAACACAAGCGCGGCCTCTTAGGCCGCAGGACCTGCGCTTGCCATTCCATTTGCCGCGGGTGATGCTGTCCAGCAAGGCCCAGAATGAATGGATTGTCCACGCCTATCACTCTGGTCTCCCGGCCCGGCTTCGCGAGCTATGGCCGCGGCGGGCAGCATGAGGGCCAGGATCTCGCTGCCGCCCCTTGATGTTTCGCTTCGGCGCCGGTCAATCCAACTCACGCCTCTCCCGCCCGGTCGCGGCTGAGCCCCTTGGCTTTGAGTTCCGCCTCGTAAAGCGCCCATTTCTCAAAGTAGCGAGAGCCAAGCTCGTGAAGATAGGCCCAGGTGAAGATCCCGGTTGAATGCATATCGTCGAATATGAGCCGCACGGCATAAGTACCCACGGGCTCAATTCCCGTGATCACGCAGTGGCGCTTGCCCCCAATGGTCAAGCGCTCTTCCGGGCGGTGGCCCTGGACTTCAGCGCTGGGGCTCATGACCCGCAAATACTCGGAGCTGAGATCGTAGCTCGTGCCATCCTCGAAGCGGACGCGCAGGACCCGGCCGTTTTCTCTGAGCCGCAGCTCACTTGGCCACGGGCCGCTATGACTTTCTTGCATGCCTTGCCTCGATACTGTCTTCAGCCTATGAATTCGCGTTCCGCCATGAAATTTGCCGTTTGGCGGGGATAGAAAGGCGCCGCCATCCCGCCCACCGGCCTATCTATTCATTTCGCCGTGGTAATCCCGCGAGCCCCTATATAAATGGTCATTCATGAGCATCATCACCCGAATTCCGCCCACGGCTTTGGAAGCAGCGTCCACCCTCATGGAGACGGCACCGCTTGCCGATCCGTTCGGACGCAAGATCAGCTATGTTCGCGTCTCCGTGACCGATCGCTGCGACATGCGCTGTGTCTATTGCATGTCCGAAGACATGAATTTCCTGCCCAAGCGCGATCTGCTGAGCCTGGAAGAGCTCGATCGTTTGTGCAGCGCCTTCATCGGCCGCGGTGTCCAGAAGCTGCGTATCACGGGTGGCGAGCCTTTGGTACGCCGGAATATCATGCAATTGTTCCGCGCGCTGAGCCGTCATATCGAGTCGGGCGCGCTTTCCGAACTGACCCTCACGACGAATGGCTCCCAGCTTGCCCATTATGCCAAGGAACTCGCGGACGCTGGCGTGCGCCGCATCAATGTTTCGCTCGATACGCTCGATCCCGTCAAATACAAAGCGATCACCCGCTGGGGTGACCATGCCCGGACGATGGCGGGCATTGAGGCCGCGCAAGCTGCGGGCCTGTCGGTCAAAATTAACATGGTTGCGCTGAAGGACGTGAACGAGGCCGAGATCATTCCGATGATCAAATGGGCGCATGGGCGGGGCTTTGATCTTACCTTGATCGAAGTCATGCCGCTTGGCGCGATCGGTGCCGAGCGTGCCGATCAGTTCTTGCCTCTCAATCTTGTCGAGGCACGGCTTGCGGAGCGGTTCACCTTGCGCGAGACGGGCTACCGGACCGGGGGGCCGGCACGTTATGTTGAAGTTGCGGAAACTGGCGGCCGGCTGGGTTTCATAACGCCCCTTACCCATAATTTCTGTGAGAGCTGCAACCGGGTACGGATAACCTGCACGGGCACGCTCTATATGTGTCTCGGCCAGGATGATGCCGCCGATCTGCGGGCGCCGCTGCGCGCCTCGCCTTTCGATGACCTCTTGCATGAGGTTCTCGACGCTGCCATTGCCCGCAAGCCCAAGGGCCATGATTTTGTCATCCGCCGCGATCACACAAAGCCAGCGGTTGCGCGCCATATGAGCGTCACCGGCGGCTGAACGGTATCGCGTGCACTGCGGCGGCATGAAAATTGACCGCCAAACGGAGCTCCCCCCACTATTGACTTTGCGCTTTTTGGTGTGGCCATTGAAACCCTAAGAAGGGTTGGGAGCAGCTCATGAAATGGCAAGAATTCGGCCGGTCGGAGAATGTGGAGGACCGGCGCGGGCAGGGCGGGGGCCTCGCCGGCGGCGGGGGCGGCCTTGGCATCGGGACGATCATCATTCTCGGCCTCATTGGCTGGGCGCTTGGTATCGATCCGCGGCTGCTGATCGGCGGCGCCGAGATGGTGAACAAGATGCGCCAGGGCAGTCAGATCGAGGCAACGCAGCCCGGGCAGATGGGTGTGCCTTCCGATGACATGGGCCAATTCGTTTCTGCAATTCTCGCGGCGAATGAAACAGTGTGGTCTGAGGTCCTCCCCGATCAAAAAGGCATCCCTTACGTCAAGCCGAAACTTGTCCTCTATAGCGGCCGCACCGCTTCTGGCTGCGGCGGCGCCATGTCTGCCATGGGGCCTTTTTATTGCCCGAGAGATCAAAAGGTTTATCTCGACACCTCGTTTTTTGAGGACATGAAGCGGCGCCTCGGCGGGGGCGGCGATTTCGCTTATGCCTATGTCATTGCGCATGAGATCGGCCATCACGTCCAAAATTTGCTCGGCATTTTGCCCAAAGTTCAGGCGGCACAACAGCGGGCCGCGAGCCAGGGGAATGAGAGCGCCGCGAATGGTTTGTCCGTGCGCGTCGAGCTCATGGCCGATTGCCTCGCGGGCGTCTGGGCTGCCAATACGGAGCGCAAATATCAGTTCCTTCAGCCAGGCGATATCGAGTCCGCTGTCGCCACTGCGCAGGCAATCGGGGACGACCGTTTGCAGAAAGCATCGCAAGGCTATGCCGTGCCGGATTCCTTCACGCATGGCACCTCGGCGCAGCGCGTCCAGTGGCTGAGCGCTGGCTTGAGATCGGGCGAGGTGGATTCGTGCAATACATTCGCGCGATAGGAAGGCTCGCCAGCCGGATTTTTGAGCGAGCGCGTCAAGGCAGGCCCAGTAAGGCCGCGCTTATAATATTATAATAAAAGAACAATAGGGAGGATGGCGATGGAGAGGATATTGCTGGTTGGCGGAACCATGCTGGTGATAGGCCTTGCGCTGGCCGGCGTGGTTGCGCTTGTGACCTCATATGGCACGAATTTCGAGATGTGGCAGGACCGCCTCGTTGCGTGGGTCGAGGGACACTTATGAGATTTCCCTTTGATCGCGCTCCGGAGCGGCAAGCACTACACTCTTGCTGACGGATGTTTGATTCGCGGTTCGGCCGGCCCAAAGGTTTCAGGTGAAACTTTCTGTCTGATTGGCCGGAATTTCCATTGGAATTCGCTCTGGCAGATTACCGGATCCGGCGCGCGCGCGTATGGAAAGAAGTTGCGGGAGCGGCAAAGGCCGCGAGCGTTGAAAAGCTTCCGGGCGGCGCCTGCAGCAGCAGATTGCGGGACGCGATAAGGCCAGCGATGGGCGCAAGGCCGGGGAACAGTCTTTGGAAAAAACTTTCGGGTGCCGCACGCAAGCAAGCCGCGCGCGCTCGATCCTTCGGGTCACGTACCAGATAGTCGCTTGCTTCTTCGATAAAACCCGCTTCGGGAGCATGGCCGCACCGGAAGAGGAGGATATCGGGACCGCGCGCCGCTTTGACCGCAAGGCCGAGCCAGCGGGCTTCGCCGTCCGCCTCGATCAGGCCGCAGCCTGCATGATTGGCAAGAATGCTGAGGTCTTTTCCCGCCGGTCCCGCGATCCTGACGTCGCCGAGAACGCCCTCGACCTTGGCTGGAATGAGCGACGCCAATGTGCGCGCCAGAAGCTCGGCCAGACTACGGTTTCCCGGGCTTGCGGGCTGGTCCTCACAAAAGATTATGGTGGACAGCATTGTGGGATTTTCTCAAAGCCTTGCAATAGCTTCCGGCTGAGCCCGTTATGCTGGAAGAGGCTCGACCCAAACCGCAGTGCCATAAGCCAGGACTTCGGTAATTCCTTCCATGATGTCGTTGGCGTCGTAGCGCATCCCGATCACGGCATTGGCACCCGCCTGGGCGGCATGGGCGCACATGTGATCGAAGGCCTCCTGCCGTGCGGATTCCGCAAGTTCGACGTAAGCGCCGATCTGCCCTCCGAATATCGACTGAATGCCGCCGACGAAATTGCCGACGACGCTGCGTGAGCGGACTGTGATGCCCCGCACGATGCCGAGATGCCGGACAGTTTTGAAACCTATGATATCATTTGTCGTCGAGACCATCATGACAAAGACTCAAGTCCGGGATGGCTGGGCACTATGCGAGAAAAGCACGGATCAAGCTTTTGTCAAGCAGCGGCCCGCCCGTTGTGCTTCGCTGCCGCTTGACGGCAATGAACACGGCGCTCAGTCTAACACCATGAGCCGTCCGCGTAATCCATTCGAAATCACTCCTGATATTCTGCTGCGTGCCTATTCCATCGGCCTCTTTCCGATGGCGGAAAGCGCCATGGATGAAAATTTATTCTGGGTCGATCCCGAGGCGCGCGGCATTTTCCCGCTGGACGGCCTGATCATTTCGAAAAGCCTTGCCAAAACCGTTCGCTCCGGCCGTTTCGAGGTGAGAGTTGATAGCGATTTCGATGCTGTGATCGAGGGTTGCGCTGCCGTGAGCGAAGGCCGTGAGAGCACCTGGATCAATAGAAGGATCAGAAGCCTCTATCGTCAGCTCTTCGATACGGGCCATGTTCATACGGTTGAGTGCTGGGCCGATGGCGCACTTGCGGGAGGGCTTTACGGCGTTCACCTCGGCGCCGCATTTTTTGGCGAGAGCATGTTTCACCGCAAGACAGATGCCTCCAAGGTCGCTCTCGTGCATCTCGTTGCGCGTCTGGCGAAGGGCGGCTTCCGGCTGCTCGATACGCAATTCGTAACGCCGCATCTTGCATCTCTTGGCGCGATTGAGGTGCCGAAAAAAGTCTACCGGCGCCGCCTTTTGGATGCGATGTCGCATCAGGGTGATTTTTGGAGCTGGCCAAAAGATATGTGCGTGTCTGGCCGGGAGGCGCTCGCCGCGCTGCCACGCCGCATGCAATGATACGAGCGTTGGCGCTGCGCTGCTTCTCTGGAAATGCTCCGCCTTACGCCGGCCCTTGGAAGGCGTGCTGCTGCCATTATGTTTCGAATGGCTGAGCCAGCTTTTACTTGCCGTTTCGCTGGGCCAAACCGGCAGCCAACGAAGACCGTCTGGGAGGCCACCGATGCCGATGAATGAACATCAACGCAGCCACAAGCAAAGTGCAGGTGCTGCAGGCGAAGCTGAGTATTCCGTGAAAGATCCAGTCTGCGGCATGGAGGTGGATTTACGCACGGCCAAAAATGCCGCGGAGGCCAATGAGAAAACCTATTACTTCTGCTCGGAGGGTTGCAAAACCGAATTTGTCGCGAACCCTGGCACCTATATCGCTGGGATGCCGAAAGCGCCTGTAACGGAGGGCACTGTCTACACCTGTCCGATGCACCCGCAGATCCGCCAAAACGGTCCCGGAAACTGTCCGATCTGCGGCATGGCGCTTGAGCCAGAGGCTGTGAGCGGGGAGACAGGCCCGAATCCAGAGCTTGCCGATATGACGCGGCGCTTCTGGATTGCGCTCGTTCTCAGCATTCCCGTGGCCGTTCTTGAGATGGGCGGCCATCTCTTCAATCTGGATATGCTGATTGGCCATGCGGCGTCGAATTGGGTGCAGCTTGTCTTTGCAACGCCGGTGGTGCTTTGGGCGGGCTTTCCGTTCTTTGAGCGCGGCGCGAAATCGCTTGTCACCCGCAATCTCAACATGTTCACGCTGATTGCAATCGGAACTGGCGTGGCTTGGCTCTACAGCGTCGCCGCGACTGTGGCGCCGGGCGTTTTTCCGCAGGCGTTCCGGCGTGCGGAGGGAACAGTCGCGGTCTATTTCGAGGCCGCGGCGGTAATCACCGTTCTCGTTCTGCTCGGACAGGTTCTGGAACTGAGCGCGCGCGAGCGGACGTCAAACGCGATCAAGGCGCTTCTTGGCCTTGCGCCAAAGACGGCGCGGCGCATCCGTGACGATGGTGCCGATGAGGAAGTCAGCCTCGATGCCATCGTGCCGGGCGACCGGCTGCGCGTGCGGCCTGGCGAAAAAGTGCCGGTCGATGGTGTGGTTCTCGACGGACATGCGGCCATCGACGAGTCGCTCGTCACCGGCGAATCTCTGCCGGTTGGAAAGGATGCAGGTGCAAAGGTCATTGCGGGCACCCTAAATCAAAGCGGCTCCTTCATCATGCGCGCGGAAAAGGTCGGCGGCGATACGCTGCTCTCTCAGATCGTGCAACTGGTGGGGAAGGCACAAAGAAGCCGCGCACCCATTCAGCGTCTTGCGGATCAGGTTGCCGCCTGGTTCGTGCCGATGGTGATGGCCACGGCGCTTGCCGCCTTCGCCGCTTGGGCGATTTTTGGTCCGGAGCCGCGCTTTGCCTATGCCATTGTCGCAGCAGTGTCGGTTCTGATTATTGCTTGCCCTTGCGCCCTCGGCCTTGCGACACCCATGTCGATCATGGTCGGCGTCGGGCGCGGCGCGCAATCTGGCGTGCTTATCAAAAATGCCGAAGCCTTGGAACGGATGGAAAAGATCGACACGCTCGTGGTGGACAAGACAGGGACAATGACGGAAGGCAAGCCCAAGGTCACGGCGCTCCGGCCATTTGCTGGAATAAGCGAGGACGAATTGTTGCGGCTCGCCGCAAGCCTGGAGCGGGCAAGCGAGCATCCGCTCGCGGCTGCCATTGTGAAAGCGGCCGGGGAGCGCAAGCTCGATTTGGCTGAACCCATTGGCTTCAACGCTGCCTCGGGGAAAGGTGTTCAAGGCGAGATCGATGGCCGCAAACTTGTGATCGGTAATGCCGGTTTCTTGAAAGAGAATGGCATCAGCACCGTGGACCTTCTGAGGGAGGCGAACGAATTACGGAAAGAAGGGGCGACCGCCGTCTTCATGGGTATTGACGGCAAGCCTGCGGGGCTTATCGCGATCGCCGATCCCATCAAGGAGGCTGCGCCAGATGCGGTCAAGACGCTGCGCGATGAAGGCGTGCGCGTGGTGATGCTCACTGGAGATAATGAAACCACCGCCGAGGCGGTCGCGCGCCGTCTCGGCATTGACGATGTTAGGGCGGGGGTACTGCCTGCCAATAAGAGCGAGGTGGTCAAGGCTCTGCGCGTGCAAGGCCGTGCTGTTGCAATGGCGGGCGATGGAGTCAATGATGCCCCGGCGCTCGCCGCCGCCGATATCGGCATCGCGATGGGGACGGGCACCGATGTTGCGATCGAGAGCGCGGGTGTGACCTTGCTGAAGGGCGACCTTAAGGGAATCCTGCGGGCGCGCCGCCTCTCCCGGGCGGTGATGCGCAACATCAGGCAAAATCTCTTTTTTGCCTTCATCTACAATGCCGCCGGCGTCCCGATCGCTGCCGGCGTTCTTTATCCGGCGTTCGGCCTTCTTCTGTCGCCGGTCATAGCGGCGGCTGCCATGTCGCTGTCCTCGGTCAGCGTGATCGGCAATGCACTCCGCTTGCGCAGCGCTGCGATTGAGTGAGGTTTGCACACTAAGGACTTTGCAAAGGTCTGGCCTCCGCCGTCAGCGAAATACCCGCTTCTGCTTTTGGCACAACGGCCAAGAAAGAGGCGGCAAGCGTCCAAATTTGCAGCTTGCAACTTTTCATAATTGAGCCGATGTTATGGATCGGCTCGCAAATAGCCGTACCATCGCAAGAGCCGGGCTCGCCGTGAGCGAGCGAACGCGCGGTTATTAAGCTTTGCCGCTGCTCCGAGAGCGTGGGCTTTATAGCCGGAAGGAACGGACACGCGCCGGAATACGCCCTGCCGAGGAGGGCATTATGACCTTAAGGGATGCACGCTCCGCAAGGAACACACGCTCCGCGGTAAAAGCCGCAACTCTCAAGATTCAGCATAATTTTGCGGCTTTGGCCTTTCTTGTCTGCACGCTTTTGATGCTCGCGAGCGTCATCCGCATGTGGAGCCACTGGTTCGAGATCTCAGCGATCTTTGGCTTCTATAAAACCTCTGTCATCGTTTCGGCAATCACAGGCGCTGCTCTTATCGTTTCATGGTGGGTCAATACGGACAATGATTAGCTCGGTCCGGTCCTGCTGGAAGGTGCGGCACCCTTGGCAGTCGGTGCTTTCTTTTGCCCGCGAAAGCGTTTCAGTATGATGTGCCGGGCACATCAAAGACGATGCCCTGTGCAAGCGGCAGCTCATGTGAATAGTTAATCGTATTTGTGGCGCGGCGCATATAAGACTTCCACGCATCGCTGCCTGCTTCGCGGCCTCCGCCCGTGTCCTTTTCTCCGCCGAAAGCGCCTCCGATTTCAGCGCCCGAGGGGCCAATATTGACATTGACGATTCCGCAATCACTCCCTGCGCTAGATGTGAACTCTTCGGCCTCCCGCAGATCATTGGTGAAGATTGAGGCGGCAAGCCCCTGCGACACGCCGTTGAGTTGCCGGATCGCCTCGGCGAGCTTGCGATAGCGCATGACGTAGAGAATTGGCGCGAAGGTCTCCTGCGAGACGATCCTGGTTTGCTGCGTCATCTCGGCGATGGCCGGACGCACGTAATAGGCATTTGGCCAAATGTCTGCATGTATCCGCTCGCCGCCCGTGATGAGTCCGCCATCTTTGGCTGCTTCTTTCAAGCTTTCCTGCATTGCTTCAAAAGATTGCCTGTCGATCAGCGGCCCAACCAGTGTCCCGGGTTGCAGAGGATTTCCGATCACAACCTGTCCATAGGCGTGTTTCAAACGGCGCAAGAACTCATCATAGATGGCCTCGTGGACAAACAGCCGGCGAAGCGAGGTGCAGCGCTGGCCAGCGGTGCCAACGGCGGCAAACAGCGTTGCCTTGATCGCAAGCTCAAGGCTGGCCGAAGGCGCGATGATCATGCCATTGTTGCCGCTGAGTTCAAGAATAGCCCGGCCAAATCGCGAAGCGACTTTTGGCGCGAGCGCACGGCCCATGCGCGTTGATCCTGTCGCGCTCACGAGCGGCACGAGAGGATTATTGGCCAATGCCTCACCAAGTTCTGGCCCGCCGGCGATCACGGTGGATAGCCAGGCTGGTGCGTCAGTCAAACTCGCCGCGGCATGGTCAAGGAGAGCCTGGCAGGCAAGCGCGGTGAGCGGTGTCTTTTCGGATGGCTTCCATACCAGGGCGTCACCGCAAACCAAGGCAATTGCGGCATTCCAGGACCATACAGCCGCGGGAAAATTGAAAGAGGTGATGATCCCGGCAACGCCCAGGGGGTGCCACGTCTCCAGCATCTTGTGCTGGGGGCGCTCGCTCGCGATGGTGAGGCCATAGAGCTGGCGTGAGAGTCCAGCGGCAAAGTCACAAATGTCGATCATCTCTTGCACCTCGCCCAAACCTTCCTCGAGGATCTTGCCTGCTTCAATCGACACGAGACGGCCGAGAGCGGACTTATGCTGGCGGAGTGTTTCGCCAAAGCGGCGGACCAATTCGCCGCGTTTCGGAGCCGGAACGGTGCGCCACGCGAGAAATGCTGATTGTGCCTTGTTGATGATATCCAAAACCTCGTCTGGAGCTGTGATGTGCACGCGTGCGATTTCCGCCCCATTGATTGGAGAACACACGGCAAGGCCGCCGCGTGTGAAGGCAGTCTCTGGCACACCAAACTGGCGCAAAAGATTGGTGGTATCGGTGGAGTTTGGGATGGCAGAGGGGTCAATCGCAGTCATCAGGGCGCTCGTTCATAAGGGCTAGACGGCACTGCGCTGGCAGCGGCCAAGGCGGACCTGCGATATATGATGCTCTCTGCCTTGCCGCTCAAGATATCGCCCGCGGACCGCTGCTTTGCGCTCACGTGCCCCTGCATGATGCGCCGGACGGACAAGAGGGGATACAACTCAATGTGACTGCGGATTTGAGGCTATATGGTAATGTTCCCTTCTTGAAGAGTTTAGCTTGGGAGGACGTGATGAAGGAGCAGCTTGCAGGATCGCTCGTTTTGTTATTGGGTGTTACAACTGCCTGGGCTGAGCCGCAGCCGGCATTGAAGGTGACCCCGCTGCTGAAGACCACGGCGACGGTCACTGGTCAGAAGCTTAAATATCCCGATAAAAATCCGCAGGTCACTGCCACCCTGGTGGAGATCCCGCCGGGTGTCGATGTCGGATGGCATGAGCATCCCAGCATTCGTTATGTTTATGTGCTTGAAGGAACGCTGACGATTGAACTGGAGGATGGAACCCGCCGGGATTTCCCGCCTGGAACGATCTTCGTCGAGACAGTCGAAACCCGGCATCACGGCATGAATACCGGCACGGCACCTGTCAAAGTCCTGTTCATTGACCATTCGGAAGAAGGCGAATCCAATATGGTCAAAACGGAGCCGCCGGGATCGCCTCTCAATGGGCAGGATGGCAGTCATTAGAACCAGGCAAACGGCTACCATCTTTCGAAATCTTTATTGTGGCTTTCTGGCCCTGGACGGCTAGCCCCGGTGATTTCTTTGCGCAGCCGCGCGGCAACATCACCGGCGGCCGCCGCCACAGCTTGCGACAGGGGCGCGCCTGTCTCAAAATTGGTCCCTTCAATGGCATAGATGACACAGTACGGCGGAAGCTGTCCGAGCGCGCGTGCAAGCTCCACGGCTTCCGCAAGTCCGAAGCCATGCGTCGAGAGGCCAAAAAGCCCATGCTGCAATGGTGCCTCATTGAGATCGAGACGCCGCACGCTCCCAAGGGGCGCGCCCGAGCGGCAAGCATCGGCGAGGAAGACGGCTTCGGCGCCTGCAAAGCGGCAGAGCAATTCCGAGGCTTCCCCTTCGATCTCGGCGACTTCGGTATCGGCTGGCAGAGTTCCCCGTAAAAGCCGCGCCACCTCGCGGCCTGCTGCATCGTCACCCCGTTCAGGATTGCCGATTCCAAGCACGAGGCGCCTCTGAGCCATTGGTCAGCCGCGATCGATCTCTAGCCGGAGGAAATGTGTGGAGCAGGAGATGCACGGATCGTAGTTCCGCACGGTCTGCTCACAGCGATGCCGCAACGCATCATCAGGGAGATCTAGCGCGCCGCCGATGAAGCTTACGAGATCCTCCTCGATGCTCGCCTGGTTTTGCGAGGTTGGCGGCACGATGCGCGCTTCGGCAATGGTCCCATCCGGCTCCAGGCGGTAGCGGTGATAGAGGAGGCCGCGCGGCGCCTCGGTCGCTGCATGGCCTGTGCTCTCACGCGGCTCAGCAATGATAGCGGGACGGTCTGGCTCTTCGTATCTTTCGATGAGCCTGAGCGCCTCATCGCATGCGTAGAGCACCTCAACCGCACGCACGATGATACTGCGATACGGATTTGTGCAGATCGTGGCGAGCCCAGCTTCCCGCGCAGCTTCCTGCGCCAGTGGCGAAAGCCGATCAAAGTTGAGGCTGTAACGGGCGAGAGGCCCGACGAGATAGGAACCGCGTTCACGCAGGCGCGAATGCAGCGCGGTCGAGCGCTCGACATGCGTTTCTTCGAAGTGGTCCTCATAATCGTGAGACGTGATCGCGAGCCCGCGGCTTGAGACAATGCGTCCTTCGTTGAAAGGATATTCGCCGTCATGCCGGAGAGCTACAAATTCGTAGTCGCGTTCGCAATCCGGGAAGTCAAAGGAAGCAACCCAGCGTATCGTTTCGAGCGCCGCCTCGCGCGCCCATTTGAGCCGTTCAGCGAGCGGATCGAGTTCGCGCCGGCGCGGCGTGCGGTAGAATCCGCCGGTGCGAACATTCACTGGATGAATTTCGCGCCCGCCAAGGAAAGAGAGAATTTCGTTGCCAACTTTTTTGAGTGCGAGCCCCCGGCGGATGGCATCGCCATGATCACGCGCCATGTCGATGGCGCCCTCATAGCCGAGAAAGTCTGGCGCGTGCAGCATATAGATGTGCAGCGTATGGCTTTCGATCCACTCGCCGCAGTAAAGCAAGCGCCTCAGATCACGCAG
>Ga0209062_1003142_pt1 | contig 19816 bp, 17 predicted proteins | sample Coa_R2_2_FD_187158 | JGI IMG/M metagenome (GOLD analysis project Ga0209062, IMG submission 187158) | Surface soil microbial communities from Centralia Pennsylvania, which are recovering from an underground coalmine fire - Coalmine... | ecosystem: Environmental > Terrestrial > Soil > Unclassified...
GGAGAGCCAAGGCGCGCAAGTTCCCCTCCCTGCAAGACGCGTCCTGCACCGTCCGAAACGATTTGACGAAGCCGTGCGTATTCAATACGTTCATCCAGCACGCCGGGCAGCGGCAGCGAGCGAGCCGCTACCGAAGGGAAGCCTGCCCGGCGACGGGCAAAGGTGAGAATGACCCATGGACGGGCCTCTTCTGTCTGCGCAAAGCGTCACCCGCGAATACCGCCTGGGCGGCTCCACGGTTTGCGCGGTAAGTGACGTCTCGCTTTCGGTGGCTGGCGGCGAATTTGTCGCGCTCCTCGGCAGCTCCGGCTCGGGTAAATCAACTCTGCTCAACCTTTTGGCGGGACTCGACCGGCCCACGTCCGGCGCCATCTTCGTCCAAGGCCGCAATCTCGCGCAACTCTCCCCCATTGAGCTTGCCCGATACCGCCGCCAGACCGCTGCTATGGTCTTCCAATCTTTCAATCTCCTGCCGCGCATGACCCTCGAGGAAAATGTCGAGCTTCCCCTTCGCCTCGAGGAAGTAGACCGCCACGAACGCTCTGCCCGTGTGACCGAAGCGCTCGAACGCGTGGGCCTCGCCCAGCGCCGCCATCACCGCCCCAGCGAACTCTCGGGAGGTGAGCAACAGCGCGGAGCCATTGCTCGCGCCCTTGTCAACCGGCCCAGGGTTCTGTTCGCCGATGAGCCTACCGGCAACCTCGACAGCAAGAACGGCGACCACATCCTAGAGCTTCTTCATGAACTTCAATCCGTTCTTCGCATGACCATCGTTATGGTCACGCACGAGCGGCCCTTGGCCGAACGCTACGCGCAGCGGCTGGTCATCCTTTCTGATGGAAAGCTCATCAGCGATCAGCCGCTATCGCCCTCCGCAACGCGCGGCGCGGCCGCAAGCGTTACCGCCTCCGAACGAGCGCCTTCCGGAGCCTCCGCATGAAAGCGCGCGATCTCGCCGAACTCGCTCTTCGCAACCTGCGCGAAGCCCTTCTCCGCAATGCGCTTACTACCCTAGGCGTGGCGGTAGGCGTCGCTTCGCTTGTCGCCATGCTTTCTCTGGGAGTTGGCTTGCAAAATCTCGCATCCCAGCGGCTCACGCGCTCCGGTCTCTTCGACGCCGTCTTTGTCACTGCCCGCAGCTTCGGCGATCGCGGCGGCCTATCCCGCGAAGGCTCATCCCGGGAGAATTCCGATTCGCGGCAGAATCCCGAGCCGCAGGAGTTGAAGCTGCTCGACGAAGACACGCGCCAGGCTTTCGCGCGCTTGCCCAACGTCACCGAAGTCTATCCGCAGATTCGCTTCGTCGCCGATGCCCGTTATGGGGAAACAAAGCGCCAGACCATGGTTCTCGCGCTGCCTGATTCCTCCCGCCGCAGCGGCGCTTTCGACGCCATGAAGGGAACGTTCTTCTCGTCTTCTGCCGCGCAGGAAGCCATTCTGCAAATGGATTTTGCGAAGGAGCTGAATCCGCAACCGGAATCGCTCATCGGCAAGGAACTCACGCTCCGCTACATGGAGCGTTCGACTTCCGCAAGCGACGCCGAACTTATGAACGCACTGACGGGCTCGGATAATTCCGGCGCCATTTCCGTCCTTCCCCGCATCAAGAAATTCCGCATCATCGGCATCACCGATTCCGATCCGTCCGCCGGACTCGGGGGTTTCGGCGGAGCGCGCGTTTTCCTGCCGCTGCAAGTTGCCGAAGGACTGCACGTGGCGCAGCCCGGCGATTTTCGAACCATGCTGGCCAGTGAATCCGGTAAACCCAGCTACATGGCGCTCACGGTCCGCACGAAATCTCCGAACGACGTTCCGAAAGTCGAGGACGCCATCAAGAAAATGGGTTACAGCGCATTTTCTCTGATGGATGCGGCGCGCAGTCTCCGCCTGGTCTTCGCGGTGTTCGATCTATTTCTCGGACTCTTCGGCAGCCTCGCGCTGACCGTCGCTTCGCTCGGTATCATCAATACGCTGGTCATGGCCATTCTCGAGCGCCGCCGCGAAATCGGCATTCTCAAGGCCCTCGGCGCTTCGGATAAGGACGTGAAGAGTTTGTTCTTCGCGGAAGCGGCCGCCATGGGCTTCTTCGGCGGCATTCTGGGAGTCACGTTCGGCTGGCTGATCGGACAGGCGCTCACGCTTGGCGCCTCACTGTACTTGCGCAGCCGCGATCTGCCGGGCGTCAGCGTCTCGCATGTGCCCTGGTGGCTCGGCTTGAGCGCCGTCGCTTTCGCCGTTGTGGTCAGCCTGGCCGCGGGACTTTATCCCGCCGCGCGCGCCGCAAAGCTCAATCCCGTCGAAGCGCTGCGCTATGAATAATTCCGCGCCCCCGCTAGACTTTGGAGCGGAACCTTGCTAACGCGGAGAAACGTTCATGCCCCTCGCTCAACTCGGAGACACGCAACTCAACTACGAATTCGAAGGCCCCGCCGGTGCTCCCGTTCTCCTTTTCTCGAATTCGCTCGGCGCCAATCTCTCGATGTGGAACCAGCAAGCCGCCGCGTTTAACGCGCATTTCCGCGTTCTCCGATACGACACCCGGGGTCACGGCCAATCCGGCGTCACTCCCGGCCCTTACAGCATTGAGCAACTCGCGCGCGATGCCCTCAATCTGCTCGACCTCCTGCAAATCGCCAGCGTCGATTTCTGCGGACTCTCGATGGGTGGACAAACCGGAATGTGGCTGGGGCTCAACGCGCCCGAGCGCATCCGCAAACTCGTGCTCTGCAACACCGGACCCAAAATCGGCACCATGGAAACCTGGGGCGCGCGCATGGAGGCCGTTCGCAAGGGGGGGATGGCCGCCGTTTCCGAAGCGATTCTCGAGCGCTGGTTCACTCAGGACTTCCGCGAGCGCGAGCCTGCTTTGATCGCCGGCATAAAACGCGGCATCGAATCCACAAACGTCAATGGTTATCTCGCGAATTGCATCGCTGTGCGAGACTACGATGCTCGCGAAACCGTCTCCGCCATTCGGGTCCCTGCCCTGGTCATTTCCGGCGAGTGGGATACTTCGACTCCGCCCGAAAGCGGCCGCTTTATAGCGGAAAAAATCCCCGGCGCCAAATACGTTGAACTCAACGCGGCACACCTTTCCAACATCGAAGCGGCCTCCCGCTTCAATCAGGAACTCGGCGCATTTCTCGCGGCGTGAACTAACGGGCAGGCGTTTGCGGAAGGGTCGCGGCGGGAACGGCGGAAGCAGCGGCGGGTTCCGCGCCGGAAAGGGTTTGCCAGCCGCGACGCGAGAGGCTCCAGTAGATGGCGTAGCCGGAAAACACGGAACCAAGGATGAGCAAAACGCCGGAAATCCATTCCTGAAGGACGAGTTCGCCGATTCCGAACATCGAGCAATACACAAGGGCGCAACCCATCACCCAATCGAAAGTGTTGGCGGCAAGATCGCGAACCGGCCGGATCTCCGGCGCGAGCGCGGCGATCCGGCGCCAGCCGTGCGCGGTCGGATGCACGCGCCGGTAGAAAGCGAGCAGGTGCGCCTCCGGCTCGGGCGGCGTAAGCATTGTCACAATCAGCCACACGACGGTGGTGACGCCGGCGGTAATCATGGCCGATTTTGCGAACACTACGGAACTGTTGCCGGCGAAGTGAACGCGAGAGAGAGAAACGGAAACCACGAATGCCGCAACCATCGATGAAATTTCGCTCCATGCATTGATGCGGGACCAATACCAGCGCAGCAGCAATACGCCGCCGGTGCCCGCGCCCATGCCGAGGAGCAATTCCCATGCGGCTTGAATCGAGGAGATATGCGCGGCCGTGTAGCCGCTCAGAATGACGAGCAAGACGATGAACACCTTGCTGACGAAGACGTAGTGCTTTTCGGTTCCGTTCCGCACGAGAAAGCGGCGATAAAAATCGTTGATGAGATAGGACGTGCCCCAGTTGAGCTGCGTGCCAACGGTGGACATGAACGCGGCAAGAAACGCCGCGATCATCACGCCGCGCAGCGCCGGAGGCAGAAAATCGCGCATGACCATGACGTAACCCTTTTCCGGTTCGGCGGCGAAGGCTGCGCTGGGATGCAAACCTCCGTTCGCCGAGTACACGGCCACCGCGACGAGTCCGGTCACGATCCACGGCCACGACCGCATCGAGTAGTGGGCGATGTTGAACCAGAGCGTCGCCCCTAGCGAATTCTTTTCGTCCTTGGCGCTAAACATGCGCTGGGCGACGTAGCCGCCGCCGCCCGGCTCCGAGCCGGGATACCAACTGGCCCACCATTGCACGGCAAGATACAACACAAACGTCAGCACCGGCAGAGTCCAGAGCGCATCGCTGGTCCAGCCGAGGTGAAAGGAGGGAAAGAAGGAGAGTACCGAACCAGTGGTTTGCCCCGTGGCGCGCGTCGCGGCGTCAACCTGCGAGAGATGAATCTTCAGGAGGGCCATGCCGCCGATCTTATCCACGGCGACCCACGCCAGGACGACGATCATGGCCATTTTCAGCGCAAACTGAAACAGATCCGTGACGAGAACACCCCAAAGGCCGCCGATGAAGGTATACAGCCCGGTGAACGGAACGAGGATGAGCACGCAAATCAACAGAGCGGTATGCGAGGGATCTCCGAGCGTGTAGCGAAAAATCGTGTGCCCACCCGCGCCGATTTCGAGCACGCGGCCCCGGGCAATCGCGTCGCCGAGCAGCACGGTGATGATGCTGATCATGGCCTTGATGACCCAGCCGAGGATCAGGCAGTTCATCAGCGCGCCGAGATAGAGCGCGCGGAAGCCGCGAAGAAAGGCGGCGGGTTTGCCGGCGTAGCGAAGTTCTACAAATTCGACGTCGGTGATGATACCGGAGCGGCGCCAGTAGCGCGCGAAGAAGAAAACCGTCATCATTCCGGAAAGGCACAGCGACCACCAAAGCCAGTTGCCCGCGATGCCGTTCTTCGCGACGAGGCCGGCAACAAGAAGCGGGGTATCCGCCGCGAACGTGGTGGCAACCATGGACGTGCCGGCAAGCCACCAGGAAACGTTGCGGCCGGAAACGAAAAATTCTTCGGTGCTACCGGAAGAGCGGCGACGATAATAGAGGCTGATGAGCAGGTTGAGAAGCAGGTAGGCCGCGATGACGATCCAGTCGATGGCGGTAAGGGCCACAGCAAAGCCTCCAAGCCGGGACGGCGGCGAGGCGTTCCGCCGAACCCAGACAGGCGGCTACCATACCGCAGTCAGGCCGGCCCCGCCACGGGGAAAATAGCTATATAGCACCAGCAGGGCCTTGTCAATTGGGAACTCCTATTTTATAAATCTCGTGTTCATTGCAATCTATAGCACAGGCGGAAAAACGGAAAGGCCGCGGCCGATGCCGAGAGAGGGTTCCGTAAGACGCGGCCCGGGCGGTAGGATGAGACGAGCCGAGGACAAGGGACAATGCCTGTGAAAAGCAGGGCCAGTCTTCCTGCGTATCAGCGGATCCAAGGCGCGATACGGAAACGCATTGACGCGGGACATCTGCGAGCGGGAGACGTGGTGGCCTCCGAACGCGACCTCGCGAAATTGCACCAGGTAAGTCTGATGACGGCGCGGCATGCCTTAGCCTCGCTTGAACGCGAAGGAATCGTGGAGAGGCGGCGCGGTATCGGCACCTTTGTCGCGGCGCCGAAAATCCATTTCAACAAGCTGATGAGCTACACGGAGCAGATGGCCAGCCGCAGCTTGCAGGCCGGCGCAAAAGTACTCTTCGCCAAAATCATGAACAACGAGCAGGAAGCGGCGGCCCGCCTTTCGCTCGCGCCGACCAGCAGCGTGATCAAGCTCGAGCGGCTGCGCCATGCCGCGGGCGAACCTTTTGCGATCGAGACCTGCTATCTTTCCGCAGCCGAATTTCCGGATTTGCTCTCGAAACCGCTCGGGCGTGAATCGCTCTTCGGAACACTCGAACGCGATTACAAAACGGAAATCGGATATGCCGACGAGGAAGTGGATGCGACGTCAGCGGACCAGCGCACCGCGCAATTGCTGAACATCCCGAAACGCGACCCGCTGTTGCGCATCCGGCAGGTTATCTACTCTTCGAGGGGCAAGGCGATTCTGTACGTGCTTGGGTTGTATCGCTCGGACCGGCACAACCTGGTGATTCGCCGCTTCCGCTGAAGCAACGAACGAGGAGCGCCTTTTGCTGCGTCTTGAAAAAAAACGCTCGAGCCTGCGAACTGCGAGGACAAAGGAATGCTGGCGGTATTGAAACGCAACGCCGAAGACGTGAGCCTGCACACAGCGAAACTGATTGCCGGCGCGATTCGGCGCAAGCCCGCGCTGCGGCTCGGCATGGCCACGGGCAACACCATGGTCGGTGTCTACCGCGAACTTGTCCAAATGCACCGCGAAGAGGGGCTGGATTTCTCGCGGGTGGTCACCTTTAATCTGGACGAATATCTCGGCGTAGACGCGAATCATCCGGGCAGCCTGCGGCATTTCATGGACGAGCATTTCTTCACGAAAGTCAACCTTGCGCCGGCAAATATCCACGCGCCGGACGGAACGATTCGCGGCGGCTATGAGGAATATTGCGCCGGGTACGAGAAGGCGATTCGAGAAGCGGGGGGAATCGACGTGCAGCTCCTGGGAATCGGGAGGAACGGCCACATCGGATTCAATGAGCCGACGTCAAGCTTGGGGTCGCGAACGCGGCTGAAAGTGCTCGGCGACGAAACCATCGCGGACAACTACAAACTCTTTGGGACGATCGGTGACGTTCCGAAATGCGCGATCACCGTGGGAATCGGAACGATTCTGGAATGCAAACGCATTTTGCTGCTGGCCACGGGTGACGCCAAAGCGGACGCAGTGATGAAGGCCATTGAAGGACCTGTGACGTCGGCGGTGCCGGCTTCGGCACTGCAACACCATCCGGACGTCACCTTCATTCTGGATGAAGGCGCCGCAGCAAGGCTAAGCCAGAAGGAATACTATCGCCGCGTGTTGGAAATGACGGAACGCCTGACGCCGGAACGGTTGTCGTAGCCGAGGTTTCCGGGCTTCCGCGACACCGCACGACGGCGATTCGTTCTCGCCTTGCCGCTGTTCAGGTCGCGCCGCTACCGGTTAAAGAAGGGCCGGCGGCGTGCGCGGCTTCGGAATGGCGTTTACGCTTTACCGGCGCGGCGTGTTCGCTCTCCCGGCCGCTCATCGAGGTGATAGCTGTCGCTGAAAGCGTCGACTTCGCGTTCCGCCTCTTCGCGAGCGATACCATAGCGCTCCTGCAATCTGCCAATCAGCTGATCGCGACGGCCCGCGACGGATTGCAAATCGTCGTCGGTTAGTTTGCCCCATTTCTCGCGCATTCTGCCGGACGCCTGCTTCCACTGACCCGCGATCTGGTCCCAATTCATTGCTCCTCCAAACGAAGAAGATCCCCTCCATGAAAGCGCGCAAATGCCGCCTAAGGAATAGGGGATATGGCCTAGCGAGAGTCCGCATGCGGTGTAGAAAAGCGGAGGACCCATGGGTTCCACCCGAATGCCATACGATCTTCGCCGGATGGAGCAGCCAGCACGCGAAACCTGAAAATAAAAATGGATGACGGACCTTGCGAATGTGCAAGGAACCAGGGGAGGTGACGATGCTGCGCTGGGCTCTCGGGTTCCTAATCGTGGCGATCATTGCGGCGATTCTGGGCTTTTGGGGACTGGCCGCCGCAGCGGCCGGTATCGCGAAGATCATTTTCTACTTGTTTCTGATCTTGTTTGTTCTCGCGCTGATTGGGTCGCTGCTGCACCGGCGGTCCTGAAAGAAACGTTGTTCCCACAGGCTGCCTTGGCGGGAGGTCGTGAGGATAATGACCTGACAAGGGCTCCGCCGCTCTTCAGTCGGCGCTCGAAGCTCTTCTCGGGCGCCTTTGTTTTTGTGCTGGCGCGAAAATCGGGCGGCGCTCGTGAAGAATGCGCTCCGAGGCCGCAACCATGACTTCCTCGTGAAACAAGCGTTGAAAAATGCCTTCGGAAAGCAAATTGCAGACGGAGAGCAGACTCATCCCCTGATGATGAGCCATCCAACTGCGGACAATTTCGAACGAGTGGTTGCCATTGCCCGCTAGGGCGCTGGAATCGCCGAAATCGGCGGCTTCGTAAAATCCGAAGGAGCCGAGCAAGCCGGCAGCTTCAAGCTGGACGAGATTGGAAACGGCGGCATAGGCGTCAGCGTGGAGGGCGAGGAAGGAAGAGTAAGGCGAAATGACGAGACGTCGGTCAAGTTCGGGGTTGATGGCGAGATCAGGCAAGCCAAATGCGCGATAGACGTAGTGATTCGAATCATTGCGCAAACTGCAGCCAGCTTCTGAGATTCCCCAAGGGATGCGCAGGCGCGCGAGCCGCGAGCGCTGGCAGTGAACGGCGCCGGCCATGCTGTTTTCCAGAAGAGTCTCCGGATAGGTCTTCAGCCATAGCGCGGGCATGAGGTACTCGAACATCGTGCCTGTCCACGAAAGCAGGACGTGGCGACCGCAAGCTTCCGTGTGGGATCGGCCGAGGCGAAACCAGGTGTCCTGCGGAATGTCTCCCTTGGCGATGGCAACGAAGATGGCACTGCGAGACTCGGAAGCCAGCAGGTCGTAGCAGCTCTTCTCAAGGCTGCCGGCCTCCACGTTGTATCCGATCGAGAGCATTCCGCGACGCGCGTCATAAAGGAACGCGAAGTCCATTTCGCGGACGAGCGCATCGCAAACGGATGCAAGCGAAAGCAGGCGGCTCTCGAGTTGGCGCGCCTGTTCACAAGCGGCGGTTAAGCGCCGGCGCAGCAATTCCTTTGCCGAGGCTTCCCCGGTCCAGAAGGAATATTCATCGAGCCTGCGCTCGATGCGGACAACAAAATCGGGCAATTGGCGCAGCGTGAGAGAAGCGGTGACACGAGAATCGAGTAGTTCGCCAAGCTGCGCGCGAAGGGAGGCAAACTCGGGCAATACCCACGGGGTCATGGTGCGAGAGAGCCAGAGAATATCCTGGAGATGCGAGCGCGCCTGCAGAAGCCACCAGCGCGCATCAGAGGAGGCGCTCCCGGCGGGGAGAAATTCGGATTCGCGGACGGCGGCTTCGAGCGGATCCTGAAATGCGGGAGCTGCTTGCGACCACGCGGAGGTGTTGCGGGGAAGTCTGGCGGCTTCGGCGCGAATGGCTTGGAGCGGCGCCAATTTTTCGGCGGGCCAGTCCAGGGCCTGGAGAGCATCAAGCGCGGCTCCGAGATGATCGCTGAAGCCAAGAAACGCTGATTCCGGGAAAATGGGGTGTGTGACGGCAGCGAGGCAGCCTTGCTTCAGGGTCCAAAGAGAGCACGCGAGATTGCCGCTATCAACCGTGGAGACGAATCTCTGACCCAATGGGAGGAGGGAACGCGTGTCGTACCAATTAAGGAAATGACCGTTGAAACGCGGCAGGCGGCGCGCGCTGTCGAGAATCCGCTCGGTGTTTTCGGCGAAGCGGTCGAGAGTGAGAAAGCCGAGGTCGAAGGCGGCGTACTGAGCATTGAGCTGGAGGCCGAGATTCGTGGGCGAGAGGGCGTGCGTGGCAGTGAAATTCTCCTCATAGAGATTGTCTGGAATGAGGAAGTTGTTTTCGGGTCCGGCAAGCTGATGAAAGTAGCGCCAAGTGCGGATGGCGGAAGCGCGGAGGAACTGCTCACCGGCGGGGGTGAGCGTGCTGCGCTCGGTGCGCAGCGGATGGTCAAGCCATCGCGCCGCGGGCTTCGAGAAAAGCCAGAGAAGAAGAACCGGAAGCGCGGCAGGGAACGCGTCGGGCCGGAACCCGGCGAGCACCGCACCGATGGCAATGGCCAGAATCGGCGTGCAATCCAGGTAGATGTCCACGGGCGTTTTGCGTTTGCGCTCCAACTCGGACTGCGCGGCGGTCTCCCATTCCAGCAAGTTGCGGCGCGTGATGGTAAGCCGGAAAACGGTGCGAAACACGGCGTCCAGCGTAACGAGCGTCTGATGAGCGAGAAAAGCGAGGAAGATCAGTACGTCAATCTGGCCGGAAACGAAGTCGTGCGTGATTTGGCGGAAGACGGTGCGAGGATCATCGGAATTCCGGGCGCGGGAGAACGAAAGCAGCAAGCGGACGTAGCTTGGAATCAGGAGAAGAGCGACAGTGGCGAAGGTCCAGTATGCGGCATAGGGCAAGTAAAACCAGGAAGCGAGGAGCAGGACGAAGGTAGCCGCCTCGATGACGCTGCGGCGAAGGTTATCAAGAATCTTCCAGCGGGACACGAAGTTCAGCGGATTTCTGACGGAATTGCCCTGGGAGTCGAGGACGCGCGGCAAGAGCCAGCGCATGATCTGCCAGTCGCCGCGAATCCAGCGATGCTTGCGGCGGCTGTGGGCGCTGAAGTGTGAGGGATAGTCATCGATGACTTCGATATCCGAGACGAGGCCGGCGCGGGCGTAAGCACCTTCGATGAGGTCGTGACTGAGGATGGCATTGGTGGGAAAGCGGCTGTGAAGCACCTCCCGGAAGACATCCACTTCGTAGATGCCTTTGCCGGTGAAGCTGCCCTCGCCGAAGAGATCCTGATACACATTTGAGACGGCTTGCGTGTAACTGTCGAGGCCGGTCTGGCCGGAATAGATGTAGGCAAGACGGGAGCGATTGGCGGACTGGACGCTAATGCCGACGCGCGGTTGGAGAATGCCGTAGCCTTCGACGACGGTGTTCGTGGAGTGATTGACGCGAGCTCGGTTGAGCGGATGAGCAAGCGTGGCAATGAGGCGCTTGGCCACGCCGGGCGGAAGCTGTGTATCGGAATCGAGCGTAATGACGAAGCGGACGCGCGGGACGACCGAAAGATCGCCCACCTTGACGGGAAAGCGGTCGTAGCTGCCGCGCAGAAAATCGTTGAAGTCGAGCAGCTTGCCGCGTTTGCGCTCCCAACCCATCCATTTGTTCTCGAGTTCATTGAAGACGCGATGGCGATGGAAATGAAAAAAGGGCGCCGTACGGCCTTCGGAATACTTGCGGTTGAGATCCTCGATGAGCGCGGAACAAAGAGAAACGTACTGGTCGCGCTCGTCGAAAGGCTGCGAGGAATCAGGCGGGTCGGTGAGGAGCGCGAAGAACAGATTAGGGTCACGGTTGCCGACATAGCGAATCTCGAGATTGCGGACCATGTCGCGGATTTGCGGCTCGCTGACAAGGAGAGTGGGTATCGCGACGATGGTGACGCAGTCTTCGGGAATGCCCGCGGTGAAATCGAGCCGGGGCAGCAGGCGCGGCGGCAACAAAAAGCTGACCACCTGGTTCACGACTTCCACAGCGGCTTCACTGGCCGGGAGAAGCAGGAGGAGCACGGCAGCGAGAAGGTAGGGGCCGAGGTGGACGCCGCTAAGCAGGAAAACAAGCGTGAGGAAAATCAGCAATTCGATACTGAGAAGATAAAACATCTCGGGCATGCCGAGAATGATGTCGCGTATGCGTTGCGCGCCGCGCGTGTGATATCCGATCTCGGCCCGCAGGGTGTCACGGCCGCGGTCGACGAGGTAATAACCGACATGGCTCCGGCGTTCGAGAGCGCGGGCATCGAGAGCAAGACTGCGCGCGGCGTCACGGGCCAGGTCCACGGCGCGGCGAGCGACAGAGAATTCATCGACGCTGGCCCCCGCGGCGAGTTCCTGCACCGCGGCGCGATACAGCTCGCAACTCTCGAAATCCATTTGCGAATAAACACGCGCGGGGTCCTCGCGAAGAATCGCTTCGGTAACGCTGAGAGTGAGGACCACATCCTTGAAAGAGAAAACCGACAGCTCTTCGAGGCACCGCAGCAGCAAGACCGGGCCAAGATCGCTAGCTTGTTTCGCGGAACCCGGGAGCAACTGAACCTGTGCCTCGGCGGGCAACGCAGTCGCCGGCAGTTGCGCGGCGATCTCTTCGAGCAGGACGAAGGTCATCATGGGCTTCAGGAGCCAGAGTTCCGCCATTTCAAGCGGCGTATTTTCCTGGATGCCTCCGACGAACTGGCGAAGAGCGGCGTCGGTGAACGAGAAACTCGAAGCAGAAAGGAACGCGCGAGCCACGGCGTAGGCCCGAGGGACGGCTTCGGCGCAATCCGGCGTGTGGACCTGTGGAATCGAAAGCTTCCAGCGCAGCGAGTCGCGCGATTCCTTCAGGGCAGTATCGAGCAACCGGCGCCGGCGAATCAGCGCGACCGCGGCGCCCGATGCCGCCAGTGGAGTGCGCGGCTGCTGCTCGAAGAAGTCCGCCAGCCGCGACGCGCTCGCCGCGATGCGCTGCTCGAGAAAAGACGAACGGAGAACGTGTCCGGCGGATTTCCAGGAAAGCGAAGCGGATCGCCCGGCGACCAAGAGTGCGTTCGCCGCGTGGTCCGGAGTTGCGATATCGGGAGCTGCCTGGGCGGCGGGAGCAGCCGGAAGACCGGAAAGCGCCCCGGCTGCGCCGTTCGCGCCGATTTGCGGCTGCGGATGCGAGACATCTCGCAGCCATCGCGATTCGTCCTGCGCCGCTCCCATGAAAGGTTCCGTCATTCATTCCGCCGCAAAAGGGGCTTAGCGATAGCTCGAGGCTTGCAACTCAAACATCTCCGCATAGCGGCCGCCGCGCGCAATCAACTGCGCATGGCGGCCCTCTTCGGCGATTTGCCCTTTCTCCAAAACGATGATGCGGTCCGCCATCTTCACCGTGGAGAAGCGGTGCGAAATGAGCAAAGCCATCCTGCCGGTGGTCAGTTCAGCGAAGCGCTGAAAGACTTCGTGCTCGGATTTGGCGTCGAGCGAAGCGGTCGGCTCGTCGAGAATCAGCAATTGCGCCTCACGCAGATAAGCACGGGCGAGCGCCACTTTCTGCCATTCGCCGCCGGAAAGGTCCACGCCCATCTCGAAGCGGCGGCCGAGCATCTGTCCGTACGTTTCCGGGAGCTTGGCGATAATATCGTGCGCAAGGCTTTTTCTGGCAGCCTGCTCGACGCGTTCACGATTGTTGCGCTCAGCGACCTGGCCCACGGCGATGTTTTCCTGGGCGGTCATGTCGTAACGCATGAAGTCCTGGAAAATGACGGCGATCTGGCTGCTGTAATCTTCGAGGTCGAATTCGCGGAGGTCCACACCATCAAGGAGGATCGAGCCTTCCACCGGATCGTATAGGCGAGTGATGAGCTTGACGATGGTGGTCTTCCCTTCCCCGTTTTCTCCGATCAGCGCGATGCGTTCAGCAGGCTCGATGCGGAGGTTGAGGTTGCGGAGCACGAGCCGCGAAGTGCCGGGATAGGCGAAAGAGACATTGCGAAATTCGATGCCGCTGCGGATAGGGCGCGGGACCATCAAGGCATTCGATTTTGAGCGGACGATCGGCCGCAGGGAGAAAAATTCGAGCAAGTCGGTTAGAAAGAGCGCCTGATCGGCAATTCCGGAAAATGTGGAAAAAACCATCTGAAGATTGGTGCTGGCGCCCGCAATCGCGCCAGCCAGAAACGTAAGGGTGCCGACGCTCATCCTGCCCGAGACGGTCTGAAAAATGATGTAGACGTAAGCGCCGTAGTAGCCGAGGGTCGTCACGACGGAAAGCAATGAAGTGCCGACGAGCCGCCTGCGCGCAAGCGAGACATTCTGGTGGTAGACCTGGTCGGAAAGATGCGTGAAGCGCTCTGTTAGGAAGCGGTTCAGGCCGAACAGTTTGAGTTCCTTAGCACTGTCCTTGCTGGTGCCGAGAAAGCGCAGGTAGTCCAGCTGGCGCTTCACCGGCGTCTGAAAGAAAGCCAGCGCATAGCCGAGAAAGGCGAAGTGGCTTTCGCCTATGAAAGCGGGAACTACGCACACGACCAGAAGCAGCAAAAGCCAGGGGGAGAAGAACAGAATGCTGGCCGCGAGAGTGGCCGTGGTAATGACCTGCTGCACCAGGCGGCCCATTTGCTGAATCATGACCAGCCGGTCAGTAGCCTGGACGCGTGCACGTTCGAGCTTGTCTTGGAAAGCTGGGTCCTCATAGTGAGAAATATCCAAGTTGGAGGCGTGCTGCATCACGCGGACGCTGATGTGGCGAATGAATTTATCGGCCAAGAGGGTGTCGCAGAAGTCCACCATACGCGTGAGCAAGCTGGAGCCGAGCGCCAGACCAAATTCCGCGCCGACCAGCCACCAAAAGCCAGGTCGCAACGCAACACCATGCGCCACATGGGACACAATCGCATCAATAATCAAGCGGGTGATGGCTAGGAGGCCCAGCGGAATGGCGGCGACGATGCATCGCAGCACAAGTCCCACGGTGACCACGACGGGGCCGGAGTCCCAGAAGATTCGCAGTATAGGAGGAACGTTGCGAAGCGCCTGGAGGCGCTTGCCCCAGGCATCCTGGAAATTCTGTCGGACTGGGTTGGCGGTCACGGCCACGAAAATACCCGGACGCTGGGCGTGTATTCTTTGGGATTCATGCGCCAAGCACGGAAATGGGGTAACGACCCGGTGCAAAGATTGAATCTAGTGTAAGTGAAGCACCCGCGGCGGCGCCACAACAATACAGAGTAGTCCCTAGGCACGCAAACGAGAGGCTAAACCAAAAGAAGAAGCAATCGCGAAAATAGCCGTGGACGCGAAACAAAACACGCGAGCCGAAAGCGCGAGCAGGTCCGCGGTTCCCGTTGCGAACAAGGCGACCGCAGTGGCAGCCAAAACGGTGACGATACTCTTGGTCTTCCATCCATTCATGCGTTGATCCCCAGTGAACTGCTGGGCTGGCAGACGAAGGAGGTATGGCAAGTCGAGTACCATTGCTTAGTAATTGAGCATAAGGCACTTAGCGCGAACTGCCGGCAAGCTTCCCACGAAAAATCGGCAGGAACCGCGTAAATCTTTCGCAGCCAAATGCTTACGTTTGCAATCGCTTCGTCCGCGAGCGAAAAGATGGGACAAAGTTAGGGTCAAAAAAAAGCCGAGACATTGAGCGCATCTCCCGCCCGATCGAGATTTGACGCGCAGGCTAAAACCGGATAACCGGTCCGAAAGTGACGCGCAAGTTGTGATGCGCTCCGTTCGAGAAATACATCTCATCGCCTACATCGAGGCGCAGCCCAATGGGACCGAGATGGCCCTCGACTCCGCCACCTGGGTAAAACGCCGCAGCGACGCTGTTGGACCTTAGATTGGAGATGTTACTGGTCAGCGTGCCAAACGTTACGGGTGCGGTGCTGGTTAGAAAGCCAATCGCACCCCCCTTGGCGGTGAGAAAGAAGCGGAAAGGTCCGTGGCCGGTGCGAATTGCAGGACCAACCAAACCTTGAACAATTCGCATATTCGAACGAGCAAAACCCACAGTCGTGGTGGGGCCCGGTATGGCACCGGGCGTGGTGAAAGTCTCGTCAAAGCTGCGACTGAAGTCGTAGGTACCTTCCGCCTCAAGCTTTAGGTAGCGGCTGCCCAGGCTGAGTCGCCCGCCCGCTCCCCAGAAATTGGTGCTCGTCTGATTCAGGCGAAGATAATCCGCGAATACACCGAACTCGCCGTGCTCCTGCGCGGACACAAAGGCGGCACACGCCAAGAATACAGTCAACCCGAAAGCTAACCTCTTCATTCAAGCCCTCTGATTCGAAAGTTGAGTTGCCGCGGCGCCAAATCGGACGTTTGGTGTCCAACGTGGCTCTTTTTCAGGGTAACGAGCGCGCAAAGGAGGAGACGATCAATCACACGCCCTAGATTTCCGGCAGATGACTGGTAGAACAGACTGGTTCGCTTCAGGAGGAGCCAGTTTACTTCGAGGCAAAGGACTCCTCCCCGCAAGGACGGCTGGAAACGGGAAAGTCTTCGGTACACGCAGGCGCGTATGCCAATACATCATCCATTGTATTGGCGAAGAGATGGCCCGCGATTTATACCAAACGAAAGAGAGGCCGCTGTGCTTGGGTTGCCGGGCGCGCGTGTTCGTGCAACTTCACAGCCTTTCTTGAAGCCGGTTCCCAGAGAAAAGGAGACTCTGTGAAAACCCAGAAGCATGTGGCCCATACGGAGGGTACGCTCATCGCAAAAGCACGAGCCGGGAACGGAGAGGCGTTTTCCGAGTTGGTGCGGATGCACTCCCAACAGGTCTACGGCGTATCCCTGCGCATGCTAAAAAACCACGAAGACGCGGAAGACAACCTGCAGAACGTCTTCTGCAAGGCCTACGACAATATCGGCCAATTTGAAGGCAATTCGCGCTTCTCCACTTGGCTGGTGCGCATCGCGATCAATGAGGCGCTCATGAAACTTCGGAAGCAGCATTCCGAACGGGCCACCGGACATACGGACTTCATCCGTTCCGATGGCGAAGACAATGGCGTAATGCTGGAAGTGGAAGATGCGCGCCCAAACCCCGAACGGCAATACATCACAAAAGAACTGGCCATGAAGGCGTTTCGCGGCTTGCATCCATCGCTCCGCGACACATTCATCCTGCACAAGGCGGAAGGCTGGACCAACCGCGAACTGGCCGGAGCGATGGGAATCACCGTCGAAACGGTGAAGTCGCGCATTTTTCGCGCGCGAATCCGCATGCGCCAGCAACTGACGGCACTCTCAAAGAACCGTTCGGTGGCCTACCAAAGTTGAATTCCCGGCGCCAAACATGCGCGAATACCAGCATGGAATCTCGCCGGAAAAATTTGCATAAGCCCGAAGTTGATCAACTGCCCGCCTTCGCGGAGCGCGCCTTGGGACGCGGCTCCTCCTCTTCCTCGCCGGTCTCGGCGTAGGCTTCGTGAGCCTGCGTGTTGATGTCCTCGGCAAGCTCTGTCAGCTTCTGGTCGGTAAGCTTCTCTTCGTCCAGGGTTTTCTCGAGTAGCGAACTGGCCTCGGTTTCGCCCAGGATTTCCGCCCAGGCATGAACGCATCCATACGCCGCTATCTCGTAATGTTCGACGCGTTGCGCGGCGGAAATAATGGCGGCGTCCATCACGGACTCCTCGTAGTCCTCATGAAGGATCTCCTCGCCTTCATCGAGAATCCCGATCATGCCCACGCATTTTTTCCCGCTGGGCTTTTCTCCGAGAGACGTAAATATTTGCTTGAGGCGGTCAACGTGACCTCTGGTCTGCTCAAGATGCTCCTCGATAGCGTCCCGCAGTTCTTCCGAATCCGCATTCTTGGCCATCTTCGGCAGCGCCTTGGTCAGGCGATTTTCCGCGTCATAGAGATCCTTTAACTGATTGATGTACAGGTCGCGGAGAGTGTTGTTTTCCATAATGCATCTCCTAAGAATTTGGATGTAGTAGCTGCCCACGTGAGGGTACTGGCCGGCCCCGCGAGGCGCTATCAGGGCAACTCCTTAGGAGCCTCCCCGAAAACGAGCAGGGGCAAGCACCAAGGATTGGGCTCGGAACAGAGTCGCCGGAACTTAGGCGGAACGGGAGGAAGCAGCAGAGGATGAGACCGCGGCGCTCTCGGAGGAGGGCTCCTGCGCCTGCGGTTCGCAGGAAAGCGTTGCGCGAATCGCCGTACCGCCGCTATGCGATTCGACCAGAAGCGAACCACCAAGGTCGGAGATGCGCTCGCTCATTCCAGCCAGGCCAATGCCGGCGGCCCGTCCGGCCTTCATGCGCGAGAGCACGGCGGGCGGTATGCCTTGCCCATTGTCCCGCACGACCAGCATGACGCGTCCGTTCTGGCACGAGAGATGAACATCCACGCGCGTGGCCTTCGTGTGCCGGTAAACGTTCGTTAACGACTCCTGCAAAACGCGGAAAAGCGCAAGTTCGGATTCTTTGGGCAAGCGTTCGGTGATCTCCTCAAACGCAAGTTGTACCGGGATGCCGCTGCGCTTCGAGAACTGCTCGACATACCAGCTAGCGGCGGACTGTAGTCCCAGCTCGTCGAGGAGGGGAGGGTGGAGCAAGTGCGAAATCGTGCGGACCTCCGCGATGGCCCGGTCAGCGAGTTCGATGGTGTCCGCAAAGGCGGCGACATCCTGACGCTTCCTGCCGGAAGCCATTTGGCTGAGATTCATCTTGAGGGCGGCCAGATACTGTCCGACGCTATCGTGCAGTTCACGGGCAATCTTGCGGCGCTCTACGTCTTGCAGCTCGAGGATACGCGCGCTCAGGGCCCGGAACGATTCCGCGTTTTCGCGCTGCGCGCTCTCGAGTTCGCGCGACTTCCTTATCTCCGCGTGCTGCAAGCGGAAGTTGTTCAGGAGCAGCAGCAGCGCGGCGGCGAATGCCAGCCCGAAGATGACGATATTACGATGGTACAACTGGTCCCATGCGGCAAGCCGCCTCTGAAGCAGAGTGTCCTCCTGAGTGCGGATCTCAGCAAGCGCTGCGTGAATGCGATCGCGATCGTTGCCCGCGTCTTCCAGAATGGCCCGGCGTTCGGGCGAGTCTGGCAAGCCGCAGGATTGGGGACGCACGCAGCTTTCCAGGGCGGCAAAATAGTTGCGCAACAATGTTTCCATCGCGCGAATGCGCTCCTGCTGACGGGGCTGATCCGCCATCAACTGCTGCAACTCCGCGCTCACTTCGAGAGCGCGCGCCGTGTGCGTCCGAACGGCTTTCGCATCGCTTGGCACTTGCAGCTCAAGATAGGCGAAAGCGTTCGAACGCGCTTGCCCCAGTTCGATCTCGAGCTCACTGAGCTTATCGTGAATGGTGTAGGAGTGAATGACCCAATTGCGCGTGTCCGCCGCGCGATATTCCGTGCGGTACGCGAAGGTCCCAATGGCAAGAATGGCCAGAAACCCAAAGACGAGCGATGCAAGCCGCAGCGAAGGCCGAGACAAAAAAGCCTTCCAGCTCGATAGGGTTGGGCGATGGACGGTCACAATCCTCTTCCATACCGGGCGTCTTAATTCACCCGGCTCACTTCCGCTCGACTCGGGGACAACCTCAGTTTAGCGCGCCGGGAGGCCCGCGCGCGCAAACTCCTGCAACCCTGCGCCAGAATCCTCGCCTTCAAAGCGGCTGACTGTCTTCGGTCTCGCACCGAAAAACGCGTCGAAGAGCGTGCGCTCCGCATCGAGCCAATCGTCCAAATCGTGTCCGTGCCGGCCGCCCCGCTCAAGGAAGAGCGCATAGGCCCGGCGAGCGACTTTCTGGCGAGTGGGTAACGCTGCTGATTGATTCTGATCGCTGGAAATTCGCGGCGCCACGGCAATCTGCTGCAAAACTAAACTCCGAACAAACTCCCGTTCTTCTTTGATGCGCCTAAAGGCGAAATCGGAACTCGGCTACTGGCCGAATCCGGACCCGTGATCGGACCTTGCAGCAGGCCCCGTTCCATTGCTGCCCTGCAAGATGCGCTTGACCATGTTGCTGTCGAATCGCGGACTGACGTAAGTGCCGCCCGCAAGAACCTCTTTCAGTGCGCGCACCAGCTCCTGTTCGGCGTCCGATTTCAGCAAATAGCCGTTCACGCCCGCGCGAAATGCGGCTGTCGCGAGTTCCGAGGATTCATGCAAGGTCAGCAGGAGAATCTTCATCGAGGGATGGCGCTGGCGAATCTGCCGGGCCGCCTCAACCCCATTGAGTCCCGGCATGGACACATCCATGATCACCACTTCGGGACGCACTTCTTCCGCCAGGCGGATGGCTTCGTTTCCGTTGTCCGCTTCGCCGCTGAATTCCCACTCGGGAACCGATTGCAAGATATTCTGCACGCCCCGGCGAATGAAGGCATGGTCATCCACAATCAGGACCTTGGGCATGGGCCTCCGTCTCCAGAGGAGGCCGCCCAAGCCTGGGAACGTTCTATCCGAGCGAACGAAACAATGCCGGGCGCGAACATGGGACTACCGAGACCGCGGCGCGGTCTCCTAAGCCTCGATAATCTGATTTTTCACTGCATATCGGACGAGCTCACTGACCGAATGCAATTCCAATTTGCGCATGATGTTCGCGCG
>Ga0209062_1003143_pt1 | contig 19807 bp, 17 predicted proteins | sample Coa_R2_2_FD_187158 | JGI IMG/M metagenome (GOLD analysis project Ga0209062, IMG submission 187158) | Surface soil microbial communities from Centralia Pennsylvania, which are recovering from an underground coalmine fire - Coalmine... | ecosystem: Environmental > Terrestrial > Soil > Unclassified...
GGTCGTTACGTCCATACCCTACTCTATGCGATGGTCCACGGTGTGGGTAACGACAAGGGGGATAAATCCCGGGGTTTCCGCGGTCCTGCGCGGCGCGGTGCCCACTCCTAGTGACTTCGGGCACATGCAGCCGCCGCATCTTGGCCTGTGGGCACTGTGATGCACGGGCAATCGGACGCGCCGCGCTTTCTCGTGGACGAGAATGCTGCGCGCCTGGTGCGCTGGCTGCGCTTGCTGGGCTACGATACGGTGCGCGTGCCCGGCGCGGACGATGCCGACCTCGTGGCGCTGGCAGGCCGAGAGCATCGAGTGTTGCTGACGCGCGATCGCGGTATCCTGGTGCGCCGTCCCATCGCCCTTGGCGAGGTGCGGGCGCTGCACCTCGATTCAGACGACCCCTGGCAGCAGCTTGCGCAAGTCGTGCGCGCGTGCCACCTGGACCCGCAAAGCACCTTGTTCACGCGTTGTGTTGCCTGCAACGGCGTGCTGGAGCCAGCAACGGTGGAGGAGGCGCGCCCTCACGTTCCGCCCTTCGTGGCGGCGACGCAGCGGCAGTTTACGCGCTGTCCCGGCTGCGGCCGCTACTACTGGCGCGGCACCCACTGGCGCCGCGTGACCGACCGCCTGGCCGGGCTCTCCGATTACGCGGCCGATTCTTGATGCACAGGGGCGACGTCTCGCAATGGCAGAGGGCGAGATCGGCGACTGTAGCCGTCGCCCGCAACCGGGTACCCGAGGGTCACGCCGACTGAAGGCGGACAATGACGCGTCGCAAGGCACTTCAGTGCCCATCCCCTGCCATCCGGGGTCCCCTTTGGGGAGGCAGTGTCAGGCATCATGCCCGGAGCCGCCGGGTCCCTACGGCTAGTCCAGAGGGAGGACCCAGGAGGGCTGCGCCGGGAACAGAGCACGGAGCAGCGGGACAGCCATCCCGTCGGCCCACACGTCGGGGAAGACGTCACGCAGTTCGTCGAGGCCGCGGTAGCCGAACAGGAGCTGCAGGAACACGCCCGGCGGGAAGCCGGCATCGGCCTTGTCCCAGGCTCCGCTCTGCCAATCCGCGACCGTCTCCAGGTGGCCGTCCCGGAAGACCAGGCGCAGGCCGCCGCGGTAGAAGTCGAGTTTGACCTCGCCGGAGTGGCCGGCCACGGCCGAGGCGTGCAAACGGCGCTCCAGCACGGGCGCGATGCGCCCCACGAGTGCGGGCAGGTCGGGGACGCGCACGTACCAGGGGTAGGGGTGCCGTGGCTCGGGCGGCAACATGTCGCCCAGCGCCTCGTAGACCGCGTGCGTCCGGCCCAGGCTGAAGAGCAGGGGGCCGGCCGGCTCGCTCTCGGGATGGCGGGGGTCTGCGGCCATGGTCTCGCGCAGCGCGCGCAGGACCGACGGTAGGGTGGCGGCCAGCGAGACGCCTTCCGCGACGCCGATGGCGCCCACGTTCAGCCCCTCACGCCACACCCGCCGCACCGTCGCCACGTAGCCGCACGGGCGCTGCGCACCATCCACGATGATGTAGATGCGCCAGCTTTCCGGTGTGTCCTGCTGTGCGCCCACGAGCAACCAATGCCAGTAGCGCTCGTCGACCTTCGTCGAGGTGAGGGCGTAGGCGCGGCCGCGGTCGTAGAGTTCCATCAGCATCGGGATGTCGTCGGGCGTGGCGTCGCGCAGGTGGAACGGCTCGTCCTCGCCTTCCTTCAGGTGCGGGATCGCGCTCCAGGGGATAGGGCGATTTCCCTCGAAGTCGAGCGCGTACTCGTAGCCGAATTGGCGATAGTAGTAGGGGATGCCGGTAATCCCCTGCGCCAGGTGGCCGAGCGCGGCACTGCGGGCATGGATCAACTCGAAAATGGCGCGGATGAGGCCGCGGCGGCGATAGTCTTCGTGCGTGCCCACGGATTCGGGGCGTCCTACGGGGAGGTCGATGCCGCCGTAGGTCCACGTCTGCGAGAGCAGGCAGGTCAGGGCAACCAGCGTGCCGTTACGCGTGTCCTCGACCACGGCGAAATCGGTCGGCCCAATCAAGGGATGGCGCCCGCTTATCAGGTCACGCGTCCAGTCGGCCGAGGACGTGTCGGGTGGATCGTCCGGCCCGTCGCGGAACACCTGCGCGGCGAGTTGGGCGAGGCCTTCGCAGTCCTCGGCCGTCGACCAACGCAGGACCAGGCCGTCGCCCAGCTCACGGCGGTAGCCAGTGTCGGCCATAGTCTGGGAAGAAGTCATGAAGCCAGCCTAGCGGTCGTGATGCAGTCTGATGAAATCAAGTGTACTCCAGTTGACGTCGTTGCGGCACGCGACCAATACGTCCCGTTGATTGACAGGCGCCCTTTCAACCTTGTATTATTGCGGCCAATGAGCCTCTTGCCTCTGAGTGCCGTAGATTAAAGAGGACGAATGCGAGGAGCTTGAGCCGACCCATGACTGACATGCCGCAACAAGGTGCGGTCAAGGTTACCTGGGATGAGGAACCACCGCTAGCAACGTATGCCACGGTGGTTGGGGTCCAGGTTAGCGACCGAGACGTTACACTTGTGTTCGCTCAGGCTATCCCTGCGACGGAGCCCGCGGGGCCACAGCCGACTGAGGTCAAAGCCAGGTTGGTGGCGCGCGTCGTACTCGCACCAAAGACGGCCCAGGAGCTACTCACCATCCTGGCGAGCACTATCCTTCCGCAAGAGATTGAGCGCGCAGCCCGGCAGGAGGAGGATGCGCAATGATTGTGATCGCGGAGCAAGAAGTTCCCTTGGCAGCGAAATGGCCCGAGCCCCCACGCCGACCCCGCGTGGCGATAAGTGCGGGGCCTGCCATTGTGGAAGATAGCATCGCCATGTATGGGGATGCCTCGCTTGGCGCGCAGCCCTCTTTTGTCGAGGCGAAGGCTGAGGGGGGAAATGACCCGCAAATCGTGCGCAGGCTCCTTCAGGTCCTGCCCCTCCTTCCAAGTGAATTGGCCAGTCTACACATCTGGCGCAGCTACGCATGGGCGAAACCGTTGGACGAAGCGGAGCGGGCAGAGATGCGGCGAGAGCTTCTGATTGCAGCGAGACAGGCACTGCAGCAAGGTGACTGGACCGGCTTTGACGACGCTCTCCACCGGTGGCAACGCACTGCATTCTATTTGCAAAGTGAGGACGTAGTCGCTGAATTGCTGGCTCCTCGGGATTGCTCTCAGGAAGTTGAGTTAAGACGCCCTTAACTCGCCCATGAGCGACAGAGATGCTGCCAAGGAACACGCGGGGAGAAAGCCCTATATTGATCGGCCGCCAGGGCCGCGCCCTCCCGACGCGCCACGCCCGTTTCCCTATCGAGTCCGTGCAAACAATCGGAGTGTCGAACGAGACTGGGATTCAATGGCGCGTACACATGCGACGAACCTACGGAAGTGTTTTGACCATCTAGCGACGAACCCCACAGGACGTCCAATCGATACTGGAAGAGTTACAGCCCTCGGTGGCCGGCTCGCTGGACTTTACGAATATGAAGTGGCCGGTGCTGCCCGCGTTGTATACAAGGTAGATGAGGCCGAGAAAATCGTCATCGTCGTCTTGGCCACGCTGGGTCATCCAAAGATGACGGAGTAAATTATGCGATCAACGTCTGGTAGAAGAGGAGAGCAGGAGACCATGAGGCTGAAAGACAAAGTCTGCATCATCACCGGCGCCGGGAGCGGCATGGGGCGTGTGGCCACGCGCATGTTCTGCGAGCAGGGCGCCCTGGTGGTGGCCGCCGACGTCAACGAGGGCCCCGGCGAGGAGACCGTGGCCATGGCCCGTGCGGTCGGCGCCGGCGATGCGATCTTCGTGCGCGCGAACGTGGCCCAGGAGCGCGACTGCGAGAACCTGGTCGACCACGCCGTCCGGCGCTTCGGCAAACTCGACGTGCTGTACAACAATGCCGGCATCATGCCCGAGGCCGACCACTCCGTCGTCGACACGCCCGTCGAGGCGTGGGACATGGTGCAGGACGTCAATACCAAGGGCATCTTCCTGTGCTGTAAGTATGGCATCCCGGCCATGGTCGAGGCCGGCGGCGGCTCCGTCATCAACATCGCCTCGTTTGTGGCCCTGGTCGGCTGCACGGTGCCGCAGGACTCGTACACCGCGTCCAAGGGCGCGGTCATCTCCCTGACCAAGTCGCTGGCCGTGCAGTTCGGGCCGAAGGGCGTGCGCAGCAACGCCATCTGCCCCGGCCCCATCGAAACGCCGTTGCTCACCGAGTGGCTGCTCGCCGATCCGGCGGCCAAAGCGCTGCGCCTGAACCGCATCCCCATGAATCGCTTCGGGAAGGCAGAAGACATCGTCTACATGGCCATCTACCTGGCCTCCGACGAGTCCACCTGGACCAACGGCGCCGTCCTGGTGGTGGACGGCGGCATCACCTCTAACTACTTCTAAAGCAGTACCGGGGTGGAATCCACGGGGCATCTCGGCTCGACCCTGCTGGCTTTACCCTGGCTTGAGTGTAGGCGGCCCGCAGGGCGGTGGGCGGCTACATCCAGTTGTGTCTAGACTGATAATAGTAAGGCCACGTGGCACGGCCGCGAGGCAGACGCTCCGGGAGGGAACATGCTGAAACATGATGATAATGACCGCGACGGCGCGCTGATGCGCCGCCTGAAGGATTTGCCCGGCGGCAGCGGTAGCCGCACCGGTCGCTTCGGCTTCGCCACCGGCGGGCCGGAGACGAGGAAGCGCCCGATGCTGGTGCTGGCCCGGATTGCCTCCAGCTCGACGCTGAAGGCCGATCTCGCGGCGCTGATCGAGGCCGGCGTGGATGCCGTCGAGATCGAGGCGTCCGGCCAGATGAGTAGCCTTTCCACGGCCCTGGCCGACGTCAAGGTGCCGTGCGGCCTGCGGCTCGGTCCGGGCGCCACGGGCACCGTGGCCACGGCCGGGCTCGACTGGATTACCGTCGGCCTCGACACGGCGGCGCGCTATCTGGGACTGCCGGATGTCACGCGCGTGGTCGAGGTGCCGCCCGATCTGCCTCCGGGGCGCATCGGCGGCCTTGGGGCGCTGAAGGCCGAGATCATCGCCGTGGCCGCGCCGCGAACGGCGGAGAGTCTGAGCGTCGATACCCTGTTGGTGGTGGATGCCATAGAGGCGGCGACGCGGCGTCCCGTGCTGGTTGATGCCTCGTTGGGGCTGGCGCCCGAGGACGTCAAGATCCTGCACGAGCAGGGCCTCGACGGCGTGATCGTGGGCGGGGCCGCCGAGCAGGTGCGGGCCTACGTCTCCGCCGTCGAGGCCCTGTAGAGCTAGCTCTGCAGGCCTACCCACACCTCGCCGTCGGCGAAGAACTCTTTCTTCCAGATCGGCACCGTGGCTTTCAGCGTGTCGATGGCGTACTCGCAGGCGTCGAAGGCCTCGCCGCGGTGCGGCGAGGCCACGGCAATCACCACGCTGGCCTCGCCGATCTCGACCCGACCGATGCGATGGACCATGGCCACGTGCTCGATGCCCCAGCGCCGCTTGATCTCCGCGCCGATGGCCCGCATCTGCGCCTCGGCCATCTCGGGGTAGGCCTCGTATTCCAGGAAGCGGACGCCGCGTCCGCCGTCGGAGTGGTCGCGCACCACGCCGTGGAAGGCGACCACCGCTCCGTCGTTGTCGTGCAGCACGGCCCGGTAGACTGCATCGGCGTCGATTGGCTCGGTCGTAATGACGTACATGGCTGCTGCGTTATCCTCCGCTCATCGGTGGCAGGAAGGCGACCTCGTCGCCGTCGTGTAATTCTGCATGGAATTCGGCATAGGAACCGTTGACGGCGAAACGGGTGATCGAGCGCATCGCGGCGACATCCGGCCGCCCTGCCGTCACCTTCTCCCATAGCCCGGCCACGGTTGTGCCCGGCTCGACCTCCACGCGCGCGTGCGAGCCCCCCAGGCGTTCGCGAAAGACGGCGAAGAAACGCGCGGTAACGGTCACTGCTTGCCCCGCAACTCTTCTACCAGGAGGATGATAGTCGTCCGGTGCAGACCGGTTCCCAAGATGCTCCCCCCCATATGGTGCGGCGGCCATGCAGTTGGCCGGTGACTATGCCGCGGCCGGAGCTGGGTGTCGCTTGCCATGATCGAGCCTCCTTCCCTTACTCTACCTTATCGAGGGAGCGGTTGCGCGGCGCCGATGATCCTTGCGATTGCGGGATAGTCTATGTCCCTACAGGCGCGTCGTATCTAGTACCGTGACCGTGCCAAGTGCTGGCGGCGGAGGATCTGCCGGGAGGGGGAACCAGGGCAGCGTGTGCTGCAGCCACCGCACCAGTCGCGGCCGGCCAGGACGGCGGGCTGGCACATCCGTCGTGATGCTGTTGACGATGAACACGCGGTGTGCCGCGGCATCCACGGACACGCCCATCGGGGTCTCTCGGAAGGATAGCGCCCGCACCACCCGGCCGCTGCGTCCATCGAGGACAAAGACACGACCAGGCGTGGCCACGTAGACGCGACCGGTCGTCTCGTCCACCGCCACGGCATCACTCGACAGCGAGTCCACCGCACTCGGGCCCGTAACCGGTCCCACCACCGCCCCATCACGGGTGGCGATCAGCCGCAAGTGGCCCTGGCCGCTGATCAAGGCGTGCCCGTCACGCTCATCGACCGCCAAGGGCTGGCCGCCGTTCATGATACGGCGGAGCGTCCGTCCGGTCCGTGCATCGAGTAGATACACGTCGCCGTCACTGGACACCAGCACGCGTTCCGCCCGCGCATCACTAAGGACGGCACCCACATATCGGCCTAGCCACACTGTATTCAGGAGGGCGCCGGTTCTGCTATCGAACATGCTCACGCTGCTCCGTCCGACAGAAGGATTCAGGGTGTCGATAAAGAGGTGCTGCAGCGGGACATCCACCGTCATTGCCAGGGGAGTTCCCGCGAGGTCCACCGTGCCGAGCAGACGCCCACTGTTGGCGTCGAGAAGGCTGACCGTGTCGGGGCCTTGGGAGGCGACGAAGACCCTGCCGGTCCGCTCGTCCACGGTTATCGCCGTGACCCCGGTGCCCAGATTCACCGTGTCGATAAGCGTGCCACTGCGGAGATCGAGGACGCTCACGAAGCTGGCCCCATTCCGGCACGGCTGCTCCGGACTCTGTAGGGATACCACGCACGCGTCGAGCGACAGCACCCGGCCGTGCGTCTCGTCCACGGCGATGGCCACCGGCCAGTGGCCGACCGTGTTCGTGGCCAGGGTCGCCCCGGTGCGGGCGTCGAGCATGCTTACCGTCTGGTCGGCGCTGCTGGCGACGAAGACGCGTCCGCTACGCGCGGCCACGGCCAGGGCGACCGGATCGCTCCCCACGGGCACCGTCCAATTATCCGGCGCGGAGGTTCCCCGGCTAAGAAGGAAGAGGCTGATTAGGAGCGAACCCAGCAGCACAATGGGAAAGAGGAATCTCCGCCCTGCCGGCGCTTCTCTTTCCACTACTCTCACCGCACCCTCCTTTGCTTCGGGCAACCGCTCACCGGCCCGATTGTCTGCGTCCCATTGTGTGGCACCCGGCCTCCGCGCACCACGGACACGGCCCGGACGGAGCGCGGACGGAGCCCGGACGCTATGGTATGCTCACCCCGTGAGGAGGCTGAGTGGGAACAGCGCGCTAAGGGGACGGCGATGGCAGAGGCGGATCGGGGAACGACGACGGCGGCGAGCGGGGCGACGTTTGGGGCCCTGGTGCGCCGCTATCGCCTCGCGGCGGCACTGTCTCAGGAAGCGCTGGCCGAGCGCGCCGGGCTGAGCGCGGATGCGATCAGCGTGATCGAGCGGGGCAAGCGCGGCCCGCCGCGACTGGAGACAGTGGGCTTGCTGGCCGTCGGCCTCGGCCTGCCCTCCGAGGCTCGCGCTGCTTTCATTGCCGCGTCGCGCGACACAAGCGGGTCCACCGCCCTCAGTCGCCCGCCAACCGACCGCCATGCCCCTCCTGCGCTCGAAGAGCCGCCCTTCGTGGGCCGCACAGTGGATCTGGCGCTGCTGGAGCGGCATCTTGCGGGCGAGGGACCGCCCGTCCTGCTCCTGGCCGGAGAGCCTGGTATAGGTAAGTCGCGTCTGCTGGGTGGGGCCATGACATGTGCGCTGCGTAACGGCTGGACCGTGTTGCACGGTGGCTGCCAGCGGCGGTCTGGCCAGGAACCCTATGCGCCCCTGCTCGGTTCGCTCAAGGGCTACGTGCGCCGGCAAGCCCCCACGCAGCTCCAGGCCGACTTGCACGGATGCGCCTGGCTGGTGCGCTTGCTGCCCGAGTTGGCCGATGGGCCGATTGAGTCGCTGCCCGCGTGGACGCTGCCGCTCGAGCAGGAGCGCCGCCTGATGTTCGAGGCGGTGCACCGCTTTCTGACCAATATTAGTGGGAGGGCCGGCACCCTGCTGGTCCTCGACGATCTGCAGTGGGCGGAACCCGATGCGCTCGAGTTGCTCGCCACGGTGGTGCGCGCGACCGCGGCGCCCGTGCGTGTGATCGGGGCCTACCGTGATACTGAGGTGCGGCCGCGGGACCCCTTGGCGGTGACGCTGGCCGATCTGGCGCACGCGGGGCTGGCCGCGCAGCACATGCTGGCGCCGCTCACGCCTCCGGACTGCGCGCGGTTGCTCGCGGCCCTGTTACCGGAGGGCCGCACAGCCCCGGACAGTACGGTCCAGGCAGCGCTGCGCGAACGCGTGCTGCGGCGGGCAGGCGGGGTGCCCTTCTTCATGGTGAGCTGTGTGCAGGAGTGGCGCGCCGGCCTTCTGGGGAGCGGGGCGGCGGATGCGGCGCCGTGGACGGTGGCGCAGAGCGTGCGCCAGCGCGTGGCGGCACTGCCCGATGGGGCGCGCGAGGTGCTGGACGCCGCGGCGTTGGCCGGCCGGGCGGTGCCTGCGGCGGTGCTCCTGGCCGTGGCGACGCAACCGCAGGACGAGGTGCTGGCCGCACTGGAGGCCGCCTGTCAGGCCCGGTTACTGGTCGATGAGGAGCAGGGCTACCGCTTCGCGCATGATGTCATTCGGGAAGTGCTCGAAGGCGACATCGGGTCGGCACGTAGGTTGCTCGTGCACGGGCGCATCGCACACGCACTGGAGCATGGAGACGTGCAGCAGGTTGACGTCGAGGTGCTGGCTTACCATTACAGCCGGAGCGGGGAGCACGACAAAGCCCTCCTGTACCTGGAGCAGGCCGGGGACCGCGCGCGTGACCGGTACGCCCACGAGACGGCGGCCGCCTATTACCGCGAGGTGGCGACGCGCCAGGACCGCCTGGGCCGGGCGCACGCCGCAGCCCGGATGCGCGAGCAAGCGGGGGTGATGCAGCTGACCGCGGGCCAGTACGAGCCGGCCCTGGCACTCTTGGAGCAGGTGGCGGTGGCCTACGACGCGGCGGACGACCTGGAGGGCCTGGGCCGGGCCGTCGCGTCCATCGGGAACCTACATTTGCTTGCTGGCACGCCGGCGCCGTTGCAGCGGCTCGAACAGACGCTGGCCCGCCTGGAGGTGCTTGGCGTGGGGCAAGGCGTCACCGTGCTCTGCGCGCGGTTGTCCGAAATCTACCACGATGTTGGGCGCTACGACGACCAGTTAGCCGCGGCGGAGCGGGCGGTTGCCGGTGCGCGCAGGCTGGGCGATGACCGATTGCTGGCCGATGCGCTGGGGGCACGCGCCTGGGCGCTCTGCTGCCGAGGCCGACCGGAGGACGCGCTCCCCGATCTGGAGGAGGCGAGGCGCCTGGCGGAAATTACCGGCCAACTCGATATCCTGTGCGGCGCTCTGCACACCGCCGGCTGGGTCTACGGGGACCGCGGAGAAGTGGAGCGCCCGCGCGCGTACAGCGACCGGGCCGTGGCGACGGCCGAACGGCTCGGCGACCCGGCCGTGCTCGTTCTGATGCTGGCCATCCGCAGCGTGCTGGCCTTTTTCCATGGCGACTGGAGGCAAGCGCGCGCCGACTGCGAGCGGGCGTTGGTCGCAAGCCGCGGGAGCGCCTCCCGGCTTCAGACGGCCCACAGGACAATGCGGCACCGCGGGCCGATGTCAGTGGATGACCTCACTCCCCCGACGTCCGCGGCGCCGCCCCGGTGTGCTGCCGAGTGGTTGGGGCGGCTGTACCTGGGGCAATTGTGTCTGGCGGAGGGGAACCTGCAGGAGGCGGCGCACCATCTGGAGGCGGCCCTGACCGCCGTCCCCGACGGCGATGTCCACGATGTCCTGCTCGTCCAGAGCCTGCTTGCGCACCTCGATCTCCTATCGGGGAGGCCCGTGGCGGCGCATGCCCGCCTGGCTCCGTTGGCCGCGCAGCCCGGTCCGCGGGAGGGGTGGGAGTGGCAGGTGACCCCGCTGCTGGTGCTTCTGGCGTGGGCGCATCTGGACCTGGATGAGGTGGCACAGGCTGCGACCGTCGCGGCCCAGGCCGTCGCCCAGGCCCGCGCCGGGCAACTCCCGCGCGCCCTGGTGGAGGCGCTGTGGATGCAGGCGCGGGTGGCGACCCGGCAGCAGTGCTGGGCACAGGTGCGTCGGGCCCTTGACGAGGGCGTGGCACTGGCGCGGCGCATGCGGTACCCCTACGGAGAGGCCCGCCTCCTGCACGTCTATGGCACGCTGCACGTTCAGCAAGCGGACCCCGACCGGGCGCGGAGGTGGCTCGAAGCCGCGCTGGTCATCTTTCGCCGCTTGGGGGCGTGCATCGACGCCGAGCGCGTGGAGCAAGACATGATTGCCCTTGGCGATATCGTAACAAGTTAGGTGCTCCGCCGCATCGCGGTTGACGCTTGCCTGAGCCTCGGGGTAAGCTAAGGCCATCCGTCTGCAGGGATGATGAGAAGCAACATGGCCTTCGGGGGACTCATGATATTGCTGCGGCGGTCCAAAGGCCTAGGCTCGCTGCAATCCGGCGACCTACTCGAGACAGGTCCGCGCCATGGCCGTTGACCTGCGGCCGGCGCTGGCACCGCGCTCGGTGGCTATTGTGGGCGCGTCGGAGCGCTCGTTCATCGCGCGCGTAGCGGTGGAGAATTGCCGGTCCCTGGGCTATGAGGGTGAGATCTACCCGATCCATCCGCGCAACGACCGCTTTCTGGATCTGCCCTGCTATCCCGAACTTGCCTCTCTGCCACTTGTGCCCGAGTGCACGCTGATCGCCCTGAACGCGGAGCGTGCCGTGGGTGCCGTGGAGGAGGCTTGCCGCCTCGGCGTGCGCGTGGTGATCCTGCCGGCCGGCGGTTTCGCCGAACAGGGACCGGACGGCGCCGAGCGACAGCGGCGCATTGTCGAGGCGGCCCGTGCCTCGGGCACCCTGATCGTCGGACCCAACTGCATGGGCGTGCTCTCGCCGCCCGACCGGTCCGCCGTCTATATCGGTACCATTGCGCGGCCGCTGCATCCCGCCGGCATCTCGGCCATCGCGCAGAGCGGTTCGGTGGTGGAGTTGCTCGTCAATACGCCGGATATCCACTATGCGCGCGTCTTCTCGGCCGGCAACGAGGCGTTGTTGACCGCATGCGACTACCTTGAGTATCTGCTCGACGATGTCCAGACCGAGGTTATCCTGCTCTACCTGGAAGCCTATCGCGAGCCGGCACGGCTGCTTGAGCTGGCCGAACGGGCGCTGGACCTCGGCAAGCCGATCATCGCCATCGCGCTGGGGCGTTCGGCGCAGGCTCAGGCCATGGCCCAGGCCCACTCCGGCGCCCTGGCCACCAGCTATCGGCGCGTCCACGCGGCGCTGAGCCAGCGCGGCGTCGTGCTGTGCGAGGACCTGGATGAGTGGCTGGCCGCCGCGCAGCTTGCCGCGCATGGCGCCTATCCGCGCGGCACCGGGATCGGCGCCGTGACGGTCTCCGGCGGCGAAGGCGCGCTGCTGCTGGACTTGGCCGAATCGTGCGGCGTGGCCTTTCCTCCCCTCTCCGAACGCGCGCAGCGGGAGCTTGGCACCCGCTTCCCCGGCCTGCATCGCTGGCCGAACCCGGCCGACGGCTGGGACAAGGGCCCGTACGAGGAGGTCTATCCGCCGCTGCTGTCCACGTTGGCTGGCGAGGAAGCGGTCGACGTGTTGCTGGCCGGCATCGACGTGCCGGCCGGACAGGGTGAGGAAGAGGCGACATTCACGTCATTTATCGGTCGCGCCCTCGGCGAACAGGCTGCGCGAGCCGGCAAGCCCGCCGTCTACCTGTCGCTGACCGGCTGCTGCCTCGACGGTCGGGTGCGGGCGGCGCTGGACGAGCGCGGCACGCCGCTGGTCGCCGGGGCCCGGCCGGGCCTGCGTGCCATTGCCGGCCTTGCTAGCTATACGCGACTGCGTGCACGGCCTCTGCGCCGCGAACAGGGCCGCTTCTTCCCCGATATGGCGGAGATGGTCGCCAATCTGCCGGGCGGCGCGGCCGACGAGCTGGCCTCGCGCCGGGTCCTCCACGACGCCGGTATCCCGTTCGTCAGGGCGACCGAGGTCACGGATGCCGCGGAGGCCGCCAGGATAGCCAGGGGCTTCCTATCGCCGGTTGTGCTGAAGGCCGTGCTGCCCGGCGTGGCGCATAAGTCCGACCTCGGCGCCGTGGCGCTGCAGTTGAGCAGCGGCCTGGAGGTCGAAGCCGCGGCCACCCGTTTGCTGGCCCTCTGCGCTCAGCATGGCGTGCCGGGACGCCTGCTGCTCAGCGAGTACGTCGAGCCGGCCGTCGAGGCCATCTGCGGGATCATATGCGATCCCGGGTGGGGCGCCTTCGTGGTGCTGGGTCTGGGCGGCGTGCTGGCAGAGGCGCTGGACGAGGTGGCCATCGTGGCCGCGCCGCTGCGCGAGGGGCAGGCCAGGGAACTGACCACCACCGGGCGCCTCGGCCGCGTCCTGGCCTCGCCTCGGCGCCCGGCCGACGCCGAGGCGCTGGCCGAGCTGGTGGAGAGGCTCGGCCTGTTGGCCGAGACGCTGTGGTCGCTCGATCCGACGCTGGCCGTCGACCTGAATCCGGTTATGGTGATGCCGCCGGGCGGCGGTGTCTGGGCCGCCGACGCGCTGATTACCCGAGGTGCCGTGTAGAAGGAGGTTTTCAGGTGAGCTATACGCATCTACTGGTCGAACGCGACGGGCCGATCCTGTACCTGACCATGAATCGGCCCGAGTCGCTCAATGCCTTGAACCACGCGCTGGTGGAGGATATCCGCCGTGCCGTGATCGAGGTTGCCGACGACGCCCAGACGCGCGTGGTCGTGCTGGCCGGCGCGGGACGCGCCTGGTCCGCCGGCTACGACCTCAAAGAAGAGGCCGCGGAGGAGATCAACGGCCCTGTCCGCTGGCAGCAAGTGCTGGCCGAGGACGTGCGCATGACCCTCGCCGTCTGGGACTGCCCCAAGCCGGTGATCGCGCAGGTGCACGGGTATTGCCTGGCCGGCGCCTGTGAGCTGGCGGCGATGTGCGACATCACCGTGGCGTCGGAGGATGCCATCTTCGGCGAGCCGGAGATACGCTACGGCTCCGGTCCGGTCAGCCTGATCCTGCCCTATCTGATCGGCAGCAAGAAGGCGCGTGAGCTGCTGTACACCGGCGATACCGTCGGCGCGCGCGAGGCGCTGGCCCTGGGGCTGGTCAATCGCGTGGTGCCGCGCGACATGCTGGCCCTGGAGACGCGGGCTCTGGCCATCAAGATTGCCCGCACGCCGCCGGAGATCATCAAGCTGACCAAGGGGCCGATCAACCGCGTCTTCGAATTGATGGGTCTGCGCGAGGCCTTCGCGGCCAACGTCGACGCCTCGGCCATGCTCAACGGCGCCGAGCTACCCGAGCAGCGGGAGTTCGATCGCATCGCGCGCGAGCAGGGCCTCAAGGCGGCGCTGGCCTGGCGCGATAGCCGCTTCGGCGAGGTCCTGGCCAGGGGGGCATCGTCGTAACATAGACGTGATACCATAAGCCAGACATTGGCGCGGTACGGCGCGCGTGCTGCCGTGTTCTAGCCCACGGGGAGGTGATGCCATGGTGATAAAGACGGACGAGCGGCGGAGTATGGCGGAGCTTGAGCGGTCGCTGGATCGCGGATATACCCTGCCGGCGGAGTGGTACACTAGCGCGGAGTTCTACGAGCAGGAGAAGAAGCGCATCTTCGGGCGTTTCTGGCAGTATGCGGGGCACCTCGGCCAGGTCGCCAAAGTGGGCGATTTCTTCACCTGCACGCTGGGCGATGTGCCGGTTGTCGTGGTGCGCGACCAGGAAGGAGAGCTGCGCGCCTTCGCCAACGTCTGCCGCCATCGCGGCTCCACGCTGGTGCTGGAGGACCACGGCAGCCGCAAGACCATCCAGTGCCATTACCACGGCTGGACCTGGAACCTGGACGGCACGCTGCGCACGGCGCCGCGCTGGAACGAGTCGGACTATGACAAGGATGACTTCCCGCTCCACGCGCTCAAGCTGGAGACCTGGGGGCCGATGATCTTCGTCAACCCGGACCGCAGTGCCGGCCCGCTCAGCACCATACTCGGCGAACTGCCGCAGATCCTGGCCGGGACGGGCCTCCAGATGGACCCGTTAAGGCACTATGAGCGGCGCACCTATGACATCGCAGCCAACTGGAAGATCGTGGCCGAGAACTTCAACGAATGCTACCACTGCCCGGTGGCCCACCCCACCTTCTCGGACCTAATCGACATCGACACCTACAAAGTGGTGACCGAGTACGAATGGTTCTCCACGCAGCACGGCGCGGTGCGCGAGGAGGCCAGGGATGGCCGCGTCTACGACGTCAGCGACGATATCCTCAAGGCCGGCGTGAAGGAGGGCTGCTTCAGCCTGATCTTCCCCACCACCATGCTGGCCACCAATCCGGGGCCGCATAACCTATTGGTGCTCTCTATGTTCCCGGTCGATGCGCACCGCACCATCGAGCATTTCGACTTCTTCTTCACCGAGGGCGTGGCCGACGCGGAGGTTAGGCCGATCATCGAGTTCGTCGAGCAGGTGCAACAGGAGGACATCATCCTGTGCGAGTCGGTGCAACGCGGCATGCGCTCGGGCTTCTTCGACCAGGGCCGGCTGATGGTATCGCGGGAGAACGGCATCCAGCACTTCCAGAAGTTGGTCTATCGCGTGATGGCCTAATGTTGTGCCATCAAAGGAGTTTGTTTCATCGCCAGAGGACATCTGCCTGGGAGCGCCGGCTTCCAGCCGGCCCGTTGCCGGTAAGATGCCGGCGCTCCCAGGTAGTACCGCCACGTGCATCCGCTGATTCAGCGCTATTCCGGACTACTAGAAAGGAGAAGTTGACATCATGATCGACACCACGCCTAGAGACCTAACCGACGAGGATCCGGAAGCCCGACTTTGGGCTGCGCGGCCCTCGCGCAGGGTCTTGCTCAAGGGGGCAGCGGCGGCGGCCCTGTCCGGGGCCGGCCTGTCGGCGCTGGCGCCGCGGGCCAGCGCCGCCGTGAACCGTGCCAAGCTGGATAAGGAACTGAACTTCTACAACTGGTCGGCGTGGGTCGGCCCGACGGAGGTCTCGCGCTTTTCCAAGAAGTACGGCGTCACCGTGCACCAGGACTATTACGGCAGCAACGACGAGATGTTCGCCAAGCTCAAAGCCGGCGGCTCCTCGCAGTACGATGTCATCGTGCCCAGCGGCTATGAGGTCACGCGCATGATGCGCCTGAACATGTTGAAGCCGCTGAACTACGCCAATATTCCCAATGCCAAGAACCTGGCGCCGGCCTTCCAGGACTTGCAGTACGATCCGGGCAACAAGTACTCCATCCCCAACGACTGGGGCGCCGTCGGCATCGCCTATCGCACCGACCTGGTGAAGGACAACATCACCAGTTGGGCCGATGTCTGGCGCCTGGCCCCCAAGTATCATCGCAAGATCGTCTTCCTCGGCACGCCGCGCGACGTGATCGGCGTGGCGCTACTGCTGAACGGCTATTCGGTCAATTCGCGCAAGACCAGCGAGCTCATGAAGGCGCGCGACACCCTGCTGCAGATCAAGCCGCACATCCTGGAGATTACCTCCGTCAATCAGCGGCCAGACCTGCTCAAGGGCGACGCGTCGATCATCATGGACTGGAATGAGGAGATCCCATCCGCCCAGACCGATAAGAAGGTCGGCAAGTACATCAAGTGGGTCAACCCCAGGGAAGGGATGGTGGCCTACACCGACCACCTGGCCATCCCGGCACAGGCGCCACATCCCTATACGGCCGAGGTCTTCATCAACTGGCTGCTGGACCCCAAGAATTACGCCGAGTTCGTCAACTACGATACGACGGCCTTTACCATGAAGCCCACCAAGTACATCTCCAAGGAGGTGTTGACCAGTCCCATCATCAATCCGCCGAAGTCTGTGCTGGACAAATTCCAGTTCCAGTACGACGTGGGAGCGGCTACCGTGCAGTATGATCGCGTCTGGACTGAGTTCAAGAGCGCGTGAGCGACGACGTTACCCTGGCCGGTGTCAGCAAGCGCTTCGGCGCCGACGTGGTGGCGCTGGAGTCGCTCGATCTGTCCATCCGTAAGGGCGAGTTCTTCTCGCTGCTCGGCCCGTCCGGTTGCGGCAAGACGACCACGCTGCGCATCATCGCCGGCTTTGAAACGCCGACGGCCGGTGAGGTATACGTGGGGGGCGAGAACATGGCCGATCGCCCCCCCAACAAGCGCCCGGTCAATACGGTGTTTCAGAGCTATGCGCTCTTCCAGCACATGAACGTGTACGACAATATCGCCTTCGGCTTGCAGCAGCGCAAGGTGCCAAAGGCCGAGATCAAGCAGCGCGTCGAGGCGGCGTTGCGCCTGGTGCGGCTGGAAGGCTACGGCCGCCGCCGGCCGCGCGAACTGAGCGGCGGCCAGCAGCAGCGGGTGGCGCTGGCGCGCGCCGTCGTCAACCGGCCGACCGTTCTGTTGCTCGACGAACCGCTGGGTGCCCTCGACCTCAAGCTGCGCAAGGAGATGCAACTTGAGTTGAAGAGTATCCAGCACGAGCTTGGCACCACCTTCGTCTATGTCACCCACGATCAGGAAGAGGCGCTGACCATGAGCGACCGCATCGCCGTGATGAATCGGGCGCGATTGGAGCAGATTGGGGAGCCGTCCGAGATCTACGAGCGGCCGCGCACGCGCTTCGTGGCCGACTTCATCGGCATCACCAACTTCTTTAGCGGCCAGGTACAGGGGCTAGACGGGGATCGGGTGCGCTTCTTATCCGACGGTGGGTTAAACCTGTGCATGCCGCGCAGCGGATCCGTCAAGTCCGGCCCCTCGACCGTGGCGGTGCGGCCCGAGAAGATCAAGATCGCCGAGCAGGCCCATATCGGAGCCGTCAATAGGTGCGAGGGTGTGGTCGAGGACGTCGTCTACCTCGGCTCGACCAGCCATCACCGGGTACGCACTTCTGGCGGCGAGACCATCATCGTGCTGCGGCAGAACGATAGCGGAACCGCCGTCTTTGCGCCGGGCAGTCGCGTCAGCCTGTGGTGGGAACCCGAGTCTACCCATCTGTTGGAAGACTGAGGGGTGGTACATGGCGCGCATTGAGGCACAGGCCCGACCATCGCCATCCGCGGCGCGGCGCTTCACCCCGCGGCGCTTGCTGCGTCCGCGCGGCGGCTGGCTGCTTGTGCCCAACGCCCTGTGGGCGTCGCTGTTTTTCCTGATCCCCCTCTGCATCATCGTCATCTACTCCTTCCTGCCGATCGACGAGAACGGCAATGCCACGACGGGCTTCACGCTCGACAACTACGTCCAGCTCAACGACCCGCTGTACATCCACATCTTCTGGCGCTCTATCGCCATGTCGCTGGGCTCCACCGTGCTCTGCCTCTTGCTGGGCTATCCGCTCGCCTACTTCATGGCCATGCAGGCGGGCCGCTACAAGAACCTGTGCCTGCTGCTGGTCATCGTGCCGTTCTGGACGAGCTTCCTGATTCGTACCTACGGCTGGATCATCCTGCTCAGCCCCAACGGCCTGCTGACCGGCGTGCTCAAGTCGGTGCACGCCATCACGCAGCCGCTGGATATCCTGTACACGCCGTTCTCGGTAATGCTGGGTATGACCTACAGCTACCTGCCGCTGATGATTTTCCCGCTGTACGTCTCGTTGGAGAAGGTCGACCGGCGTGTGCTGGAAGCGGCCCGCGACCTTTATGCCGACGGTTGGTCGGCCTTTCGTCGCGTGACCTTGCCGCTCAGTCTGCCGGGCATCGTGGCGGGCTCGTTGTTGGTCGGCATCCCGTCGACCGGCGAATTCCTGATTCCCGATTTGCTCGGCGGAGCGCGCACGGAGATGATCGGTAACGCCATCAGCGACCAGTTCACGCAGGCCTTTGACTGGCCGTTCGGCTCGGCCATGTCCCTGATCATGATGGTCATTTTGCTGGGTGCCATCGTGCTCTACCTGCGCATGGTGCGGCGCAACCCGGAGGCCGGTGTGCTATGAGGGGTGAGAGCGGCCTGAGGCTAAAGCCTCATGGCAGAGACCGGGCCATGAATGGCCTACCCGCGCCCTTCAGGGCGATGTCCCTGCCCCGGTCCTTTCAGGGCCAGGCGAGCGCTCCTCGCGAGAGCATTGCGGAGGGCCGCGAACTATGGAATGGCCTGGGACCGCCGGCATCCTTGCCGGCCCCCCGTTGCCGGCAAGGATGCCGGCGGTCCCAGGATGCAGTGGAAGCCGGTGTGCTATGAGGGCATTCTGGGACTGGGCGCAGCGCCGGAGCAGCCTGAGCCTCGCCATCTACGCCGGCCTTGTCTACCTCTTCTTCTATACGCCCATCGCCATCGTGGTGGCCTACTCGTTTAACGACTCGCGTTTTGTCTCGGTCTGGGGCGGCTTCACCACTCACTGGTACGGCGATGCGCTGTCCGATAGCTCGATCCTCGATGCCCTGCGCACCACGCTGATCGTGGCCGTTGCCTCGACCTGCATCGCCGTGGTCATCGGCACCATCACCGCCTACTACCTGGAGCGCACCGGGCCGCGCGTGCGCCTGATCACCGACAGCGTGACCTACATGCGCATCATCCTGCCGGAGATCGTCTCCGCTCTGTCCCTGGTGATCTTCTTCAGCATCGTCCATATCCCGCTGGGCATCGTGGCTATTGTGATCGGGCACGTGGCGTTCAACACTGCCTACGTCATCGTGGTGGTGCGCGCCCGCTTGGCGGGCATGGATCGCGCCACGGAGGAGGCCGCGCTCGATCTCGGGGCCTCCTATCTCACCACATTTCTGCGCATCACCTTGCCGGAGTTGTTGCCGGGCGTGCTGGCCGCGGCGCTACTGGCATTCACCTTCAGTTTCGACGACTTCGTGACCTCATTCTTTCTGTCCGGCCCGGGGGCGACGACGCTGCCAATCAAGATCTATTCGATGATCCGCTACGGCATCTCGCCGAGTATCAATGCGCTGTCGACCTGCATCCTGCTGGTAACGCTGACCTTGTTGACGCTCTTTGGCCTGGCCAACCGGGCCGGACAGGCGGCGAGCCGCCGGTAACTCATCTCCCGCGACATCAAGCCGCAGAACATCATGCACAGCCGCGACGGGCGGGTGGTCCTGATCGACTTTGGCCTGGCCCGCGCGGTTTCCCCGGCGGCCGGGACGGCCATCGGCACGGGCGGCTATGCGCCGCCCGAGCAATATCAGGGTCTGGCTGAGTTAGCTCCAGCCTCCGCCGCTATCGCTTCCGCCGGCATCCCAACCGCCACCGATATCTCCGCTGCCCGCGTCCCAGCCGCTTCCGGAGCCGGCTCCGCCGCTATTATCCCAACCGCCCTGTAGCGATTGCGCTTCGGGGGTATCGGTCGGGCCGCTGTTGTTGGGGTCATAGGTCCCGCTGTTGGGATCGTACCCAGCCGCGTTGGCGTTACCGTCGCCGCCGCGGTTGCCGAAGAGTT
>Ga0209062_1003147_pt1 | contig 19783 bp, 19 predicted proteins | sample Coa_R2_2_FD_187158 | JGI IMG/M metagenome (GOLD analysis project Ga0209062, IMG submission 187158) | Surface soil microbial communities from Centralia Pennsylvania, which are recovering from an underground coalmine fire - Coalmine... | ecosystem: Environmental > Terrestrial > Soil > Unclassified...
GATGAAGGAGAACGGCGACATCAAGGAAGTCGCCCTCGACCAGATGCAGCGCTACACCGCCGACGAGACCTTCAAATATGTTCAGGACATGTTGACGGCGCACCCTGATCTCCACGGCATCTTCGTCCAGACCGACACGCCGACGCTCGGCGCCGTGCGAGCGATTCAAGCCGCTCACCGCGAGAACACCGTCCTCCTTGCCGCCTTCGACGGCGTGCCCGAGTTCATCGATCTGATCCGTCAGGGAAAGATCGTCGCCTCGGGCATGCAGCAGCCCTACCTCATGGGCGTGCGATCAGCGCAAGCGATGTTCGATCATCTCGACGGCAAGGCTCCGCCCAAGGAGATCCTCGTTCCCATCATCGTCGTCTCGCAGAAGAATCTCGACCAGGTCTTGCCGACCATCACTCAGACTGTGTTCGCGAACGAGTTGAAGAAATAGCGTCAGGTTGGGCGGCCGTTTGGTGATGACCGACGGCCGCCCTCCGGCGGTGAAGTCGGCTCGTTTCGCTCCGTCACTGGGTCGCAACGAGGTGGGCGCCCGCGATACTGCTGCAGTCGAGCGCTCCTTCCGCGGTGTCACGCTCGGCAAAGCCGATAAGGCATCGCGCGTAGCGTCGGGTGAATTCGGGCGTGCTGGCGGCCCAATGCGTTTCGAGCCGTGGCGGTTGATCAATGACGAGGCTCGACAAGCCTTGACGCTCGAGAATGTCGAGCGACCGCTCTCCACGCCCGCCGGGATCGAAATCGTCGCCATGAAAGAACACGAGGGCGACACGCGCTTTACGCACGCCGGCCAGGATTTCGTAGAGCTTGGAGGCATTCAAACGGAAAGTGTCGTAGTTCCGCTCAAAGGTCCCGTAGGCGGCAGGCGCCGTGCCGATGACGACGTCGACGGCATCGCTCCGGCCCGCAGCCATGAGCGAGATGAAGGCGCCGAAGGATTGCCCGGCGAGAACAACGCGGCGATAGCCATGGAGCTTGAAGCCTTCCGCCGCCGCGGCAAGCTCGAGCGCGCTGGCCGAAAGCGTATCGCCGGCGCGCAGGCGATTGAGACGGAACGTGTCCCAACCCGCCTTCCGCATCTCGGCGATGTAGCCTGGCGTGGGCGCGAGCGAATCTTCGACTTCGACCGAGCGGCCATGGCTCCAGATTACCACCCCCTCGGCATGGCGCGGGCCGAGCAGCGAGCTTTCGTCCTGGGCCGGCACCAAGGTCGCTTGAGCGCGCGCGCCGAAATGGGGCGCGACGATTGCAAATGCCGCGGCCAAGCAAAGTCCGAGAACACGTCGTGCGAGATAGTGACGCCGCGCTCTCTCATTTACACCCAGCATTCTTCGCATATCGTCGGCCTCCCGTTTTGCGGCGGGAATCATGGATGTCCCGCTTACCGGCCCAGGAGACCGCGAGCGCCCCCTCGCTTGCCGTTAGGCAGTTCACAGGTCATGCGATTTTGTGAGACCGGGCGGCGGCAGGAGTTTATGAGGCGCGGGGGATACTCGTATCGGCGTTCGGAGAGGTTCGAAATGCCTGGCGCGTCGCCGGCTCTGCAGCGGCGACGCGCAAATCCGGAAAGGCGCGGTCGGTGATCCGACTAGTGAATGGTCAGCGGCTGCAATTCGTGCTGGCGCAACGCGGCATAGGCCGTTTCACGGTCGGCATATTGGTGGAGAAATGTGCCATTGGCCGCGTGCACCGCGTAGAAGACATTGTCCCCCGCCCGGATCGGTTTGATATAGGCCATCGTCGCGAGGCCGTAATTGGCGAAATCGTGACCTGTGACGGGGTGAAGCTTGAGCATGGATTCCATCGGATCCTCCCAGTTTGGCGATGAAACCCTAATCATCTCGCCTGGGCTGCGCTGTGAAGGAGCTCACGGATCGGCTTCGATTTTGTAAGGCCGCGCCTCATCCTCCCTCCGCGAGCCCGAAAAAGCTCTTGAGACGTTTCAACATGCCGGCCCGGCTCGACGGATGCCCGGCGTCACTATCTCGGTGCCAAAGATCGAGCCTTTCGCGGCTCAAGCGCCGCCGCATCATCATCAGCTCGACCAGCGCCTCGCCAAGTTCCGGCCGCTCAACCAGAAGCGGTGCGAGATCTTCCTTGCCGAGTTCGTAAAGCAAGCCGTCGGTGAGCGCGATGACCGAAGCGCTACGCGGTTCTCCCGTAAGCAGTGACATCTCACCGAAGATGTCGCCCGCGCCCAATTGATTGACGGCGACATCGCGGCCGCCGGCCTCGCTGAAGCGCACTTCGAACGCGCCCTCGCTGACGAAGAACAGCGATGTCGCTGCATCGCCCTGACGCACCACGGTCGCTCCTTGCTTGACGAAACGCTGGGTAAGGCGCGACGCAAGCGCCGCCCGCTCGCTGGGCAGAAAGGCGCTGAACAGCATCGTCTCGTCGAGCAGCGTCTCGGCCGGGGTTTGCCGGAATTCCGGCGTTGCGCGAGATCGGGCGTCGATCCACTCGCGTCGCGGCGGCGACGGCGCCAGCCCCGCGTGCCGAAGAGCCCGGAGAATGCCGGTGCTTGCCGCATCGCGGCAGGCATTCTCCTGCTCGAAATCCGGAACCCAGAAACGAACGGCATAGGTAATGCCTGAATCCGAACATTCCTGCACGAGAACATCGGGATTGAGATCGGGATAGGAGCGCGTGGCGGCGAGCGCGCCGGCCAGGAGAAGTTGTTTGGCGCGGGATACCGGGATGCCGGGATCGAGGGAAACGCGAAACACCACGCGAAATGATGGGCCAGGGTCGCTGTAATTCACCAATCGGCCGGTCGCGATGATGCCATTGGGTACGATGACCGTGACGCGGTCCCTCGTGACCAGCCGCGTCGTCCGCCAGGTAATTTCAACGACTTTGCCGATGATTCCGGGGCTTGGCTCGATCCAGTCGCCGATCCGATAGGGATGATCGAAATTGAGAGCCACGCCCGAGAACACGTCGCTGATGACGTAGCGGAGAGCGAAACCGACGACGGCGATGACCACGCTTGAGGTGGCAATAAGCCCGGTCGCGGCCTGATCGAAGACGGAGATATAGATGCCGATCAGCCCGATAAGGAATGCAATGCCATGGAGAAGGTCGGTCAGTAGACGCGGGTAACGGCTGGACCGGGCATTGGGGGCTGCAGCGCGGCGCAGCAGGAGGTCGAGGAAACGCGCCGCCAGCCATGCACCGGCGAGCCAGGCGATGACGCCAGAGGCATAGCGTGCGGTGCTCAGCAGGGGATCATCGGATTCCAATCCGAGACGGCCGGGCGCGCGCAGCAGGGCGGCGTTGGCCATGGTGGCGACGACCGCCAGGGCCGCGGGAAATGCCAGTCGTCGAAGGCCCAGGGCGCGCAACGGGCACCTCATGGCAGCTCGGCCGTATCATCGCAGTCGTAACGCAATCGGGCTCTGCGGAAAACAGGGGAACGCGGTAGCCCGCAGATCCAGCGCTTAGGACACCAATCGCAAGACGCCGCGGGTCTGGCTGCGGCGCGGGGCGAGAGACCCGCATCCGACCGGCCACCAGCCCGGCGAAGCCACGACGGCAAGGGACAAGAACCTCCCTTCTGCGGTGGCCCAGCGGTGGCGGAACAGATGGACATAGCCGATCGCGCCATCCTCTTCGCGACGCGGCACCGAGCAGACATAAACCCATCCCGCTTCGCCCCAAACCGATTTGAGGTCCGGCGATTCGTCCTCGCCGAGCCCGGCGCCGCTTCTGATCTCGGCGAGCTGCTCGCCAAGCCGATGTCTTGCGGCGGCAAGCTCATGATCCCCGTTGTTCATGACGGCAAGGGTGGAGATGCACCGCATAGGATCCTCCCATTGAAAGTGACGAGCGAGCGAATGGCGGGAGGCTAGAATTGTTCGATGGGTCCGGCAGTGACGTGGTCAACACCGGGCCATATTTTGTCGACAGCGAGCGGTGAAGGCCGGGTCGATCCGCCTTGTTTGCCGCCGGGGATCATGTCCGGCCCTGCGGTCCGGTATTGACGAACTGGACACGACGATTCCGCCCGTCGAAGGGATCGGACATCATCGGTGAGGATTTGCCTTTGCCGACCGCAACCAGACGGCCGGCGTCGATCCCGTGGTCGACGAGATAGCGCATGACGGCCACGGCGCGGCGGCGCGACAGGTTCAGGTTGTACTCGACGCTGCCATAGGCGTCGGTATGCCCTTCGATCGTCAAGGTCAGCTCCGGTTCCTCGCGCAGGAAGGCGGCCATGCGATCAAGATGTTGCCGGTAGGTTGAGGGGATCACGTCCGAATTGGAAGCGAAGTTGATGCGGAAGGCAACCGCCGCGGCCACCGTCTGAATGACGCGGGGCTTTTCCGAAGTCGGCTGCACCGCGGGCATCGCCGCTCCGGCCATATTGGCGTTTGCGGAGGAAGCGACCGCGGGGGGCGACGCCGGATTTGGCGAACTCGAGCTCGTCGCCGAACCCGACGGGCTGGCATGCGGGATCTCGATCTTGCGCGTCTTACCCGGCGCGGATTCCGGAATGAGAATAGCGCGCAGCTCCTCGATCGATGGCGCGTCCTCGAAGACGCGCACCTGCTCCTGGGCCAAGGCCGGCGTCAAGAGCGGGACGCCGAGCATGAGAGCGGCAAGGGCGGTACGTGTGAACGGGCGCATGGTATCCTCCATCCAGCGAGTGATCGAACCTTAGCGGCGAGCGGCTCCTGCTTCTGTGAGCCAGGCCACAGGCCGTGACGTTTTGTGAGGCGCGAGCGGGAGTGAATGGCGCTATCGGCTGGCCATAAAAGACCGATCGCCGCGGCCTCGCGGCTGGCGCTGGCGCTCGCCGTCGCAAGCGCTCTCGCCCTGGCTCTGACCCTGCCGCCATCGCCATTGGCGAGCGCAGACCGGCTGTTTGAGAGCGTGCTGTTCCGCTTCTTCGCGCCTCCTCAACCGCGGAACGATCGCATCATCATCATCGGGATAACCGAGGAAACCTTGGCCCGGCTCCCGTATCGCTCGCCGATCGACCGTGCGTTCCTCGCTCGTCTCATTGCCGCTTTGGCAGCCGCGCAGCCAAAGGCGATCGGGCTCGACATCCTCTTCGACCGCGCGACCGAACCGGCAAAGGATCGCGAATTTCAAAAGGCCATGGGAAGCGTCACCGTCCCCGTGATCGCCGCCGCGGAGCAGACGCCTCGACCGTCAACCGAGCAGAACGACTTCGCCGCGGCTTCCCTTGGCATTCGCCGGTTGGCGGCCGCCGGTCTCCTCGTCGACCCGCTCGATGGAACCGTGCGCGACTATCTGCCATATGGGCCGACAGGCGAGCCGGGATTCGCGGCGGCCCTGGGTGAGGCGGCAGGCGTGGAGGCTCCGCGTGAGCGATTCCGCATTTTCTGGCCGCGCGGCGGTCCGGAGACGGCTTTCGCAATCTATCCTGCACATCTCGTTCCGATGCTGCCTCCGGAATGGTTGCACGGCAAGATCGCGCTGGTCGGGAGCCTCGTGCCGGGGCAGGACGAGCATCGTACGCCGGCTTCGCTGTTCGCTTTGCCGAGCTACGGGATCGTTATTCACGCGACCGCATTGGCGCAGATCCTCGATGGCCGGGTGAAAGACACGCCGCCGTGGCTTGCGCCGGCCGCGGTGATCGCGGCGACCGGCGCCGGAGTGGCGCTGGCCTCGGTCACGAGCGCATCCCTCTTCATCAGTGGTCTGATGATCTTGCTGCTGTTGCCGTGGATCGGCTTTGCCGCCTTGTTCGCGCAGGGCGGCCCCTTGCTCCTGCCGCTTTCGCCGAGCTTGGGCGCGGGCATTGGCGCGGGATTCGTTCGCTTGTGGCGCGGCTGGCACGACCGACGGGATCAGCGCTTGCTGCAACAGATGTTCTCCCGCTTCGTGGGCGAGCCGGTCGCGCGCGAATTGTGGCGGAATCGCGCGGCCTTTCTCGCGGGCGGGCGGCCGCGCCCGCAGGAGCTCGAGGCAACGGTATTGTTTTCGGATATTGCCGGCTTCACCTCGCTGTGCGAGCGGCTCGCGCCCGCGCCGCTCATCGATTGGCTGGATCGCTACATCGACGCGATGGTGCAGGTCGTGATCGCCCATGAGGGGGTCGTCCTCCGCTTCATCGGCGACGGCATTCTCGCCGTGTTCGGCGCGCCGCTGCCGCGCATGAGCGAGGCAGAGATCGATCGGGACGCAGAGAATGCGGTACGTTGTGCGCTCGCCATGGCGGCGATGATGCGGCGGTTGAACGCGGAATGGCGCGAGGCGCGATTGCCCGGCGCCGGCATCCGCATCGGTCTGCATACCGGGCCGCTGGTCGCCGGCAGCCTCGGCCGCGGCGCCCATATCGAATACTGCCTGCTCGGCGACACCGCGAATACGGGCGCGCGGATCGAGGCGTTCGGCAAGCAATTTGCCCAAGGACCGGAGGACTGCGTCATCCTCGCGGGCGAGGCGACGCATGCGCGCCTGCGCGGCGGATTTTCCGCCGAACGCATCGGCGAAGTGATGCTGCGCGGCAAACAGCGCCCGGTGGCGGTCTATCGCATTCTCGGCATGAGAGAGTGAGGATTGGATTCGCGCCCTACGCCTCCGCGAGCGCCACATCCTCCAGTCCGCCCTTGTCGCGCAGGGTAATGATACCGGCGGCGACCTCGATCAGCCCGTCGCGCTGAAACTCGCCGAGATGCTTGTTGACGCTTTCGCGCGAGATCCCCACGAGATTGCCAAGCTGTTGCTGGGAAAGCTTCACGTCGATGAGCGTACCGCTGCCCGCCGGTTTGCCGAATGCTTGCCCGAGGCGGAGCAGGCAGCGGGCGACACGGGATGGCGCCTCCAGGAAGAGCGTATCCTCGAGATGCTCGCTCGTATCGCGGAGCCGTTTGCAGAGCACTCCGATGAGGCGAAGCGACAGGTCCGGATTCTCACGAAGGAAAGGGATGAAACGCGCGCGCTCGAGGACGAGAAGGTCGGTTTCCTCCAAGGTGACGGCATCCGCCGTCCTGGGCTCGCCGTCAAGTAGCGCTATCTCCCCAAAAAGTCCGCCGCGGTTGATTATGTTCAGGACCAGCTCCTTCCCATCCATCGAATGCGAGCAGATTTTCACGCGGCCGCGAATGACGGCCATCATGCTGTCGCCCTGGTCGCCCTTCTGGAAGATCACCTCGCGGGCATCATAGCTGGCGAGCGTCGTGTTGGCGGCGAGGCGTCGTAACTCGTCCCGATCGAGATGCCGCAAGAGAAAATGTCCGGCGAGGACGAGCTCTTTGTCGAATGCGATGCGCACCATTGGGCGGTCCTCCCCAAAAAAGCCCCTGTGCCGGCGATGCGATGTTACCATCAACGGATCGAGTCTGCGGCGGCGACGCACTCCCCATCAGGCGGGGGCTACGCGCGCTGCCCCGAGATAATGAATTTCGTCGGTGCTATGATAGGTGTTAGGTGCATCACAGCCAAAGGCGTTTGATGGCGCAATAATGCGGCATCGGTGAACCCTTGTTCGACGCGAAGGCGTATCGGGGCGAGCGTCACAATGAGACGATGCAGACGCAACAGCGATGGAGGCCGATCGACGGACGCGGTGACGCGGCTGCGCCGTTTCTCCGTTGCCGCGGCGCTCGGCCTTGCGGCCTGCCAGTCAGCTCCCGAGGCGGCGCATTTCGCCGTCAATCCCCATACCGCACCCGTGCGCACGATCACGAGCTTCAACGAGGCTCTCCGCTGCATGGACGATCTTTTTCTCGCCAACGGCAAGAAGGACATCTACATCACGAGCGCGGGCATCCCCGATGCTACCGGTCAGATCGCAGCCGGCACCAAGGAGATGCTGATTACGGCGATCGCCAAGATGTCGGCCAAAAGTGGCGCCTTCCGTTTCGTCGATTTCGATCCGACGCAGATCGATGTCCAACTGTTGTCAGAGCTGGTCGGGCTTCGTCCCGGCTTCGTTGCGCCCAATTACTATATCCGCGGTGCAATCACCCAGCTCGATAGCAGCGTGCTGAGCTCGAATGCCAGCGCCGGCATTTCGACGCCCGTGGTCGATATTGCCGCGGCGCACGGGCAGATAGTCTCGGTCATGTCGGTGGACCTCAATCTTGGCCGCTTGGTGACCCGGCAGATCATCCCGGGGATGTCGGCAAGCAATTCGATCGCGATCGTCCGCACGAGCCAAGGCGGCTCACTGGGTGGCGTCATCGGCAAGGTCGGGCTTTCCTTCAACGTCGAATTCGATCGCTCCGAGGGTTTTCATCAGGGGGTTCGCAATCTGATCGAGCTTTCATCCATCGAAAGCTTGGGCAAGCTCACGCATGTCCCCTACTGGAAATGCCTTGAGATCGATCAGGCGAATCCTACCTACCGCACCGAGGCTCGTGAGTGGTTCGACGCGATGACGGCGACGGACCGGGTGCACTACGCCGAAACGAACCTCGCCCGCCTCGGCTACTACAACGGTCCGGTCGGCGACGAGGCCGGCCCGGAATTGCACGATGCGGTGGCGCGGTATCAGGCCGAGCACGACCTCGTGGCCAGTGGCCGTATCGATTTCGATCTCTACTATCGATTGATGGCGGAAGCCGGACGCGGGAACGTGGCTATGGCCGCCGCGGCGCCGCCAACCAAATCTGCCGCCACCCCAGAGGTGCCATCGCCTGCTCCCGTGACCGTGGCCGCCAAACCCGCGCCGCCACGCATCCAGCTCAGCACGGATCGTGGCGAGCGCCCGACCTATCACGTCAACGAGACGCTCGTGGTCAAGGCGGCAACGGCGGGCGACGCCTATCTCTATTGCTACTATCAGGACTCCAGCGGCGCCGTGGCGCGGATATTTCCCAACCGCTTCCAGCCGAATGCCCTGGTTCGTGGCGGAATGTCCGTCGAGATCCCCCCCAACGCCGGAAAGCTGTTCGCCATTCGCTTCGATAAGCATCATACTAAGGAAGCGGTGGCCTGTGTCGCCTCGACGATGGAATTGGGGATCAGGCTTCCCGAAAAGCTGAAGGCGGAGGATCTCGCACCGCTGCCGGTGCACGGCCTTCAGGATATTGTTGGCAGCTTCCGGCAGCTTGGTAACGGCCAAATAGCGGAGGGATGGTTGCCGATCGAGGTAATGTAATGACAGGACGGCTGGGGAAGTCTGTCGGCACGGGATGCCGTGGTGTTGTCGGGCGGATTCAGAGCGTGGCGGCTGCGGCATCCATGCTCATCGCTGTTGCCTGCTCGGCCCATGCCGAGGGAATCGTCACGCACGACAAGCGCGTCGCGCTCGTCATCGGAATCAGCAAATACCAAAACGCTCCAGCGCTGGCGAATCCCGGGAACGATGCCCGTCGCGTAGCCGAAGCCTTGCGGCGACTGAATTTCGATGTGGAGGAAGCCTACGACGCGGATTACCGCACCCTGTCGCGCGCCTTGCGTGCTTTTGGCATTCGAGCCGCGGAAGCCGATGCCGCGCTGATCTTCTTTGCCGGCCATGGCGTCCAAGTCGACCACGAAAACTATCTTCTTCCCGCTGACGCCAAGCTCGAACGCCAACACGACCTGCTTTATGAGGCGTTGTCGCTCGATCTCTTTCTCGGAGAGATCTCCCAGGCCAAAACCGTAGGCATCCTGCTGCTCGATGCGTGCCGCAACAATCCCTTCATCGATCGCATGTCGCGCGGCGTCTCCATCGCCGGCCGCGCTACCACCGTGCAGAAGGGATTGGCACGCGTCGATCAGGTCCCGCGAAACACCATCGTCGCGATGGCGACGCGTGCGGATGAGCTTGCCGAGGACGGGAGCGGCGAGAACAGCCCGTTCACGCAGGCGCTGCTGGCGCATCTGCAAATACCCGGACTCGAGCTCAGCCTTTTCTTCCGCAGCGTCCGCGACACGGTCCTGAAGGCGACGAAAGGCCGGCAAGAGCCCTATGTCTTCAGCTCGCTCGGTGCCGAGCCTTTTTATTTCTATCCTCGCCCGCCCAACCGGCCGCCGATCATCGGCCCGATCGCCAAGCTGGAGCTCAGCGACGTCGCCGGACCGACGTCCTTGGGCGTACCGCGTCCAAGCGATCCCGATGACGATCCGCTGACCGTGCGTGTCGTCGGGCTGCCGCAATCAGGCGAGATCCGCATCGACGGCAAGCAAGTCGCTGCCAACGATGTCGTCTCGCTCGAAAAATTCATGACGGCAACCTATAAGCCTGACGGCAAGATGCATGGCCAGGTGGGGACGTTCGATTTCCTGGTCGAGGACGGGCGCGGCGGCAGCGTGATGGGAAGCGTGCCGATCGTCATCGCGGCTTCAAATCGGCCGCCCGTGGTCGAGCCCGACCGCACCGCGCGCATTTACCCGGGTGCACTGGCGATCGCTGCACCGACCGATCCCGACAATGATCCACTCACGGTAACGATCACCGGGTTGCCCAATCGCGGCACCGTTCGGAACGGCTCGGCGGTCATAAGAAGCGGTGATCGCCTGCGCCCTCAAGAACTGGCGGCGCTCATCTACAATCCCGAGCCCGGCGCCGTGGGCGATGTCGGCAGCTTGCGATACGTCGTCGACGACGGCCGCGGCGGCAAAGCCGAAGGCCGACTGCAAATCGAGGTGGCACCGACCGAGGATACGCTCGGTCTCTTTTCGGAAGGGAAGCTGTGGCACCGCGTGAGTGAGGAGGGGGACATTGCCGCGGTCCAATCCTTCCTGAAATTGTTTCCGGACTCGCGATATGCCGCCGAAGCGCGTCAACGCGAACAGGAATTGCTTCGGCACGGCACTGTTGCCGCGGCCGCCCCCCTATCCAAGCAACCACCGGAACCCGCGAAATCCCCGGCTCCATCGTTGGCGATGGACGTGCCCCCGCCGACCGCACCCAGTCCGGCGACGGCGCGGCCTCCCATAGCAGCAGTTCCGTCCCCACCGCCGGCGGTTCAGGAACGCGTTCCGGTCGAGAAAAATCGCCGTGGCGCGGAATCTCACGTCGCCGCCGCAAACACGCTTTCGCCGCCTGCCGCTATCCATAGCGAGCAGGCGATCTTCAAAGATTGTCGTGAATGTCCATCGATGGTGCAGATCGCCGCTGGCAGCTTCATCATGGGACAAGCGAGCGGTGACCCCACAGCAGCCCCGGCGCACACCGTCACTATTCGCCGTTTCGCCATTGGTCAGCGCCCGATATCGGTGGGGGAGTGGAAAGCCTGTGTGGCCGAGGGCGGATGCGCCAGCATCCCGCATATGGTCGATGCCGACGAGCGAGCGCCCATGCATAATCTGAGCTGGGACGACGCCCAGCGCTACGTATCGTGGCTCTCGAAGAAGACCGGCCATCATTACCGGCTACCCAGCGAAGCAGAGTGGGAATATGCGGCGCGCGCCAGGACCGCAACGCGGTATTGGTGGGGCGATCAGATCGGTGTCGGCCTTGCAAACTGCGCCGATTGCGGGGGCAAGCAGGAAAAGGATGCCCCCTTGTTCGTCGATGTGTTCAAGCCGAACCCCTTCGGACTGTTGGGCGTACATGGCGGCGTCGCGCAATGGGTCGCCGATTGCTGGTATCCGAACTATCAGGGGGCTCCGGCCGATGGCGGCGTGCGCGACCGCAAGAACTGTGAGTCGCGGGTCCTGCGCGGCGGCTCGTTCCGCAATGACCACAACAACATCACGTCGGCGGTTCGGAACTACTACGACGCCTCGGTCCGCTACACCGGCAACGGCTTCAGGGTCGCAGCCGATCTCGACTGAGTAGACGTCGGCCGCCGCTCGCGAGCGATGGGGCCGGCGCTTTGTTGCGCCGCTTTATTCGACGGTGATCGTGATCTTCTTCGACATGACCGGGGGATCATGCGGTACGTGATTGGCGTCGCCCATCAGGAGCTGGAGCGTGTGCTTGCCCGGCGGCAGGTCGATATAGGTTTCCGTCTGGCCATTGCCGAAATGAAGATGGTTCTTGTCGTTGGGAATGGCCTCGTCGAGCGGCGGCAATTCGGTGTCGATAAGCAGGTGATGGTGCCCGGTATTCGCTTTCTCGACGCCAGCCGGAGCCACGCCGAAATTCCGCGTGCCGAACCACACCTTGAAGTGCCGCGAGTGCAGTACTTCGCCATTGTTGGGCCAACCGATGTAGCAATAGGCATCAGCAGGGGCCGGCGTGCGCTTGCCCGCGCCGCCAGGCGTCGCTGCCGGATGCGTTTGCGTCGTGGCTTGCGCGACCATCAAGGGTCCGGTCGCGGAGTCTTGCCCGGACGAAACGGGTTGGGCAAAAGCGGGGCAGCCCGTCGCCGCGGTGACAAGCGCGGCAAGAGCGAAGCGGCCGATGATGCGCATGGCACTTCTCCTTTCTGGATCAGGCCGCATCACTGCGGCACGGTCACGGTTATCTTCTTCGACATGACCGGCGGGTTGTGCGGAACGTGGTCGGCATCGCCGAGCAGCAACTGCAACGTGTGCCGGCCCGGCGGCAATTCGATCCGAACCTCGGTCTGCCCCGCACCGAAGTGCAAGTGATTCTTGTCATTTGGGATCGGCTCGTCGAGCGGAGGCAGGTCGGCGTCGACCAGCAAGTGATGATGACCCGTATGCGGTTTGTCGATGCCCGCGGGCGCGACGCCGGCGCCGCTCAATCCCATACGCAGCCAGAACTTGCCGCCCGGGATGGTCGCGCCGTCGACCGGCCAGATGATGTAGGCATGCGCGCCTTCAGGTGCCGGTCTGCGCTCAGCGGCCGAAGCCGGGGTGCAGATGACGCACCACGCCATGGCGGCCGCCACGATTCCGCTAATCCTCTGCATCGCATTCCTCCCTCTCGTTTGGCATTTGTCGAGTCGATGCGTGTTCACTCCCAGATGGTCTGGGCGCGAGATCTGCGGTCGGATTTCTCTCCACAAGTAAATGAATATCGAAGTATTGCACGGAGCGGCTGTGAAGGAAACGATACAATGCACATTGCCGGAAGGATGTGAGCTGGTTCACAGCCCATGCCGAACAGGCGGTCTAGCGTGAGCGATACCGCTCGAGTTCAGGAATCGTCATGAGATGATCGACCCTGGCACAAGCAATCCTCTGCGATCGTGTTCACGCGATCGATGCCGCCAAGCGATCGGTGATCGCGGTCAGCGCGTGATGAGGAGATGGCGTGCTTGGTGCCGGGACAGGGCACAGCGGAGGATGCCATGAAGAGATCGAGCTTGTCGTTCTGGGGCGCGATGGTGTCGATGGTCGGAATGATGGCAGTGTCGCCCGCCCGCGCGGAGGATGCGGTTCTCGTCGCCTCGACCGTGGACCGCTACGTGCCAGGGACAGTGATCGCCGAAGGTCAGATCCTCGATGTGCCGGCGGGAGCGAGCGCCACATTGCTTTTCCGCTCCGGCCATCTCCTCCGCCTCAAAGGACCCTTCGAAGGCAGCCTGCGAGAGGTGCAGCCGGCGGATGCGCCGGGTGGCGTCGAGGGCCTTGTGGAGGCGCTGCGGCGCCAAGGCGTGGATGCGACGGTCGTCGGGGCCACGAGAGGCCTTGCGCCGCCACCCTCGGCCCGCTCGGCGATGAAGGGGCAGCCCGTCCTTGCCGATATTCGCCGGTCCGCGATCTACTGCCTCGGCGCCGGCGACACCCTTTGGCTGCATGGCCGCGCCGACACCGGCCTGCTTCGATTACGGCGAGGACATAGCGTTCGTGAAATGGCCTGGCCCGCCGGGGTCACGCGGGTCGCTTGGCCGGATGATCTTCTCATCGAAGACGGTGATCGCTTCGATGTGGTCGACGAGCATGGTGCCGCCCTCGCCACGATGATTTTCCATCGGCTCGATCCGGCTCCCTCGGCCCTGGCGTGGATCGCCGCTGGCCTGCTGTCGGGTTGCCGCAGCCAGATCGAGCCGGCGCTGCGCGAGCTCGTGGCCGCGGTCGAGAAAAATTCCGACCCGTAATGGTCCGTCCTTGAACGAGCCGACCGACACCTCGCTCCGGTAGCGCGACAGCTTCAATGGCGCCGAATGCGCGCACGAAACGGCCGGCCGAGGCACTCCCGGCCGGCCATCCCTCGTCGGGCGCTTCTGCTATCGCGAATTGTGCTGAGCGCCACCGTTCGAATTCGTGGCCTCGGCCGATGCGTCTCCGCCGATGCTCACGGCGGTACCGACAGCCGTCTGCACCGTCGGAGCGCTGTTGAGTTGGACGATCGGATGTTTGGACGCTCCGATATTGTCCTGGCCGGTGAGGTTGGTGTTGAACGAGGCCGCACCGGCATCGCCGCCGACGCTGAGCGCCGTGCTCAGAGCAGTCGATACGGTGTTGGCGCCGTTGGACTGACCGGCATGCGGCTTTCCGCCATCGAGACGAAAATTGCCTTGCTCGACGGCATTGTTGTTGAGCGACAATGCGCCTGCCGATCCGGCAAGCCCGAACGCATGGGAAGTCGCCGTTTGATTGGTGTTCGCCGAATTGCGCTGCCCCGCCGAGGCGGGCGAGAGCAGGGGCGCGACGAGTATCGCCATCGCGGCAGTAGCAGTCATGAAAGAGATACGCGGCATCTTGTGTCTCCTTTGCGGCTTGGCCGAGGCGACGTGCCTCGGTCCGGTCTGCGTTCTCGACCCTATCGATCGCGTCGTGCGGCGGCTGTGATCCGGGCGACACCCGGAAATAAATTCCACTTGCGTGGCGCTTGGGTTCAGTGCCCCCCTTGCGGCACGATATCGGTGTTGATCGCGACGGCATGGGCGACGCCGCCATTCTGGCTCGAGGCGTTGCTGGTGGCGTCTTGGACCGTCGTCCCGCCGCTCGGCCGCCGGCGCTTTTCCTGGCCGTGACTTTGCGGAGATACGGCACCGGCCGACGCGGTCGCCGGCCCATTGGCGCTCACCGCTGTGCTCGACGTCACCTGCTGCGTTACGGTGTTGTTGCTGCCTATGCTCACAGGGCTTTCATAGGCATTGACCGTCAATGATTGCGAGTTGTTGATGATCTGCTGCTGAAACGACGCGGCGCTGGCATGCCGGCGAAGCGTGGATGCTTGCGACAGAGCATCGGCCGGTGTCGTACCGGTGGCCTGGGGATCGCCGACGGATGAAGCAGTATTGGCAAGGTTGGAGCCGGTCGGGGCGCCGGAAGGGTTGACGAGGCGGAGTTGCTGTACCTGTTGGAGCCTGCCCAACACATGTTCCAGCACTTTTCCTTGAGCATTTTCGTCGGCGAGTACTTGGGGTGCGAGCTCGATCCCGCCGGATTCTTGCGCTCTTGCGCTGGTCATGCCGATGGCAAGCATCAGCGCGGCGAGACCGGCGGCTGTCGTGAAGCGAAGCATGGCGCGCTCCTTTTGGCTCGAATTGATCAGACGCGATCAGGCTAGAGGCGCCCCCGCTATTCCGCTGTGAACCGCGCCACAGGCGGTGAAACATCGAAAGGGCTCGATGTCCAATTCGGTGGCGGCTCGCGCGGCGAACGGCCCCAGTCTTCCTCCTCGGGCGCATCTTTGCGGCCTTCGTGCGGCAGGCGTCCCGACCGGAAGGTCTGCGTGACATTGCCGTTGCGGCAAGTGACCGTGCCGTCCGCAATCGCGCAGTTCCCTTTCGCTCCGGGAGCACAGACCAGTCGGCCGTCGATGGTTCGACAGTCGAGGCCGCCGGAGCCGACGCACCTCGTCTCGCCATTGACCGATCGGCAGCTCAGAGAATCGGCTCTGGCTGATGCCGCCGGGACGCTCAATGCCAAAATCCATAGGGTCAAGGCCGTGATGAGAAGCGATGTCATGCGCATGAGATACCTCCCGTCCCGTCGAGCCTATGGGAAGCGGTATGTCGCTCCTGTGAACGGGCTCACATCGCGCGAGAAAATCGCGATCTCGGCGGCGGGACCAAGAAGAAGGCGGCCCGCGGCGAGTGTGCCGCGGGCCGGGAGGCTGGGGAGGGAGAAAATACGAGCGGGATCGAAGTTCAGCGGAAATTGCCCTGCGAGACGCCGTTCGCATTGGCAGAAGTGGCGTTTGCGTCGCCGCCGATGCTGACCGCCGTGCTGGTGGCGCTTTGGGTCGTCGGCGCGCTGTTCGACTGATGCAGCTTCTTGCCACCGAAGGCGTCGTTCTCCTGCTGGATCAAGTTGGTGTTGACCGAAGTCGCGTCCGCGTCGCCGCCGATCGCGAAGGCGCTGCTATGCGCGCTCTGATGCGTCGGCGCGTAGTTGTCCTGATAGATCTTCTTGCCACCGGAGCGGACATTGAGCTGGTCGACCTGATTGGTGTTGAGCGACAGCGCATTGGCCGATCCGAACAGCGCGAAGCCGCTGGAGGTCGCCGTCTGAGTGGTCGGAGCCGAGTTCTTCTGGCCGGCTGACGCCGGGCTCGCGAAGGGAGCGGCGAGCAGAGCGAGGGCGGCGACTGCGGAGAAGAGGGAGAGGCGAAGCATGGTAGGTTTCCTTCTAGGATGAGCTCCGGAGCCCCATGCCCCGGCGCGTTTGTCGTACGCCAGGAAACCTACGTGGACCGGCGCTGCGCCGCTGTGAACGGCGCCACAGGATGGCGCTTTTTCCAGGAGAGCGCGTCGATCGATCATGTCTCCGGCGATTGGCCAGGCGGAACGGTGTCGCTGCGGCCCCGTTGAAAGGTCATCGTGACTTACGCCACCGCCGGCATTCCGCCGATCCGCATCGACGCAATGAGCGCTCACCTCGGGTGACGATGAGCTGGATCGAGCGTGCCTTGTGCGGGGCGATTCTCGGGCTGATTCTTGCCTGGATCGCCGTCGCGGTGTTGAGCTCGGTGGATATCGACAGCACGGCCGACCTCTTTGCGGCGATGGGCGGGTCGGTGAGCCGGCTGCTCCATCACATCTAGTCGGCGCTTCCGCGCAGGCTTAACCTTGCCCATGCCATTCGGCTCATGGTTTAGACAGGTGATCCAGAGGGAGGCGCCATGTATCCGGGATCGCACGCAAAAATCCGCCCCGACCAACCGGCCTTTGTCATGGCACAAAGCGGCGAGGCGGTGACTTATGCCGAGCTCGAGCGGCGGACCAACCGACTTGCTCATCTTCTGCGCGCCACCGGTCTCCGCCGACTGGATCACTACTCGATCTTCATGGAGAACAACGCCCGCTACGTCGAGTGTTGCGGTGCCGGCGAACGGGCGGGCCTCTATTACACCTGCGTCAATTCCTATCTCACGCCGGAGGAGCTGGCGTATATCCTCGCCAACAGCGAGTCGAAGATCCTCATCACTTCCATGGCCAAGCGCGGTGTCGCGGTTGAGGCGCTTGCGCATTGTCCGGCGATCGAGCGATGCCTCGTGGTCGACGGTCCGGGTGATGGCGGCCGGGTGGTCAATCTCGACAGCGCGACGAGCGATCACCCGGATACGCCCATTCCGGATGAAGCGCTCGGCACGCCGATGCTCTATTCCTCCGGAACGACCGGCCGTCCGAAGGGAATTCTTCGGCCCTTGCCGGAGAATCCACCGGCGCAGCCATTGCCGCTCTTCGATTTCCTGGTGCGGCTTTGGCGGTACCGCGAGGGCATGGTCTATCTCTCGCCGGCGCCGCTCTACCACTCTGCACCGCAGGCGGCCGTCAGCTTGACGATCCGCATGGGCGGCACCGCGATCATTATGGAGCATTTCGATCCGGAACATTATCTGGCGCTCGTCGAGCGCTACCGCGTGACGCATAGCCAGCTCGTGCCGACCATGTTCTCGCGCATGCTGAAGCTGCCCAAAGAGCGGCGTCGCCGCTACGATCTCTCCTCGCTCGAAATCGCCATCCACGCGGCGGCGCCCTGTCCCGTGCCGGTCAAGGAGCAGATGATCGAATGGTGGGGGCCGATCATCCATGAATATTACGGCGCCACCGAGGGGCTTGGCTTCACCGCCTGCGACAGCGCCGAATGGCTCGCGCATCGCGGCACCGTCGGCCGCGTGTTGCTCGGCGAGCTGCATGTGCTCGACGAGGCGATGCGGCCCGTGCCATCGGGCACGTCCGGCACGCTCTGGTTCAAGACGGCAACGCCATTCGAGTATTTTAACGACCCGTCCAAGACCAAGGAGGCGAGATCGCCCGACGGCACGATGAGCACGGTGGGCGATGTCGGCTATGTCGATGAGGATGGCTATCTCTATCTCACCGACCGCAGGACATTCATGATCATCTCGGGCGGCGTGAATATCTATCCGCAGGAATGCGAGAACCTGCTCATCACCCATCCCAAGGTCGCGGATGCCGCGGTGTTCGGCGTGCCCAACGAGGATTTGGGCGAAGAAGTGAAGGCGGTGGTTCAACCGATGCCCGGCATACCCGCGGGGCCCGCGCTCGCCGAGGAACTCATTGCCTTCTGCCGACAATATCTCGCCCACATCAAGTGCCCCCGCTCGATCGATTTCGAGGAGCAATTGCCGCGCCTTCCCACCGGGAAGCTCTATAAACGCCTGCTGCGCGACCGCTATTGGGGCGCAAGAAAAAGCAGGATCGTTTGAGCGAGGGCGCGAAGGAAGAGGCGCTCAGCTCGGCTGCTCGATGAAGGCGCGAATGGCGCTGCCGAGATCGTCCTCGGCGGTATTGAGATGCGCAACCAGCGAAGCGTGATTATGGCCTCTGAGCCAGACCAAGGGTGGCGCTCGCCGCTTCGCCACCGCCAGCCGCTGGGCAAGCTCCAGCGAATAGACGTCGAGGAGCGGATTCTCGTACTGCGCCATGGCGATGAACGTCGGCACGCTGCCGGCATCGACATGTGAGACCGGCGAATAGTCCTCGAAGCGCGATGCGTCGGTGCCATAGTAGGCCTCGACCTTGCGCGCGTTGGGATTTTCCGGAAGGTTATCGACGCGCACGCGTCCGCTGAGGACGATGAGGCCGGCAATTCCCGGCCCCTCCGGCGGATGAGGGCGCTTGTCATAGGCATAGCTCGCGATATGAGCGCCGCCCGCGGAATGACCCATCAGGAAAATTCGCCTGGGGTCGATGCCGAGCGCCGCGGCATGCGCGCGCGTCCACCCCATGACCGCGCCCACATCCTGCGTCGCCGCGGGATATGGCGAGTCATCCGCCAGGCGATAACCCATATTGATGCCGACAATCCCGTGGCGCGCGAAGTAGTAGAGGACGTTGGCATAAACCTCGGCATTGAAATTGCGGTGGCCCGCGACGAATGCGCCGCCATGGACGAACAGCACAGCCGGCTTTGCCATTCTCGTGTCCGCCGGCGCGAAGAGGTCGAGTTGCTGGCGCGGGTGACCGCCATAGGCGATGTCGCGCTCGACGGCGACTCCCGCCTTGGGTGCCTCAGCCAGGATCGATGCGAACGCATCCAACATTTGTTTGACGTGACCGGGGATGTCTTCTCTCCATCGAGGGCCAAGTTCGGCCATTTTCGAGCGAAGCCAAGCGGGAATGGGCGGAGCAGAGGTCATGAATGCTACAATCCGAGATAGCTGGTTCGAACCGTAGGCGAGCCAAGCAAATCGCCGCCTCGCCCTTGGGCGACGATCAATCCGTCCTCGAGGACATACGCATAATCCGCGATCTCGAGCGTCGAATGCACGTCCTGCTCGACGAGGAAGACGGTGATTCCGCGCCGGCGGATCTCGAGAATGCTGTCGAACAGCGCGGCTGTCGCCGCGGGCGAGAGGCCGAGGCTCGGTTCATCCAACATGAGGAGCCGCGGTGCCGACATGAGGCCGCGCGCCAGCGCAAGCATTTGTTGCTCGCCTCCGGAGAGGGAACCGGCGCGCGCATGCCGGCGCTCGCGGAGCCGGGGGAACAGCTCGTAGAGCGCCTCCATCCGCTCCGCCGCGCCGGCGCGGGCGTGACGAGGATAGGCCCCGATATGCAGGGTCTCCGCCACGGTGAATTCCGGGAAGAGAAGC
>Ga0209062_1003149_pt1 | contig 19743 bp, 21 predicted proteins | sample Coa_R2_2_FD_187158 | JGI IMG/M metagenome (GOLD analysis project Ga0209062, IMG submission 187158) | Surface soil microbial communities from Centralia Pennsylvania, which are recovering from an underground coalmine fire - Coalmine... | ecosystem: Environmental > Terrestrial > Soil > Unclassified...
CTACCCTCGCACGACGGCACGACGTGGGGCAACGGATTGGGAGATTATCTTCAGGGCGGATACAATTTCGATCCGAACGCCGGACCAAGCGGAAGATGGCAGCAGTTGCAGAAAGTCGAGCCGTAATCAGGCGACGGCGGCGACCAGCGACTCCGGCTCGCCCACATTCGCGGCCAGCCATCTGCCAAGCTGGGCGATCCGCGGGGCGCCGTCCACGTAACCGCAGACCGGAACTCCGGCAATCTCCTCGGCGTCGGCGGCGCTCGCTGCGCCCGATTCGTGAGAAAGCAGCAGCGCGCAGCGGTCCTCGCATGCAAGCGATTTCAGCCATTTGATTTTTTCGCGGACGCTTTCAAGCGATCCGCGCGCGTTGCCGGAAACCAGAAAAATCGCCTCCGACGCGCCGAGCACCTGCGAGCATTGCAAGGGAGCCGCTTCGCTCAGATCGGCGCAAATGATCGAATAATTTTCCCGGGCGCGATCGAGCAGCGGGGCGAGCTCGCGCGGATTCACATCGGGCGCGGCGAGCACGTCCAGCCCGTTGCGGTCGATCACAAAAGCTCCCCAGGTGCGCCCATCGAGCCGCCGCGGGGATTCCTCGCGCCAGAGAGGATAACCGCGGCGCTGGAAATCAACAAAAAGAACGGCGGACCCAGGGCCCTCCGCCAAGGTGCGGCTCAACTGCTCTGCAACCGCACCCGCCCTGGATCCGCCGTGCGCCGGGACGAAGGAAAATATCGAACCGTTTCGCGGGCTCTGTTCCACGCGGGCGGTTTGTGCAGGCCGGGTGCCAATTCAGAAGTGTTGCAATCGCGGACTTTTCTGATGCGATGAGAGCGGGAGAGCGACAATCTGTCCCAGCCGCCGGGACAAGCTGGCCCACACTAAATCGGGCGAAGTGGAGTTGGAAGACGGGATAAGAATCCGCCCTCGGGAGCCGCCGTTTGGCATAGAATAAACTCATGCTGCTGCGACACGTCGGGGGATTCGTCCTCCTCGCATCGACCCTGGCCGCCGCGCCGACCTTTACCAAGGACGTCGCGCCGATCCTTTATCAACACTGCGCGAACTGCCATCGTCCCGGCGAGATCGGTCCCATGCCGCTGCTAACCTACGAACAGGCGCGGCCGTGGGCGAAGGCGATTCGCGGCGCGGTTGCGCTCGGCAAGATGCCGCCGTGGCATGCCACGCAGGAGCGCGGCGTTTTCGCCAACGACCGCCGCTTATCGGATCGCGACCGGGAGACGCTGATCGCCTGGGTTGAGGGCGGCGCGCCGCAGGGCGATCCCGCCGATCTGCCGCCGGCTCCGAAGTTCGCCGAAGGCTGGCAAATCGGCGCGCCGGACGCGGTGGTTGCAATGCAGACCGCCTACAAAGTCCCCGCCGAAGGAACCATCGCCTATCAGTACGTGCAGATTCCGACGAACTTCACCGAGGACAAATGGGTGCAGGCGATTGAAGCGCGGCCGGGCGCGCGCGCCGTGGTGCATCACATCCTGGTGTTTTGCCGCGAGCCTGGAAACGCCGCATCGCCGCCCGCCTTCAAACTGATCGAGCCGAACATGCCGCGCTTGTTATCCTCGGGCGACGCCATGCGCGGCCCGCTGATTGCGACCTACGCTCCGGGCACCAACGCCCTGACATTCCCGGCGGGGTCGGCGCTGAAGATCAAGGCGGGATCGGTCCTGACGCTTCAGCTCCACTACACGGCCAGCGGCAAGGCCGCCGAAGACGTCTCTCGCGTCGGTTTCATCTTCGCGAAAGAGCCGCCGCGGCAGGAAATGCACACCAGCGCCTTTTACAACCCGACGTTCACGCTTCCGGCGGGCGATCCGGATAAAGCGGTCGAATCCATGATCGAGTTCACCGAGGATGCGCACGTTTGGGCCTTGTTCCCGCACACGCATCTTCGTGGAAAAAGCTGGAAATACCGCATCGTTTATCCGGATGGGCGCAGCGAGCCGATCCTGTCGGTTCCCAAGTACGATTTTAACTGGCAGACTTATTACGAATTCGCGAAACCGCTCGCCGCGCCGAAGGGCTCGCGCATCGAAGCGACCGCGCATTACGACAATTCGCCGAACAATCCGGCCAACCCCAATCCGAAAATCGACGTGAGATGGGGTGAGCAGACGTGGGAAGAAATGCAGTATTCGGGAATCAGCTACACCATCGACGAAACGGCGCCGCTTCCCACCGACCGCCGTCCGGCGGAGATTCGCCAGTGACCGTGGGGCGGACTTCCGTTCTGCGGTTAACAGCGGAGCTGAAGCTCCGCGCGGGATAAATCCCGGCGCTCGATCCGCTATATAATTCCGCTTATGCGGAAAATTCGAGTGGCTGCGGCGCTTGCGGCGGTTTCCATCATCATTTCAGGTCAGCCGCGCGCTGAACAGCCTTCCGGCGCTTTTGTTCTCAAGTCCGTCCGTACCTTCGACGGCGAAAGCATGCATGAGGGATGGGCGGTGCGCGTTAAAGGCGATCGCATCGAAGCCGTCGGACCGGCGGCGAGCATCGATGTTTCCGGCGCGAAACTCATCGATCTGGGCGGCGCGACGCTGCTGCCCGGCCTGGTCGAGGGGCACTCGCATGTTCTGCTGCACGCCTACAGCGAAACGTCCTGGAACGATCAGGTGGAGCATGAGCCGCTGGCGCTGCGCGTGGCGCGCGCGACGAATCATCTGCGCTCCACGCTGCTGGCGGGCTTCACAACTATCCGCGATCTGGGCACGGAAGGCGCCGGTTACGCCGATGTCGGATTGAAAATGGCCGTGAATGAAGGCATCATTCCGGGACCGCGAATGCTGGTGGTGACCCGCGCCATCGTGGCGACGGGCACGTACGGTCCCAAGGGATTCGTTCCCGAATGGACCGTGCCGCAGGGCGGGGAAGAAACTTCGGGGCAGGACATTATTCGCGTGGTGCGCGATCAGATCAGCCGCGGCGCGGATTGGATCAAGCTGTACGGCGACTATCGCTGGGGGCCGCATCCCGGCTCGCATCCGACCTTTTCGCTCGAGGAGATGAAGTGGGCGGTTGAAACCGCGCATGACGCCGGTGTTCCCGTCGCGGTCCACACCAGCACGCCGGAAGGAATGCGGCGGGCGATTCTGGCGGGCGCGGACACGATCGAGCACGGCAACGACGGCACTCCCGAAATTTTCAAAATGATGGCGGAGCATCACGTGGCGCTGTGCCCGACGCTCACGGCCGGCGGAGGCACGCGGCGCCCCGGCCAACCCGAATCTCCCATGCGCGCCCGCCGGCGGGAAGTGTTCGCATCCGCGCTGGCCGCCGGCGTGACGATTCTCTCCGGCAGCGACGTCGGCACTTTTCCGCACGGGGACAATGCGCGCGAGCTCGAAGCGATGGTCGATTTCGGGATGTCGCCGCAAGCCGCGCTCAAAGCCGCGACCTCCACGGCCGGCGAGGTGCTGCGCATGGATATCGGCGAAGTGAAAGCCGGCAAATTCGCCGACCTGATCGCCGTCGATGGCGACCCGAGCAAGGAAATCTCCGCCATCCGCCGCGTGCGATTCGTGATGAAGGGCGGAACGATCTACAAACAATAGATCGCCGCGCATCTGTTGCCTGCGGCACGGCCCCGCTGTTACGATCTAACGGTTTGCGCGGGCCTTGAATTTACGGAGAATGGTGGGCGGTGAGAGCCTCGAACTCCCGGCCTTCTGGGTGTAAACCAGACGCTCTGACCAACTGAGCTAACCGCCCGACGGTCTCAGTTTATCAGAGTGCGGTAGAATCAAAAGTGATCCGGTGCGGGAGTAACTCAATGGTAGAGTCACAGCCTTCCAAGCTGTTGGTTGCGGGTTCGATTCCCGTCTCCCGCTCCATTTAAGATGCGCCTCCGCTTGTACGCCGGCAGGCGGAGCTGAAACTCGGCGCGGGATACATTCCGGGCCTCCAGCCCTTCATTTTGCGTGCGCGACCGTGGCGGGGCGCGAGCGCAAATAATGGATGATCATCGGCAGCACGCTGGCCACGGCGATTCCGATCACCACCTTTTCAAAATTGTGGCGCACGGCGGGAATGCCGCCCAGATAAAAACCGGCAAGCGTCATCGACGTGACCCAGCCTAACCCGCCCCAGACATTGAAGGAAAGAAAACGCCGGTAGCGCATCTGGCCCACGCCCGCCATGAACGGCGCGAAGGTCCGGACGATGGGCACGAATTTCGCGTAGATCAGCGTTTTGCCGCCGTGCTTTTCATAGAAAGCCTGCGTGCGCCGCACGTACTCCTGTTTAAAAAGGACCGAATCCGGACGCCGGAAAATCGCGGGACCGCCGCGGCGGCCGAGAAAATATCCGCTCTGATCGCCGGCCACCGACATGAACGCCAGCAGGGCGATGATGCGGCCGATGTCGAGTTCGCCCGCGCCGGCGACCACGCCCACCGTGAACAGCAGCGAGTCGCCCGGCAGAAATAATCCGGCCAGCAGACCAGTTTCAGCGAAAACAATTCCCGCCAGCAGAGCGTAGCCCCACCAGCCCGTGATCACCGAGGAAAGCAGGTGGATCAGTTGCTCCGGATTGGTCAGGCTGCGCCAGACCTCCAGGATCGTTGGAATCATCGACCCTGATGGAACGACGCCGCGAACTGCCGGATGGTGTTGTCGTAGACTTTGACTTTTCCTTCGGCCTTGAGCTGATTCACCACCGAATCCATGAATAGCAGATACTGCTGCTGCGCTTTGGCCTGCTTCAGGTCGGATAGAACCTTGGCGCGCTCCGCCGTCAGCTTCGACGGATCGACGTGCTGCTGATCGACGATTTTGTAGATCACCATTCGTCCGGCGATTTCGACCGGGCCGATGATGGAGCCGACCGGCTTGGTGAACGCATCCGGAACGAGCGCGGCGTGGCCCAGGCCCTCCACCGAATCGTTGCGGCTGAAATCGGCCGAAGTGGTCACCTCGAGCTTCATCGCTTTGGCGACTTTGCTCATATCCTCGCCGGCGCGAATCCTGGCGGCGGCCTCCTCGGCCTTTTTCTTGGCGAGAGAGATCGCATCCATGCTTGCGACCGCGTCGCGCACCTTGGCTTGCGCCTGTTCGAACGTGGACGGCGTGGGCGGAACTTTATCCAGCAGGACCGCGATGGCCAGGCGGTTGGCCGGCAGTTGCAGAACCTGCGACACCCCGTTCTTTTGCAGACCGTTGAGCGCGCCGTCGATTTCCGGGCTGATGCCGAGCGAGGGAATGGCCGAGCCGGGCGTCGCGTCCTTCACCGTGATCAGATCGGCGCCATTCTGCCGGGCGATTTCAGCGGCCGACTGCGGCGATTTTTCGAGCGCCGCATGGATCTGCTCCGAAAGCTGCTGCATTTTATCGGAGACCTGCTGCTTGCGCAGATCGTCGGCGATCGCCTGCTTGACCTCATCGAAAGGCTTCACGCGCGCCTGCTCGTGCTCCAGCACCTGCGCGATATCGTAGCCGATGCTGGTGGTGATGACGTCGCTGATCTGGCCCGGTTTCATGGTGAAAATGACTTTTTCGAACTCGGGCAGTCCCTGGCCGCGAACCAGCCAGCCAAGATCTCCGCCTTTATCGGCGGCGTCGTCGGAATTTTTCTTGGCCAGCTCGGCGAAATCGGCGCCGGCGCGAAGCTGTTTCAGCAAATCCTGAGCCTTGGCTAGAAGCTGCTTTTTTTCGGCGTCGGACTTATCGACGGTCTTCAGCAGGATGTGGCGCACGTGCACGCGCTCCGGCGTGCGGAAATTATCCATGTTGGAGGCGTAGGCGGCGTGAAGCTGCGCGTCGCTGACATTGATCGACTGCTGGACCTTTTCCTGATCGAGCACCACCACTTCGAAGGTGCGCCTTTCCGGCTCCGTGTACTGATAGCGATGTGTGTCGAAATAGGTTTTCAGCTCGTCCGCGGACGGCTTCACCTGATCCTGAAACTTGGCGGGCGGAAAGGCGATGTATTCGATTTTCGCCTTGTCGAAGCGCCGCTCGATGGCCTCATTTACCTCATTGGGCGTAACCACCGTCGCTTCGTATTGCAGGTTTTGAATTTTCTTGAGAATGATGTCGTTGCGCGTGGCGTCGATTTCGTCCTGGAGCGTCAGGCCGTTCTGCGCCAGCGCCGCTTCCAGTTGATCCTTGCCGACGAACACGCCGTCCTTGAAAAACTGCGGGAACTGGACCTTGAGATCATCGAGCACTTCCTGATCGGTCGCGGTGACGCCGAGTTTCTTGAAGGCATAGACGGCGGCGCGCTGCTGGATCATGGAGTCGACAAACTGCGGCATGTAGGTTTCGAGCATCGCCGGATCCATCTGGCTGCCGAGCATCCGCGAAGCGGCGCGCGCCGCCTCTTCGCCGGTGAGCTTCTGGCCGCCGATCTCGGCCAGCACGATCTGGTCACCGGTGTTGCCCGGGGTGCTGGTCCCATAACCCGGGATCAGGGTCACGACCATGGACACGGCGATCAGCAGCAGAAGGGCGCTGAGAATATAGCGGATGGTTTTCTGACGGCTGCGGAACAGATTGAACATATAAGGAAGCTCCAGGCGACAGGGCGGATCAGCTTTATTATACCCTGCCATTCGCCAGAAGCGGCAGAGCGCGCCGGGAAATTAGAACGAGGAGCCGGGTTTCATTTTGGATCCCGGCTCGGGCGCGGTTTTAAGAGGCACCGCGAGGTCGAACCAGCCGATCATCATTTCATCCCAGGTCTGCGGCCCCCAAAAAATCGTCTTTCCGGGATCGGGATTGAAGGGATTGTTGGGCGAGTTATCGAACCCCGCTCGCGCCTCGATGCGCGTGCCTTTCGGCAGCAACTTCGGCGTTGCCAGGTAATAATAAGGCTGCCAGTTGAAATCGTACTTCGGGATGCTCAGCAGAATTTCCGTTTCGCCGCTGGGATAGATTGCGCGAAATTCGAAGGATTTTCCGCGCAAGTGCATGTGCGCGCGCATGCCTACCAGATAAGCTTCCTGATGAAGCGTCACGCTGGCCGCGGTGTGGTAATCCGGCTCGCCCGGCGGAATCGCGATCCAGTGGGCGGCGGCCTGCCCGGCTACGATCTGGCGCGACGGCGGCTGCCTGGCGAAGACCAATCCGATTTTGGTGCGATCCGCCGAGGCTTTGCCGTTGGTCTGATAGTGCATCTGAAAAATCAGCGTTGAGCCGGCCTTGATCAGGCGCGCCTGGCCGGGCTCCCAGATTTGCGGCGACATTCCCGGCGCGTATCCGGCGAGATATTCCTCGTTCTGCATTCCCGTGCCGTCATCCACCACGATGATGGCGTGATGCACCACGCTGCGATCTCCAGGCCGGACTTCCACCGCCTGCACCCATTTATCCTCGGTGAAATTGGTCTTCACCGGAATGTACTGATAATCGATAACACCGCTCGCCGGGACCTCGAATGCCTCCGGCATTTCGAAGACGACGTCGGGCTTGGCGATGCGCCAGCCTTCGGTGAACTGGCGCGGCCTGGGCGCATCTGCGGGATTTCCCTCCGGCGCGCCGCCATCAACCCAGGCGACCAGAGTCTCCTTTTCTCCGGGCGCGAGCGACAGATCATTGGAAAACTTGCCGTAATGCGGATCAGCCTGCCACGGCGGCATCTTGCCTGAGAGCAGCGCGCTTCGAATCGCCTTCGCCCACGGGCGAGCCTGCTGATACGTTAACAGCGGCATCGGCGCGGCTTCGCCCGGACGATGGCATTGCTGGCAGCGATTTTGCAAAATTCGCTCAACTTCCCTGTGAAATGTTGGAGTTGCGGCGGAGGAAAGAAGGCAAAAAAAAGGTACGGAAACAGCCGTTATGACGCGAACCACTTCTTGATCCTTGAAACCTAAAGGTACATCATAATCTGAAATCGGCGAATCGTTTCATATTTTTTTTCGATCAGGCGATTTCTTCGCGAGGCTAGGGCGGCATCGCGGCCTGGATAAGGCGTAAGCCGGCGCACGGCGCGAATCCTTTTAAAATGGGAACGTGCCCCGTTTTCCCGGACGACATTTTCTTCGCAATCTGGTGGAACGGCGAACGCTGCTGGCGCGGCTGGTCCGGCGCGATTTCGAGCAGCGCTATGTCGGCTCGGCCGGCGGATGGCTGTGGGGAGCGATCCATCCGCTGGTTCTGCTCGGCAGCTATTACTTCATCTTTGAAGTGTGCCTGCACGCGACGCTTCCGCCGGGCGAGGTGACCAATAACTATCTGATGTATCTGTTCTGCGGATTCCTGCCCTGGCTGCTGTTCCAGGACACGGTGATTCGCTCCGCCGGATCGCTGATCGAGCATTCGAATCTCATCACCAAAACCGTTTTCCCGGCCGAAGTCGTCCCGGTGTCGATTTTTCTATCCTCGCTGCTGCATCACCTGATCGCGCTGGGGATGGTGGTGGCCTGCGCGGCCATTTTTCTGAAAGCGATCAGCCTGAAGATTCTGCTGCTGCCGATCTATATGTTTTTCGTGGGGCTGCTCGCGGTGGGGGTCGGCTGGATCGTGTCGAGCCTGCAAGTTTATCTGCGCGACACCGCGCAGGTGATCAGCGTGGTGATGACGCTGTGGTTCTGGGCGACGCCGATCATGATCACGGAAAAACAGATCCCGCCGCGCTTTCACGCGCTGATCGAGTTGAACCCGATGTCGTGGATCGTCAGAGCCTATCGATACCGGCTGCTTTCAACGCAGTGGCCAAGCTGGCGGGAACTCTCGATTCCATTTCTCTACTCGGCCGCCGTTTTTGTGGTGGGGGGATTGTTCTTCCGCCACCTGAAGCGCGGATTCGCCGACGTTTTGTGATCCTCACCGCGGATAGGGATGCCCGCGCAGCGACGTCAGGGCGCGATAAATCTGCTCGGCCAGCACAACGCGCGCGAGCTCATGCGGCATGGTGAGCGGCGACAGCGAAAGCAGCAGATCCGCTCGCGATTTCCACTCGGCCGAAAGTCCATCAGCCCCGCCGACGATGAATAGCAGATCGCGCTCGCCGATGAGCCGGGCAAAGCCGCGCGAATCGATCGCGCCGCCGGCGGGATCGAGCAGAATTTTTTGCGCTGCGGCGTGTTTCCGGAAAGGATCGAGGCGGCGCGGATCGATCTCCCGCATTTCGCATTTGGCAAAACGCGCGGATCGTTTGATGTACTCCTCCGCCAGGGCGTTGGCGTGCGGATCGCGCGCCTTGCCGATGTAGTACAAAAAGATTTTCAAACTTTGCGGAAGAACGGGATGCCGTCGCGGTATTCGGCCAGCTCGACTTTATCGCCGATCTGAACGCGCTCGCCCGATTTTTCCGAGGCGATCCGCGCGGTGAGGCGCTTGCCATCCTCCAGCGTCACGATCGCCAACTGATACGGCGCGTCGTTGACGAACTGTTCCGGCGCGGCGTAGATCAGCGTTTCGGTGTAGATGGTCCCGCTCATGCCGCCGCTCCCAGGATGGTCACCACCGCGGTGGCGCCGCTGCCGCCGAGATTTTGCGCCAGGCCGAGCGAGTGGCGCTGGAGCTGCCGCTCACCCGCTTCTCCGCGGATCTGCGCGACCACGTCGCAGATCTGGGCAACACCCGTGGCGCCGACCGGATGACCTTTCGACTTCAACCCGCCGCTGGTATTCAGCGGGCGCGGCCCGTTCAGGGCCGTGCAGCCTTGCAGCGCGTATGGTCCGCCTTCGCCTTTCTTGACGAAGCCCAGATCCTCGCTGGCCACGATCTCGGCGATGGTGAAGCAATCGTGCACTTCCGCGAATTGAATATCGTTCGCGGTCACGCCGGCCATTTTGTACGCTTTTTGCGCGGCTTCCTTCACGGCTTTAAAGGTCGTGATGTCTTCCTTCTGGTCGAGCGCGACCTGATCGGAGGTCTGCGCGATCCCCAGCACGCGGGCGGGCTTGTCGGTAAACTCCGAGGCGCGCTCCAGTGGAACGATAAGCACCGCCGCCGCGCCGTCGCTGATCAGCGAGCAGTCATAAACGGTCAACGGGTCCGCGATCGGCTTGCCGCCGAGAGCCTGCTCCATCGTGATCACCTTGCGCATGTGCGCCTGCGGATTTTTGGCGCCGTTGGCGTGATTTTTCACGGCGACAGCGGCGAGCATCTCGCGCGTGGTTCCGTACTGATACATGTGCCGCCGCGCGATCATTGCAAACAGCGCCGGAAACGTGGCGCCGGCGCGGCCTTCGCCGCACATATCGCCCGCTCCGGCCAGAATTTCGGTGACTTTAGGCGTCGGCTGCGACGTCATTTTTTCAACGCCGCCGACGAGAACCACATCGTACAACCCGGCGCCCACGGCCGAGACGGCGTGGAAAAAAGCCGATCCGCTGGAGGCGCAGGCCGCCTCAAACCGGGTACAGGGCACGCCGGTGATATCCATTGCGCCGGCGATGTAGGGCGCCAGGTGGTTCTGGCCGACGAAGGAAGGTCCGGCGAAGTTGCCGAGATAGAAAGCCTCGACCTGTGAAGGTTTTACGTGGGCATCTTCCATGCATTTCCGGCCCGCCTCCACCGCCAGCGAGCGCAGATCCCGGTCCGGAAACGCTCCAAACGCAGTCTTGCCGATGCCGATTACCGCAACTGGTCTCATATATCATTAGAATAACGCGAGAAGACGATAGATTCATTTGCACGTTTGTAGATGAAGGGGCGTCATCGTTAATAAGATGGCGAGCGTCCCGTCGATTCTTAAGCAAATGAGCGAAGCTCCCGGCTTCACCAGATACGACGCGGCCGCGCTCTCCAACGAGCAGCAGAGCCGTTTTGTCGCCGAAAATCTGCGGCGCATTTTTCTGCTGATCTACCGGATTGTCGGCAATGTGCCGGATGCGCAGGACCTGACGCAGGAGGCGTTTATCAAGGCGCTCCAGCGGCAGGATCAGTTGAAGGATCTGGAGAAGGCAGCGCACTGGCTTTCCCGCATCGCCAGCAACACGGCCATCGATTTTTTGCGGCGCAGCGGGCGCGTGAGTTTTTCCGGCATTGAGGAGATCCCGGAGCCGCTGGCCAGCTCGCCGCGCGAAAGTCCGGAGCAACTGGTGCTGCGCGCCGAGCATCGCGAGCGGCTGGAATCGGCGCTGAGCGTGCTGACGGATCGCGAGCGCACGGCTCTGCTGTTGCGCGACGTCGAGGGGCTGCCCGCCGAGGAAGTGGCCGCGCGGCTCAACTGCTCCAAGGCGACGGTGCGCTCCCATATCGCCAACGGGCGGGTGAAGCTGCGCCGCTTCCTGGAAAGAAGGAAAGCATGAGCCGCATTTCGCAAAAGACGGCGCACGTGGCTGAAACGGATCTGGCCCTGTACGTTTCAAACGATCTGCCGGCATGGCGGCGCGTCCGGGTCGGCTTGCATTTTTCCCGCTGCCGCTGGTGCCGTCAGATGGCGGAGATCTATCGCGACGATCGTCTTCGCTTCCGCGAAACCGCGTCACAGATGCCGCCCGGCGTGAACTGGAACAAGCTGTCGGCGGAGATTACGGCCAACATTCGCGTGGGATTGGCCGCCGGAGAGTGCGTCGCGCCGCGGAAACGCAAGGCGGCGCTTGGCTGGCGTCCGGCGGCGGCCATGGCCGGGCTAGCGGCGCTGCTGATCTGCGCCTGGGTTCTGAATATGCCGTCGAGCACAACACAGGAGCTGGGGCGGGCGTTCACGGCGATCTGGAGCGGATCCTCTTTAAATGGCGTCCGGGGCATCAATCCGGCGCGCGATAACCACGGGCTGGTGGTGGAGTTGAGCTCTTCCGGAATCGAGTTGCGCGAGAACGGCAGCACCGTGCTGGGCGTTTCGCGGGATCAGTCCAAGTTGGTGGACGTTTCGGCCAGCGTTGAAGGATCGGCCAGCGCGCGCTACGTCGACGACAACACCGGCCAGATGACCATCACGAGCGTGTATGCGCAATAGCGTGATTATCGCCGTGCTCGTCTGCGTTGCGCCATGGCTCGCCGCGCAGGGCCTCAGCCGCAAAGTGAATTTGCCGGCGGATTCGCCGGTGACGCTGGTTTCGGTCGATTGGGGCGGAACCGACGCCACCGCGCGCGGCGGCGCTTTCTTCCTGGACGTCCATGCCTCGATGGCGCTGCGCAATTCCAGCCAGAGGCGCGTGCGGGCGATCACCTTCGCGGTGCTTTCGCAGGAAGTGACGCCGGGCGGAAAAGGGTCGGTTTCGGTGCCCAGCCTGGATGTCGCTCCCGGCGATGTTTTTCCGGTTGGAATCGATCTGCGGCTGCTGCGCCCGATCGCGGGCGGCGCGGGCGTCGAGGTGAAACTCGACGGCGTGCTGTTCGACGATCTGAGTTTTTACGGTCCGGACAATCTGCAATCGCGCCGCACGATGACGGTGTGGGAACTGGAAGCCCGGCGCGACCGGCAATATTTCAAGAAGCTGATGGAGACCGCCGGAACGAAAGCTTTGCAGCAGGCGATGCTCGAGAATTTGAGCCGGCAGGCGGATCGGCCGCTGGCGGGAATGCAGATGGTGCGCGGCCGCGCCACCAATATCGAGCCGGAGCGCGATTTGAGCTTCGCGTTCCTGGAAATTCCCGACGCGCCGGTGCTGGCGATGAACGGAACGGCTCGCGTCGCCGGCAGCGAAGCGCACGCGCCGAGCGTCGAAGTTCGCAACCGCAGCGAGCGCCCGATTCGTTATCTGGAAATCGGCTGGATCGTGAAGGACCAGCAAGGGCGCGAATTTCTGGCGGCGTCGATGCCCGCCGATGTGAGCCTGGCGCCGGGAAAAACCGGCCAGGTGGGTCAGGATGCGGCATTGCGTTTTCCGGAACATACCAGCATTCAAGGCATGAGCGGATTCATTTCGACGGTCGGATTCGCGGACGGCTCCTACTGGATTCCCAGCCGCGCCGCGCTGGGCGACTCGCGTCTGCGCCGCGTCATCTCCCCGTCGCCGGAGGAGCAGCGGTTAACGCAGATCTATCAGAAAAAAGGTTTGAGCGGGCTGATTGAGGAACTGAAGAAGTTCTGAGATTCGCGGCGCAAATTGACCATGCTTCCGCTTGAAATCACCCCTGGCCAGGTCCGCCAGCGGATCGATGCCGGCGAAAAGATCCGCCTCATCGACGTCCGCGAGCCGCGGGAGTACGAAATGGCGCACATCGACGGCGGCGAGCTGATCCCCATGCGCGACATTCCTGCCGCGCTCGTCAAGCTGCGCGCGGAATCGATGCACGCAACCCTGGTGGTCTACTGCCATCACGGCGTTCGCAGCCTCAACGTGGTCCATTGGCTGCGCGAGCAGGGCGTGGAATCATGCCAAAGCATGTCCGGCGGTATCGAGGCCTGGAGTCTCTCGATCGATCCGTCCGTGCCGCGATATTAAGATGAACTTTTACCTGAAGCCCACCTGAACCACTTGCCGCAAAGCGAAGAGTTGGCTTCGCGAAAAGGGCATCCATGCCCGTGAAATCGACTTGAGCAAGGGCCTGAGCGAATCGGAACTGGATAAACTGATCGGCTCGCGCGATTATAAAGCATTCCTGAACACCCGCAACGAGCTCTACCGCGAGCGCAACATGAAAGAAAATCCGCCCTCGCGCGCCGAGGCGATTAAGCTCATGGCGGCGCATCCCAACCTGATCAAGCGTCCGATCCTGGTGAACGGGTCGAAAATCGCGCTGGGCTTCAATGAGGAAGAGTTCCGCAAAACCGCCGGCGTCTAGAACGAGGGCAGGACTTCCGTGCCGCCGTTGAAGTTGCGGAGCGGGAATAAATTTCTCAACGCCGCGGGAAGCTATCCCTGCGGCCGGCCCAGTCCCAGAAAGGCGAGCCCGGCGAAGATCAGCGCCAGCCCGCCGGCCTTTCCCCATGTCAGCGGCTCATTGAAAAAAATCTTCGACCACAAGATGGTCCACATGTAGCCGAGCGCGACCATGGGATACAACACGCTGAGCTCGCCTTCGGTCATCCCGCGCACGAAAAACACCGAGGACAGCGCGTACAGCGCAATGCCGGCCATCAGATGCCAGTTGGTGACGACCGAGGCCAAATTGCCGCGCAGCCTTCCCGCCGCTGCTTTCAAAAACGCGGCCCCGAAGCTGCCGATGAATCCGGCGGCGAACACGTACAGCATGGAAGAAAGCGGCGTCATTTTTTCTTACCCGATCCGGCGCCCAACGCCGCGACTCCGCCGCAAATCAGCGCGATCCCGGCGAGCTTTGCCGGGTTCATTTTGTCGCCGAAGATCGCCGCCGATAAAATCGTCACCCACACGAACGTGAGCGCGATCACCGGATAGACCGCCGACAACTCGCCGTGGCGAAGCGCCACCACCAGCAGCACCATGCTCAGCGCGTAAAGCGAGTAGCCGAAGAAAAGCTGCGGGGTGGTCAGAATCGCGATGCCCGTCGCCATCAACGTCGGATGGCCGAGCCCGTTGGCGCCGTTCTTGATCAACACCTGCGCGCCGGCGTTGACCAGCGTAACGCAAAACACCAGGAAAATCGCGAAGCGCCGCTGCGCCAGGGTGGTTTCGGCCAACTTTCAGAATAATCGAATCGCGCCGGGGGCCACAATCACTCGCCGCTTTGTTGAAGCAGCTTTGCGACCAGCGCCGTCCACCCGGTCTGATGGCTGGCGCCCATGCCCGCGCCGTTGTCGCCGTGAAAATATTCGTAGAACAAGACGTGATCGCGAAAATTGGCGTCGCGCTGGAATTTTTCCGCGCCGCCGAACACGGGACGCCGCCCGGAGCCATCGCGCAAGAATAAACGCGCCAGACGCCGCGACAGCTCCGCCGCCGCCTGGCCGAGCGTGATGCGATGGCCGGAGCCGGAGGGAAACTCCACCAGCAGATCTTCGCCGAAATAATGGTTATACCGCTGCAAGGATTCGATCAGCAGATAATTCACCGGAAACCACACCGGGCCGCGCCAGTTCGAATTTCCGCCGAACAGCGGGGTGCCCGATTCGGCGGGCTCATAGCGAATGCCGTGCTGCTGCCCGTCCAGGTCCACCGTGAAGGGGAAGCGCTCGTGAAACTTAGAAAGCGAGCGAATCCCGTAGGGCGATAAAAATTCGCTTTCATCGAGCATTCGCTCCAATACCCGCACCAGCCGCGGCCGCACCAGAACGCTGAGCAGTCTTCGCGATTCGACCCCCTCGCGGGTGAGCGAAGCCACGTTGGCGGCGAGATTGGGGCGGTGCCGGAGAAACCACTCCATCCGGCGCCGGAACCCCGGGAGCTTTTCGATCACCTCCGGCTCCATCGTGTCCACGGCGAAAAGCGGGATCAGGCCGACCATCGATCGTACCCGCAGCAGCATCGAGCGGCCGTCGGGAAATCTCAGGCGGTCATAAAAGAACCCGTCGCTTTCATCCCACAGCCCGCCGTCGCCGATGGCGTTCATCGCCGCGGCGATATACAAAAAATGCTCGAAAAATTTGCTGGCGACATCCTCGAAAATGGGATCGACCTGGGTCGCCAGCTCCAGCGATATTTTGAGCATATTGAGACAAAACATCGCCATCCAACTGGTGCCGTCGGATTGCTCGATGTAGCCTCCGCCCGGCAGCGGGGCGCTGCGGTCAAACACGCCGATGTTATCCAAGCCGAGAAATCCGCCCTCGAAGATATTGCTTCCGGTCGAATCCTTGCGATTCACCCACCAGGTGAAGTTCAACAGCAGCTTGTGAAAAACGCTTTCCAGAAAGGAATAATCGGGGCGCCCGGAAAGTTTGCGGTCGATCTGAAACACGCGCCAGCAGGCCCAGGCATGCACCGGCGGATTTACTTCGCTGAAATTCCATTCGTACGCCGGGATCTGCCCGTTCGGATGCATGTACCATTCGCGCAGAAACAGCCGAAGTTGCCCCTTGGCGAAATCCGGATCCACCAGCGCCATCGGTATCATATGGAAAGCCAGATCCCAGGCCGCGTACCAGGGATACTCCCAGTTGTCCGGCATCGACAAGACGTCTTCGTTGAACAGATGAATCCATTTGGCATCGCGCCCGCAACGGCGCTTTTGGGGCGGCGGCGGCTCGGCCGGATCTCCCTTCAGCCAATCTTCGACCACGAAGTGATAAAACTGCTTGGACCACAGCAGCCCGGCGAAAGCCTGTCTTTGCACGCGCTTGCCGTCTTCGGAAAGATGCGGAGGAGAAAAGCCGTAAAATTCATCGGCTTCGGCGATGCGCTGCGCCATTAAGCCGTCGAAATCGTGAATCAGCCGCGTCGGCTCAGCCGCTTCGAAAAGGCGCATGCGCAGCGTGCGCGACTCGCCCGGATTCAAATCCAGCCGGTGCCAGGCGCAAGCCTTGGTGCCGCGGCGCGCCGGATTGACCGCGTCCAGCCGGTTGCGAATCACGCGCTCGTGAAACGCGTCTTTCGTGTACTTGCCGCCGCTGTATCCCCAGAGCGCGCGCGTATTGGATTCGTTCTCGGTGAACAGCAGATCGGGTTCTCCGTCGACTTGGAATCGATACCATCCAAGCGACGGATGCCGGGCGTCGATTCCATCGCTGCTGGCCGCAAGCGATGGGCGGTTGGGATCTCCGTTCCACGACCATGTGTTGCGGAACCACAGCGTCGGCAGCAGGTGCAGGGTGGCCGGGTCCGGTCCGCGATTTATTGCCGTCACGCGGATCAGAATGTCAGCCACATCGGCTTTGGCGTATTCGATGAAAAGATCGAAGTAGCGGTCGCCGTCGAATACGCCGGTATCGATCAGCTCGTATTCGGGCTCGTTCCTGGTGCGCCGCCGGTTGGTTTCAAGCAGTTGCGCATAGGGGAACTCGGCGCTCGGATACTTGTAGAGGCACTTCATATAGGAGTGCGTCGGCGTGGAATCGAGGTAATAATAAAGCTCCTTGACGTCCTCGCCGTGATTTCCCTGAGTGTTGCCGAGGCCGAAAAGCCGCTCTTTCAGGATCGGATCGCGTCCGTTCCAGAACGCCAGCGCGAAACATAATCGCTGATGATTGTCGCAGATGCCGCCGATCCCGTCCTCGCCCCAGCGATAGGCGCGAAGATGCGAATGCTCGAAGGGAAAATAATTCCAGGCATCCCCGCCGGCGCTATAATCCTCGCGAACGGTGCCCCATTGCCGCTGCGATAAGTACGGCCCCCAGCGCCGCCAGTGCGCCTCCCGCCGGGCCGTGCAGATCAGGCGCCGTTTTTCCGCGTCCACTCACATGATTGTACCCAGAGGCGCGCGGAAGCGCCCTGGCGATCGAAAACGCCGATCGCACGCAGGGCGCCCTGCCATTGGCCGGATCAATCCAGCCCTGCCGCGAAAATCGGGCTCACCAGGCGTTCCGATACAGCTCGATTTTCGGCGGATCGCAAAGCACGACGGTCACCACGTCGAAACGCACGCGCTCCCACGGAGTCTCCGTGCGCCGGGCGAACGCTCGCGCCACGCGAATTAAGTGCCGCCGTTTTTCCTCATCAATCGCCCGTTCCGGCGGGCCGAAGCCGGAGTCCTCGCGCGTCTTCACTTCGACGATCACCAGCGCGTCGCCCTCGCGGGCAATCAGATCCGCTTCGGCTTCGCCCGCCAGCCGGAAATTTCGCGCGACGATGATAAATCCCTTGCCGCGCAAAAAGCGATGCGCCAGATCCTCGCCGCGCCGGCCGCTCGCCGCCGTTGGACTCCACAATTTGCGCCGGCGCACATCGCGAAGCCGGTCCAGAATCCTTCCGATCATTTAAGGACAGCCAGCCGCCATTCGATCACCTTGCCGCGAACGATGTAGCACAAATAATATTCCCAGAAGCGGCGGAAACGGGGAGAGCGATTCACCAGCAGCTCGAATCCCAGCCACTTCCACAAAGCTAGTAGCTTTACGCGGACCAGAATCTCGCGAAATTTCACGGGCGAATAGTAGCCGAAACCGCCGTGATCCTCTCCGAAATAGCGCAGCGAAAAACTGTTCAAGTGCCAGCGATGCGTGGGATCGCAGAACGAGCTGAAGTCGGTGTAGTGCGGGGTAACGATGAAAACTTCGCCGCCGGCTCGCACCAGCCGGTGAAACTCCTCCATCGACCGCACCACATCGGAGACGTGTTCGATCACGTGAACGGCCTGCAACGCGTCGAAACTCGAATCATGAAACGGATAAGGAAAATGATCGAGATCGCAGATCACATCGGCGCGGCTGGCGGGGTTGCGATCGATCCCAATCGCGCCCTTTTTCTTATTAATCCCGCAGCCGACGTCGAGAATACGCATGGATGAGGAAATTTTCGCACCACGCCGCTGCTTTGCGCATCTAATTGGCAAAGTGAGAACGGTCCGCAAACTGCATCGCAAGGTTCGCGAGACGCGGATGTTCGCGCGCGCCATGCAATCGGCGTCGCACCCGATTCTGGCGCAGATCGTGCCGATTCGCCGCTGCAATCTGGATTGCGCCTATTGCAACGAATACGATAAGACGTCGGCGCCGGTGCCGCTTGCCACCATGCTGCGCCGCATCGACCGTCTGGCCGAGCTCGGCACCGCGATCATCACCTTAAGCGGCGGGGAGCCGACGCTGCATCCCGATCTTGACGCCATCATCGGCCGCATTCGCCAGCGAGGCGCCATCGCCACGCTCATCACCAATGGGCTGCTGTTGACGCCGGATCGCATTCGCGCGCTGAATCGCGCGGGCCTCGACTATCTGCAAATCAGCATCGACAATCTTCAACCCGACGACGTATCGAAAAAGAGCCTGCGCGTGCTGGAGCGAAAACTCGAGTGGATGGCGCGGTACGCCGAGTTCGGCGTGACCATCAACTCCGTGCTCGGAGCGGGCGTCCGCAATCCCGAGGACGCGCTCGCCGTCGGCCGCCGCGCGCGCGAACTGGGCTTCACCAGCACGCTCGGCATCCTGCACGATCACAGCGGCCAGCTTCAACCGCTTGCGCCGGAGCACAAAAAAGTCTACGACCAGTTCCGCCGGCTCAAGAACGGCCTGTTTTCCTTTGCGCACTTTGATCATTTCCAGGAAAACATCGGCCGCGGGCTGGCCAATGACTGGCATTGCCGCGCCGGCGGGCGTTTTCTTTATGTTTGCGAAGATGGTCTGGTGCATTACTGCTCGCAGCAGCGCGGGCGGCCGGGAATTCCGCTGGAAGAATACACGGTGGACGACATTCTCCGCGAATCCGCGCGGCCGAAGGGCTGCGCTCCGTTTTGCACCATCTCCTGCGTGCATCAGACCGCGATGGTCGATGATTTCCGGGAGCGCCCGCGGGAGACTCTCGCCGCGATTTTGGATCGCCGGCGCGCGCTCGATCCGCAGTTCAAGCCGCCTGTGCTGGTGAACGTGCTGTCCTGGTTGTTTCTCGATCCGCGCCGCCGCGGATTCTTCGGCAAATGGTTCGTGGCGATGCTCGGTTTGAAGAATTAGAGGCCGGAAACAATCCGCCCTCGGCGTCGCGGATGCACGTCCGGCGCCGCCGCGAATACTAGCGCTGGAGCAGGAAGTGACTCGCGGTTGCGGCGAAATCGGCGAGCTGCGACGATTCCCATGCCGCATCCCGCCCGAGCTCGCGCGCCATCAAACACGCGACCTTTGGAGCGGACGCAAGCGCCGCCTTCGCGTTCAAGAACAAAGCGCGCGTCCGGCGGCAGAGGACATCTTCGACGGTTCTCGCCATTTCCGCTCGAACGGCCCAGATCACCTCGGCGCCCACGTAGGGAAGGCCGGGGATGAACGGCTGCGCGAGTTCGGGATCGGCGCGCATCAATTCCTGAATGGCCGGCGCGTCGGAGCCGTAAACGCGAAACTCGCCGAACTCTTCCGCGCGGGCATGGAATCCGTGAATCTTCAGATTCTTCG
>Ga0209062_1003154_pt1 | contig 19729 bp, 12 predicted proteins | sample Coa_R2_2_FD_187158 | JGI IMG/M metagenome (GOLD analysis project Ga0209062, IMG submission 187158) | Surface soil microbial communities from Centralia Pennsylvania, which are recovering from an underground coalmine fire - Coalmine... | ecosystem: Environmental > Terrestrial > Soil > Unclassified...
TGCAAGGCGATCTGAAAGGCGCGGAGTTCGCTTTCAAACGCGTCACCGAAGCCGAACCCGATTACGCCGACGGATGGCTGAACGTTGCCCGCGCGCTGATTCAGGAAGGGGAAACCGATGCGGCCAGGCCCTACCTGGCCCGGGCGTTGAAGCTCGCGCCGGATCACGGCCGCAATTGGTTTTTCGAGGCGCAGATCCAGAAAACCGCGGGCGATTACGATGGAGCGCTCGAATCGCTCGAAAAGACGCGCGCGCTGTATCCGCGCGATCGCGTGGTTTTAAATCAAATCGCGCGCATTTTGTTTTTAAAGCGCGATTACGTCGGCGCGATCGGCATCCTTCGCCAGGCCGCCGCCGTCGATCCCGAAGACGTGCAAACGCACTACACCTGGATGCTGTGCGCCCGCGGCCTGGGCGATCTGGCGGCGGCGGCGCGCGAGCAGAAGCTGTTTGAGCGCTTCAAGGCCGACGAAGCCTCGCAATCGATCACCGCGCATCACCGCGCGAACAGTCCCGAGGATAACAATGAGCGGCAGCCCATTCATGATCACGAAAGCTCGATCCGGCCATGAAGCTGCTGCTGTTGCTGCTCGCGCCGCTCGCCTTCGCCGGATCGCCGGTCACCTTCAGTGACGTGACGGCGCGGGCCGGCATTCATTTCACCCACAACGCCGGGCGCGCCGGAAAGAAACTTCTGCCGGAAACGCTCGGCTCCGGATGCGCGTTTTTCGACGCCGACGGCGACGGCTGGCCGGATATTTTGCTGATCAACGGCAAGGATTTTACCCCGCGCGGGCGGAGATCCACGGCCGCGCTGTATCGCAACAATCACGACGGAACGTTCACCGACATCACCGCGGGCAGCGGCCTGGATATCGAAATCCACGGCATGGGCGTCGCCATCGCCGATTACGATAACGACGGCCGCGACGATGTGTACGTCACCGCCCTCGGCGGCGATCATTTGTTTCACAACGAGGGCCGCGGGAAATTTCGCGATGTGACGAAATCGTCGGGACTCGATAACGCCGCCTTCGGCGCCAGCGCTGCCTGGCTCGATTACGATCGCGACGGCAAGGTCGATCTATTCGTCGCCAACTACGTCGAATGGTCGCCGAAAATCGACCTGTGGTGCTCGCTCGACGGCGCCACCAAATCGTACTGCACTCCGGAATCGTACAAGGGATCGCGGTCCCGTCTTTATCACAATCTCGGCGGCGGGCGATTTGAAGACGTCACCGAAAAATCCGGCGTGGGCGATCCCTCCGGCAAAGCGCTCGGCGTCGCCGTGCTTGATTACGACAGCGACGGCTGGCCCGATCTTTTTGTGGCCAACGATACGCAGCCGAACAAGCTCTATCGCAATCGCCATGACGGCACGTTCAGCGAGGAGGGTATGGCCGCGGGCGTCGCCTACGGCGAGGACGGCGTCGCGCGCGGAGCCATGGGCGCGGATTCGGCCGATTACGACCGCAGCGGCCGCGCGCATCTGCTGGTCGGAAATTTTTCCAATCAGATGCTGGGCCTGTATCACAACGAAGGCAACGGGCTGTTCGTCGATGAGGCGCCGCGCTCCGCCGTGGGCCGCGCCAGCCTGCTCTCGCTGACCTTCGGCGCTTTCTTCTTCGATTACGATCTGGACGGCTGGCCGGATATTTTCGCCGCCAACGGGCATATCGAGGATGAGATCAACCGCGTGCAGCCGAAGGTGTTCTATCGCGAGCTGCCGCTGCTGTTTCATAATCTCGGCGGCGGAAAATTTGAAAACATCGCGGCCTTCAACGAACCGATGGTCGCGCGCGGCGCCGCCTACGCCGATTTCGACCGCGACGGCGATCTCGACATCCTCGTCTCCACCAACAACGGTCCGGCGCACCTGTTCCGCAACGACGGCGGCAATCGCAACCACTGGATCACCCTGCGCCTGGCCGGGACCAAATCGAATCGCGACGGCATCGGCGCGGTTATCCACCTGGAAAGCGCATCCGGCAAACAGTGGAGCATGGTTCGCAGCGGATCCAGCTACTGCTCGCAAAGCGACCTGGCGCAAACCTTCGGGCTGGGCAAGGATACGCGAGCATCGATCCGGATCGACTGGCCAAGCGGAAAGAAACAATCGCTGGGCGAAATCGCCGCCGATCATTTTTTAAAGATCGATGAGGATCGCGGAATTCATCCCGCCCGCTGAAGGCTGCTGTTTTTGCGGCTATAGGCGAAATAGATGATCAGGCCGGCGATCATCCAGGTCAGAAATGCAGCCCAGGTGATCGCGCCCAGTCCGGCCATCAGCGCGAGATTCACCACCACGCCGAGAATCGGAATCAGCGGGACCATCGGCGTGCGGAACGGACGCGGCAAATCGGGCCGCTTCCGCCGCATGATCACGATGCCCACGCACACCACCGAAAACGCGAACAGCGTGCCGATACTGGTGAGATCCCCCAGACGATCGATCGGCGTGAACGCCGCCCCCGCCGAAACGAACACCATCAACACCAGGTTCGATTTCCAGGGCGTTCTGAAGGACGGGTGAATGTCGGAAAAAAGCTTCGGCAGCAATCCGTCATTGGCCATCGAATAAAACACGCGGCTTTGTCCCAACAGCATCACCAGCATCACCGACGTCAAGCCGCACAGCGAGCCGAGCTTCATCAGGAAGCCGATCCAAGGCAGTCCCTTCATGTGGTCCACCGCGACGGCCAGCGGCGCGGCGACGTTCAAGTCCTTATAATTGACGATCCCGGTGAGCACCAGCGAATACAAGATGTACAGCACCGTGCAGATGGCCAGCGAGCCGATGATGCCGATGGGCATGTCGCGTTTGGGATCGCGCGCCTCCTGCGCGGCGGTCGAAACGGCGTCGAAGCCGATATAGGCGAAGAAAATCTGCCCCGCGGCGGCCAGCACACCGGACCATCCGAAGGCTCCGAATTCGCCGGTGTTGGGCGGCAGAAACGGGCGGTAATTCTGCTGGTTGATGAAAAAATAGCCGATGCCGATGAAGAAAATCACCACCGCAACCTTCAGGACGACGATCACGTCGTTGAATTTGGCCGATTCGCTGATGCCCCGGATCAAAATCCCGGTGATGACGAACACAATCGCGACCGCCAGCAGGTTTGCGCTGCCCGGCTGCGGCGAATAGGGCGAAGCGACGATCGCGCGCGGCATCTCGATCCCGAAAGACAGCAGAATCGAATCGAAGGTTGCCGCCCAGCTTACCGCGACGGTGGCCGCGCCCACGGCATATTCGAGCACCAGCGCCCAGCCGATGATCCATGCCACCAGCTCGCCCATGGTCGCGTAGGAATAGGTGTACGCGCTTCCGGCGATGGGAATCATGGTTGAAAATTCGCTGTAGCACAACCCGGCGAAAGCGCAGCCGAAGGCCGCGAGAATGAAGGAATAGACGATCGCCGGACCGGCGTGCGTCGCGGCCGCGACTCCGGTAAGAGTGAAAATTCCCGCACCGATAATCGCCCCGATTCCCAGCGCCACCAGCGACAGCGCGCTGAGGCTGCGTTTCAGGCTCTTCTCGCCTTCGGCCTGCGCGAGCAAGGCGTCGATCGATTTGGTTGCGAACAGGCTCATGCGATTGCTCGAACTTTCAACTACTCAGATGATAGCGGAAGCTCCGGCGGCAATCCGGCTAACCCGTGGCGCGAACTACGTTGTAGACTATTGCCATGCGGAATCGTACGCTGCTCTTTGTTTTGATCTGCGCCTCCACGGTCGCGGCGCAATCGCGCCGCACGCTCTCGCTCGACGATCTGGCCAGATTTAAGGATGTTCGCGACGCGCAGTGCTCGCCCGACGGAAAAACGGTTGCGTACGATATGTCGCAAATCGATGTGAAAAATGACCGCGCCGGCAACTCGCATATCTGGATGATCGGCTACGACGGCTCCGGAAATCGCCAGGTCACTTCAAGCGATCAAAGCGAAAATTCGCCGCGCTGGAGTCCCGATGGAAAGTATTTGGCCTTTACTTCGACCCGCCCGGGCCCGGCGCGCGGCAATCAGATCTGGCTGCTTCCGTTAAACGGCGGCGAAGCCCTTCAACTTACCGATATCAAGGGCCGCATTCAGAGCTATGAATGGTCGCCCGACGGCAAGCGCATCGCGATCGTGATCGGCGATCCGGATCCGAATAATCCGGACCCGGACGCGAATGACACTCCGGCGGCGAATGGCGGACGCGGCGGCCGCGGCCCGGCGCCCAAGCCCATCGTCATCGATCGTTATCACTACAAGCAGGACGTGCAGGGCTATCTGCTCTCCGGGCGCCACAGCTTTATTTATCTGTTCGATCTCGCGACGAAGAAGAGCGAGCGCCTCACCACGCAAACCAAGTGGGATGAGGGCGCGCCAAGCTGGTCGCCGGACGGGAAATGGATCGCCTTCAGCAGCAACCACGTAGCCGATCCGGATCGCGATCCGGGCGGGCAGCTCTATATCGCCGAAGCCAAACCAGGCTCGACCGAAAAAGAGATTACGCCAATGGACGTCCATGCCGGCGGAGGCCGCGGCGGCCGCGCTGAATGGAGTCCCGATGGAAAATGGCTCGTGTTCATGGCCGGCGAGGATAAGAAATGGGGCGCCTACAGCCAGGAGCATATCGCGATCGTGCCGGCGGACGGCTCCGCCGCGCCCACGCTGGTGAAAGCGGCCATGGATATGGACCGCGGCTTTAATTCGCCGCGCTGGACGAGCGACGGCAAGGCGATCATCGCCTACGTCACTGACGATCGCTCGCATTATCCGGTCCGCATCCCCGTCAGCGGCGGCGCGGCCGAGCCGTTGATGTCCAAACCCGTGGTCGTGAATTTTTCCTCGAGCGCCGGCGCCTGCACCGTGGTCACCTCGGGAAATGATACGCAGCACGCCGAAATTTACGCGCTCGATAACTGGCGTCTTCGCCAGCTCACGCACGCCAATGATGAGGTGATGGCCGATCTCGAGCTCGGCAAAACGGAAGAGGTCAGCTTCAAGGCCAGCGACGGAAATGAAGTTCACGGCCTGTTGACTTATCCGGTCGGCTATCAGGCCGGAACGAAGGTTCCGCTGCTGCTGCGCATTCACGGCGGTCCCAAAGGACAGGACGCGCACGGCTTCAGCTTCGAAACCCAGTTCTTCGCCGCTCACGGCTACGCGGTGCTTCGCATGAACTATCGCGGCAGCGACGGGCGCGGCTCGAAATATCAAAAAGCAATCGCGGCCGATTGGGGCGATCTGGAAGTGAAGGATCTGGAAGCGGGCGTCAACGGAGCCATCGCCATGGGCGTCGCCGATCCGGAGCGGTTGGGCGTCGGCGGCTGGAGCTACGGAGGCATCCTGACCGACTACATGATCGCCAGCGATCCTCGTTTTAAGGCCGCCACCAGCGGCGCCGGCACCGCCTTCACCGTTTCCTTCTACGGCACCGACCAGTACATCATCCAGTACGATAACGAGATCGGCCCGCCATGGACCAAACAGGGCTGGGATACGTACGTCAAGATTTCCTATCCGTTCCTGCACGCCGATCGCATCAAGACTCCCACGATCTTCTTCGGCGGTGAACAGGACTTCAATGTTCCGGTGCAGGGCGGCCAGCAAATGTATCAGGCGCTGCGCAGCTTGGGCATCGATACCCAACTGATCATCTATCCCGGCGAACACCACGGCATCTCGCGCCCCAGTTTCGTGCGCGATCGCTATGAGCGCTATCTCGCCTGGTATGACAAATACCTGATGCACAAGAACACCACCCCGGCGAGCACCTCCGCCCGGGAGCGGTAAACCCGGAAACGGCATCATTTGAGCCCGCGCTGGGGTATGATTGGGCACATGCGGGCCTTTCTGTTTTTGCTTTGTGGTCTGATCGCGCTGGCGCAGGATGCGGCGACGAAGGCTCCCACCGATATAAAGCCGGGAAGCATCACCTACGAGGACATCGATTATCCCTATCCCGTGCATTATCTCCCCCTGACCATGTACGGCCAGGATGTTCGCCTGGCATATATGGATATTCCGGCCGCGGGCCAGCCTAACGGCCGCACCGTGATGCTGTTCCACGGGATGAATTTCGGCGGATTCTATTTCGGCGCGATCATCGATACGCTGCGCAAGGAAGGCTTCCGCGTGGTGGTGCCGGACCAGATCGGGTTTGGACGATCCTCGAAGCCGATCATTCCCTACAATTTTCACGATATGGCGCTGAACAGCCGCAAGCTGCTCACGTCCCTGGGAATTACCAAGGTTTCCATCATCGGCCACTCCATGGGCGGGATGCTGGCCACGCGATTCGCGGCGTCGTTTCCCGATATCACCGAGCGCGCGGTGATTTATAACCCGATCGGCCTGCACGATCCGCGCTACGAGCGTCCGTGGGTCTCGGCCGATGACTCCTATAAGCGGATGATGGCGCAAACCAACGATCAGCGCTGGCAGGGATTTTACGCCAATATCCGCCGCTATTTTCCGCCGGGCGCCTGGAAACCGGAATACGAGAAATACGTGCGGATTTTGTACGCGCCGACGCTCTCCGCCGACTGGCCGCGGTGGGCCATGGTGCGCGCGATTTATCAGCAGATCACCTATCTCGATCCGGTGGATTATGATTGGCCCAAGATCAAGGTGAAAACGCTGGTGATCGGCGGCGAGCAGGATACGCCCGACTTTGCCGAACGCGCCCGCCACATCGCCCAGACCATCCCCGGCGCGGAGCTGGTGTTGCTGCCGGGATTGGGACATGTCCCGCATTTGCAGGCGCCGGAGATGTTTTTCCCGCCGCTTCTGAAATTTTTAAAAGGCGAGGGCCCGGCATCCACCGCCAGGTGAGTGCGATAATTCACCCATGGATCACAGCCTGGTGACGACGGCGTTTGACCTGGACGGCTATCGGGTGATGCGGAATTTAGGCATCGTGCGTGGCATCGTAGTGCGGTCGCGCTCGATTTTCGGGACCATCGGCGCGGGTTTGCAGACAATCGTCGGCGGAAATATTACGTTACTCACCGATCTCTGCGAAAAAACCCGCGAGCACTCCTACGAGCTGATGTGCCAGCATGCCGAGCAGCTCGGCGCCAACGCCGTGATTGGCATGAGATACGACGCCACCGAAGTGATGCAGGGCGTCACCGAGGTGCTCTGTTACGGCACGGCGGTGATCGTGGAACGGTCCTGACTTTTTACGTGCGCTACGACACCAGCGCGTGCGCCACGCGCGTCGCCAGTTGATCGAAGCTTAAAATTTCGTAGAGCGTCGGGTCCGACATGATCCGGTTTACCAGCGCGTAGTGCATCGCGTGTCCGGCCCGCTCGGCAATGACGTGCCCCAGCACCGGTTTGCCGATCAGCGCCAGATCTCCGATTAAATCCAGCGCCTTGTGGCGGCAGCACTCATCCTCAAAGCGCAAGCCCCCGGGATTGAGAATCGAGGTGCGATTGAAACACACCGCGTTTTCGAGCGACGCGCCGCGGATCAGGCCCATATTGCGCATCTGGTCCAGCTCATACTCGAAGCCGAAGGTGCGGGCGGGCGCCAGCTCCGCCGCGTATCGCTCCGGCGTCACCTCCATCTCAATAATCTGCCGCCCGACCAGCGGATGATCGTAGAAGGTATCGCAGGTCAGCAAGAATCGATCCGAAGGCAGAAAGCTGATCCGCTTGCCGCCCGCTTCGACGGAAACCGGCCGCCGGATGCGCAGGAAACGCCGCCGCCGCCGGAACTGCTTCACCCCCGCCGACCGGATCAGGTCCACGAACGGCTGCCCGCTTCCATCGAGAATCGGAACCTCCAGATTATCGATTTCGACAAACGCATTGTCCACGCTCATGCTGTAAAAAACGCTGAGCAGGTGTTCTGTTGTGGAGATCAGGACGCCTTGCCGCATCAGGCTGGTGGCGTAGCTGACTTTCTGCACATAGCGCCAGCTTGCCGGAATCGAGAAGCCGTCGAGATCAGTGCGAATAAAAACGATGCCAGTCGATGGCGGGGCGGGAAGTATCCGGATATGAACCGGCACACCACTGTGCAGACCCACGCCCGATGCCTCCACCGGGCGCTGCACCGTTGTCTCAAATCTCAAAAGCCGGCCTCCACTGCCTCAAATTCACACCAAGTGTCAATTGTAATGACGTTTCCGGTACAAAGCTAGTTTACTGAAAAAAAAAGACTTGCTTCGCCCATGATGTGTCTTAAAAGACACAATAGCGGATTGCCTTGTGTCTGTTTTGCCATACTTTGGTCCATTCACGCCGGAGGTGAAACGCGATTAACCTCCATCAGCATGACCGCGAGCAATGGCGCGGTCGTAACATGAAAAAGTGCCCCGCCTTTTCCTGATCGATTCCTTCGGCTTCATCTTTCGCGCCTACCACGCCCGCGCGCGCACCGGAGCGCCGCCGATGCGCACTGCCTCCGGCATGCAGACCGAAGCGGTTTACATTTTTCACAACATGGTGCGAAAGCTCAGGAATTCGTACTCTCCCGAGTACCTCGCCGCGATCTTCGAAAGCGAAGGGCCCACCTTTCGCGACGCAGCGTTCGCCTCCTATAAAGCCAACCGCACCGAAACCCCGCCCGATCTGTTGCAGCAAATCCCGCTCATCCGCGAAACGCTCAAGGCCATGCGTATTCCGATTCTCGAATACCCCGGCTTTGAAGCCGACGACGTGATCGGCACCCTCGCCCGCCGCGCGGTCGAGCAGGGCCTTGACGTCGTAATCGTTTCCAGCGACAAGGACATGCTCCAGCTCGTCAACGACCATGTCCGCATGCTCAACCCCATGAAGGACGACACCTGGTACGATGCCACGGCGACGGAAGAATTCATGGGCGTCAAGCCGTCGCAGGTCGCGGATCTGCTGGCGCTCAAAGGCGACACGATCGACAATATCCCGGGCGCGCCCGGCATCGGCGATAAGGGCGCGAAGGACCTGATCCAGCGCTTCGGCTCGGTCGAAGCCGCGCTCGAACGCGCTGCTGAGGTCGAGCGCAAAATCTATCGGGAAAGCTTGCAGAATCATCGCGAACAGATCCTGCTCAGCAAACAACTGGCGGCTATTCATTGCGACGTTCCCATCGAACTACGCCTGGAAGCGATCGCGGCGCAAGAGCCGGACATGCCCGCTCTTCGCGAACTCTACAAAAAGCTCGAATTTTCAAGCCTGCTGCGCGAGCTCGGACCGGCGCAGGTAGATCCGCGCGATCGCGATTATCAAATGCTCGAAGATGAGGCGGCGCTGAACGATTGGCTCGCGGCGCTTCCCCCCGAGGCGCCGGTCGCCGTCGCCGCCGGCGAGATGATGGAGCGGACCGTCCTCGGATTTTCGGCGAAGAAGCGGCAGGCCAGATCCGTAGCCATGCAAAAGATCCCGGCGCGGGCCGCCGTCGCCCACGATATTAAGTCCCTGATTCGCCGCTTCGGCGACGCCCCTTCGCTCCAGCACGACGTGATGCTCTATGGCTTCCTCATCTCAGCCGAGCCTGGCCGCTGCGATATCACCTCGCTTGCCGAGCGCTATCTGGACGTCGCCATCGAGAACGATCCGGCCGGTCAGGCCGACGCCGTTCTCCAGCTTTTTGAAAAACTTCTGCCGGAAGTTGAATCCGCCGGTTTATGCGAGCTCTATTACACCATCGATCTGCCCCTGGTGCGCGTCCTCGCCGCGATGGAAGAATGCGGCGTGCGCGTCGATCCAGGGCAGCTTGCCGCGCTCAGCGGCCGGATGGAGGAGGAGATCGCGGGATTGTGCCGCCAAATCTACGAGCTCGCCGGCAAGACATTCAATCTCAACTCGCCGCAACAATTAGGTAAGGTTTTGTTTGAAGATTTGAATCTGCCCGCGCCGGTGAAATACGGCAAGGGAAAAGTCATTTCCACCGCCGCCGACGTGCTCGAAGCGCTCGCCGCCGAGCACGAAATCGCACGTAAGGTATTGGATTATCGCCAGCTCGCTAAGTTAAAGGGAACATATGTAGATGCGCTTCCAGCACTGATCGATCCCGACACCGGCCGTCTGCACACCACCTTCAATCAGACGGGCGCAGCGACCGGGCGGCTTTCCTCCTCCAATCCGAATCTGCAAAATATTCCCATCCGCACCGGGCTGGGCCGCGAAATTCGCGCCGCGTTTCTCCCCCGTCCGGGATGGAAGCTGATCGTCGCCGACTATTCGCAGATCGAGCTGCGGCTGCTCGCGCATTTTTCGGGCGATCCGGTTCTGGTCGAGGCGTTTCGAAACGGCGAGGATATTCACACGCGAACCGCCGCCGAAGTGTTCGGCATTCCGCCGCTGATGATCGGCCCCGAGGAGCGGCGGCGCGCCAAGGCGGTGAATTTCGGCATCGTTTACGGACAAACTCCGTTCGGCCTGGCGACCTCGCTCGGAATCGAGCGAAAAGAAGCGGAGCTGTATATTCGCGCCTATTTCGAGCGCTATGCCGGCGTCCGGCGCTGGCTGGATCAGACCATTGCCGAAGTCCGCCGCAGCGGCGTTTCGATCAATATGTTCGGCCGCCGCCGCCCGATTCCCGACATGCAAAGCCGCAACCCGAACGCGCGCGGATTCGCCGAGCGCACCGCGGTCAACACCCCGCTGCAAGGCTCCGCCGCGGACCTGATCAAGCTGGCGATGATCCGTATCGCCGAAAAACTTCGCGGCCGCCGGACAAAAATGCTGTTGCAGGTCCACGACGAGCTGATTTTCGAAGCCCCGCCCGAAGAAGCCGACGAGATGCGGGCGATGATCAAGTCCGAAATGGAGTCGGTGAGAAAGCTCGCCGTGCCGCTCCTCGTGGATGTTGGCGTAGGCGAAAACTGGCGCGACGCGAAGTAGTCCGGAAAGGTGCTAGTCTCGTACGAAAACTTGCTCGCTCTATTGCTCTCCTTCGGGCTTTTTACGCTGTTCTGCTTTCTCGGCGCAGCCTTTACCGCGATCCTGTCGCCGCGCAAGGATTCGCTCCGCGGAGCGTTGATGGCGCCGGGGATCGGCGCAGCCGTGCTGGTGCTGCCGGTCTTCGTGCTCAACCAGATGAATCTTCCGGTGGGGCGATTCGCCTGGACGCTGGCCATCGTGCTCTGTGCCGCTGCCGCCGCGATTCTCTGGCTGCGCCGCCCGCGCATTCCGCTTCGCCGCATCGCGCCGTTTGCGATGATTCTCGTTTTCGCGTCGCTGCTCACCGGCTATCCCTTGCTGCTCTACGGATTCAACTGGATCAGCTACGGCAACAATGATATGTGCAGCTTCGTGATGATGGCGCATCGTTTCGCGGCGCACGGCTATTACGAACTGCCCGATGCCGCGGCGCTGCTGAACAATCGCGACCTCGGCGCGAGCTACTGGTTTTCCTACGCCATCGAAGGAACGCGCTGCGGCAGCGATTTGCTGATCGCCTGGCTGATCAGCCTGACCAAGCTGACGGGATTTCAGGTTTACATGCCGCTGCTCGTCGCCTTGCACCTTAGCCTGATCGCGGCGGCGGGCGCCCTGGTGCTGGCCGAAGATCGCTTGCAAAGCGCGGCGATCCTGACCTCCGCGTGGCTGGCGGTGTCGCCTTTAACCACACTCGGCGCCATGTATCAATTGATGCCTCAGGTGCTTGGACTAACGCTGCTGGCGATCTGCGCCGCCCTCCTGCTGGAGCCTGTCAAGGGCAGCGCCGCGCGATTTTCCTTCTACGCGGGTGTGCCGGTCGCCGCGTTGATCGTCGTTTATTACGAAATTCTTCCGTTCCTGATCGCCGCCGCCGTGCTTTACCATGCGTTCGCGCTCATCTCGCCTTCACCGGCCGCGCGGCCGATGGAAAAATTGCGCTCCCTGATTCTGCCGTCGCTAGGTCTGTTCGCGGTGGTCGCTCTATTTCTACGGAGCTGGCTGCTGGCGATCCTGCCGTTCCTCGAGCGCCAGGCCGGCCGAAGCTTTGAACCGGCCGATCCAAATTTCAGCAAATTTCCCTATTTTCTGGTCCCCAGCGGTCTCGCCGATCTGTGGGGCTTCGTTCCCATCGGCGGCGAGCAGGGCGCGGGCTGGAGGATGAACGCCGCGATTGCCGCCGGCGGCCTGCTCCTGCTGATCGCCGCGGGCGTCGTTTTATGGCAGGCATGGAACAGACGTCCGGCGGCTCTGATCGCAGTGGTGATGCTCGCCGTCGGAGCGAAGCTGTACGCAAGCGGCGGCGATTTCGGCTTGTTCAAGCTCGCCATGTACATTCAACCGTTCCTGCTCGGCTCGCTGGTTTTAGCCGGCGTCTCCGCGCGTATGCGCTCTTTGCCGCTGGCGATCTTTCTGCTGATCGCCGCGTTCGGCTTGCACAGTCAGATTTATTATGTCCGCCGTAGTTTGGGCGGTCCGGGCAGTTTCGCCAATCTTCCAATGGCGTCGTCAAGCCGGCTGCTGGATCAATTGGCTCGATTACGCCAGCAGCCGCGCCGCTCGATCGTTTCCGACAGCGACAACGTGATCCTCTCAAGCCTGGAGGCCGTTTACTTCAATCCCGCGGAACTGAATCTCCCCGCCGGCGATTTTTTTCAGAACGCCGCGAACCTGCATCCCGAACAGGATGTATTTCGGATGGGAAACTGGCTTCGTCCCAACCTCGCGCAAAGCGCGCTCCGTTTGGCGCGAGCGCGGCAGGAGCGTGATGGAACCGCGGTTTTCGATATGAAAGCCGGGCCTACCGGTTCGAGCCAAAATGTTTTTTATCGCTGGCGCGGCCCGCGGCAGGCGGATGCACGGCTTCTCGCTACCGGCTCGGATTCGAGCCCGCTCAATCACCGCCAGACTCAGCATGCATTCGTCGCATTTCGGGAATCGCGGGAAGCTCGCGATCATTTGATCGCCGTCGTTTCGCAGTTGGGCGGGAGCGACTCCATGGCCGGACCGTTCGGGACACAGGAGAATGTCGCCTTCTACTCTTCCGAACCCGATTATTTCTATCCGGGCATGATGACCTCCGTCGGGCGCTATCTTCTGTTTCAAATCCTGCATCCTTCGGCGCGGGCGCGTCTTGTCGTCGAATATACGGCGACGCTCAACAGCGATGGCGAGAATCGGATTCCGCCGATTGCGGCCATCGGCTCGGAAAAAATAAAGATCGCGAGCGGCGCCCGCGGCGCGGGAAGATTTTTTTCCCCGGTCATCGAGCCGCAGCAGATCGAGGGAGATTCTTATTTGATGCTCGATATGGGAAAAGAGCCCTTTCGCATGCCCGGCAACAAATCCGGCTTAATGGGGCTCTTCGGTCGCCAGGTGCGGCTCGACCGCCGGCGGATCACCGGATTTGTGCGCGATATTTCCGCGATCTCCGATGAGGAGTACAACGCGCTCACCGCTCCGCGGGCGGTGGAACATTTTCCCTCCGATCTGGCCAATCCGAATCTGGAATTTTCGGGCGTTTATGAAGATGGATGGGCGTCGGAGGATGCATTTTTCGTGTTGCAAGGGTCATCGCGATTGAAGCTCAAAGGCGCCGCTCCGTTCGGGCCGATCGAGCTTACGCTGCTTGTGGACGGGCGGGAATCGGCCAAGCGAAAAATCGAGCCGGGCGATTTCGAGCTGCAATCGGGCGAGCTGGCGGAGGGCAAGCATCGCGTCGAGATTCGCGCTTCGATGGCCGGCGGCCTGCGCGCGCCGGATACGCGGAAGGCGTCGTACCTCATCCGCGGGATCGGATTTTGATAAAATTTCGCCCGTACCGATGCGGCGACAAAAAGCTCGTGCACATTCCGATCTTCGCTGCTTCCTTCACCCGCGGTTTCTTCGCAACGGGAAGCGCGGGCGCGCGGAGCGGCCCATTTTCACAAAATTGTTTCGTTCCGGCGGCTTGCTTTTCAGCCTCGCCACGCTCGCCTTCGCCCAGACAAATCCGTTCGCCGGCAACGCGCAAGCGATCGCGGATGGCCAAAAGCTGTTTCTGCAATCCTGCGCGCCCTGCCACGGCGCCACTGGCGAAGGAGCGCAGGGCCAGGCCGAGGGAATGCATCCGCCCGATCTGACGCGCGGCCAGTTCAAGGCCGGGCGCACCGACGCTGACCTGTTTCGCGTCATCTCCGAGGGCGTACGTGGAACGCTGATGCCATCGTTTCAGTCGCTCGGATCGGATCAGATCTGGCGGCTGGTGACCTTTGTGCGATCCCTTTCCGCGGTGAGCATGTCCTACACCGGCGATCCGGCAGAGGGAGAAAAACTCTTCTGGGGCGAGGCGAAATGCGGCGAGTGCCATACCCTGGGCTCGCGCGGCGGAAGGCTTGGGCCGGATCTGAGCCGCGGAAACCGGCGCAACAACGCCGATCGCATCAAGCAGTCGATCGTCGATCCGAACGCGGATATTACTCCCGGATTCGCAGTGGTGACGGTGGTGACGCGCGACGGCCAGACGATCACCGGCGTGGAGCGATGGGTCGACAATTTTTCGGTGCGGCTGATCGACCAATCCGGCAATGAGCGCAGCTTTCTGCGCGATGAAATCAGATCGGTGAATCGGCAGATGCGGTCGATGATGCCGGGCGATTACGCCCGGAAATTCAGCCCGGCGCAGATCGACGATATTGTTGCGTACATTTTGAAATCCCAGAACAAGGCGAACATGCAATGAAAAGACTTCTCTGGATTTTTGTGGCGGCGTTCGCCGCCAACGCTCAGGTGACCAACGACGCGCTGGTGCATGCTCAGCAGGACCCGGACACCTGGCTCACCTACGGCCGCAATTATCAGGGCTGGCGCTTCAGCCCGCTCGCTCAGGTGACGGCGGCAAACGTCGCCCAGCTTGCGCCGGCCTGGATCCTGCCAACCGGCGTTCCCGGCAATAACGAGACCACGCCGTTGGTGGTTGGCGGCATGATGTATCTCACCGGTCCGTCGAATAACGCCTGGGCGGTTGATCTGCTGACCGGCCGCAAGGTCTGGAGCTATTCCGATTACGTGCCGTCGGGCCTTGGTTTGTGCTGCGGGACCGTGAATCGCGGCTTCGCGATGCTCGGAGACAAGCTGTTTAAGGTCAACATTCAATCCACGCTGGTTGCCCTGGATTCGAAAACCGGTAAGGTGATCTGGGAAACGCCCATTGACGATTACAGAAAAGGCTACTCCAACACGGTCGCGCCGCTGGTGGTGAAGGATATGGTGGTGGTCGGCACCGCCGGAGCCGAGTGGGGAATCCGCGGCTACGTCGACGCTTATGACGCCAATACCGGCAAGCGGCGCTGGAGATTTTATACGGTTCCCACTTCGGGCGAAAAGGGAATTGAGAGCTGGGGTGGAAATTCCTTTAAAACAGGCGGCGGATCTACTTGGATTACCGGAACTTATGATCCGGAACTGAATCTGATTTATTGGGGAGTCGGCAATCCGGGCCCGGACATGGACGGCGATGTCCGTCCGGGCGACAACCTCTATACTTGCGCGATCGTGGCCATCGACGCAGATACCGGAAAGTTGAAGTGGTACTTTCAAATGACCCCGCATGATGTTCATGATTGGGATGCGGTCGCCGATCCGGTATTGATGGATGTGACCGTCGATGGCAAGAAAATCAAGGCGGTAGGCCAGGCGAACCGCAATGGATTCTATTATTTGCTCGATCGGGCGACGGGCAGGTACATCACCGCGAAGCCGTACACCAAAATTAATTGGGCCGACGGGTTGACCGCCGAGGGCCGGCCGATTTTGATCGCTAATCGCGAGCCGACGCCGGAAGGAACGCTGGTTTGTCCGGGACTCGGCGGCGGGCATAATTGGAACGCCACGGCGTATAGCCCGCAGACCGGGCTCTATTATTTTTCCTCCACTGACGGCTGCGAATTGTTTGATCTGGAAAAACAGGAATACGTCGAGGGCAAGCAGTATCAGGCCGGCGATGCGTTTCGCGTTCCGAAAGATCCGCAGACGGGATCGGTGGTGGCGGTGGACCCGGCGACCGGCGTCACGAAATGGAAGCATGAGCTGGTGAGCACGCCTTCGGGAATGCTGGCGACGGCGGGCGGGCTGGTGTTCACCGGCGATTCGGATGGATATTTTATGGCGCTCGACGGAAAGACCGGCAAAACGCTGTGGCATTTCGCCACCGGCGCTCCGATCCGCGCTCCCGCGATCAGCTATACGTTTCGAGGAAAGCAGTATATCGCGGTTATATCGGGGCAAAATCTGATCGCATTCAAGCTGCCCTGACTTGAAGTGCTGGATCTGATCCGCGGAACAGTTGCGCGATACGCGATGCTGCCGGCCAATTGCCGCGTGATCGCGGCGGTATCGGGCGGGGCGGATTCGGTTTGTTTAGCGCACGTTTTGCGCGAAATTGGCGCAAATTTGAGCGGTTTAGCGCATTTTAACCACAAATTGCGCGGCGCGGCCTCGGATGAGGATGAGCGATTCGTGGCGGCATTGGCGTCGCGGATGGATGTTCCGTTTTTTCGCGCATCGGGCGAGCTGCGCGGGAATATCGAACAGGCCGCGCGCCGCGCTCGTATGGAGTTTTTGGGCGGCTTGATTCGAGATGGCGCGGCGGAGCGGATCGCGCTGGGGCACACTCGCGACGATCAGGCGGAAACGGTGCTGTTCCGTATTCTGCGCGGCTCGGGTTTGACGGGGCTGGCGGGGATTCATCCGGTAAACGGGCCGTGGATCCGGCCGCTGATTCAGATCACGCGCGAGCAAGTGGAAGAGTATCTGCGATCGCGCGGAATTGAATGGCGCGAGGACGCGACCAATCGGGAGCCGCGCTTTGCGCGCAACCGCATTCGCCATGAACTGCTGCCGCGGCTCGAACGGGATTGGAATCCGCGAATCGGCGAGGCGCTGGCGCATCTGGCGGATCTGGCGTTTGAGGAAGAGCGGTGGTGGTCGCAACAGGTTTTGCCTGAAGGCGAATTTCGGGCCAGCGAGCTGGCGGCATTGCCGCGGGCGCTCGCCAGACGCGCGCTGCGTCGAGCCATCGCGGCGGCCAAAGGGGATTTGCGCGGGATTGAGTTCGACCATATTGAACAGATTCTGGATCTGGCCATGCGTCCGGGCGGCAGCGGCCGGATCCGGCTACCGGGCGTAGCGGCGACACGATCGTTCGATTCGATTCGGCTGGAACGGCCTGGCGGCGAGCGTACGCCGGAGCCCGTGGCGGTGAGGGTTCCCGGAACTTACGCCGCACCCGGCGGGACGGGAGAAATCTGCTTCGAAATTGCTGAAACTCAATCGCCATCGTGTGCTAACCTGAAGGTGGAATTGGCGGCGCGAATGGAGTTGCGCGCCTGGAGACCTGGTGACCACTACCGTCCCGTGGGGCGATCCCGAGATCAAAAAATCAAGGAAATGTTTCAAATTGCGCGGGTACCCTCCTGGCGTCGGCGAACCTGGCCGATTGTCGAAAGTGAGGGGAAAATCGTGTGGGCCCGCGAGTTTGGCGCAGCCGAGGAGTTTTCCGCGGGCCACCGCGCCGGTCCGGTTCTTCGTATTTGGGAAGTGGGACCAGAGATTTAACGTTTCCCGTCGAGCCCGTGTTTTGGAGAAGTCATGAACTCAAGTATCAGAAACGCCGTACTGTGGCTCATCATTCTATGTCTGGTGGTCCTGGTATGGGCCGTGTTCAAGGGCAGCAAGCCGCCTGGCGCGCAGCCGAAGTTTTCCGATCTGGTCCAGCAGGTGGAGCAGGGAAAGGTGGACAGCGTCACGCTGAACAGCGCCACCGGCGACATCAGCGGCAAGTACAAGAACGGAGACGAATTTCACTCCGTCATTCTGACCAATTACAGCGATTTCACCAAGGAGCTGCTCGATCACGGCGTAGCGGTGAAGGTGGAAAAGGACAATGGCGGGGGCTGGGTTACGCTGCTGGCGAACTCGATTCCGTTCGTGCTGCTGCTGGGGTTCTGGATCTTCATGATGCGGCAGATGCAGTCGGGAGGGAACAAGGCGCTGAGCTTTGGCAAATCGCGGGCGCGGCTGCATTCCTCGCAGCAAAAGAAGGTGACGTTTAAAGATGTCGCCGGAGTAGAGGAAGCCAAAGAAGAGTTGCAGGAGATTATCGAATTTTTGCGCGAGCCGCAGAAATTCCAGAAGCTCGGCGGGCGAATTCCCAAGGGCGTGCTGCTGATCGGTTCGCCCGGGACCGGCAAAACTCTGCTGGCTCGCGCGATCGCGGGCGAAGCCAATGTTCCGTTCTTCTCGATTTCCGGCTCCGATTTCGTGGAGATGTTCGTCGGCGTGGGCGCCTCGCGCGTCCGCGACCTGTTCGAGCAGGGCAAGAAGAACGCGCCTTGCATCATTTTCATTGACGAAATCGACGCCGTGGGGCGGCATCGCGGCGCGGGCCTGGGCGGCGGACACGATGAACGGGAGCAGACGCTGAATCAACTGCTGGTCGAGATGGACGGGTTTGAATCGAACGAAGGCGTCATTTTAGTCGCGGCGACGAACCGGCCCGATGTGCTCGATCCGGCGCTGCTGCGGCCGGGCCGATTCGATCGGCGCGTGGTCGTCGGGCGGCCGGATGTGAAGGGCCGGGAGCAGATTTTGAAGGTTCATACCAAGAAGACGCCCCTGGCCGATGACGTCGATTTATCGACCATCGCGCGCGGCACGCCGGGATTTGCCGGCGCGGATCTGGCGAATCTCGTAAATGAAGCGGCGCTGATCGCGGCGCGGCAAAATCGCAAGGTGGTGACGCAGTACGATTTCGAGATCGCGAAAGACAAGGTGATGATGGGCGTCGAGCGCAAGAGCCTGATCATCAGCGAGGACGAAAAGAAGAACACCGCGTATCATGAAGCCGGCCACGCTCTGGTGGCGGCGCTGATTCCGGAAGCCGATCCGGTGCATAAAGTGACGATCATCCCGCGGGGCATGGCGCTGGGCGTGACGCAGCAGCTTCCGATCGACGACAAGCACAGCTATAACAAGGCTTATCTCGAAGCCCAGCTCGCCATTCTGATGGGCGGGCGCATCGCCGAAGAGCTGTTCATGCATCATGTGACCACCGGCGCGGGCAATGACATCGAACGGGCGACGGAGATGGCTCGCAAGATGGTTTGCGAATGGGGCATGAGCGAGCTGGGTCCGCTGAGCTTCGGCAAGCGCGAGGAGCAGATTTTCCTCGGCCGGGAGATCGCGCAGCATCGGGATTATTCGGAAGCGACGGCGATCCGCATCGACGAACAGGTGAAGAAGCTGGTCGAAAACGGCTATAATCGCGCGCGGCAGATCATCGAGCAGCGGGCGGACGCGCTGGAGAGAATCGCCATGGCGCTGCTCGAGCGCGAAGTGCTCGATGGCAGCGAAGTGAATCAGTTGATCGAAGGCAAGACGTTGGCGGCGGCGCCGCCTCCGCCGAAGAGCGATGGCGCTCAGCAGGTGATCAAGCCGGAGACGGGCAAACGAGTCCCCAGTATTCTCGAAGGCGGTCCGCAGCCGGCCTAGCCGATTTCCAGGCGGATTTTCCAGAATACGGCACTCGCCCCGGCACTGAGATAGCGCGTCGCGCCGAACTTCAGGCCTCGTGCATAGCGAAATCCGGAAAATCCGCGATAACCGGAAATCAAGCTCGCGCCATCGACCCAGAACTCGGCTTCGGTCGAGGGCCTCCACTTCATCACCATCCGGCGGCGCACGCCAGCGGGCCCGGGCAAGACCCAGTCGATGCCCTGATGCGACGGCGCGACGACCAGCAAGCAGCCGGCGGTATCTGTGCCGTTCGCGTTCCGCTCCAGGTACGGCGAATACTGGCGTGCATCGCGCGAATTGTCAAGTCCCCAATAAAT
>Ga0209062_1003160_pt1 | contig 19685 bp, 26 predicted proteins | sample Coa_R2_2_FD_187158 | JGI IMG/M metagenome (GOLD analysis project Ga0209062, IMG submission 187158) | Surface soil microbial communities from Centralia Pennsylvania, which are recovering from an underground coalmine fire - Coalmine... | ecosystem: Environmental > Terrestrial > Soil > Unclassified...
GATCTGCAGCGCCTCTGCAATTGAACGAACCGTCTCGCCTGCGTCAGCCCGCGCCAAAGCGCGTTCGCGAATGTCTTCCGAATAGGGTCGAGTCATCCACGCTGGCCCCCGTGCCCAGCATGGAGTTTGAATCAGAAATCGTCCCTTCTGGGAATCCCGATTCCAGTCAAAAACAACATGCTCTAGCGAGTTTCTGCACCGAAGCGGGCAATGCATTGTAAGCTGCCCAAAACCTTGGCCCGGCAAAATGCTTCACAGCTCACGCGAACGCCCTGCCCGGTGCTCCGCAAGTGCTTCGTCCGCCAGCTTGTCGAGTTTACCGGAACGCGCATCCCGCTCGACCGCCGCATCGAACTGAGCCGCTTCGAACTCCTCGAACCAAGCTCGAAAACGCGCAAGTTCTTGGGGGGAGTTGTTCGACGGCTCTTTCAATTTCTTCCGCAGTGGTCATTTCAGCAATATATCACTGCTGCAGCTCTCCCGAAAGGGCGCTGAGCCGGCGCGCGAAAATCTGACAGTGCCCGATCGGGCGTTTGCTGATGCCAGCTTCGGTCGTGATCTTTAGCCCTTGCTGCGAATGAAGCCGGCGAGGGCCGACTTCTGGGTTTCGCACCAGGTGGGCATGCCCAGCCGTTTCTGGTCCATGTCCGTCGACTGCACGGCGATGGCGATCTCCTGCATCAGTTCGTCATTGCCGCGCTCGCCCATCTTGCCGCCGGTCAGCATGTAGGCGATGGCCTTCCGCACCGTTTCCGTGGTGCCGTCCGGCTGCTGCATCTGCTGGGCCTTCTGCACGAGGTCCTGGTAGACGACATCAGTGTTGGGGCAGTCGACCTTGGCAGCGAAGGCCTGCAGGACAAGCGTCACATAGGCTGAGCGCGGCTCTGAGTGGGCCGGGACCGAAAGGGCCACCGCCCCGAGCGTGAGCAGGATGTAGGCGCCAAGGCGCATGGCCGTCTCCCTGGAGTTCGCGTCTTTGTTCGAAAGCTAGCGCTGACGGCGCGCGGGGCGCAAGGGGCCTCGCGACCGGCTCATGCGCGGCCTAGTTGTGGCCCTCTCGCCACACTCAACCCGAATTCGTCACGCTATCGCCTTAGCCGGCCGCAAACGGCCACGGTTCTGCCCCCATTCACTGCGGAGCTTACGCGCGCTGGAGGCTGGTACTTTGAGGGGGACGGCATGTCGTCCGGTTGTGCCAGATTGTTGCATGTCACGAGTGGCGTAAACTGCGTTGCTTCGCGTGAGGCTGTTGCTTCGCGCTCTCGCGTGCTTGGCAGGTTGGCTGCGGTGACATTGGCCGCAGGCTGTCTTGCGGCGTGCGCACAGTCCTCGGTTGTTTCCAACCGAACCGCCTTTAGGTCGTGGCCATCCCCAACCAGGCAGGCGGCACTGCATCACCACCGCGTCATACATGTCGCGGCGCGCGAGCCGGTGAGCGTGGTGCGGCGCCAGGCTGCGGTCGAACCCGAGGCGTCAGGCGGGACGACGTCGCGGGTGTCGCAGGGAATTGCCTCTTTCTACTCGCAGGACTCGCAAACCGCGAGCGGCGAAAAATTCGATGCCAATGAGCTCACCGCTGCGCATCCGAGCCTGCCGTTCGGCACCCATCTGCGTGTCACCAATGTCAACACAGGCAAGTCGGTGACGGTGCGCGTCAACGACCGGGGCCCATATGTGCGCGGGCGCGTGGTCGACGTCTCCTATTCGGCGGCGCAGGCCCTCGGCATGGTGGGGCAGGGCGTCGCCAAGGTGAAGCTGGACGTGGTGCAGTAGCGCGGTCTTGGTCACGCGACCACGCGCGTGACGTCCTGTCGTCGCGCAGCGATGCGGCGGATCAGCGCTGCGCATCGATCGGGCGCGGTCATCGGCAGCATGTGGCCGCCGTCCATAAGCTCGAGATCGAGCACCGGGCACGTCGTCTTCATCGCTTCACCCTGCGCGCGATAGTCGAGCAGACGATCGCCCCTGGCGAACAGCATGCCCATGGGCAGGGCAAGCGAGCCGTACCGAGCGACATAGTTTGGCAGCACATATTCGGCGAGCACCGCGTCCGATGATGCCGAACAGAACGCTTTCGGACGCAGTCCCAGCAGCCCGCCGGCGCGGATCGGAAAATCGGCCGGCGCGGGCTCGGGTCCGAACACTTCCTTGAGCGCCTGTTCGCCGCGCAAGATCCCGAGCGGCGTTGCCAGCGTCCAGGCGATGACCTTGCGCAAGGTCGGTGAGCGGATGATGAGACCCTTGAATACGTCGGGTACCTTGTCCGGCACATGCGTGAGCGGCGCGATCAGCGCCAGCGCGCCGGCGCAATCAGGATGGTCGAGCGCAATCGCAAGCGACAGCGCGCCGCCGAGCGAATGGCCGACGAGCATCGGCTGTTTCAGCCCAAGCGAGCGGATGAATTTTGCAAGCGTGGCGGCCTGGGCTTTCAGGTCGGACGGCGCGCCATCGGGACGCTCCGAATAGCCGCAACCGGGTCGATCGACGATGATCACGCGAAAATCGCCGGAGAGTTTGTCGGCCAGCGCGTAGGTGAAGTGCATGAGGTTGCCAGCCAGGCCGTGAATCATGACGAGCGCCGGAGCGGCGCCGCCGCGATCGAAATAATGGATACGTTCGCCATCGATCTGCACGAACGTGCCGCGCGGCGGCAACGCTGCTTCGACCTTGCGCGCGGTCCGGGCCGTAAAGACCACGAGACCCAGGATTGCGACGACGAGGATGACGACCAAGGCGATGAGGATGCTCATGACAGTTTCCCTTTGTCGGCGTCGGCCGAGCGGCGGAGCAAGGGACCCAGAATATTCCAATAGGAGACCGGCGCCAGCCGCTCCAGTAGTGCCATCATCTTGGCGTCGCGGCCGACCAGCACCCGCGGCGCGCCGCGTTCCACCGCCTTCACAATGATCTCGCCGGCCTGCGCCGGCGGCATGGTAAGCACCCGGCGGGCCCGCTCGATCTGCTCGTTAACTTCTGCATTGCTGGTGCCGGCGGGCCGGCGCGCATTATCGACAATCCTGGTCGCAACGCCCCCAGGATGCACCACCGTGACACCGACATTGCTGCCTTCGAGCTCGTAGCGTAGCGCGTTGGAGAAGCCTCGCACCGCGAATTTGCTGGCGGCATAGGCGGTCTGGCCCGGCGGCGAGATCAGCCCGAACAGGCTCGAGAGATTGACAAGCCGCGCTTCGTCGTTCGCTTTGAGGAGCGGCATGAAGGCGCGCGTCAGCCGCACCACCGCCCAGAAATTGATCTCGAACAGCCATTCGAAATCGCGCTCGCTGACCTGATCGAAGGTTCCGGAGACAGCGACGCCGGCATTGTTGAACAGCAGCGCCGCGCCGCCATGCGCGGCGGCGACGGCGTCGGGGAATGCGGCGACAGCGTCGCGATCGGCGACGTCGAGCTTGTGACTGGTGACACGGACACTCGCGCCGTTGAGGAGCCCGATGGTCTCGGCAAGGCCCGCCTCACTGATATCGGCAAGCGCGAGGTGACAGCCGCGCTGCGCCAGCGATTTTGCGATCGCGCGTCCTATGCCGGAGCCCGCCCCGGTGACGACGGCGGTACGGTCCTTCAGCCTCATGCGCGCTTGTCCGCGCGCTGCGGAAGCTTCGAGAAAACCAGCGTGCCGTCGTCGATCGTGCCGAAACGCAGCGCCAGCATGTCCTTGGCATAGTTCTGGTACAGTTTCCACGGACGCTTCGAGCCCTGTTTGGGCATCACGTCCTTGCCCCGCTGCATGTAGCCTGATGATAGCGGCGGCGTCGCGTCCGGCGTAACCGTGGGATCGGTATTGTGCGGTGTGCAGTAGGCGTAGCCGCCGCGGTCCATCTTGTTCAGGATGCGGCAGAGATATTCCGCGGTCAGGTCCGCCTTCAGCGTCCAGGAGGCGTTGGTGTAGCCGAAGGTGGAGGCAAGGTTCGGCACGTCCGAGAACATCATGCCCTTGTAGCTCATGCTGGCGCCGGGATTGACGCTCCTGCCGTCGACCACGAGCTGCATGCCGCCCATCAGCCGCATCACGAGACCGGTCGCGGTGACGATGATGTCGGCCGCGAGCTCTTTGCCGGAGCGAAGCTTCAGACCCGTCTCGGTGAACGTGTCGATCTCGTCGGTGACGACTTCAGCCTTGCCGGCGCGGATCGCCTTGAACAGGTCGCCGTCGGGCACCAGGCAAAGCCGCTGATCCCAGGGATTGTAGCGCGGCGTGAAGTGCTTCGTCATATCGATGCCGGGGCCGAGCTCGGCCTTGGCCATGGCGATGATGCGCTGCTTGGCACCTTCCGGATTCTTGCGCGCGGCGTTGTAGAAATACATCGAGAGCAGGATATTCTTCCAGCGCGCGACGGTGTGGGCGAGGCCCTCGGGCAATTTGGCATAGAGCCAGTTGGCGATCGGATCCTTGGCTGGACGCGCCACGATATAGGTCGGCGAACGCTGCAGCATGGTGACATGCGCGGCCTTGTCCGTCATCGCCGGGACCAGCGTCACTGCGGTCGCGCCGCTGCCGATCACGACCACCCGCTTGTCCGTGTAGTCGAGGCTTTCCGGCCATTTCTGCGGATGAATGATCGCGCCCTTGAAGCGCTCCATGCCGGGCCAGCCCGGCATGTATCCGGCGTCGTAATCATAATACCCGGAGCACATCTGCAGGAAGTTGCAGCTATAGCTGACCTCGTTGCCCTCGGGGCCTTCGACATCGAGGGTCCAGCGCGCCTCCGTCGACGACCAGGATGCGCGCTTGACCTTGTGCTGGTAACGGATCTTGCGGTCGATGCCGTAGTCCCGCGCGGTCTCGTTGAGATAATCGAGGATCGAAGGCCCATCGGCGATCGCCTTCTCGCCGCGCCAGGGCCGGAAGCGGTAGCCGAGCGTGTGCATGTCGGAATCGGAGCGAATGCCGGGATAGCGGAACAGGTCCCAGGTGCCGCCGAGCGCTTGACGCCCTTCCAGGATGATGAAGGACTTTTTCGGACAGTCGCGCTGCAGGTGATAGGCAACGCCAATCCCGGAGAGGCCGGCACCGACGATGATGACGTCGAAATCCGTCTGCTCAGGTTTGGGCTTGAACGCGGTGACATTGGCCGCTGTGGCTGCCGTTCCAGCCGTTACCGCGGGTGCAGCGCCGACGTCAGCGCCGCGCGCGAAGACCTGCTCTGGCATTCCGTTCTCCCCGGTCCGATGTCTTGGCAACGCGCATCTGTTTTCTTTTTCTGACATGCGCTATTGTCAGAATTAAGCATCTGACAATGTGGCATGTCAAGTAGGTTAAGATGGCGGAGACGGCGGGACAGCGGCACTATGGCGGGCATTCCACCGAGCAGCGGCGGCTGGCGCGGCGGGAGCGGCTGATCGAGGCGGCGACCCGGGTCTATGGCGAAGTCGGCTATCGCAATGCCACGGTGAAGGCGGTATGCGAGGCGGCGGGGCTGACGGAACGGTATTTCTACGAGTCCTTCGCCAACAGTGAGGCGCTGCTGATCGCTGCCTTCGACACCGTCTCGCACCGGCTGATCGATTGCCTTGAGACGATTCGCAGGGAACACGCAGGCACCGCCGACCAGCGCGGCCATGCCGTGCTGCGCGCCTATTACCAGGTGCTGAAGGACGATCCCGTCGGTGCGCAGTTGTTTGTCGTCGAGATCGCCAGGGTGGGGCCAGCCGTCGACGAAGTCGGCGCGGCGTTGCTGCGCGAATTCGGCGAACTATTGGCGCGTACGCTGGCGCCGGAGGCGAATGCAAGGCTCAAGAGCACGGAGCTCGTCCGGGCAGGGGCCGTCGGTGCCATGATCCAGATCGCGAAGGCCTGGATCCGAAGCGGCTACGCCAAGAGCGTCGACGCGGTTGCCGCCGACGCCCTCAAGATTTGCCGCGTGCTGGCTGAGTGATCCCGGCCCGTCTGGAACCGGACGCCGTGGTCGCCGTTGGTGAGAAAGCGCAAGCAATGAACAAGTCCTGGTGGAGGGGCGTATGCCGGAGATCGGCTTGGCGTCGCCAATGGTGCCGTACGGGGCGGATCAGACGATCTATCTCGTCGTGGATTGCATCGGTGCCCCCGGCTCGAGCCGCGAGACCGAAATCGAGCGGTCTGATTTTGAAACTGTGATTGCGGAGTTGCTGGCCGGTCGCTTCAACGCGCCCGTTCGCATCGTCGCCTTCAACACGCTGGAGCACTGGAGCAGGGATATTTCCAGGGAGGTCGCCGAGGAAATCGGTATGCGCTGCGATATCGAAGGTGTTGCGGTGCCCGACTATATTGGCGACTTCGTCGAGCATTATACCGCACAAACGTTGCAGTTCGCGATCTAGGCAACCACTTCGAGATATCGACTCAACGTTTTGCTTCGTTGCGCCGCGGAAGGAGCAAAAGCTTCTGTTCGCGCTTCGCCAGGGGGGCTTGTCAACAAGCCGATTCTTGCCGCTAAAATAGCCGGTGGGGGAGAGGCGATCGTGATGAGGCTGCTCAATCATGCTTGCATGCGACGCATCGGGCTTTTGCTCGCCACCGCCTTGGTCGTTGGCGCCTGTTCGCAGCAGGAACCCGAGTCGACCGGCTCGGTCGATGATTGCGCGCGCAAGCTGTTTCCTGCGTACAATCCGAAGATCTATGACCAATGTGTCGCCGTCTGCAAACAATGCCAACGGGGCGTCGCCACCACCTGCACCACATCCTGCAGTTTGAAGGGCGCGCGGTAGGGTTCGTCGCCGCGCTTGTCTTCGGGCTGCTGCTCAGTTGGCCCCCAACGGGCCGCGCGGAGCAAGCGCCAGCCGCGACGGATCATCTCTATCGCGCGCAGACCATCGTCACCGGACAGGGCGAGGCCAACCGTCTGACCGGCTTTGCCGCGTGTCTGCAGGACGTTCTGATCAAGGTTGCAGCCGCGGGCCGACTTGCGGACAGTCCCCGGCTCGAGGCCGCCAAAGCGAATGCGCGCGACTATGTGAAAGGCTTCTCTTATCACGATCAGATGTCGGGCACACCGACCCGCGACGAGCAGGGCACGCGCGACCGGCCCTATGATCTCACTGTTGATTTCGACCAGGCGAAGATCGTCAGCCTGCTCGCAACGCTTGGCCTCAAGCCGTGGTCGTCGCATCGCCCGGTGCTTGCGGTGTTTGTCGAGATGGAGCAGGGCGCGCGGCAATTCATGGTGACGTCGGACTTGCGGCAATCCGACCTCCAAAGGGATTCGCTTTTGGCCGCGGCCGAGAAGCGCGGCATGCCTATTGTGCTGCCGACCGCTGCGGTGCTCGCGAAATGGACGATCACGGCGGCTGCGCTGCCGGCTGCGACGTTCGCGGCTGCTGCCGCTGACGAAGGCGGCGATGTCCCCTTGGTCGGACACCTCGTCTGGAGCGACGGGGATCTCGGATGGGTCACCGATTGGCGGCTGGAGTGGCAGGGCCAGTCACACCGCTGGCGCGTGCACGGCGTCACCTTCGACGAGGCCTTCCGCCGCGGCATTGCCGGTGCGGCGCAGATTCTGGCTGGTAACGGTAATCCTGAATAGCTGTGGGCTCGATCTGCTGGGCCGTAAAGTCCCGGATAGCGCTTGCGCTTGCCCGCTCTGCAAGATGTGGCCTCGTCAGCTTGCTCTCATGCGCGCCCGGGCCGGCTCGCTTCTTCACATCGTGCGGCTTGCCACCGCTTTTGTCCCGGTTGGCACCGGCCTTGCAGCACCGAGCGCAAGCCTTTTTGCGACCATCGGGGGCTGCGAACTCATGAACGGGACTGAACGAACGAAGCTACGTTTACGCGACTGGGTGATCACCACCACGGTGGTTTTCTCGACCGCCGTCGCGGCCCATCTTCTTGCACCAGATGCAGCGGTCGCCCGCGATCTCGACGGCCGCTATGCGAATTCGCCGCTCAAGGGCTGGTTCGAGAGCCTGCATTCGAGCAAGGGCGCCTGCTGCTCGGATGCCGACGGCACGGCGCTGGCGGATGTCGATTGGGAATCAAGGGACGGCCATTATCGCGTCCGCATCCAGGGGCAATGGTGGGACGTTCCTGAGGAGGCCGTGATCACAGAGCCGAACCGCGCGGGACGGACGATGGTGTGGCCGATTTATCATTGGGCGGTTGGCGCCCCACTCCGTCTTGAGATCCGCTGCTTCATGCCGGGCAGCATGACGTAAGCGCGAGCGGTTCGCCTCATCGCTCACCGGACAGATATTCCCCGCTCAGCCAGCGTCGCCCGCGTTCATAGAGCGCCTCGACCTCCGCTCCCTTCAGGCCGGGCATATCGCGCTTCACGGGATAGCCGATTTGCGACTGCAGATAGGCGAGGTGGCGGTAGCCGCTCGGAAATTGCGCCAGCAGATTGCTGTCGAGCTTGAGGCTCGCACTGGGATCGACCGGATCCATGCGGTCCTTCTCATAGATCGGTTGACGCTCGACCAGGCCCCAGCGGCCCTGCCGCTTTTCCAGGAAGTCATAGAAGCGGCCGGTGCAGACCACATCGCACAGCACCCCATGGACCTCGCCGCGCTGGGAGATCGTCATCTTGGTTTGGGCGATGGCGCGGGTCGCCTCGAGATCGATCGACATCCCGCCCAGGAAATGCAGGATGCTGACACCGCGATTCCAGCCCTCGATCGAGGCCTTGATGAACTCCTCGGCGGTGCCCTGTTTCCAGGTGGCGTTCATCCGGCCATCGGCGTGCCAGACGGTGCGAAAGCGCTCCCAGTCGCCCGCATCGCGCCAGACGGCCCAGTTCTCGATCAGATCGCGAATGACAACCCTGTCACGCTCTTGCTCTGAATAGTCCACCGCGTTCCTGCTCATCGTTCCCTTGCTTGGTAGCAAATCCTGTTTCGTCGGCGCCGCCGGCGAGCCCGCCATTTCCGCGCGCCCCTCCTGCCTTGTCAATCCATGATCGCGCCCGCACTGTCGCGATCCCATGGGCATGGTAGATTGGGCGCCTGCATTGAGCCGGCCAGGGGCCGGAAGGGAGTTTTTGGAATGAACAAGCGCAGAGAGCTTGCGATTGCGACATTTGCCGCCTGGGCGCTGCTGATGGGGCTTGCGCCGGATGTTCAGGCGGCGCAGTGCGGCAACGGGCCGGTCGGCTTCGAGGCCTGGAAGCGGGAGTTCGCGGCCGAGGCGCAGGCCAAGGGCATTGGTGGCGCAGGCATCGCGGCGCTTGAGCAGACGAATTATGCCAGCGCGACCATCGCCGCCGATCGCAGCCTGCACAGTTTCAAGCTGTCGCTGGATGCGTTCATGGTCAAACGCGGCGCTGCTGCCATCGTGGCGCGCGGCCGCAGCATGAAGCAGCGGAACGCGGCGCTGTTCGCATCCATCGAGCAGCGCTACGGCGTTCCCGCAGGGCCCCTGATCGCGATCTGGGGCATGGAGACAGGCTTCGGCAGCCAGCATGGCAACCAGAACATGCTGTCCTCGATTGCAACGCTGGCCTATGACTGCCGGCGGCCGGAGTATTTCACCGACCAGCTCTACGCCGCGCTCAAGCTGATCGATCGCGGCACATTGTCGGCGAGCCAGCGTGGCTCGATGCATGGTGAGATCGGACAGACTCAGTTCCTGCCCAAGACGATGCTGGAATATGGCGTTGGCAATCTCGAGACGGCTTCCGGCGCATTGTCCTCGACCGCCAATTTCCTGAAAGCGCACGGCTGGCGCCCCGGCGCCGGCTACCAGCCGGGCGAGCCGAACTTCGCGGCGATCGAGGCGTGGAATGCGGCAACGGTGTATGAGCAGGCCATCGCGATCATGGGCAGGCAGATCGACGGCGGCGGCTAGGTGACGCGCGCCTGCGTCCGACGCCCTCGCATCATTGCCGCAGGCGACGCTCCTGTTCCTGGAGCAGGCTGTCCAGCTCATCATTGTATTGCGCAAGTCGATCGGCGTTGCGGTCCTCGTCCGCTGCACCTGATTGCGAGGCGGCCTGCTCGGTGATCTGGCGGATGTTGTCGCGCAGTATAGCGATGCGGGCGGCGAGCTCCGGAGATGACAATGAACTGAAATCGGCCATGGCGTGTTCCCCCGTGGTTCCTCTTCAACGACCCTTCAGTTAATACATTCCTCACCTGTTTGCGTCCATTTTTCGCGTCCCATCAATCAGAGAGTGACCATGTCTGACATCACCATTCCGGGCGGACGCATTCGTTCATTCGTGGAGCGGGTCGAGACGATCGATGCCGAGCTTGCCGAGATGAACGAGCAGAAAAAGGAGGTTTTCGCCGAGGCCAAGGCCGAAGGGTTCGACGTGAAAATCCTCAAGGAGATCATCAAGCTGCGCAAGCAGGACAAGGATGAGCGCGACGAGCGGGATACGCTGCTCGATCTCTATATGCGCGCGATGGAGACGTCGGAGGCCGAGCCGAAGGCCAAGGCGGCTTGACCGCTCGCGCGAGGAGGGCGGGCTCTGGATCGCGCTGGCCCGCCGCTCTCGCTCACTGCTGCTCCGACAGCCGCACCACCTGGCGGCCGCTGTTGAGCTCCTTCAGCTCGTTGACGTAGTTCTCCGGACGCGTCCAGCGCGACGGCGTCTTCAAGCCCATGTACTCGGCGATCTCGCCGACGAAGCCAGTGCAGTTGGTCGTGTAGGCGTTCCACACCTTCGACGTCGCCTGCAGATGCTTGATGAAGGCGAACACGCGCTTGGCGTCGGCTTCGTTCAGGTAGACCTTGTAGTGCGCGGTCAGGTATTCCGGGTCGAGATCGCCGTAGCTGGCGCCGGTCTCTGATGGCACCCAGGTGAGATAGCCCAGCATGTAAGCGCCGACATCTCCGGCTGGCGTCAGACCCGCGACGTCAACCGCGCGCTCGCTTGTCTTGCCGTACCACACGAAGGTGTGTCCCCAGCTCGCCGCCGTGCGCGCGCGGAAGTCGACATAATAGGGGCCTTTGGCCACGGACGACATCGGCTTCCGCGTCGCCGTATGTGCAGGCGTGACGTCGCCGCCCGTGTCGGCGGAAGCGAGTGCTTTCGCATCGCTCGCACGCGCCGTGCTCTCGTTGGCGGCAGCCGGCTGAATTGCGTGTGCACCCAGTCCCGCGAGCAGGCATAGCGCCAAGCGGTTCAGTTTGTTTGCCATGCCTGCTCCATTTCCAGTCCGTATTTCCAGACCGTATTTCCAGACGGTACACAGTTCACAGGGCGGGTCCGCGTAACGCAGCCCGCCCTCGTCGTCGTTCTCCGCTTGAGTGGGTTAAGCGCCAGCGGCCAACCCACCTTGCGGATCTCACTTCGATCAGTAGCGGGCCGTGACCGGCGCCTTGCCGATCGGGGCCTTGCCGACAGGTGACTTGCCAATCGGCATCTTGCCGATCGGGGCCGCGGGATAGGCGGGCACGGGCTGCGGGCGAGGCAGGTCGGCGGCGGCCGCGGCCGTCACCAGAGCAAGCACGGCACCGGTTGCGATCAGAATTTTCACCACGGAACTTCTCCTTAAAGTTTGCAGGAACGTGCAGTTTTCTGCCGCAGCTCCCATCCGTTGCGTTGCGAGGATGACCAGCGGAATGGGTTCAGAATACGGCAGATTCCGCAGCCTTTGGCCCGCGCCGCGCCGTGCTGTCACGATTTCGCCGGAGTGTTGCGCCTGCGCCGCAGTTGCAGGTTCCCTCAGTTTCGTCGCGACTGCTGGATGCGGGATTGCGCGGCCTTCGCGGCCTTTTCCAGCGTGCTCAAGTCCCATCCGGCGCGCGCAGCAAGGATGTCCGAGAGCTTCACCGCGAGCGCGCGAAGCTCGGCATTGGCCTTGAGCAGCGCCATGATGTTGTCGACGCTGCGTTGTCGCCATTCATCGTCGGACAAGGCCTTGTCCTCGCGAAGGGGCGAGGTCAGCAGTTCATTGAACTCGTGATCACATGCGGGTGATCTTGGCTGTGATTTCCGTTCCCGGCGCATCCGGTCAGCATCCTGCAATGACACAACAAGCTGCGGCTTGTCGTGCGACGGATCTTCGCTATTCATCATAAGCCCCCAACTCGATTTGCGCCCCAGTCGCAACGAGGAGCCTTGATTGAGTCCAAGGCGGATTTGAGTCCGGAACTGGGAGCGACGTGGGCGCGTTGGGGACGCTTGTTGATTCTTTTCACGGACCTGTGGTGACGATGGGCAGCCTGGCCCAGTCGGACGGCGAGGGCGCGCTGGTGCAAGCGCTCTTGTTCTCGCGGCGCGTTTCGCCCGAGTTTTGTTTTGGCATTGGCCCCTCCTGAAAATCGGAGGGAGCAGGGAGAGCCGGGTGGCCGCTGCACCCGGGGGCCCCGCGCGGAAAAAGTGCGCGAAGCGCGAAGACCACAGGTACAGGCGGTAGCAACCGGCCCTCCCTGCGCAGTGGTTTACGGCTTATACGTGATCTCCTCGGTGAACCAGCGTTTGCCACCGTCGCGCTCGCGAAGCCTTTGGAGCTTCGCAAGAGCTTGGCGCAGCATGGGTGCGCCAGGACCACACGATTTCGCCGTCCGTGGCCATGCCGCACGTCTGACGGCATCTTCACGTCCACCGCAATTCCGCTCCACGTTCGTGACGACGCGTACGCCCCTTTGATCGGAACGGAACGGGCGGCATTCTGCGGCAAAACAGAAATTCTGTAAATAAGAATATTTTTTCATTGAGGGCTTGACGGGGATCGGCAAGCCGCGCTCGTCCGGCAAATCACTGACGACACCGCTTGCTCCGCCGTCGTCCCGGCGAAGGCCGCGACCACAACCACAAGAATAAAACATCACGGTCACGTTCTGATCTGAGAGCAAGTTCTGACGTGAGAGCTGAGGCGAGCGCTGAAAACCAGAAACGGCGCTGCAAGCAGCGCCGTTCTGGTGCACCAAACGCGTGGAATCGGCCCACTTTGACTGGCACTGGCGGGAGCGACCCGCTCTGGCGCTGCTGGCGTGGGAACCCGCTCGCGATCCGCCAACAAGGTTACGCTCCAGCGAGTCGGTGTCAACACGATTCACGCTGACCGGCGTTGTCACCCTGACCGATGCTGGCAAGAGAGTCACGGGCGCGGTCATCAGATCTTCTCCATCCCCTGGTTCCCCTATTGGAACCGCAGAAGTGTCCCGCGCCAATTTTTGATTCCTGCTGAGCTAGCGTGACAGCCCCGTCAGATGCTCGAGCATGATCTCGCAGGCCCGCTCGGCCTCGACCAGCGTATTGAACGGGGAGCCGCCGACTTTGACGGCCGACCTGTTCTGATGGGCCGGACGCCACGACACCACAAAGCCAGGATTGCCGTGAAGACCAGGACCGCTGCGGCTCTCGTAGCTGATCACGAAGGAAAAGCCGTTGCTGCTCGCACTCCAGATCTGAATGTCCTTGATCGGAGTGGTAACGCGATTGAACTGCATGCTGCACTCGGAACGACGCGCGTGTGCTACCCCTGCGGAAGTAGATACCGGCGTAGTGAGTCTGAAAATGCAGGCGCGTTGACCCAATGGTTGTTTTCAACCGACAATCCCCAACCTGTTGCCCCAACGTGTTGGCGCGATCGTGATGCAGTTCCCCTGCGCGCCCAGGCGAGCGGACCGTTGCGCCCGCGTCATCGCGAGATGACTGCGCAAGCGATTGGCGCCGGACAAATCGTCGGGCGGTGACCCGGTTCGGTATGTCCGATGACAATTTGCGCGAGTTGCTTGATTGCCGCCTTAACCGGAAGCAATCGCGAGGCGCATTCTCAGCGCGAAGGCTGGTTCGCGCGTCGGGCGGATGTGCGAGTAGCGCGGATGAGCGAAGCGGCATCCGGGGTCGCCGGCCGGGCAATCCCGCTCATCCGGGCCACGCAAGTTTTTCAACAACCTTGATGGCGCGCCTCGTTACGCGACTTGTCGAAATTAACGAGTCGTTAACCATCGTTAATTCAGCATTCCACCGGGGCACCTGGGGGCTTTCGCCGATTCTGATCGGCAACGCGCGTAAAGGTGTTCATGATGGCACTAGACCCGGAAGAGTTCGTCATCCTTGAAGACCACGGCCCGATGACGCTGTGTTCGGCCGTAGCGAGGGCCATGATCCTGCCGCCGGACCAGCGGCGTCACGCCTCCATCCTGCGACAGGGCGAGCCGTGGCTACTCAACTTCGATGAGATCAAGCATCTCGCGGCACGATGGGACCGCGGCTCGTACCCTCTGCAGGATTCCGACATGGCGACCGGCGCGTTCCGCCTCAGGCATCTGAGGTAGCATCGGCTGTCGTGGAGAGAGGGCAGGGCCGATCTACGGATCTGCAGCCTACGCCTTTTTCACGAACTCCGATTTCAGATTCATCGCGCCGATGCCGTCGATCTTGCAGGCGATGTTGTGTCCGTCGCTCGCCTCGGTCAGGCGGATGTTCTTCACCTTGGTGCCGCCCTTGACGACCGAGGACGAGCCCTTGACCTTCAGGTCCTTGATCACCATGACGCTGTCGCCATCGGCAAGCACGTTGCCGTTGGCATCGCGCACACCTGGTTCGTCAGAGATCTCCGCGGCTGCGGCCGTCGTGGTGCTCCATTCATGGGCGCATTCCGGACACACCCAGAGATCGCGATCCTGATAAGCATGCTCGGAATTGCATTTCGGACATTTCATTCCGTCGCTCATAAACCTCAGCTCCCTCTCAGCGAAGCGCACCGTAGGTTCATGTCGGGGCAAATCAAGCGAAAAGGACCGGGCCGAGGGCAGGGCGATCCCATATGGCAGCTTAGCACCATGTGAACCAGCTCGGCCTTATGGTTCGAGGGCCTGCGCAAGGCGCGCGTCTCGAAGGATGGCCGCAAAGAAATCGCGCGTCCGGGTTTCTGCAGGACCTGCCGTCGACCAGCAAGTCTGTACGCTCAGTTATGAGCCACCGCGCAGCCGTCGCAGATGATGAGCTTCTTCTTCACCCTGGCATCGTCCATCTGCAGCTGCGCGTCATCGTCCTTCCAGGAGTTGCCAGTGGTCGTGCTGGTGTAGGCGTCTTTCGGTTGCCTGCCCTTGCTTCTGGTCCGATCCGACGTGATGTCGGTCGGCGCAGAAGACGCCGGAGCCGGTCCCAAGCCATCCCAATCAGGTGCGGTCGCCGCAGTCGCCAAGGGGACTTCACAGCCGCCAACCGACAGACAGCATCCGCCGAGCGGGAGGGCAGCCAGAGCCGCCGCAATCAAAATGGCTTTCATAAGATCGACCCAAAAAATGCGCTACGCAAGGCTACCGGCCCCGTGCCCGATAATCGCTGCGGATTTGCATTTCGGAAACTGCAATCCGGCAACACTGTTGAATTATCATTCCGCCGCCAGGACCAACGCCGCCACCTAGCGGCATGATCCGAAAAGTGTAAAGCGGCTTTCCGAAGAGATCATGCTCAATCAATGGCTAAAGCGCGATGACGATTCACCCTGATCTCATCGCGCTTTAGCGGCCGCCGTCGCCTGAAAGGCGCAGGAACTCCCGCTTCATCGCATCGACCTTGGCGACATAGGCCGCGACGAGGTGATCGCCGCAGCGCTCGGTCGGGATCATGTGAAACCTGCGGCGCGCGTAAGCTGTGGCGGGGCCGGCGCCACAGAGATGGATGAAGGCGGCAAGATCCTGCTTCTGCTGCGCACTTGCGGACGCGACGCCGGCGCGGGCGAGCGTGGCCGCCACATGGCGGTCGAGGTAAACCGAGGTGAGCTCGACGGCGTGGCTCGGGATCACGCGAAAGGTGAGGCTTGTGAACCCGCAGCCGCTATCCACGACGACATTGTCGCGGATGCACGATCCCCGCGCCTCGGCGTAAGCTCCATCGATGGTCTGGAACAGGCCGACGGCGCTGGAGGCGGGCTTGTAGATCGAAAACGGATTGAAGCTCCATTGCCAGCGCCAATAGGTCCGCGTCAGCGGATTGCCGCTGCTCTCGATCTGCGCCAGCGCAGCCAGCAATTCGGGGGTGATCGTGTGAGTGGAATATTCGCGGAACAGCGGCCCGTATTGCCGCCACGTCTCGGCCGGCTCCTTGTCGAGGCTGTGGCCGACGAAGAAGAACAGCTCCGTGGGCTTGCGGATGACCTGGTAGACGAGATTCGCTGGGGCCAGGATCGCAAGCAGGATCGCCACGATGGCCAGCAGGCGAACCGCCCTCGGTGCTTGCGCGAACTCTCGGCTCACCCACCGCGCGTGCCGTCGCCAGCGGCGAAGGCGAGGGACAAGGCTCTTGTCTTTATTTGGCATACGTTTTGTCGAAGCGGAAAGGCTAGCAAATTGTGCCGACCGGGGGGAGGCAGGCGCGAATGTCTGTCGTCGCTAGTCTATCCTACGGACCTGGACGGTATGCCGAGCACCAGCACTATGCTAGCCTCCTAGCCCTCGCAATTGGCTGCGCTGGGATCAAGTGCAGGATTGATCGTGGGGACGGAACCAAGGAAACGGCTATGACCAGCTACACGGTTGGCTTGAAAAGCGGGACGCACAACTCGGCGCTTACGATCGAAGCCGAGGACGCATTGCTCGCGGCCCTGAAGGGCAAGCTCGAGAATCCTGAAGCGCTCATCACCTATGTTCGAAAAGCAAATCAGCGCGGTGATCGTCGCCATCCGCATGAAAAACTGCGGGACAAGAAAATGGCTTAACCTGAAGGGCGGGTTAGCAACTTGTCGGCCGCAGAATGGCGGAGTGCGATATTGCTGATCCGTCCTACGGATTTTGCTCTTCATGTTGATCTTCCCTCGAAAAAATGAACACGGTTAAGCTGCTTTTAGCTCCATCTCGATGATCGGTAAGCCGAATCGCCTGTCGCTCGACACACAACACGCTCTGCACCAGCCGGCTTGTCTCCGCAGCCTCGCCGAGATCAAACACTCTCGATCGTCCTGGAGAGCTCGAAGCAGCAGGTTCACGCCTCCGCGTGGAAGGCCGTTCGTCAGGAGTTGATCGAGCGCCTGGCGGGGGCTTCGGCCAAGGCGGCACCTTGCGCTCGATCAAGGTTGCGCCGGCCGCCACCGCTCGAATTGACCGGAATCGCAGTCTCCCGTTAGGTTGTGGGACGCTTGGCTATCGGAGTGGCCCCTATATGGAACGCATTACAGCAACGCTCGATGAGGGCCTGGTCGAGGAGCTTGATCGCTTCCAGAGGGATCGTGGCTATCAAAACCGGTCGGAAGCCTTGCGTGACCTGATACGCGCGGGGCTGCAGGGGGTGGCGCAAGAGCATGAGAGCGGGGCCTGCATCGGGGCGCTCGTCTATGTCTATGACCACGAGGTCCGGGCACTTGCCAAGAGGCTGACGACAGCCCAGCATGATCATCACGATCTGTCGGTTGCAACCTTGCACGTCCATCTCGATCATCATTCCTGCCTTGAGGTCGCCGTGCTGCGCGGCTCATCCGCCGACGTTCGGCATTTCTCCGAGCATGTGATCGCGGAGCGCGGCGTTCGTCACGGCCGGCTCGTGGTCATTCCGGTCGCGCTCGAGGCGGAGACGCATATCCATGGCGGCGGCAAGCCGCATGCGCATTCCCATGCCCATGTTCGCCATGCCGGGAAAGGCGCAAAGTCCGCCCCTTAACTTGCCATCGCGCTGGACAGTCGGTTTCCAGCCGCGCCGCCGTTGCGGTGGACAGATGCGGCCGTCGACCAGCCTTCCTCCATTGGCCTGTTGATGCGAAAGCGTTTTTCGTGTGCGCGGCGCAACAGCCGTCAGTTGGAAGCGGCTTGCCAAGCACGGGTATGATAATTTATCTAAATCGTCATACTCCCGATCGCCAACAAAGTCAGATCATGGTCTTTCGCTTGCGCCTTCGCCGAACACTGTCGATCGCGACCGCCCACACGGCAGTCGCCTGCTTTCCAGCGATGTCGAGTGCCTTCGCCGCCGATCTCTCCATTCTTGCCAAGGCGCCACCGGTTGTGCAGGCCTATGACTGGACCGGCTTCTATCTCGGCGGCAATATCGGCCTTGCGACGGGGAATTCGAGCTGGACCGCGAATGCCACGACATCAGGCGTGGCGCCCGTGTCCGGCTCCCTTAGTATGTACCGCCCGCCCGACGCGTTCTACGAAAGCGGCAGCTGGCTCCTGGGCATGCAGGGCGGCTACAATTACATGCTGCCGAGCCGCATGGTGCTCGGCGTCGAGGCCGATGCCACGTTTGCCGCGTTCCAGGACTTGTCCGGGCTGTCCACCGGCGGCATCACCAGCTTCACCTCGCCAGCTCTCGGCGCAGTCAGCTATAGCGAGACCATGCTCGCATCAGGCACGGCACGCGCGCGCATCGGCTACGCACCGGGCGACTGGCTGCTCTATGCAACTGGCGGTCTTGCGTGGACCTTCGACAGTCAGGTTCTGACGCGACTTGACCCCGGCGTCGACGAATCCCGGTTGCTCTGGCGGTTCGGCTGGGCTGCAGGCGCCGGCGTCGAAGTGCCGATCGCGCCGAGCTGGACATTGAAGGCCGAGTATCTTTGGACCGGCTTCCCAACCCAGACGGTGACCTATCCGCTTTCGGGGCAGCGCATCAGTTCCGATCTGGCGCTGGAGCAAGTCCGCCTCGGCCTCAACTACCGCTTCGACGATCCGTCGCGGCCTGCCGCTTCTGCGCCGTCGCGCTTCGTGCCGCCGACGGACATCTTCGCCGTGCATGGTCAGGCGACCTTCGTCGACCAGGCCTATCCAGCCTTCCGTTCACCTTATGAAGGCGTCAACAGCCTATCCGGCGGCGGGCAGAACCGGGAGACGTTCGATCTCACGCTATCGACCGGCGTGAAGCTGTGGCAGGGCGCCGAGTTCTGGGCCAATCCGGAGATTGATCAAGGCTTCGGCTTCAACAACACGCATGGCGCGGCCGGCTTTCCCAGCGCCGAGTCCTACAAACTGGGGGCGGCCTATCCCTACGCTCGCATCCAGCGCGCGTTTCTGCGTCAGACCATCAATCTCGGCGGCGACACCGAGACGATCAACGGCGACCTCATGCAGTTCGCGGGCACCCGCAGCACCGATCGCCTTGTCTTCACGGTGGGCCGCTTCGCCATCGTCGACATCTTCGATACCAACAAATACGCCAACAATCCCAAGGCCGATTTCCTCAACTGGTCGATCGTCAATGCCGCCAGCTTCGACTATGCCGGTGACGGCTGGGGCTACACCTATGGTGCCGCTGCCGAATGGTACACCGGCCGCTGGACGCTGCGCGGCGGCGTGTTCGATCTCTCCACGACGCCAGCGGGCGGCATCAGCCCGAGTGGTTATGCGCTCGATCCGACCTTCCAGCAGTTCCAGCTGGTCGGCGAAATCGAGGAGCGCCACGATCTGTGGGGCGAGCCGGGCAAGATCAAGATCACCGGCTTTCTGAGCCGCGGCAGCGCCGGCAAATTTTCCGATGCGGTGGCGCTGGCCCAGGCGACCGGGCTGCCTGCTGACATCAACGCGGTGCGTTCTTATGTCAGCCGCCCCGGCGTCAGCCTCAACATTGAACAGCAGATCAACGACACGGTCGGTGCCTTCTTCCGCGCCGGTTGGGCGGATGGCAATGTCGAGCCTTGGGACTTCACCGACGTCGACCGCACCGTGTCGGGCGGCGTTGCGATCAATGGCACATCGTGGGGACGACCGCACGACACGATCGGCATCGCCGGCGTCGTCAACGGCATCGGCAGCGCCCACATTGCGTTCTTCAATGCCGGCGGGCTCGGGCTCCTGATTGGAGACGGACAATTGCCCAATTATTCAACCGAAAAGATTTTGGAGGCCTATTACAGCTACGCGCTGACGAGCTCGA
>Ga0209062_1003162_pt1 | contig 19674 bp, 14 predicted proteins | sample Coa_R2_2_FD_187158 | JGI IMG/M metagenome (GOLD analysis project Ga0209062, IMG submission 187158) | Surface soil microbial communities from Centralia Pennsylvania, which are recovering from an underground coalmine fire - Coalmine... | ecosystem: Environmental > Terrestrial > Soil > Unclassified...
TACATCCGTGCCCGCGCTAGCACCATCTATCACCCGACCTGCACCTGCCGCATGGGCGCGGATGAGGGGGCCGTGGTGGATGCGCGCTTGCGTCTCAAGGGCATGGGAAAGCTGCGTGTCATCGACGGTTCGGCGATGCCGGCGCTGGTCTCGGGCAACACCAACGCGGCTATCATCATGATCGCCGAGAAGGGCGCGGAGATGCTTCTCGAGGACGCGGAGAGCCGGCCAAGCCTGGTGCGGGCGGCTTCGGCGTGACGATGCTGCAATACGGGCGTGCGTTCTTCGACATGCGCCCTGGCGGGCGCAAGCTCAGAATGAGGAACATTGGAGGACGGCATAAAGAAAATTCCTCGTCCTGAGCTTGGCGCGGAGCGCCATATCGAAGGACGCACCATTTGTTCAGCACTCCAAGGAAAAGCGGAGGACCCCATGTATACCGATCTGGCACTTTACATCGACGGCGAATGGCTCTCGGGCGGCGGGCGCGACAGCGAACAGGTGATCAACCCGGCGACCGAGAAGCCGCTCGCCACGCTGCCGCATGCGAGCAAGGCCGATCTCGACCGCGCGCTCGCCGCCGCCGAGAAGGGCTTCAAGATCTGGCGCAACACTTCGGCCTATGAGCGCTCGCGCATCCTGGGGCGCGCCGCCGATCTCATCCGCGAGCGGCAGGAGAAGATCGCGCGCATCCTCACCATGGAGGAGGGAAAGCCGCTTGCCGAGGCGCGGGGCGAGGTCGCGACTTCCGCCGACATCATCGAATGGTATGGCGAGGAGGGGCGCCGCGCCTATGGCCGCATCGTGCCGGGCCGCACGCCCAATGTGCGGCAGATGGTGGTGCAGGAGCCGGTCGGGCCGGTCGCCGCCTTCACGCCGTGGAATTTCCCGGGCGTCACGCCGGCGCGCAAGATCGGCGGCGCGCTCGGCGCCGGCTGCTCGCTCATCATCAAGGCGTCCGAGGAGACGCCGGGCACCTGCGTCGAGTTCGTGAGGGCACTCGCCGATGCGGGACTGCCCGCGGGCGTGCTCAATCTCGTCTTCGGCGTGCCGTCGCGGATCTCGGAATACCTCATCCCCTCCGACATCATCCGCAAGATCTCGTTCACCGGCTCGGTGCCCGTGGGCAAGCATCTGACCAAGCTTGCCGCCGAAGGCATGAAGCGGGTGACGATGGAGTTGGGCGGCCATTCGCCGGTCGTCGTTTTCGAGGATGCCGATCCCGAGAAATCCGCCGAGATCGCCGTCGCCGGCAAGTTCCGCAATGCCGGGCAAGTCTGCATCTCGCCCACGCGCTTTTATGTGCAGGAGAGCATCCATGACCGCTTCGCCAAGCATTTCGCCGATTGCGCGAAGGCGCTGAAGCTCGGCGATGGGCTCGCCGACGGCACCAAGATGGGACCGCTCGCCAATCCGCGCCGGCTCGATGCGATGGAAGGCTTCGTCGCCGATGCCAAGAAGCGCGGCGCGGAGATCCGCACCGGCGGCACGCGGCGCGGCAATCAGGGATTCTTCTTCGAGCCCACGGTCATCTCGAACATCCCCGACGATGCGCGCCTCATGACCGAAGAGCCCTTCGGTCCGATGGCGCCGATCACGCCCTTCCGCAGCTTCGACGAGGTGGTGGAGCGCGCGAACTCGCTGCCCTTCGGTCTGGCGGCCTATGCCTTCACCAACTCGACCAAGACGGCGAACGCGATCGCCGACGCGCTCGAATCCGGCATGGTCGGCATCAACAGCTACGCCATCTCGACCCCCGAGACGCCCTTCGGCGGCGTCAAGGAAAGCGGCTACGGCCATGAAGGCGGCCTCGAAGGCCTCGAGGTCTACACGAACCGGAAGCTGGTGATCCAGGCCTAGGAGCACGCGAGCGACCCCCTCACCCTCCCGCTGCGCGGGCCCCTCCCTCTCCCCAACGGGGAGAGGGCCGGGGTGAGGGGGCGAACACACGTCGAGCACAACGATGCACAACTTCACGTACACCCAACTCCCCTCGCGCGTGATCTTCGGCGTGGGCAGTTTCGACCGGCTCGCCGAGGAGGTGGCACGGCTCGGCGCGGGGAAGGCGATCGTGCTCTCCTTGCCGGAACAGCGGGACCTGGCCGAGGAGGCGACAGGGCGCTTGGGCGAGCGGGCCGCCGGCATTTTTGCCGAAGCGGTAATGCATGTGCCGATCGAGACGGCGCGGGCGGCGCGGGCGGAAGCCAAGCGGCTCGGTGCCGATTGCGCGGTGGCGATCGGCGGCGGCTCGACAACGGGACTGGGCAAGGCGATCGCGCTCGAGAGCGGCCTTCCCATCATCGCCGTGCCCACGACCTATGCCGGCTCCGAGATGACGCCGATCTTTGGCTTGACCGAAGGCGGGCTCAAGAAGACCGGGCGCGATCCGCGCGTGCTGCCCAAGACCGTGATCTACGATCCCGCGCTCACGGTGAGCCTGCCGGCGAAGGTCTCGGGGCCGTCGGGCATGAACGCGATCGCCCATTGCGTCGAGGCGCTCTATGCGCAGGACGCCAATCCCATCACCTCGCTGATGGCGGCGGAAGGCATCCGCGCGCTCGCCCGCGCGCTTCCCATCGTGGTGCGCGAACCCGCGAATATCGCGGCGAGGAGCGATGCGCTTTACGGCGCCTGGCTCGCCGGTGCGGCGCTCGGCACGGTGGGCATGGCGCTCCATCACAAGCTCTGCCACACGTTGGGCGGCAGCTTCAACCTTCCCCATGCCGAGGTGCACACGGTCATCCTGCCGCATGCGACCGCTTATAACCGTAACGCCGTGCCGGAGGCGATGACGGCCATCGCGGCGGCACTCGGCGCCAAGGATGCCGCGCAAGGCCTCTATGATCTCGCGCAGAGGATCGGCGCGCCGCTCACGCTCAAGGAGATCGGCATGCCCGCGGACGGCATCGACCGCGCGGCGCGGCTTGCGACAGAGAACCCTTATTACAATCCGCGGCCGGTCGAGTATGAGGGGATCAAGCGGCTGCTGGACGATGCGTTTTCGGGGAAGCGGCCGAGCTAGAAGTCAGATCGCGCGCGCTTCGCCGGCCACTCGATCTGAATCATCGTCGTGATGGTCTCCGTTTCTCGGATTTATATTCCCTTGTAAGCGAAGGACGCTCAGAGCAAGTCCCAATCGCTTTCCTCGCTCAGCAACACAAATACTCGGCAGAGCCGAATCTGCCCGAGACCTCAGCCTTACACTGGTGGATGACGCGGAAAGGCCCGAGAAGGCGGTAAAGCACCGCGTTTGATTTATAGAAAATTCATATGCTTTCGCGACACTGCCCCGGTGGGTATCGGAGGCGGTTCATGGTGGGTGCACGTAACGCCGGACATTAGCATGTGACGATCGCGCGGCTTGTGGTGGGCGTCAGCGCGTTGATCCTGATCTCGGTCGTGGCCGTCGCGGCGGTCGTCGTGATCGCCATCGGCGAAATCAAGGTGCACGGCCCCGTCTACAACAAGATCAAGAGCGCCAACGATTTGACGGCCGACATCCTGCCGCCGCCGCTCTATGTCATCGAGACCTATCTCACCTTGTATGAGCTGCGGATGGCGCAGCAGCCTGCCGAGGTCACCCGGCTGGAGGCCCATTTGACGCAGCTCCGCAAGGAGATGGAGGAGCGCGCGGCATTCTGGGCGAAAGAGCCGTTGCAAGGCGACGTCCGCGATCTCCTGCAAAAGAAGGTGGAGCCGACGGCCAAGCAGATTTTCGAACTGATCGATCGCCGCTTCCTGCCGGCGCTCCATGAGGGAAAGCCGGAGGCCGTCACGGTCGCCTTGGGCGAGATCTCGACGGTCTATGCGACCCATCGCGCCGCCGTCGACGAGTTGGTGAAGCGGACCAACATCACCGTCGAGCAAGCCGAACAGGCCGCCTCAGAGGCGGAGCAGCATTATTTCGCGTTGATCTACGGCATTCTCGGCGTGACCGTCCTGGTGGCGCTCGGAACCGGCGGGCTTCTCGTGCGGCGGCTGACGCGGCCGCTCATGCGGATCGCCGGCGCCATGCGCGTCCTGGCGGCGAACGATCTCACGGTCGAGATCCCCGAGCGCGAGCGCAGCGACGAGATCGGCGTGATGGCCGAGGCCGTGCAGGTCTTCAAAGACAACATGATCGAGACCGAGCATCTGCGCGCCGAGCGGGAGGCCGAACAGCAGCGCCAGCTCGACCGCGGCAAGAAGATCGAGATCAGCGTCGCCGGCTTCGAGCAGATGATCGGCGATGTGGTCAACACCGTCTCTTCCTCGGCGACGGAATTGCAGCACTCGGCGCAGGCGATGTCGGAGATGGCGGAGCGCACGTCGAGCCAGTCGAGCGCGGTGACCTCGGCGGCCGATCACGCCTCGGCCAATGTGCAGACCGTGTCCTCGGCGGCGGAAGAGCTGTCGAGCTCGGTCGCCGAGATCAGCCGGCAGGTCGCGGAGTCCACGCGCATCTGCGCTTCCGCCGTGGCCGAATCGACGCAAACGCGCAAGACCATTCAAGGCATGGCGGAGACCGCGCAAAAGATCAGCGCCGTCGTCACCTTGATCAATGACATCGCGAGCCAGACCAATCTGCTGGCGCTCAACGCCACCATCGAGGCGGCGCGCGCGGGCGATGCGGGGAAGGGCTTCGCCGTGGTCGCCGCGGAGGTCAAGAGCCTCGCCAACCAGACCGCCAAGGCGACGGAGGACATCACGGCGCAGATTGCCGCGGTTCAGACGGCGAGCGCAAATTCGGTGCGCGCCATCGAGGAGATCTCGGCCACGATCGGGCGCGTCAACGAGATCGCGACGACCATCGCCTCGGCGGTAGAGGAGCAAGGGGCCGCGACCAAGGAGATCGCGCGCAACGTCGAGGCCGCGGCACAGGGGACGAGCGGCGTGTCATCCAACATCGTCGGCGTCTCGCAGGCGGTGGCGGAGACCGGATCGGCCGCGACCCAGGTGCTGGGCGCCGCCGACGAGCTGTCGCGCCAGGCGGAGATGCTGCGCGCCCGGGTCAACGATTTCCTCGCCACCATCCGTGCCGCCTGACACGCGGCCTTGCATCCGCCCTAACCAACGGAATCTTAACCACTTTCCGTCAGCCTGCGGCGCATAGCGCGAAGCCGAGGAAGAGGGATTGGTCGCATGCCGGGCCGGGACAGCAGCCAGCATCAGCACGATCGTGACACGAGATTGCGCTTTCTGCGCGTCACCGAGGCGACGCGCGCGGCGCTGCGCGAGTTCTGGCCGGTCGTCGAGCAGGAAATGCCGAGAATCCTCGACGGCTTTCACAAACATGTCGCGGCCGAGCCGCAGATCGCCAAGCTGGTCGGCGCCGCGACCACCGAAATCAAGAAGGCGCAGACCGCGCATTGGGCGCGCGTCTTCGCCGCCCGCTTCGACGAGCCTTATGTCGAGGGCATCCGCGCCCTCGCGCTCCAGCGCAGCAAGCTCGGCCTCGAGCCGCGCTGGTTCATCGGCGGTGCCGCGCTGATGCTGTCGGCGCTCACCGATCTCGCCGTCAGGACCTATCGGCGCAAGCCTGAGCGCTTGGCAGAAATCATCGCCGCGGTCAATTCCGCCGTGATGCTCGATCTCGATTTGGCCATCGCTGCCTATCAGGACGCGGCGCTCGCTGAACGTCGCAAGGTCATGCTCGACCTCGCGGCCAAGCTCGAGGCAAGTGTCGGCGGCGTGGCCGAAGCGGTGGCGTCGCAATCGGGGGCGCTGCAATCGACCGCGCGCGGGATGGCGGCAAGCCTCGAGGCGACGCAGCGCCAGGCGACCACCGTCGCCGCCTCCGCCGGCCAGGCGACCGCCAATGTGCAGACCGTTGCCTCGGCCGCGGGCGAGCTGACGTCATCGGTTGCGGAAATCGGTCAGCGGGTCGGCCACTCTACCAGCATGATCGGCGATGCCGTGAAACAGGCGACCGGCGCCAATGAGCGCGTGCAGGGCCTCGCCGACGCGGCGCAAAAGATCGGCGATGTGGTGAAGCTCATCAACGACATCGCGGGGCAAACCAATCTGCTGGCGCTCAACGCGACGATCGAAGCGGCGCGCGCCGGCGAAGCCGGCAAGGGCTTCGCCGTCGTCGCCAGCGAGGTCAAGGCGCTCGCGAGCCAGACCGCCAAGGCCACCGAAGAGATCTCGATGCAGATCCGCGCCATCCAGGAGGCGACGGTCGTCTCGGTGCAGTCGATCCAGGGCATCGCCGAGATCATCGGTCGCGTCAACGAGACGGCGGCAGCGATTGCCTCGGCGGTGGAAGAGCAGGGCGCGGCCACACGCGAGATCGCGCGCAACGTTCAGCAGGCGGCGCGCGGGACCGAAGAGGTCTCCTCGAACATCGCCGGCATCAGTCAATCGGCTTCCGAGACCGGCGCGGCGGCCAACCAGGTCTTGTCCTCGGCGGGCGTGCTCGGCGAGGCCGGCGACAGGCTCCGGCAGCAGGTCGCCGAGTTCCTCAAGGAACTGCGGGCGGCATAGGCTGCCGCGCGACGCGCCCTCGCGTTTGAAGCCGCTTCCTCGCGCGCTAAACTCGCGCCAGACGAGGGAGCCGCCCCATGCGCAATCTCAGCGAAGCCAATCTGACAGAAGCCGCGACGGCGCGACTCGCACGCTGCGAGGACCCGCGCTTCAAAGCGATCATGACCAGCCTCATTCGCCATCTCCATGCCTTCGTGCGCGAGGTCGAGCTCACCGAGGCGGAGTGGCTCGAGGGCATCAAATTCCTGACCGCGACCGGGCAGAAATGCGATAGCGACCGGCAGGAATTCATCCTGCTGTCGGATGTGCTCGGCGTGTCGATGCTGGTCGATGCGATCAATCACCGCGCGCCCGACGGCGCCACGGAATCGACGGTGCTCGGACCCTTCTATATCGAAGGCGCGCCCGATCTGCCCGAAGGCGCCGACATCTCGCATGGCTCGCCGGGCGAGCCCACGGAAGTGTCGGGGCGCGTGCTCTCGGTCGAAGGCAAGCCGATTGCCGGTGCCCGGCTCGATGTCTGGCAGACCGCGGCCAACGGCTTCTACAGCACGCAGGATCCGAACCAGGATCGCTTCAATCTGCGCGGCCGTTTCCGCACCGATGCCGAGGGCCGCTATCGCTTCCGCACGATCAAGCCGGTGAGCTATCCCGTTCCGACGGACGGGCCGGTCGGGCGCATCCTCAATGCGATGGGCCGCCACCCGCATCGCCCGGCCCATATCCATTTCATCGTCTCGGCCCCGGGATACGAGCGGGTGGCGACGCATGTCTTCGCTAATGGCGATCCCTATCTCGACAGCGACGTCGTCTTCGGCGTCAAGAACTCGCTGGTCGCCGATTTCACGCCGAAGCGCGATGGCTCGATGCTCGAAGTCCACTACGATTTCGGCCTCAAGCCGTCATAGGGACGTCGAAAAAGAGCCCCGCTGGGGGAGCGGGGCTCTCCGGCGCCCGAAGCGCCCGGCTCGTCGGCACATGTGACAGAGCCGAGGGAATGATAGCGACCGCCGATGGCGTCTTCATGACGCTTTTTGCAGTCATGGAGGCGATAAAGATCACCAATAACTTATTGAAACAAAGGCAAAAATAAAACTTTCGGCGCGGCGTCGGCGCGATGCGTTGGCGTGGGGTGCGGTCGAATGACGCGCCGGCAGCCGTGGCGCCCTCCTGCCCAACTTTCGACATAAGCACATGCGAGGGTCGCGCAACCCAAAGGTAGCCAAAGCGATATCCAACAATGCCCTCCCCCCTTCATCCCAACCTTGCCCCTCGTCAGGCGGAACCCCGTTCCGCCGCCGCTTCGCTGCGTCTTGCCGCCGAGAGCAGCCGCGCCGATCGCGATATGGACGCCGAGTCGCGGTCCCTTTTCACCGCGGGCGACCGTCTGGCAGTCTCTTCCGAACTCACCCAGCCCTCGGGCGGCGCCTTCCGAACGGTCCTTCTGGTCCTCTTGCTGATGCTCGCCGGCGTCGGTGCTGCGACGATTCTCCGGATGCTCGCCACGATGATCTAGATTTCCGCGGCGTCGGCCGCTCAAATGGAGGCAACGCCGCCACAGCGGGCGGCGACGAGGCCTCCCCATGCCGAAGCTTGCCGCCAATCTCAGCTTTCTCTTCCAGGAACTGCCCTTCCTCGACCGATTTGCCGCGGCGGCGGAGGCGGGGTTTCGCGGCGTCGAATTCCTTTTTCCCTATGACACGCCGGCACCCGAGATTGCCGAGCGATTGGAGTGTTGCGGGCTCACTCAGGCGCTCTTCAACCTGCCGCCGGGGAATTGGGCGGCGGGCGAGCGCGGGCTTGGCGCGCTGCCGGGCCGCGAAGCCGATTTCCTGGCCGGCGTCCGGCAGGCGCTCGGCTATGCGCTCGCGACGCGCTGCACCAGGCTGCATGCGGTCGCCGGCCTCTGGCCCGCCAATGAGCCGAGATCGGCCGGCGAGGAGGTCTTCGTCGCCAATCTCCGCCGCGCCGCCGATCTCGTGGCGCCCCATGGCATCACGCTGCTGATCGAGCCGATCAATCCGCGCGACATTCCCGGCTATTTCGTCAACACGACCGCGCAGGCGCTCGCCATCATCGACCGCGTCGAGCGTGCCAATGTGAAGCTTCAGCTCGACCTCTATCACTGCCAGATCATGGAGGGCGACCTCGCCATCCATATCAGGGAACTCGCCGGCCGCTATGCGCATATCCAGATCGCCGGCGTGCCCGAACGCCATGAGCCCGATCGCGGCGAAATCAACTATCCCTACCTCTTCGACTTGCTCGACGGCATCGGCTATGACGGTTGGGTCGGCTGCGAGTACCGGCCGCTCGCCGGCACGCGGGCCGGGCTCGGCTGGGCGCGCCGCTGGGGCGTGGGATAGCGACAAGGACGAACGACGCCATGGCCTCACCGCTGCTGTTCACGCCGATGTCGCTGCGCGCATTGACGCTCCGCAATCGCATCGTCATTCCGCCCCTGTGCCAGTATTCGGCGGTCGATGGTTTGGCGAACGATTGGCATTTCGCCCATCTCGCTCGCTTCGCCTTGGGCGGCGCCGGCGCGGTCTTCGTCGAGGCGACGGCGGTGCGGCGCGACGGCCGCATCACCTATGGCGATGTCGGGCTCTGGGAGGACGCCCTGATCGCGCCGCTCCGCCGCATTGCCGCGTTCCTCAAGTCGCAGGGCGCCGCACCCGCGATCCAGCTCGCCCATGCCGGACGCAAGGCCAGCATGCAGCGCCCCTGGCATGGCAACGGTCCGATCAACGATGCCGATCGCGCGCGCGGCGAAGACGCCTGGCCGGTCGTCGCTCCGAGCCCGGTGCCGATGGATGAAGGCTGGCTCGTGCCGCACGAGCTCACGCGCGAGGAGATGGCAGCGCTGCGCGAGGATTGGCGCCGCGCCGCCTTGCGCGCCCTCGAAGCGGGCTTCGAGGTGGTCGAGGTGCATGGCGCGCATGGCTATCTCCTCAACACCTTCCTCTCGCCGCTCGTCAATCGCCGCCGCGACGCCTATGGCGGCGACCGCGCCGGACGCATGCGCTTTCCGCTCGAAATCGCCGAAACGGTGCGCGCGGCTTGGCCCGAAGACCGCCCGGTCTTCTTCCGCATCTCGGCGATCGACGGCTTCGACGGCGGCTGGCAGCTCGAGGATTCGGTGGCGTTGGCGCGCGAGCTCAAGGCGCGCGGCATCGATGTCGTCGATTGCTCTTCCGGCGGCATCTACGGATCGGCGACCGCGGCGCGCATCCCGCGCACCTTCGGCTTCCAGGTGCCGTTCGCCGAGCGAATAAAGCGCGAGAGCGGCATCAAGACGATGGCGGTGGGTCTCATCCTTGAGCCCGAGCAGGCGGAGGCCGTGCTGCAAAACGCGCAGGCCGATCTCGTCGCGATCGGCCGCGAAGCGCTTTACGACCCCAATTGGCCGCTCCACGCCAAGCGCCGTCTCACCGGCAAGGCCGAATTCGAGGATTGGCCGGTGCAAGCGGGTTGGTGGCTCGAGCGGCGTGAGCGCGGGCTGCAGGCGCTCCGGAAGACGAGCGAGTCGCCGCGCTGAGACGGGTTTTGTCCACGCGTCCGTGGTAATAATCGGACTCGCCGGCCAGGCGCGTTGGCTGGAAAATTAACCACGGGCGGGCGAAAACCCCCTTTTTATTGGGGCCGCGGACGCCATGAAAACGGCAAGACTTGATTATGTTGCCGCCGGCTTTGTCAAGATGGCAGACAAGCACGGGCGAGTTGCGCTATTCTGGTGTGGGGTATTTAGGTAATGATCGTCAAGCGCCTTCTGACGCCGCAGCAGCCATTCGCCGACGACACGTCGGGTTTCGGCTATTTCGCGACCGATCTCCACTATCGGCGACTTGCCGCCACGATCTGCCGGCGCATTGCGCCGTCCTCGGGCATCGTGCTGGTCACTGGTGATCCGGCGCCTGATGGCGAGCTTCTGATGGCCTGCCTCAATGGCGAGGGGCAGACGGGGCATCGCGCGACGCTGGTGAGCTGCGCGCCGGGAACGGGTTTCGATGCGCTGGTGCGGGATTACAGCGAGCAGCTCGGCCTCGCCGCCGATGAGGAAGGCGGCAATCTCTGGCCGCTTATCTCGCATCTGATGCTTGAATCGCGCAAAGGCGTGACCCGGCTTCTCCTCGTCGACAATGCCGACGCGCTCGACGACAAGGTCTTCGACGAGCTCTATCGCTTCGCCAAGGTCGATGACCCCCATCTCCTTCCGGTCCTGCTGCTGGCGACGAGCGCCTTCGACAAGCGCATCAACACGCCGGCGCTGAGCTTCCTGAAGCCGGCCATCGTCGCCCAATTGCCGCTCCACCATCTCGATGCCGATGAGGTGGCGGCCTTCATTCACTACCAGTTGAATGCCGCCGAAGGGGCCGAGAGCGACGCCTTTCCCCCGGAGACGATCGAAGCCATCGCCGCGGCCGCCGATGGCGATCCCAGCATCGTCAATTGCTTGGCGCGCGAAGCATTGGCTTTCCGCCGGCGCCGCGCCGCGGCGACGCTCGCGGCCGTTCCAGTGCCGGCCGTCACCGCACCGGCGGAACCGGCACCTCAGCCGGTCGAGGACGCGCCCGCCGCCGCAAGCGAAGCGGCTGCCGAGCCCGAGGCTCCCGCCGAAGCGCCCGAAATCGAGCCCGCCTTCGCGCCGATCGACGCGGCCGCTGCCGATGAATCGGCCAAGAAGACGACGCTCATCGAGTTGGCGGCGATCGCGCGACAAACCGATAGCAAGCCGCCGGCGCGCGAAGAGGGGGCGCCGCCTGAGGAGAAACCCGCGCCGGCCGCTGAAGCGGATCCACCGCTCGAGCTCGAGCCGGCGACCATGGCCGCCAAATTGGCGGAGCCGGCAAGCGCAAAGCCGCGGCGGTCGAATACCGGCCTCGCCGCCATCGCCTATCTCCTGCTCGCTGCCGTCTCCGGCAGCGCCTTGCTCTATCTAATCCTGCCCGGCGCCTCCGATCGGGTGCCGTCGAATGTCACGGCGGAGGCGGCGGTGCCGCAGCCCGGCGCACCGGCGGAGGAGCCTGCGGCCGCAACGCCGGTTGTGCTTGCCGCCGAATCGGCCGCGGCAAAGCCGTCCGATACTGCGACCACCAGCGCGCAGCCCTCTCTGTCGCCGCCGCCGCTACCGCCGGAGAGCGCGATGGTCCCGGCCAATGCCGCGCCACTGGTGGTGAAGCACGAAGAGGCGCCGGCACGCGAGCCGGCATCCCTGCTGGCGGCCATGCCGACCAGCCAAGCGATCGCGGCCGAACCTTTGCCGCCGCCATCGCCACCGGCGGCTGCCGAGAAGGTCGCCACAACCGAGGCGCCGCCGCCCGTCGCCAAGAACCTGACGACCGCCAATGCCGCGCCGCCCGCCGCCGAGAAGACCCCGGCGCCGGCGCCGCTTGTCGCCGAAAAAGTGGCAGTGCCGGACTCGCCACCGCCGGCGCCCGAGAAGGTGGCCGCCGAGGCGCCGCGCCCGGCGACCGCCGAAAGGCTGGCGATGGTCGAGCCGTCGAGCCCGGCGCCGGCGCTGGCCTCCGAGCAGATCCTGACGGAAGCATCGCTGGCCCCAGCCGTTGCCGCCTTGCCTGCGACACCGGCTCCCGCCGTCACCTCTGCGCCGGCCGCACCCGTCGCCGTGCCAGCGCCGGTTGCCGCCGCGCCGGCGCCCGCCGCGCCCGCGCCCGCCGCTCCTCGCGTCGCGGCGTTGGAGCCGATGCCCGCCGCGCCGGCAGCCTCGCATGCCGCCGATCGTCCGCCGCCGGCGGAGATCGCCGTGCTGATCCGCCGCGGCGATCAACTCCTCGCAGCGGGCGACATCATTTCCGCGCGGCGCTTCTTCGAACGCGCGGCGACGAGCGGCGATCCTTCCGCGTCGCTCGGCCTCGCCAAGAGTTATGATCCGCTCTTCCTGCAACAGACCGGCGCGCGGGGGGTCTCGGGGAAGCCCGCCGATGCCGCGATGTGGTATCGCAAGGCGGTCGAGGCGGGAAGCATGGAAGCCTCGACGCGGTTGAACCGGCTGCTCGCGCGGTATCCGCAATAGCCCGCGCACGGGCGTCTTGATCTAGTGCGCATTTTGATTGTTTCTTTGGACCATTGGGGAAAGTCATGAGCCCATTTCTTTCGACCGGCCGCACGGCATGCGTCCTGACCGCGACCGCGCTCCTGCTTTGCGGCAGCCTGGCGGCGCGGGCGGAAAGCCTCGTCGAGCACACCAATCGCGGCCTGGTCGAGATGGTGATCAACGGCGACGGCGCTTCGGTCGAGATGGCGGAGGATCTTGCCAACGTGCTCGACGACGGCGCGACGCGCCGGCTGCTGCCGGTGGTGGGGCATGGCGCGTTGCAGAACCTGATCGATCTCCGCGCGCTGCGCGGTGTCGACGTCGCCATCGTCCAGACCGACGTGCTGGATCATGCGAAGAAGACCAAGACGCCGCCGGGCATCGAATACGCCGTGACCTATATCGCGAAACTCCACAATGCGGAGCTGCACCTGCTCGCCGGCACGGCGATCAACCGGATCGAGGATCTCCAGGGCAAGAAGGTCGAGTTCGCGGGCGGTGCGACGATTACGGGTCCCGCCGTCTTCAATCTTCTCAACATCAAGGTCGAGCCCGTCTTCGACGACCAGACCATGGCGCTGCAAAAGCTGCGCGCGGGTCAGGTCGCGGCGCTGGGCTATGTCGCCGCCAAGCCGACGCCGTTTTTCGATACACTGCCGGGCGGCGACGGGCTCCACTTCGTCGCGATCCCGCTCAAGCCCGAATTGGCCTCGGCCTATGTCCCGGCGCGCCTGACCGCGGATGACTATCCCCGCCTCGTGAAAAACGACGCGCCGGTGGACACCGTAGCCGTCGGCGTGGCGATGATCGCCGCCAATCTGACGCCCAATACCGAGCGCTATCGCAATGTCGCGAACTTCGTCGATGCGCTGTTCACGCAGTTCCCGCGGCTTCAGGAGCCGCCGCGGCATCCTAAATGGACCGAGGTCAATCTTGCAGCCGAACTGCCGGGCTGGAAGCGCTTCGGCCCGGCGGATACCTGGCTCAAGCGCAACGTCGTCGCCGCGGCACCTCAGCTCGACGAGAAGGAACTGCACGAGATCTTCGCGCGGTTCCTCGACGAGCGGACGCGCCTGACCGGCGGCAAAGCGATGTCGGCGCAGGAGAAGGACAAGCTGTTCGATCAATTCCGCCAGTGGCAGACGAGCCAGTCGCGCTGAGCGGATCGCCGTTTCGATCAGAACATTTCCGACCAGGATAAAAGGAGACAGGCGTGACATTCCGCCTTCACTGGAGATTCGCGCGACTTGCGTCGCTCGTCGCGTTGGCGTCCGCGGTCGCGGCGCCGTCCTACGCCGCGAGCGATGCCGATGCCGCCGGTGCGCCGAAACGCGGCGGCACTCTCGTCTTCGCCGTCGAGAACGAGCCGGCGAATTACGATTGCCACGGCAATGTCTCCTTCGCCTTTCTTCATCCCGTGGCGCCGCACTATTCGATGCTGCTCAAATTCGACGCCGCCAACTATCCCGCGATTAAGGGCGATCTCGCGGAATCCTGGACGGTGTCGCCGGACAAGCGCGTCTACACCTTCAAGCTGCGTCCCAATGTTTTCTTCCATGACGGCACCCGGCTGACCTCGGCCGATGTCAAGGCGAGCTACGAGCGGATCGTGCATCCGCCCGAGGGCGTGTTCTCCGCGCGCCAGGCGACCTATGCCGCGATCAACGCCATCGAAACGCCCGATGCCCGCACCGTCGTTTTCCGCCTGAGCTGGCCCGAAGCGGCGATGCTGGCGAATTTCGCTTCGCCCTGGAACTGCATCTACAGCGCGGCGAAGCTCAAGGAGGATCCGCAATTCCCCAAGACGCATGTGATGGGCAGCGGGCCCTTCACCTTCGTCGAGCATGTCAAGGGCGACCACTGGACGGGCAAGCGCTTCGACAAGTATTTCGAGCCGGGCCATCCTTACCTCGACGGGTATGAGGCGCGATTCCTCAAAGGCGAGAAGGTGGTCGAGGCGATCGAGCACGGCACCATCCAGGGACAGTTCCGCAGCCTCACGCCCGCCGAGCGCGACCATCTGGTGAGCGTCATGGGCGACCACGTCCAGGTTTCCGAATCGCCCTGGCTGATCAATCTGCTGCTCGTCTTCAACGCGAAGCGGCCGCCGTTCGACGATGCGCGCGTGCGCCGCGCGCTGTCGCTGGCGATCGACCGCTGGCAGGCGGCCGAACGCCTCGCCAACACGACCTATATGAAATTCGTCGGCGGCGTGCTCCGGCCCGGTTTCGCCATGGCGACGCCCGAATCGCAGCTTGCGACGCTGCCGGGCTTCTCGCACGACATCGCCGCCTCGCGCGCCGAGGCGAAGCGGCTGCTCGCCGAGGCGCATGTCGATCATCTCAAGATCGCCGTCGTCAACCGCGATGTCCCCATCCCCTACGGTCCGGGTGCCGACTATGTGAAGGAAGCCTGGAAGGAGATCGGCGTCAGCGTCGAGGAGAAGCGCCTCAACACCAAGGAATGGACCGCGGCTCTCAAGAACGGCGAGTTCGATGCCGCCTTCGATTTCGCCGGCGACTATTTCGACGATCCGACCTTGCAGCTCGCGAAATACATCTCGCGCGATCTCTCGCCGGTGAATTATTCGAGCGCCACGGACCGCAAGCTCGACGCGCTCTTCGTCGGGCAGGCCGTCACGGCGGATCCACGCCAGCGCGCCAAGATCGTGCGCGAGTTCGAGCGGCACGCCCTCACCGAAGCTTATGCCGTGCCGATCCTGTGGTGGAACCGGATCATCGCCAACTCGACGCGCCTCAAGGGCTGGCCGATCACGCCGAGCCACTATCTGAACCAGGACCTCGTCGATGTCTGGCTCGACCCGCCGCAGAATGCCTGCGCCGACCGGCAGAAGTGCTGAGGCTCTGATTCGAAGAGGCTCGGCGACGGGTCACGCACGCCGCTAACCGAACATCACCAGGTTGCGCACGACGCCTCCGGCGCGGAGCGCGGCGAAGCCTTCGTTGATCTGCTCGAGCTTCAAATGGCCGGAGATCAGATGGTCGAGATGCAGCTTGCCCTGCATGTAGAACTCGACGAGGCGCGGCATGTCGATGCGGAAGCGGTTGGAGCCCATGAGCGAGCCCTGGATCTTGCGCTCGGCGAGGAATTCATAGCCATTGAGTTCGATCTTGGTGCCGACCGGGATCATGCCGATGATCGTGGCGGCGCCATGCGGCCTCAGCATGCGGAAGGCCTGCTCCGCCGTCAGCTTGGCGCCGAGGCATTCGAATGAGTAGTGAACGCCGCCGCCGGTCATCGCCTGAACCTGCTTGACGGGATCGCCGTCCTTCGGATTGACCACATCGGTCGCACCGAGCTTGCGGGCGAGTTCGAGCTTCGCCGGCACCATATCGATGGCGATGAGGCGGCCGGCTCCGGCGAGGGCGGCGCCATTGACGCAAGAAAGCCCGATCCCGCCGCAGCCGATGACGGCCACCGTCGTTCCCGGCTCGACCTTGGCGGTGTGGAATACCGCGCCCACGCCGGTCAGTACGCCGCAGCCGATGAGCGCCGCCCGGTCGAGCGGCATGTCCGGGCGGATCTTCACCAGCGCATGCTCATGGACGAGCATCTGCTCGGCGTAGGAGGAGAGGTTGAGGAATTGGTGCATGAGGCCGCCCTTCCAGGAGAGCCGCTGCGACACGCCCGGCGGCAGCTTGATCTCCGAGGATTGGCAGAGCGAAGGATGCCCGGTGAGGCATTGCTCGCAATAGCCGCAGAACACCGAGAGGCAGGTCACGACATGATCGCCCGGCTTCACATAGGTCACATCCGATCCCACCGCCTCGACGATCCCCGCGGATTCATGGCCGAGCACGCAGGGCATCGGATGCGGATAGGCGCCATCGGCAAAGTGGAGATCGCTGTGGCAGATGCCGGCAACCGAGGTGCGGATCAGCACCTCGCGCGGGCCGGGTTTCGCGAGCGAAACATCCTCGATGGTGAGCGGCTGATGGGCCGCGTGGAGCACGGCTGCTTTCATGACGGGCGCCTCCCTTTAGTGCTTGGAGTCTGCATTGCGGCCGTGCGTCCTTCGAGACGCCGCCTGACGGCGGCTCCTCAGGATGAGGGGCGCCCGTATCGGCATCATCCTTCGATGCCATGTGAGATCTGCCTCATCCTGAGGAGCGCCGCATCGCGGCGCGTCTCGAAGGACGCACGGCCGCAATGCAGCCCCGGCGATGCTACTCCGCCGCGTTGGGCGTCGCCACCTCGGCGACGCGGCGCCGGGCGTCGAACTCTTCGGCGACGCGGTTGTCGTTGTCGAGGAGCGCTTGCGCATCGATCGCGGCGAGCGAGATGACGCCCATATCCTCATAGGCCTTGCGCACGCGGTGGCCCCAAAGGCCGATATCCTTGACCGTCGGCACGATGCGGCTGAAGAGCCGGGTGCGGAATTGCTGCATGCTGTCGGACGACATCACCGCCTCGGCGCATTCCTTGGCGGGAAGGCCGAGCCGCTCCCAGACTTCCCATTGATTGAAGCGGTCCCGCATGTGATAGCAGGCCTCGACGACGAACTCCTCGCGCTCGTCGCGCTCCTTCTCGCTCAGTTGCGGGTAGTAGTCGCGCAGCGCCAGCCGACCGAAGGCGACATGGCGCGCCTCGTCCTGCATGACATAGGCATTGACCGCGGATGCCAGCGGATTGCCGGCGAAATCGCGGATGCGCTGGAAGGCCGCCAACGCCAGACCCTCGATCAGGATCTGCATGGTGAGATAGGTCATGTCCCAGCGGCTGTCGCTCAAGCCCGTCTCGAGCAGCGATTTGAGGCCCGGCGTGATGGGGTAGGCGAGCTCGAACTTCTCGTGCAAGAGGCGCTTATAGGCTTCGACATGGCGCGCCTCGTCCATCACCTGCGTCGCCGCATAGAACTTGCTGTCGAGATCGGGCACGGATTGCACGATCTTGGCGGTGGCGATGAGCGCGCCTTGCTCGCCATGCATGAATTGCGAGATCGTCGAGGCCTGATTGTGATGACGGACCTGGATCTTCTCCTTGGGCGTGAGCTTGTTCCAGATGTCGGTGCCGAAGATCGGGATGACGCGATCGTCGAGCTGCATCGGGTTCTCGGGGTCGAGATCCTGCGACCAGTCGATGCGGGACGCCGCGTCCCATTGCTGCTTCTTGCCCTTGTCGTAAAGCGCGAGCAGGGCGTCGCGCTCGTCATCATACTCCCAGGTAAACCGCGTCTCGACCTGACCCTCGAATTTCCACTCCGTCAGCTCCACCGGCAGCGCATAGCGATATTGGGTCGACATACGCGACACTCCCTTCGAGCTTTTTCGCGCGGGCCCCGGCACGCGCCATTCGCGTGGCGAGGATGATACATTAGGCAAGACTCGGCCTGTGATCCAAGTCACACACCTAAAGATAAGATTTATGTAGTGCGAGCTATAATTCAGTGCGGCGGGCTGGCCGCTCAGGCGGCCCGGATCGATGCCAGGAATGTCTCGACTTCCTGCTTCAGACGGCTCGATTGCTGCGACAGGCTGCTGGCGGCGATGACCACCTGATCGGCGGCGCTGCCGACCTCGCCGCTCATCTGCGTCGCGCCGGCGATATTGGTCGAGACTTCCGCGGTGCCGCGCGCCGCCTGTTGGACGTTGCCGGCGATCTCGCGCGTCGATGCGCCTTGCTCTTCGACGGCCGACGCGATGGTAGCGGCCACCTCGTTGACGCGCGCGATGGTGGCGGCGATGTTGCGGATCATCGTGACCGCCTCGGCGGTCCCGGTCTGCACCTTCTCGATTTGCACGCGGATCTCGTCGGTCGCCCGCGCCGTCTGATTGGCGAGGCTCTTGACCTCCGAGGCGACGACGGCAAAGCCCTTGCCGGCCTCGCCCGCGCGCGCCGCCTCGATCGTCGCGTTCAAGGCGAGAAGATTGGTCTGGCCGGCGATCTGCTCGATCAACTGCACCACATGGCTGATCTGCTGCGTCAGATCGGCAAGCGCCTGGATCCGCGTGTCCGCATCGGTTGCCTCGGTGGCGGCTCTGCCGGCGATCTCGGCGGATTCGCTCGCCTGCCGCCCGATCTCGGCGGTGGCGCCGAACAGTTCCTCGGCCGTTTTCGCCACGATCTGGACATTCTCTGCGGTGCTCTCCGCCGCTGCGGCCGCGCCTTTGGTGCGCGCACCGGCGCTCTCCGCGGTCGCCGCCATGCGGCGAGCGATCGTCTCCATCTCCGCGGCCGACCGGGTGACGGTGTCGATGAACCCGGAGATGCTGGCGTCGAAAGCGGCGGCGCAGGCGGCGATCTGCTCGGTCCGCCGCTCCTTCTCGCTCTGCTCCTCGCTCTGCAACGCGGTCAGCCGCGCGGTCTCGATGGCGTTCTGCTTGAAGACTTCGACCGAGCGCGCCATCTCGCCGACCTCGTCCCGGCGGTCGAGCGCCGGGATGACGAAGCTGGTTTCGCCCCCGGCAAGCCGCGCCATCGTCGAGGTGATGCTGCCGATCGGCCGTGCGATGTTGCGCCCCATGAGGAGCGCGACCATCACGCCCACGGCGATATTGACGAGCACGGCGATCTCGATGATCAGCAGGCTGCGGCGGGCGAAACTCCCGGCTTCCTCGCGGAAGTTGAGCCCTTCATCCTTCGCGCCTTCGACGAGCAAATCGAATTTCTCCTCGACCGATTTTGAAAGCTTGTCGAGCTGCGCCAGCGCGAGATCGGCGCCGGTCTTGCCGTCCGCGGCCGCCTTCACGTCGCGCTTCGACTCCTCGACCCATTCCCGCAGCGCGCCGGCGACGCCCTGAAGCAGCGCGTGGCCGTTCGTGCCGGGAAACCGCTCCTCGACGACACCGAGATCGTCGGCGACCGCCTTGGACAGCTTGTCGATCGTGGCGGGGAGCGCCGCGATCGTCTCCCGCTTGCCGGAGAGCAGGTTCGTAACCGCGGCATATTTCAGCGTGTGAAAATCATCGAGCGCGGTGCGCGAGAAATCCGCGGCCATGAGCGGCTTGTCATAGAGCTCGGCCGTCATCGCGCTGGTCCGGCTGATACCATGCGCCGAATAAAGTCCCATCGCCGCGCTTACCAGCGTCGTCACGGCGAAACCGGCAAGAAGCTTGTGTCCGATCTTCATCGTGAGGCCCCCCGGCCGCCATCGCCCTAGTCGACGACTTTGACCTTCATCTTCATTTGCG
>Ga0209062_1003163_pt1 | contig 19666 bp, 16 predicted proteins | sample Coa_R2_2_FD_187158 | JGI IMG/M metagenome (GOLD analysis project Ga0209062, IMG submission 187158) | Surface soil microbial communities from Centralia Pennsylvania, which are recovering from an underground coalmine fire - Coalmine... | ecosystem: Environmental > Terrestrial > Soil > Unclassified...
TGGCGTTCTTCAGGACGCCCGGGATCGCGCGGTTGTATTCGGGGGTGACGAAGATGATGCCGTCCGACTTCTGCAGCTTTTCGCGGAATGACAGCCAGTCCGCCGGCGGGTTCGCCTCGAGGTCCTGGTTGAAGAAGGAGATGCCGGCCGGCGTCATCACCTCGACCTTGAGGGTGTCAGGCGCGAGCTTCGCCAGCGCATTGGCGATCTTGAGCGAGAAGCTCTCCTTGCGCAGGCTGCCGGCGATGATGATGATGTTGTAGGCCATTGAGCTGTCCTTCATGGGAGGTGAGACGCGTTCTGCGCGCACTTAAGCGACAACGCGACAAGCATGCAAGTGCATGGACTGCGCGAATTGGGAAACGCAGCGTTTCCCGAAAGCGCATCGAGGCAGTCTCGCGCCGCCGCCCGGACGATCGTCATCCGCGCACGCCGGCGCAAGCCCGCCTTGGTCGGGCAGCGCCGGCCTCGCTCCGCTTCAACCCGCCTTGTGCGGATTGATCAGGAATTTCTCGCCGGTGGCGCGCTTGGCGTATTCGGCGAGATTTGCAAGATCGAGCGCCTCGGACAGCGAGACCACCTTCGTGTAGTGGCTCGCGAAAGTGGTCTTCAACTCACTTGCCACGCGGTCGCGCAGGCGCTGGCGGTCGGCCGCGCCGATCTTCATCAGGAATGGCGTGAGCAGCCAGCCACCGACGCCCCAGATCATGCCGAAATTGCGGACGAGCTCGGTCGGCCCGGGGTCGAGCGCGCCGTAGAGATAGACCTGCTTGTGCACGCTGGAGCCGTAGCGGCTGTAGACCTTGGCGTCGCGATTGATCGCGGCCTCCATACAGCTGAGGATCTGGCCGGCGAGCCTGCCGCCGCCGATCGCATCGAATGCGATCGTGGCCCCCGTCTCGGCCAGCGCATTGGTCAGATCGTCCATGAACGTGGGCGATGACGAATCCACCACATGTTTGGCGCCGAGCTTGCGCAGGATCTCCGCCTGCTCCGGCTTGCGGACGATGTTGACGAGAGCAATGCCGTCCTTGATACAGATCTTGTTCAGCATCTGCCCGAGATTGGAGGCGGCAGCCGTATGTACCAGCGCCTTGTGGCCTTCGCGGCGCATGGTCTCGGTCATGCCGAGCGCGGTGAGCGGATTGACGAACCAGGAGGCGCCTTCGGCCGCCGTCGTCCCTGCCGGCAGCGCCATGCAATCCGACGCCTTGAGGGTGCGATATTGCGAGTACATCGCACCGCCGATCATCGATACGGTCTTGCCCATCAGGGCCTTGGCTGCGTCCGACGAGCCGGTCCGGATCACGACGCCCGCGCCCTCATTGCCGACGGGCAGGGATTGATCGAGCCGGGCCGCCATCGCCTTCATGGCACCCTGCGGCACCTTGGCGGTGACGACCGGCATCGCCTTGCTGCCGGAGGCCTTGGCGGTGGAGAGATCGGCAGGCCCGGTGAGCAGGGCGAGATCGGACGGGTTGATCGGGCTCGCCTCGACGCGGACCACGACCTCGTCGGCGGCCGGTTCAGGCGTCGGAATTTCGACCAGCGAAATTTCGAGCTCGCCATTGGTCTTGATCAACGAGCGCAGCTGCAGCCCGGTCGCGCCATCCAAAGCCATTCTCAATCCTCCCTTGCCTGTCGTCTGGTCGCTTTCAATTAGGTTCCTTGACGACCATGGGCAAGGGCGGGCCTTGATCAAAGCGAAAAGCGGCCGCGTGGTACGCGACCGCTTTGCCCGGATGGCGCTGCGCTTTGCCCGATCAGGCGAGCGCCTTCAGCGCCGCCTTGCCCGCATATGTCGCCTGCTTGCCGAGCTCCTGCTCGATGCGCAGCAGCTGGTTGTATTTCGAGGTGCGGTCGGAGCGCGCGAGCGATCCGGTCTTGATCTGCCCGCAATTGGTGGCGACCGCGAGATCGGCGATGGTGGAGTCTTCCGTCTCGCCGGAGCGATGCGACATCACGGCAGTGTAGCCGGCCTTGTAGGCCATCTCGACGGCCGCGAGCGTCTCGGTCAGCGAGCCGATCTGGTTGACCTTGACGAGGATGGAATTGGCGCGGCCGTATCTGATGCCGTCGGCGAGACGCGTGACGTTGGTGACGAAGAGGTCGTCGCCGACCAGCTGGCACTTGGCCCCGATCAGGTCGGTCAGCTCCTTCCAGCCCTCCATGTCGTCCTCGGACATGCCGTCCTCGACCGAGACGATCGGATAGCGGGACACCAGATCGGCGAGATACTTCGCCTGCTCGGACCTCGAGCGGGTCTTGTTCTCGCCGCCATAGACGTAGTTGCCGTCCTTGAAGAACTCGGTCGCGGCGCAATCCAGCGCCAGCATGACGTCGCCGCCGGCCTTGTAGCCGGCCTTGCCGATCGCGCTCATGACGAATTCGAGCGCGGCATCGGCCGATGGCAGGTTGGGCGCAAAGCCGCCCTCGTCGCCGACATTGGTGTTGTGGCCGGCCTTCTTCAATTCGCCGCGCAGCGTGTGGAAGATTTCCGAGCCGCAGCGCAAGGCTTCCGCGAAGCTCGGCGCGCCCACCGGCATGATCATGAATTCCTGGAAGTCGATCGGGTTGTCGGCATGCACGCCGCCATTGACGATGTTCATCATCGGCACCGGCAGCGTCCGCGCCGAGGTGCCGCCGACGTAACGATAGAGCGGCATGTCGAGCGACACCGCAGCCGCCTTGGCGCAGGCGAGCGACACGCCGAGGATGGCATTGGCACCCAGCCGGCTCTTGTTCGGCGTGCCGTCGAGCTCGATCATGGTCTGGTCGATCTGGACCTGCTGCTCGACGTCCATGTCGGCCAGCGCCTCGAAAATCTCGCCATTGACGGCGGCCACCGCCTTCTGGACGCCCTTGCCGAGATAGCGCGCCTTGTCGCCATCGCGCAGCTCCACCGCCTCATGGGCGCCGGTGGAGGCGCCCGACGGCACGGCGGCGCGGCCCAAGGAACCGTCCTCCAGCACCACGTCGACCTCGACGGTCGGATTGCCGCGGCTGTCGAGAATTTCACGGCCGATGATGTCGACGATGGCGGTCATGACTACCTCATTGAGTGCTGGACGTTACGGGATTGGGCGAGCTTCTACCGCACGGCGGAGAGGCGGAAAAGGCCGGGTGACGGAAAGAATTGGCGGAAACGACGGGATTGGGTAAGAGGCGCCCAAGGAGACAATCATGCTCAAGCGAACCGATCCGAAGAAGCCATCGAAGGCCGCCCGTTCCGGCGAGTTGCAGCTCGGCCGAGCCGTGGAATGGCCGGAGCGACCGGAAGACGCGCAGCTCGACCGCGTGCCCAATCCGCAGGCGGGCACGGACTATCTGGTGCGTTTCACCGTGCCGGAGTTCACCTCGATCTGCCCGGTGACGGGCCAACCGGATTTTGCCCATCTCGTGATCGACTACGCCCCGGGCCAGTGGCTCCTGGAGTCGAAATCGCTGAAGCTCTATGTCGCGAGCTTCCGCAACCACGGCGCCTTCCATGAGGACTGCACGGTCATGATCGGCAAGCGGATCGCATCCGAGACCAAGCCGAAATGGCTCCGCATCGGCGGCTACTGGTATCCGCGCGGCGGCATCCCGATCGACGTGTTCTGGCAGACGGGGAAGTTGCCGAAGGGGCTGTGGGTGCCCGAGCAGGGCGTCGCGCCGTATCGCGGCAGAGGCTAGGGCTTTGCTTCGAGCTTGGCATCCCCTGGCGGTCGTGGCCGCAGGAACTGGGCGCACACGAGGCCGAGCAGGACCATGACCGCCGCCGCGGCAATCAGCGTCTGCGCCTTGCCCGCATGCGACAGGCCGAAGCCATAGGCGATCGGCCCCGCCGTCTGCCCCATGAAGAAGAAGAACGAGTGCAGCGACAGTGCAGTCGCCCGCGCCTCGACCGACAATTCGCTGGCGAACACCTGCAGGCAGCCATGGCAGGTGTAGAAGCCCCAGCCCATCAATAGCAGCACGAAGAACTGGACCTTCCACCCCGGCCCGAACCCGACCGCAACCAGTTGCAGGGCAACCAGGGTGGCGCCGGCGATCATCATGCCCTTCATGCCGAGCGCCGGCAAAAGCCTTGATACGGAGAGCGTGTAGAACAGGCCGCCGACGGCAAAGCCTGCGATGACAATGCCGGCGAGCGACAGCGAGGTCTCGCCGAGATCGAACAGGAACGAGGCGATGTAGGGAAACAGCCCCAGCACGCAGCAGCCCTCGACGAACACGGCCGAGTAGCAGAAGCGGGCGTTCGGATTGCTGAAGATGGTGCGGTAGCCGGCCTTCAGCGCGGCGAAATTGCTGCGCGGCGGGTGCTGCAGCTCCGCGCCACGAAAGCCCGCCGCGACCGCGATCGCTGCGATCACCACCAGCACACCCAGTGTTGCCAGCACGCCGCGCCAGCCGAGAAAATCGCCGATCAGACCGGAGGCCGAGGCACCGAGCAAATTGCCGGTCATGGAGCCGGCCAATGTGCGCCCGATCGCGACCTGGCGCTGCTCCGGCCCGACCAGATCGCTGGTCAGCCCCAATGCCACGGGAAACACCCCGCCCGAGCCGATGCCGGCAAGGACGCGGGTTGCGAACAATAGCGAGAACGAGCCGGACAGCGCGCCGAGGATATTGGCAAGCCCGAGCAGCACGAGGCACGCAATCATCAGCCGCGCCTTGCCGAAGAGATCGGCGGCGGCACCGATCAGCGGCTGGATCGCGGCGAAAGTGAAGGCGAACACGGCGGCAAAGCTTGCGGCGGTGGCGATGCTGATCGCAAAATCCTCGGCGACATGCGGCAACACAGGGTCGAGCGCCCGCGCCGAGAGGCTGGCTGCAAAGGTCGCGAGCGTGATGATGTTCAGCGCCGCGGGCAGACGCCGGTCCTTGGGCCGCGACACCGCCTGATGCATCAGTCCGCTTTGCGTTTGGCCAGCGCGTCGAACGCCATCAGCTTGCGCAGCAGGCCCTCGAAGGCGTTGAGCGGCACCATGTTGGGGCCGTCGGACGGCGCATGGTCGGGATCGGGATGGGTCTCGATGAAGACGCCGGCGACGCCGACCGCGACCGCGGCACGCGCCAGCACCGGCACGAATTCGCGCTCACCGCCCGACGCGGTCCCCTTCCCGCCCGGCTGCTGCACCGAATGGGTGGCGTCGAAGATCACGGGCGCGCCGGTGGTGCGCGCCAGGATCGGCAGCGCGCGCATGTCGGAGACCAGCGTGTTGTAGCCGAAGGAGACGCCGCGCTCGGTCACCAGCACGTTTGGATTGCCGGAGCTGGTGATCTTGGCGACCACATTGGCCATGTCCCAGGGCGCGAGGAACTGGCCCTTCTTGACATTGACGACCTTTCCGGTCGCAGCCGCCGCAATCAACAGGTCCGTCTGCCGGCACAGGAAGGCCGGGATCTGCAGCACGTCGACGGCTTGCGCCACCTCGGCGCATTGCGCGGCTTCATGAACGTCGGTGAGCACCGGCAGCCCCAGCGACGAACGGATCTCGGCAAAGATCGGCAGCGACTGCGCAAGGCCGAGACCGCGCGCAGCCGAGGCGCTGGTGCGGTTGGCCTTGTCGAAGGAGGTCTTGTAGACGAGGCCAATCTTCAACCGGCCGGCGATCTCCTTGAGCGCAGAGGCCACCTCCAGCGCATGCGCGCGGCTCTCGAGCTGGCAGGGCCCGGCGATGACCGAGAGCGGCAAATCATTGCCGAACTTGCTCTGGCCGACTGCGACCACCGGGTTCGCGGATTGCTTGCTGTCCAAGATATTCGTTTCCTTTCGGGAGGGGACCATACGGCCCCTCCACTGCCGATCAAACCCATTTGCCCCACATTTGTCCGGGGAATTCGAATATCAGACCGGCCTCTGGCGCCAGAGCCAGCGCCGCTGGTTCATTTCACCGCAGAAAATGGTGTCGGCGTCAGCAACTGGCTGGTGATGTTCTCCACGATCTGGCCGTCGGCCTCGGTCTGCGCCCTCGCCGAAATCCAATCCGGGTCGGTCTGGAACGCGGTCCATTTCTTGTCGCGGTCGGCGAGCGAGTCCCAGGCCAGGAAATAGGTCAATTCCTGGTTGGACTGCCCGACCAACGTGGTGAAGAAGCCGGCCTGCTTGATGCCGTGCTTGTCCCAAAGCTTCAGCGTGATGGTGTCAAAGCGCTTGAGCAGCGCCGGCAAGCGGCCGGGCACACAACGATAGACGCGCATTTCGTAGATCATCGACATCACTCCCCTGGTCTTGTTGTCGCTCGCGGCGGGGCGTTTTTGTCGCAACAAATTCAGCCGCCGTCAAAGGCGGCTGGCGCAGATCACACCAGCCGGCTCTGCACGACGGCGGCCTGGATGAACGAGGCGAACAACGGATGCGGCTCGAACGGCCGCGACTTCAGCTCGGGGTGGAACTGCACGCCGATGAACCAGGGATGATCCGCATATTCGACGATCTCCGGCAGCACGCCGTCGGGGGACAGGCCCGAGAATTTCAACCCGTGCTGCTCGAGGCGGTCCTTGTAGGCCATGTTCACCTCGTAGCGGTGACGATGGCGTTCGGAGATCTCGGTCGCATCGCCATAGACCTGCGACACCCGGCTGCCGCGCTTGAGCACCGCAGGATAGGCCCCGAGCCGCATGGTGCCGCCAAGATCGCCGCTCTTGGAGCGCTTCTCCAGCTCATTGCCGCGCAGCCATTCCGTCATCAGGCCGACCACGGGCTCGGCGGTCGGACCGAACTCGGTCGAGTTCGCCTTCTCGATGCCGACCAGATTGCGCGCGGCCTCGATCACGGCCATCTGCATGCCGAAGCAGATGCCGAAATAGGGCACGTCGCGCTCGCGTGCGAACTGCGCCGCCTTGATCTTGCCTTCGGCGCCGCGCTGGCCGAAGCCGCCCGGCACCAGGATGCCGTTGACGTGCTCGAGGAAGGGCGCCGGGTCCTCGTTCTCGAATACCTCGCTCTCGATCCAGTCGAGATTGACCTTCACCTTGTTGGCGATGCCGCCATGCGACAGCGCCTCGATCAGCGACTTATAGGCATCCTTCATCCCGGTATATTTGCCGACGATGGCAATGGTGACATCGCCTTCGGGATTGCGGATGCGCCCGTTGATGGTTTGCCAGCTCTGCAGCGCCGGCGGAATCCGCGACTCGATGCCGAACGCCGCCAGCACCTCGTCGTCGAGGCCGGCGGCATGATAGGCCTCGGGGACGGCATAGATGCTGTCGGCGTCGCGTGCCTCGATCACCGCACTCTCGCGCACATTGCAGAACAGGCCGAGCTTGCGCCGCTCCTCCTTGGGGATCGGGCGGTCGGTGCGGCACAGCAAAATATCCGGCTGGATGCCGATCGAGCGCAGCTCCTTGACCGAGTGCTGCGTCGGCTTGGTCTTCAGTTCGCCCGCGCTCGGAATGTAGGGCAGCAGCGTCAGGTGGATATAGATGGCGTGGTCGCGCGGCAGCTCGTTCTTCAGCTGCCGGATGGCCTCGAAGAACGGCAGGCCTTCGATGTCGCCGACCGTGCCGCCGATTTCGACCAGCACGAAGTCATAGCCCTCATTGCCATCGAGGACGAACTCCTTGATGGCATTGGTGACGTGCGGCACCACCTGGATGGTCGCGCCAAGATAATCGCCGCGCCGTTCTTTGGTGAGGATGTCCTGATAGATGCGCCCGGTGGTGATGTTGTCGGCCTTGGTGGCCGGTCGCCCGGTGAAGCGCTCGTAGTGGCCGAGATCGAGATCGGTCTCGGCACCGTCATCGGTCACGAAGACTTCGCCGTGCTGATACGGCGACATCGTGCCTGGATCGAGGTTGAGATAGGGGTCGAGCTTGCGAAGCCGGACCTTGTAGCCGCGGGCCTGCAGCAGCGCGCCCAATGCAGCTGATGCCAGACCCTTACCGAGCGATGAAACCACGCCGCCGGTGATGAAGATATACCGCGCCATGGGACTTAACCTTTAACGCCGTTAACGCGATTCGCAAAACGAATCGGGGCCTGCGGCCAATTTTCGCCGCGGCTGTGGGTGAATCGAAAAATGACAGTATTGTCAGAACGTTGATGGCGATCCCAGATGCAGGATGGTAGCCGCCATCCTGCATGGCCACCCTGCTTTATTGCGAGCGCCAGCCTATTGCGATCGCGGGGCCTGCGGCGCAGCCGGGGCCTGGTTCTGCTGCTCGTCGGCCTTTTTCAACGTATCGAGCACCCCGCCGCCACTGGTCGGCGGCACGACCGGCGCGACCCCGCCCGGCTGGGTCTGCGACGCCGGCTGGGTACCGATGATCGAGGCCGGCTTGCGGTCGAGGCTTGCGAGCCAGGACAGCAACAGGCTGGTCGCGAAGAAGCCCACCGCCAGGATCGCGGTCGTGCGGGTCAGCAAATTGGCGGTGCCGCGGCTCGACATGAAGCCGGCGCCGCCGCCCATTCCCAAGCCCCCGCCTTCGGATTTCTGCAGCAGCACCGCGCCGATCAGCACGATGACGATCATGAGATGAACGACAATAACGACAGTCTGCATCTTAACCTTCCGTCACAAGCACGACGGGCGGCCCGGCGCGGGCTCAAGCGAGGTGGCTTGCGGGGTTCAATGAAGTTGCGCGGGTGTTACACGAATGGAAGCGGCAAAGCCACCCCCGAACCGCTGCGCCCTTTAGCTAGGGGCCGGCGCTAGCCAGGACAACCCTGCGCGATCGCAAGAAAATCGGCCGCCTTCAGGCTGGCCCCGCCCACCAGGGCACCGTTCACATTGGCGACCGCCATCAGCTCGGCCGCGTTGGACGGCTTGACCGAGCCGCCATAGAGAATGCGCATCCGGCCGCCCTCGTCCTTGAACCGCCCGGTGAGAAAATCCCGGATAAACTTATGAATTTGCTCAACATCTGCGGCCGTAGGGGTCCGGCCGGTTCCGATCGCCCAGATAGGCTCATAGGCCACGACCAGATTGTCTGCCCTGGAGCCGTCTGGAAGCGACAGGCTGAGCTGGCCACGCAGGACATCGAGCGTCTGACCGGCATTGCGCTCGCTCTCGCTCTCCCCGATGCATACGATGGCAACGAGGCCTGCGCGCCAGGCCGCTTCCGCTTTTTGGCGGACCAGGGCGTCGCTCTCGCCATGGTCGGCGCGGCGTTCGGAATGGCCGACAATGATGGCGGTGGCGCCGGCGTCGGCCAGCATCTCGGCTGCGATATCGCCGGTATGCGCACCCGCCGGCTTGGGATGGCAATCCTGGGCGCCGACATTGACTGCGGTGCCACGGGCCTTCTCGGTGAAGGCCGCAATCAGGGTCGCCGGCGGGCAGACCAGGAGGTCGGCCTTGGCGGCGACCGCAGGCGCCCCGGTCAGCATGGCCTTGAACTCGCCCTCGGCTGCCTTCAGCCCATTCATTTTCCAGTTGCCGGCGATCAAGGGCCGGATGGCTTCGGTCATAGCGTTGTCCCCGCGAAAAACGATTTTGAGCATCCGCTAGCAGAGCCGCGCGGCCAGTTCCAGATCGGAACAGGGTCTTGAGGGTTTCTCAAGGGCTTAACGCGGATCTTTCGTTTAAAGTCCCAAGGTTGCGGCGGCTCTCATGCCACTTTATGATGCCAAATCAATTCGGTGACGCCCTTTTGCAGCAGCGCTATAAGCGCGGCCACCGGTTCCCCTAAAGACAAGTTGGATCTCATGCTTCGAGGATTGCGCAAGGCCTCATCAAACTGGCTCGGCAAAACCATTATGACGATTGCCATGGGGGCGCTGATCGTCAGTTTCGGCATCTGGGGGATTGCCGACATTTTCCGGGGCTTCGGGCGGTCGACATTGGCGACGGTCGGCAGCACGGAGATTTCGACCAACGAATTCCGCCAACTTTACACCGACCGGCTGCAGCAGCTCGGCCGTCAGTTCGGCCGTCCGCTGACCCAGGAGCAGGCCCGCGCCTTCGGCTTCGACCGTCAGCTCCTGGAGCAGACGCTTGCGGAAGCAGCGCTGGATGAGGAAGCCCGCCGGCTCGGGCTCGGCCAATCCGACGCCGAGACCATGCGCATCATCTTCTCGGATCCGAACTTCAAGGGTACGAACGGACAGTTCGATCCGCAGCGCTTCCAGTACATGATCCGCCAGTTCGGCTTCACCGAAGCGCGCTATCTCGCCGACCAGCGGCGCGTCTCGTTGCGCCGGCAGATCGCGGGCAGCCTCTCGGCGGGCCTCGAGCCGTCCAAGACGCTCATCGAAGCATCGAGCCACTTCCAGAACGAGCAGCGCTCGATCGCGTACATCAAGCTCGGCGCCGCGCAGACCGGCACCATCGATCCGCCCTCGCCGGAGGCGCTGGCCGGCTATTTCGACGAGCACAAGGCGCAGTTCCGCGCGCCCGAATACCGCAAGATCGTCTTCGTCGTGCTGACGCCGGAAGATATCGGCAAATGGTCCGACGTCTCCGATGAGGATGCCAAGAAGCTCTATGAACAACGCAAGGAGCATCTGGGCACGCCGGAGAAACGCGAGGTGTCGCAGATCGTGTTTCCCAACATGGACGAGGCGACGGCCGCGCGCGCACAGATCAGCTCGGGCACGTCGTTCGACGACATCGTCAAGGAGCGCAAGCTTGCTCCGGCCGATGTCGATCTCGGCCTGGTGAGCAAATCAGGCATTCTCGATCCCGCCTTTGCCGACGCCGCGTTCACCCTGCCCTCGGGCGAGGTGAGCCAGCCGGTGCAGGGCCGATTTGGCGTGGCACTCATCAAGGTCGGCACGATCCAGCCGGCTACGCAGCCGAGTTACGAAAGTCTTGCCCCGCAGATCAAGCGGGAGATCGCAACCGCCCGCGCCCGCGATCAGGTCGCCAGCCTGCGCGACAAGTTCGAGGACGAGCGCGGCGGCGGCGCGAGCGTGACGGAAGCGGCCCAAAAGCTCGGGCTCGCTGCGACCACGATCGACGCGGTCGACCGTACCGGCAAGCAGCCCGATGGCCAGCCCGCCAATATTCCGCAGGGTCTCAACGTGGTTGCACAGGCCTTCAACAGCGATGTCGGCGTCGACAATGAGCCGATGTCGTTCCGCGGCGGCTATGTCTGGTACGACGTGCTCGGCATCACCCCGCCGCGCGACCGCACCCTCGACGAGGTCAAGGACCAGGTCGAGGCGCGCTGGCGCGAGGACCAGGTCGCCAGCCGCCTGCGTGCCAAGGCGACCGAGCTCGTGCAGAAACTCGGCGAGACCGGCAAGCTCACCGAGGAAGCCGCAAGCCTGGGATTGAAAGCCGAGACCGCGACCGGGTTGAAGCGCGACGGCTCCGTTCCCGGCCTGCCGTCCAACGTGGTCGCCGCGGCCTTCAAGACTGCCAAGGACAGCGTTGCGCAGGCGGCGGGCGACAGTGACAGCGAATGGATCGTGTTCCGCGTCACCGACATCACCGTGCCTCCGGTCGACTTCGCCTCGGACGAGACCAAGAAGCTGAAGGAGACCTTGCAGCGCACGTTGAGCGACGAGCAGCTTGCGGCCTATGTCACCAAGCTGGAGAAGACCATCGGCACCAAGATCAACGAGGAGGCCTTCGCGCAGGCCACCGGCGCCGGCAGCAGCAACTAGGCAGTGTCGAGTAACGCGATGGACGACTTCAAATCGATCATTGGCAAAGTCGCCACCGGCGCCACGCTGAGCCGCGAGGAAGCAGCTGACGCCTTCGACAGCATGATGTCGGGCGAGGCCACGCCGTCGCAGATGGGTGGCTTGTTGATGGCGTTGCGCGTGCGCGGCGAGACGGTGGATGAGATCACCGGCGCGGTGTCTGCGATGCGCGGCAAGATGCTGCGCGTCAGCGCGCCCGCCGAGGCCGTCGACATCGTCGGCACGGGCGGCGACGGCTCGGGGTCGGTCAATGTCTCGACCTGCGCGTCCTTTATCGTCGCGGGCTCCGGCGTCCCCGTCGCCAAGCACGGCAACCGCGCCCTCTCCTCCCGCTCCGGCGCGGCCGATGTCCTGGCATCGCTCGGGGTCAAGATTGACCTCAAGCCGGACGAGGTCGGCCGTTGCGTGCGCGAGGCCGGGATCGGCTTCATGTTCGCTCCCGCCCACCATCCGGCCATGAAGAATGTCGGCCCGACCCGGGTCGAGCTCGCCACCCGCACCATTTTCAATCTCCTGGGTCCCCTGTCCAATCCGGCCGGCGTGAAGCGGCAGATGGTCGGGGTGTTCTCGCGACAATGGGTGCAGCCTCTGGCGCAGGTGTTGCGGAATCTCGGCTCCGAATCGGCCTGGGTCGTGCACGGCTCCGACGGCCTCGACGAGATCACGCTGACCGGTCCGACCTTCGTCGCGGCGCTCGAGAACGGCGAGATCCGCACCTTCGAGGTCACGCCCGACGAAGCCGGTCTGCCGCTCTGCACCAGCGATGGGCTCAAGGGCGGCGATGCCGATGCCAATGCGGTGGCGCTGCAAAGCGTGCTCGACGGCATGCCGAGCCCCTATCGCGATGTCGCACTGTTGAACGCGGCGGCCGCGCTGGTCGTCGCCGGCCGTGCTAGGACCCTGAGGGAAGGTGTCGAGATCGGCCGGAAATCGCTCGACAGCGGCGCCGCCGCGGCCCGGCTCAAGCATCTGGTTGCGGTCTCCAACAGCTAGCGCAGAGCGCCCGCAATGTCCGATATCCTGTCCAAGATCGAGGCCTACAAGCGTGAGGAGATCGCGAGCGCCAAGCGCGCGCTGCCGCTTGCGGATGTCGAGACGCTGGCGAAAAGCGCGCGGCCGCCCCGCGGCTTTCTCAACGCCATCCGCAGGAGAATTGCGGCCGGCGATTACGCGCTGATCGCCGAAATCAAGAAGGCCTCGCCGTCCAAGGGTCTGATCCGGGCGGACTTCGATCCGCCTGCGCTCGCCAAGGCCTATGAAGCGGGCGGCGCGGCCTGCCTGTCGGTGCTGACCGACACCCCGTCCTTCCAGGGCCATCTCGATTTCATGGTGGCGGCGCGTGCCGCGACCAGCCTGCCGGTGCTGCGCAAGGACTTCATGTTCGACCCCTATCAGGTGGCGGAAGCGCGCGCGCATGGGGCGGACTGCATCCTGATCATCATGGCCGCGCTCAATGACGGATGCGCACGCGACCTCGAGGCGGCGGCGATCGCCCATGGCATGGACGTGCTGATCGAGATCCACGATCGAAACGAGCTCGACCGCGCGCTCAAACTTCGCTCGCCGATGATCGGCATCAACAACCGCAATCTGCGCACCTTCGAGACCACGCTTGCGACCAGCGAGGCGTTGGCGCCGCTGGTCCCGAAGGATCGCGTGATCGTCGGCGAGAGCGGCATATTTGCACCTGCCGACCTGGCGCGGCTCGCGCGCGTCGGCATTTCGACGTTCCTGGTCGGCGAGAGCCTGATGCGGCAGGCGGATGTGGCGACGGCGACGCGGACGCTGCTCGCCCGCGACCCGGCGGCTGCCACTGGAACGCGATCATGACGCGCAAGGCGCCCGAATCCTCCGCCCTCACCCATATCGACGCCTCCGGCGAAGCGCGGATGGTCGACGTGTCGGAAAAGCCCGCTACCGAACGGCTGGCCGTTGCGGAGGGGCGTGTCGTCATGAGTCCGGCAACGCTGGACCTGATCGTCTCGGGCAATGCCAAGAAGGGCGACGTGCTCGGCACCGCGCGGATCGCCGGCATCATGGCGGCGAAGCGGACCGCCGACCTCATTCCGCTGTGCCACCCGCTGGCGCTCTCGAAGGTCACTGTCGACATCACCCCCGATGCCGCCCTGCCCGGCTGTCTGGTACGTGCCAGCGTCAAGGTGACCGGGCCGACCGGTGTGGAGATGGAAGCGCTGACCGCCGTATCGGTGGCGTGCCTGACCATCTACGACATGATCAAGGCCGTCGAACGCGGCGTCCGCATCGACGGCATCCATCTCGTGGAGAAGCTGGGCGGCAAGTCGGGTCACTACCAAGCCTAAAGATTTCGGCCGCCGCATTTCGCAGGCCATTGATTGCCAGTTCCCGGAAGAACAGCGGGTGCGCGGTGTTGTCCTCGCAAGCGGTCAGCTATTTCCCCGACGGAGATCAGGCCATGTCGCTGCTCAGACCACTCGGTGCGCTCGCCGCCCTTGTCTCGACCTTCAGCCTGATGCCCGCACACGCGCAACAGGCGATGTCCGAGCCTGCCTATTGCGCCTTCTTCTATCCAAATGCGAATTGCCAGAACAAGGGTCCTGGCAATCCCTACACGGACCCCAATTACAGGCGCAACGGCGGCGAGAGCTCGGGACAATGGCCGGGCGGCGAGACCGTCGGCCTCGCCTCCAGGCGGAGCCGCCGTGATCACGTCAACGCGCAACCACGGATGCAGTGACGGGACAACTCCATCTCACTGCGCGGCGTGCTCACTTGCGCCATAGGCTCTGCACCGGCGCCACGTCGCAGGTCGCGGAGCGTCGACTCTTTACCATCCATTAACTCAGCTTGCTAACGGCGCCTTTCATCTCGGTGGCGTAGCAATGTCGCAGGCCGCGACTTCAGATTGAAGCCTGCTTCCCGTCGTGGCAGCCGACAAGGGCCTGCGATGACCAGCGAAGCTCCCCCGATCGAGAAAGACGCTCTCGCGCGTGGCGGTCCGATCCGCTGGCTTGTGGTGGGCGGCCTGCTCCTGATCGGATCGATTGCCATCGGCGCTGCGATCATGGCCGGCAACTCGCGCGAGCTTGCGCTGCGCGGCAGCGAGCGCGAGCTCGAGAACACCGTGCTCTTGCTGGCGCGGCATTTCGATCAGCAGTTCCAGGATTTCGGCGCCATCCAGCGTGACATCTCGGCCTTCGTGCGATCCGCCCGCATCGACAGTGGCGAAAGCTTCAGGCAGAGGATGTCGAGCGAGGACGTCCATGCGATGCTCAAGGCCAAGGTCGGCGCACTGTCCTATGTCGGCGGCGTCACCCTGTTCGATGCCGACGGCACGCTGATCAATTCGTCGGCGATCTGGCCGGTGCCGGCGGTCAACGTGGCGGACCGGCCTTACTTCCGGCGCTTCAAGACCGACCCGCACGCCCCCGATCTGCTCGTCGAATCGGTGCACAGCCGTATTACCGGCACGTGGACCACGGTGATCGCCCGCAAGCTGACGGGACCGAGCGGCGAGTTCCTCGGCGTCGCGGGCCGCGGCATCGAGCCCGCCAATTTCGAAGGCTTCCTCGCCTCCGTCACTCTCGGCCCTGACGCTGCGATCTCCATGTACCACCGCGACGGCACGCTGCTTGCCCGCTATCCCCATGCGCCCGAGATGATCGGGCACAATTTCAGGCGGATCGAGTCGGATCAGCGGCGCATCTTCGATTTGCCCCACTTCACGGTGCGCCTGACCAGCCCGATCGACGGCCAGGAGCGACTGGTGGCATCGCGCGGACTCGCCAATTTCCCGATCGTGATCGTCGCCACCGTCACCAAGTCCGCGGCGCTGGCCGGCTGGCATTGGCAGGTGGGCGTCCTCCTTGCCGTGGCCGGCGCGTCGGTCCTTGCCATTGCGACGCTGCTGTTCCTGGTCGTCCGCAAATTGTCGCAGCAATACCGCGCCTCGGAGCAACAGCTGACGCTGGAGAAGCAGCGCCTCGACCGCGCCGTCAACAACATGACGCAGGGACTTCTGATGTTTGATGCGTCCGAGCAGCTCGTGGTGCGCAACCAGCGCTACCTCGACATGTACGCGCTGTCGCCCGAGGTGGTGAAGCCGGGCGCCGGCTTCCGCGACATCATCCGCCACCGCAAGGCAATGGGCTCCTTCGCGGGCGACGAGGAGGCCTACATCGCCGCGGTGCTGCGCGAGGTCGACCGCCGCACGGTCAGCATCATCGAGATCCCCGACGGCCGCTCCGTGCAGATCATCAACGAGCCGCTTGCCGACGGCGGCTGGCTCGCCACCCATGAGGACATCACCGCGCGCCGCCGCGCCGAGCAGCAAATCGCCCACCTCGCCCATTACGATGCGCTGACCGATCTGCCCAACCGCGCCCTGTTCCACGAGCGGCTGCAGCAGGAGCTCGCCAACGTCGCGCCCGGTCGCGGGCTTGCAGTGCACTTCATCGATATCGACGAGTTCAAGAGCGTCAACGACACGCTGGGCCATCAGGTCGGCGACGAGCTGTTGCGATCGGTGGCGGCAAGCCTCAACCGCTGCATCGGCGTGCGAGACTTTGTCGCCCGCCTCTCCGGCGACGAGTTCGCCATCGTGCAGATCGCGATCGAGACGACCGACGAGGTCACGAGCCTCGCGACCCGGGTGCTGGTCGCGATCAGGACGCCGTTCGATTGCCTCGGTCATCGGCTGACCACCGACGCCTCGATCGGCATCGCCCTCGCGCCCGACCACGGCTCGGACCTCGACCAGATCCTGCGCAATGCGGATCTGGCGATGTATGCCGCCAAGGCTGCGGGACGGCGCACGTTCCGCTTCTTCGATCCCGAGATGGAGGTGAAGGTTCGCGCCCGCCGCCAGCTCGAGGTCGACCTGCGCGAGGCGATCGCGGCCGGAGGTCTCGAGGTCCACTACCAGCCTTGCCTGAGTCTGCAGGACGATCGCATCACCGGCTGCGAGGCGCTGGTGCGCTGGCGCCATCCCGAGCGCGGCGTCATCTCGCCCGCCGAGTTCATTCCCATCGCCGAGGAGAGCGGACTGATCATCGCGCTCGGCGAGTGGGTCCTGGCGACCGCATGCACGGACGCCGCGCGCTGGCCCGCGGACGTGCGGCTTGCGGTCAACGTCTCGCCGGTGCAGTTCAAGAGCGGCACGCTGGCGCTGAAGATCATGGCGGCACTCGCGGCATCGGGCCTGCCGGCAGAGCGCCTCGAGCTCGAGATCACCGAGGCCGTGCTGATCCGTGACGACGAGGCCGCGCTTGCGATCCTGCATCAGCTGCGCGCCATCGGCGTGCGCATCGCGCTCGACGATTTCGGCACCGGCTATTCGTCGCTGAGCTATCTGCAGCGCTTCCCGTTCGACAAGATCAAGATCGACCGCGTCTTCGTCAACGATATCGCCGCGCCCGGCAGCGGCTCGTCCTCCATTGTCCAGGCGGTGGTCCATCTCGCCAGCGCCCGCCACATGGCGACGACCGCCGAAGGCGTCGAGACCGAGGCGCAGAAGCAGTTGTTGCGCGGGCTCGGCTGCTCCGAGATGCAGGGCTATCTCTTCAGCGCGGCCAAGTCGGCCGATCAGATCGGCGAGCTGTTCGCCGCCTATTGCGGCGGTGAAGCCCTCCAGCAACAGCAAGGGCGGCACACGGCCGCCCTCTGATCTCTCGTCTGACCCGTCGTCCGCGCCTCAGTTCGGCACGGTCGCCTTGGCGGCGCCCGGCGCGTCGGCATTGACGGTGACGCCGCGCAGCAGATCGTAGGCGGCGTGCAATGCCTTGTCGTCCTTCTCGTCCGGCGGCACGTAGGACTGCGAGCCGGACTGCTCCTTGCCCTCGGCCGACAGATGCCCGCGCATCGAGGCCTCGCCCTTGGTGTCGGTGCGGCCCTTCAGCTCGTCCGGCACGTTCTGCAGGATCTCGATGTCGGGGGTGATGCCCTGGGCCTGGATCGAGTGACCCGACGGCGTGAAGTAACGCGCCGTCGTCAGCGCCAGCGCGCCATTGCCGGCGCCGAGCGGGATGATGGTCTGGACCGAGCCCTTGCCGAAAGACCGCGTGCCGATCAGGGTCGCGCGCTTGTGATCATGCAGGGCGCCGGCGACGATTTCCGACGCCGAAGCCGAACCGCCATTGATCAGCACCACCAGCGGCTTGCCCTTGATGAGGTCGCCGCCGCGCGCGGTGAAGCGCTGGGTCTCCTCGGGATTGCGGCCGCGGGTGGACACCACCTCGCCGCGGGGCAGGAACGAGCTCGACACCGAAACCGCCTGGTCGAGCAGGCCGCCCGGATTGTTGCGCAGGTCGACCACGAAGCCCGCGAGCTTGTCGGCCGGAATCTGCTTCTCGATATCGCTGATCGCCTTGTGCAGGCCGTCGGTGGTCTGCTCGTTGAAGGAGGTGATGCGGATGTAGCCGATGTCGCCGCCCTCGGTGTGATAGCGCACCGGCTTCACGCGGATGATCTCGCGCGTGAGGGTCACGTCGAACGGCTGGTCCTTGCCCTTGCGGAGGATGGTGAGCTTGGTCTTGGTGTCGGCCGCGCCCTTCATCTTGTTGACAGCCTGCTCCAGCGTCAGGCCCTGCACCTGCTCGCCGTCGATCTGGCTGATGAAGTCGCCGGACAGAAGCCCGGCACGCTGCGCGGGCGTATCGTCGATCGGCGCAACGACCTTGACCAGGCCGTCTTCCATCGTGACCTCGATGCCGAGGCCGCCGAACTCGCCGGACGTCGTCTCCTGCATCTCGCGCCAGGCCTTGTCGTTCATGTAGCGCGAATGCGGATCGAGCGAGGTCACCATGCCGTTGATGGCGCCCTCGACCAGCTTGGAATCGTCGGGCTTCTCGACATAGTCCGCGCGCACCCGCTCGAACACCTCGCCGAACAGATTGAGCTGCGAGTAGGTGTCAGCACCGGCTGCCGTCGCCCGCGCGATCAGATGCGCGCTCTGCGGACCCGTCACGAGCAGGGTCAGGCCTACGCCGGTCAAGGAACCCATCAAGAAAAGCCAATTCTTTCGCATCGCCGCCGCTGCCTTCCGCGCTTGAGCTGATCCTGCCGCCCCGATCGGACCAAGTATGATCGAAACGAGATGCTCACAATAGCTTTCTGGTTTCTTCAAGGCCAATCTGCCAAGTTGACGGTTTTGTGCCAAAGCCGCGCCGCGCCCGCACGCCCAGCCAATAGCCGAATTGCGGGGGCACGTTCCGGAACACGTCGGCAGCGCCCAATTTCAGGGCAGCATCCATCGGCCAATTGGGATTGTTGAGGATTTCCCGCCCCACGGCGATCAGATCCGCCTTACCGTCTTGTAAGATTTGCTCGGCCTGGTCGCCGTGGATGATGAGTCCGACCGCCATGGTCATGATATCGGCATGCCTCCGCACATAGTCGGATAGCGGTACCTGGTAATTGAATTTGATCTCGTTGCCGAGAATCGGGGCCTGGTCGGAAATGCCCCCGGAGGAGCAGTCGATCACGTCGACGCCCCGGGTCTTGAGGATTTTCGCGAGCCTCACGCTGTTCTCCGGTCCCCAGCCTGCATGGTCCTCCACCGACAGCCGCACGAACAGCGGCCTGGTCTCGGGCCAGTGGGCGCGGACGGCCTCGGTGACCTCGATCAGGAAGCGCATCCGGTTCTGTTCCGAACCGCCATACTCGTCGGTACGCTGGTTCGACAGCTCCGAGAGGAACTCGTGCACGAGGTAGCCATGGGCGCCGTGCAGCTCCAGCACCTCGAAGCCGGCCGCATGCGCCCGACGCGCGGCCTCGCCCCAGGCTTGAACCAGATCCTTGACCTCGCCACGCTCCAGCGCCCGCGGCACCGGCCATTTGTTGCTATGGGCGATGGCGCTGGGCGCAACCGGCGTCCAGGCGTCCCAATCCCCGATCTCCGCCTCGATTTCGGGCGTGCGCTCCAGCGGCCCGCCACCCTCCCAGGGCCGGGACGCGCGCGCCTTGCGGCCGGAATGGCCGAGCTGGATGCCGGGCACGGCGCCCTGCTGCTTGATGAAATCGGTGATCCGCTTCAGCGGCGCCACGAACGCATCGTCCCAGAGGCCGAGGTCGCCGATCGTCCCGCACCCGCGCCGCTCGACCTTGGTC